>JAESGJ010000040.1_pt1 | contig 319298 bp, 274 predicted proteins | sample 9266241 | NCBI WGS metagenome assembly JAESGJ01 (sample SAMN14514841, study PRJNA621669) | algae metagenome | isolation source: Brasilonema octagenarum HA4186-MV1 and co-occurring heterotrophs from wet... | place: USA: Manoa Valley, Hawaii | collected 2009-07-20
GTGAAATTATTACTCCAGATGAAACGACTTCGACAATTAGCTCGCCAACAAGGTTTAGATCTTGCCGTTAATGGCTGGCAGTACGGCTAATTGAGAATGGTGCAAGATCTCAGTTTTAACGGACTTGAACTTTGAGCCAAGAAATTTATTTCTTGGCGGACGAAAGTTATGGTGCAAGATCTGAGTTACAGTATATTGGAAAGATTCATCAGTTATGAGTGGTTGAGTAGAGACGTAATACCGTTTAAGTTTGGCCCAAAGAGTTATTAGGCATTTTATGAAATAGTATTAGATAGACGTGCTTGCAATTTTTATCTTGTTTATCACAAAGAAAATATAGATAAAAAAAATTCCCCTGTGAAAATGGAAGCAAACAACAGAGGAATTGATATGACGTGGATGTTTTCTCAGCTCTTAATAATATTTAGTTAATGTCAACGAATATTTAACCACCTATTGATGGATATGATTATTAAGTTTTTGTGTGACGGGCGCTACAATGTATTTTTTGCCACATAAATACTTAACATTAACTCATTCTCACAGAGGAGGTTAGGGATAAACACAATTAATTACTCTGCAGATAGAAGAGTATTGTATTTACGTTGTATTTTGCTAATGGGTGAAGCATATAAAACCATTTTATTAGTCGAAGATGAGCCGGATACAAGATTTCTGATCTTAGCCTCATTTGAATTCGCTAATTTACCACTATCTTTTCAAGTCGTTGAAAATGGGCAAGAAGCTGTAAACTACTTGTCGGGTAAAGAGTCTTACGCTGACAGAGAGTGTTATCCACTACCAGTGATGATAATGACAAATATCAGGCTGCCCTACATGTCTGGTTTTGACTTACTTGAATGGGTTAAGCAGCATTCCAAGCTGAGACATTTACCAGTTCTGGTTATAAGTGTCTCCGACGATCCAGATGATCTGGTTCAAGCCGCTAGCTTAGGCGCTTGCTCCTACTTTGTTAAAACATCATCTTATAATGATTTGATAGATATTGTGGCGAAACAAGTATTGTAGATATTTAAGCAGAAGTAACGCTAACAATACCAGACCACTGCACTTTTTTCTGCTTTTCTCGGCGGTAAGAAAAGAAATACTCTGGAGTTTGATAAGTACAATAAGGGGCGATTGCCGGAGGCGCAGCTACGCTTAACGCCAACGCTGAAACTAGCAATCCGGTGGAGCGCAGTGTTGGACTGAAGCACGCATTTACGAAAATAAACCTAAACGAATCCATAATTGTCGTGCTGCTACTTGAGAAGAGCTATTTATCTGCAAATACTCCACAGTGACTATTCCAATAGAAGTGATGCCCATAACCGTACCAAACTCCACAATGGCTTGGAAATGCTCATCCCATCGGTCTTGTCTTGGATGAAAGAAACGAGCTTGAGTATTTGAATTAGGTTCAATGCCACTGATGGGAGTTCCTTTACGGAGATTACATGAGCGACATGCAAGGGCTAAATTGGACTCATCATCTGCACCTTGTCTAGAAAGCGGGATAATGTGTTCGACTTCAAACGGAAAGTTGAATATGAGTTCAGGTGCATGACAGTATTCACAACGATGATTCGCTCGTTCTGCAACCACTGTGTAATAAGAATTCATTGACTCAATTGCTGCATTAATGCGGCTGTCCGGGCTGTTGCAGCTCTCAGTTCAGTATCAACGAGAGTATCTAGCTCTGCTTGTTGCTCTGGCGGCAACGCTTGTCCTTGATCTCGTGCTGTCCGCCATAGACTCATCAACTCTGATAACCGTTTTTGTTGATCTGTACTGAAGAACGGATCGGGACGAAAACTTTGAATAACGAGCAGCGCACTGAACTCAGTTTCACCTAACTGAGCCGTCAACCCATCTAGGGCTTGCCCCGCAGTTTTGCCAACCGATTGCTTGTTACCCGCAATAGCGCGATAAGACTTTTCACCGTTTGGATTAGAGATTGGCAAAATAGCTACTGTAGTCATTGTTCCAATTGGGATTCGCTTGCCTCAAATTATAACCCTAAGCAATATCGCTCTGTGAACTGAGGTACGTAGCTTTGATTCAAAATTGATCGCCCAAAACATAACATGGTTGTGAACTCAACGCAATTATGCCACATCTGTTTCACACTTTGACTCCAAGTACGCTCTTGCTTCTAATCTCAAGGGTAGCGTTTTCAGAGTGGTATTTGATCCACTTTTGTCGAAGAGCTTCATCAGCAAAACTCATAGCGAAATCACCATTACGATAAACTTGGAACAATTGTTCCGATAAGACTAAATCCTCGTTTTTTCTGAATGCTTCTGCCAGTTCTTTAAAGTGTAAAGGTGAATGCGCGACATATGATTCTTTTAAGGTGATTGAGTCACCAGTAGTGGGACATTGCAATATTTATACCCCCTGAAAAGTTTTTTCTCGATAAGCATTGACATAACTATCTACAGCCTCTCTACATGCCATGAGAAAATGACTTGTCACTGATGGAGCACTTTCAATACATACTTTGTAACTGAAGTTATCGATTGAACGATCTATACGTTGAAACCAGAAACCTCTCGACTTTCCACGATTGACTACATTTTCTTGTATCCAGATGCTTTCTATACCATCACCAATTTTCTCGTAGGAATCGGGATGATTATTGAGAAGCGACCTAATAAATTGGAAGTGTTCAGGAGACAAGAGTTCGTTTAGCTCGTATGCGTATAAAATTTTTTGAACATATTCTTTTAGTTCTTTTTGCGTTTCAAACTCTTTGTCCAGGATTTGAGTTTTTTTCCTTCTAGCCATTTTCAATCTAACGTCACTTTGAGTTGAGAGAGAGCTTTTTTTAAATTGTGGGCTGTGGTGGACGAGGGGTACGCAGTCCTCTAGATTTTTGATGCGCTGTTACATACCAGATGGGCATCTCACTGATAACAATTCGTCAGTTCCAGACACTCACAGGTAATTGCTAACAATACCCGACCACTGAACTTTTTTCTGCTTTTCCCGGCGGTAAGAAAAGAAATGCTCTGGGGTTTGATAAGTACAATAAGGGGCGATCGCCATCTGTTCCGGACTAATCCCCAACTGTTCAAGTTGTAAAGTATTCACCCGCCGCACATCCAACCGTACCCGTTCTGGATTTGGATCGCTGAGTAAAGGTGAATTTGGTAGCTTGTACAATGCAGCTACAATTGTTTTTTCGTCATTATGTGGTATAATTGTTGCTCCAACTTCAGCTGCAACTTGTTCTGAGACTTGATAAACTTCACCTGCGATCGCTGGTCCCATCGCTATTCGCAAATCTTGAAGTTTGCTACCTTGTGCTTGCATTCGGGCGATCGCTTGCGGTACTATCTTGAGCGCAGTGCCACGCCAACCCGCATGAACAGCTGCAACTTGTCCTGTTTTCTCATCAGCAATTAGTACAGGCGTGCAGTCAGCCGTAGCCACCCATACTGCTTGCAGAGGCTGATTGGATATTAACCCATCTCCTGATACAAGGGCATCATCACCTTCTCCATCGACCTTGTCACCACCTTCAGCTAAAAGAGCGACAATTTCTTTTGGAGTCAGGACAGTATTGCCATGTACCTGTTTTAAGCGATAAGCTGATGCTTCTGGATGCAGCACCTTTGTGAGTTCTGACGGATAACTAGGTGAAAACTGCTGAGTAAAAAAGCCATGATGCCAGGGTTCCAATAGACTACAGGTTAGATAGGGTAACCCTTCCCATGTGCGCCAGTGCCAAGCGTGCATCTTTAACCAAACCTAAAAACAAACATCAATAGCAGTCAATTTATCCTAGCACTAGAAAATTTAGGTAAACTGCTATGGCATTGGATCAACAAAAGTTGGAAACTGCTCTACAAGTAGGGCGCAACAGTCCTTATTTACAATTTTCGCTACATCTTTTTGAAACTGTTTCTTCAACTAACCAAATCCTTTGGGACTTACTCGCCCAAGGCGCTGAACCAGGATGTGTTGTGATTGCGACTGAGCAAACAGCAGGAAGAGGACAATGGGGTCGTCAATGGATATCATCAGCTGGGGGATTATATCTTTCAGTGGCTATTGCAAACGGTAATAAAGCAGCAGAAAATACGACTGCTTTTTGCCTCCCCAAACTATATGCTACCAACAGCTACCAACTCACCCTGGCTACTGCTTGGGGAATTGCTCAACAATTGCGAAACTGCGACGTTCCTGTTGGTATTAAATGGCCTAATGATTTAATCTTAGTCAGCCGAAAGCTTGGCGGTATTTTGACGGAAACCAAAATACACAAGGGTGTCATCACTCAAGCAGTGATTGGTGTAGGGTTAAATTGGGCAAACCCTGTACCAGAAACCGGAATTAATCTCCAAATGTGGCAAGCAAATCAGCAGACCAAATTCGTCTCGTGTTTGGAAACGCTTATTTCTACAGTTTTAATTGGAATCGAATCTGGTATACAGTGCTTGTTGCAAGAAGGAGTCAATATACTAATATATCGTTATCTAGAGTTGCTGATGAACATAGGTGAGAAAGTCTATGTTAACAACACTGTAGGTACTATCATTGGCGTGGCAAATACTGGGGAGCTTCGGGTTCGTATGGAAACATCGGAACACAAATCAGTAAAAATATCAGAAATTTACCTTCAGCCCGGTACAATCAGTTTGGGTTACTGTCATTCATCTGATTAACCAATTGACCCTTCGGCTCCGCTCAGGGTCAAAGCTGAGCGGAGCCGAAGCTTTGACATTCCCACGCCTCAAAGGGCGATGGGATTCTTGTTTCATTCAATCTACTAACCGTAATTAGATCAGATTTGGTTCCGAATACTCACTCATGAGTATACCCAACACAGCAACAGCGAATGAGACTCGAAACCTATACTCACACCGAATGCGAGTATAGGTAGTTCATGCTCTACAATACACAAAACATCAAAAAAACAATGACGCAGCGCAATAACTCTGCTGAGAACTGTTTGCATCAATTGTGGCAGCAATGTCTGTCAACAAGACGCTTTGCGTCTACGCTCCCAGCACAAAGTCTCGCTTGGCTTGGCAGCATAGGGCTGCTGAGTAATGGTGGTTTGGTCTTTGCTCAAACTGAATCCGCAATCGATAATATTGTTCCCACTACTGAAAACTCTCAACCAGCATCATCGGCGAATAGAGTCAAAAGAGAAACTTTTGAACACAAAGATAGTAGTCCCGCAGTAGAAGGGACGAAATCACAATCCGACGAATTTTCTCAACGCCGAGTTAGACTCAGACAAAGACTCTCTCAGGCAAAAAGACCAAGTCCTGCTGTCGCTCTGCGGAATTACAAACGTCGTGCACAAGATTCACCAACAGGGGTTGCTATCAGAAAATTCAAACCCCGTGCGGAAGTTTCTGTACGTACCGAAAGTGTGACAAACTGGAGAGCAAGGTTACAGAGAAGACCATCTGTAGATATTCCACAATTCAACATAAGTCTGAGCAAGGAACAACCTCAACAACAGGTTTCCCAAGAGAACAACTCACCTGTTCGACGCCGCCTTGCACACTGGAGGGAACTTTTGCAACCCACCGCCTCCTCTAGTAATGACTCCACCCCAAAAGATTACAACAACGCTTATATCGATCCAGGCGAATACAACGTTGGTGCTACCAATAGGTATCAGGCACCGAATTCTGTAGTAGTTACACAACAGTCTAATACTGAATTACCCCAAAAGAAAGCAAGTTGGATTAGAAAAAGTAAACCTGCCACACTAGCAACTGTTCCGCCCGTCAAGCATGTTGAGACAAAAGAACAAAACTCTCTGCAACGTCCCACTCATAGGAGCGTTTCTCGTGCGGTGACTCCTGTAAGGCATCGCAGTTCTCAAACAGCTTATAGAAGTGTGAGTAAGGATACATATCACCCGAATCGGTTTATCCCCGACTTTTCCTCTCCGACAACAGTGAGTTCTGTACCGATCGCACCACTAGGTGGTACCTTAAGCGCACCAATGACTGCAGAAAATCTTGCTCCTCGCCCCAGTAATGTCACATACGACATTCCACTAGCAGCAGTATTGCCGCAAGTAAACTACGGTGAAGTCTATGGTGGTAAACTCGCAAGTGGTCCGGGATTGATGTATCCCCTTTCTATCCCCTCTGCAATTACTTCTTTGTTTGGTTGGCGAACTCATCCCATTACGGGCGATCGCAGTTTCCACTCTGGTACAGACATCGGCGCAGCGATGGGAACACCTGTTTTGGCAGCCTACCCTGGTAAAGTAGAGAGTGCTGATTGGTTGGGCGGCTACGGTATGACAGTGATACTTAACCACAGCAACGCCCAACAAACTCTTTACGGTCATATGTCAGAAATCTTTGTTCAGCCCGGTCAATGGGTGCAAAAGGGAACCGTTATTGGACAAGTTGGTAGCACTGGTTTGTCCACAGGTCCCCACTTGCACTTTGAGGTGCGCCAGCTCACACCTGAAGGATGGGTTGCGACTGATCCAGGCGCTCGATTAGAGTACGCTCTTGGTCAATTAATGCAATCGTTACATACATCTCAGACTCCTCAAGAACCAGGTAGCTAGTACCCCGCTCGTCCCAAGGGGACACGCTGCGCGAACACGGAATTCAAAATTCGTCTTGAAAAGTTTTGCGCCGGGAAACCCCTTCGGGTATCTCCTGCACAGACGCTACTTTGTAAGTCCCAAAGGGACACGCTTACGCGTATCTCCTACAGAGACGCTGCGCGAACGCTCGATTCGTGCGCTTGCGCTTACGCCCAAGCCGCGTGCGCTTGCGCTTACGCAGTCGCCTCTGTCGGGAGAGCCGTCATTCGCGCTGTCTCACCGGACGCGCAAACTTTTCGCAAAATTCAAAAATCTTAGATCATAAGCTTTTCGTTGATTTTGAATGAGTGCTTTATTTGCGCGCCCGTGTACTAGAAGAGTGTGGGAGTCAAGGAGTGAAGGAGTCAAGCAAGAGAGTCATTAAGCATTAACTTTTTTCTTGCTTTGTCCCTCGCTCCTTTTTCTCCTTGTTTGTTTTTACTTACAAATACCCGTGTTCAACTAAGAATCCAGCTGTGATGTCATTTGGAATTGTCTGTGTAGCTTCTTCCAGATCCGGATTGCCAAAACGAAGGAATTTTTCGACGTATTTGCCAAGAATATCTCCCTCTAAATTCACCCAACTACCCGGACTGATGTGTTGGAGATTAGTTTCTTTGTAAGTGACCGGAATCACTGCTACTTTAAACTGTGATAGTTCAGGCTGATAATCGGCTACTGTTAGGCTGATGCCATTTATAGCAATACTTCCTTTAGAAACTATATAGCGGGCGATCGCACCTGGAGCGGTAAAAATCAATTCCCAAGAGGTTTGTGTCGCTTGTGCTGACACAAGTTGACCAATACCGTCCACGTGTCCCATAACGAAATGACCGCCGACTTTACCCCCCACTTTTAGGGATGCTTCTAAGTTAACGTACCTCTGTTGTGTTTCTTCTTGTCCTAGTGTTGTACGGCGCAAGGTTTCTGGTGAAGCCGTAGCAATAAATCCATCTTTTAAAATTTTTTCTACCGTTAGGCAGATGCCATCTACAGCAACGCTGTCACCCGTCGCTAAATCTTGCATAATGACATTAGATGGCTGAGTCACACAAGTGATTTGCCACGAATCCCCATCCAGAGGTTTTACTGTTCCTAATGCTTGGATTATTCCTGTAAACACGGCTTTTTTGCAAAACTAACTCTATTTTATTGCTTATTTTTGCCCAAAAGCAGCCAGTAATTCTCACAAATATTGATTTTCTTTCAGTATAATTTCAGACTAAATCTTATGTCAAAAGTTCAAAAAATTTATATTTATGACTGCGCACATCTAGGAAAGTAGATTATTGTCGAATTAGGCTTGTTTGACTTACTCTGGTGTTCACATCCATTTAGGAGTTTAATAGAAGCAATTATAGAGAATGAAGACTTATGTTTATCTTAACCCCAAAATCATGACAACACAAGTACTATTTGTTACACATAACTTTAGCGCCCAAAGGATTTTAGAGGCTTAGCCAATGCTTGAAATGAAAGTTGCTGGCATAGCATTAGATGCCATAACCCGTAGCCCGATTGTACTGTTGAAAGATGCTTCAGACCGCCGTGCATTACCAATTTACATTGGTCAAGAACAAGCGAGGGCAATTATGGGCGCACTGGAGAATCAAAAACCTCCAAGACCCCTAACCCATGACCTGATGGTGAATATGTTGGATGCATGGAACATAGTTTTGGAACGGATCATCATTCATTCGTTACAAAAAGATACATTTTATGCAGCTTTAATTGTGAAGCAAGGCGAAGTCAAGAAAGAAATAGACGCGCGTCCTAGTGATGCGATCGCGATCGCCCTCCGTACAAATACTCCTATTTGGGTCATGGAAGAAGTTATTGCGGATGCTTCTATCCCTGTAGATCGGGATGCAGATGAAGCCGAACAGCAAGCCTTTCGGGAATTTATTTCTAATCTGCGACCTGAAGATTTGATTAAGCGCTTTGGTAATGGCGAAACATAAATGAGATATAAACAATGAGTTATGAGTGACTTGCTTAAACTCTTAACTCCGAACTCTGTTAAAAATGAAATACCGACGTTTTGGAAAAACGAATCTACGCTTGTCTGTTTTTTCCTTGGGGACAATGCGCTACTTAGCTTCAGAGGAAAATGCATGGCAAACCATCCACAAAGCTATAGTGTTGGGGATTAATCATTTAGAAACTGCTAGAGGATACGGAAAGAGTGAGCAGTATCTTGGTGAAGCAATTTCCGTTGGGTTACCAGTTAAGCGTTGCCAAGTTCACATCACCACTAAAATTCCACCAACAGCGGATGCTGACACTATGCGTCGGTATATCGATGAATCTCTGGAACGATTAAAGTTGGATTATCTAGATTGCCTAGGGATTCACGGTTTAAACACATGGGAACATCTTGACTGGGTAAAAGCCAAGGGTGGCTGTATGCAGGCGGTGCAGGAAGCTATTGCTGATGGTCGGGTACGACACGTTGGTTTTTCTACCCACGCGCCTTTAGAGATTATCTTGGCTGCAATAGATACAGATTTATTTGAATTTGTCAATCTGCATTATTACTATTTCTTTCAACGCAACGCAGAGGCAATTCAGAAAGCATTTGAGAAAGATATGGGTGTGTTTATTATTTCTCCTGCTGATAAGGGAGGACGCCTGTATACGCCACCCCAAACTTTGAAAGATTTATGTGATCCTCTTTCACCCTTAGAGTTAAACTATCGGTTTTTACTAAATGATTCTCGAATCACGACTCTTAGCGTCGGACCCGCAAACCCAGATGAATTAACAGAACCCTTGCGGGTTGCAGATTGTGATCACAAGCTTACCCCAGAGGAAATAACCGTCTTTCAACGTTTGGAAAATCATCAAAAAACTGTTTTAGGAACAGACAAATGCAGCCAGTGCTATGCGTGCTTACCGTGCCCAGAAAATATCAACATTCCAGAAGTGTTGCGACTACGCAATCTTGCAGTTGCATATGACATGGATGATTTTGGGCAATATCGCTACAGAATGTTTGAAAATGCTGGTCACTGGTTCGGTGGAATGAAAGCTAGCCGTTGTACAGAATGCGGTGACTGTCTCCCCCGGTGTCCCCAAGAGTTGGATATACCAGCTTTGTTACAAGATACTCATAGTAGGCTAAATGGATCATCAGGACGACGATTGTGGGGTTAATTATTCTACCACAAGTTGGGGGGTTTGTATCCTTTTATAATTGCTGAGTTCTGCGTTCTGGAGAATGCAAGGGCGCTGCCCGTTCTGAGTTCTCTGTTCGGTCAGTTCTATGACTTGCTCAAAGTCAAAATTTTCAACCAAAACTTTTAAAGTCTCAATCATATCTACTTTGTCTGCTGGAATTTGTTCCATAAGTTGAAAAATGAGCAAATCGTTGCCAGCAGAAGCAGCATTTTGAAGCTGTTGTATCCACTCGCTAGGCATAGTTTCCATCACAGAAATTAAGTTAGGAGAATTGGTAACAACCTTACAAGTAGGTGGAGTGATCTCTGTATTTGTTGTATTTTCTGGATCAAGAAATTGCACGCCCAAATATTTGCTTATTTTTCCGACAATATCTTGTTCTTGAAAGGGTTTACTTAAAATATCATCACAGCCAGCACTCAAAATTTTGTATTTTTCTTCTTGAAAAGCGTTTGTTGTTGTAGCAATGATGATGGTTTGATGAGAATGCTGGGGTGTGTTCCTTTCCTTTTCTTTGATCAAGCTAGTTGCCTCATAGCCATCCATCAACGGCATCCGTGTATCCATAAAAATTAAGTGCGGGTGCCATATTTCCCAGAGAGTGACAGCATCTTGACCATTACTGGCTTCGTGTACTTGAAAGCCTTGTTTGTCCAGCAGCTTGACCAATAGCATACGGTTGGTTAGCTGGTCATCGACAACTAAAATCCGATAAGCGGGTTGCTCAGAAGCTAAGCGAATGACTTTGTAACTGGTGAACTCAGGAGTTTGTGTTTTCGTTTCTGTTGCCTCCTCCACAGGGATAGAAAAGCTAAACTGAGTTCCAACCCCCAAAGTACTGCTAACCTTGATTTGTCCTCCCATCATTTGCACAAACTTATGACTGATGGATAAACCCAAGCCAGTACCTCCACCAGATTTTAACCCTGTTGCAGTTTGTTCAAAGGCTTGAAATAATTTATGGAATTCATTGGGATGAATGCCACAACCAGTGTCTGTTACCTCAAACAGGAGATGAGGTGTGGTGGTGACATTCTCTGCACATTTGTTTGTCTGGGCTTGCTCGACTGACACCCGAAGAGTGACACTTCCTTTTTCGGTAAATTTAGTGGCATTGTCCAGTAAGTTAATTAAAACTTGACGCAATTTTCCTTCGTCAGTTGTGATATATTGCGGGACTTGAAGGGTACGCTCAAATACCAGGTTTAAGCCTTTAGATTCAGCTTTGAGTTTGAGCATTCCCTCTAAACTCTCAAGCAGGTAAAATAAATCAAACTTATTCTCATTAAATGTCATACCTCCTGCTTCGATTTTAGACATGTCTAAAACGTCGTTAATTAACTCCAACAGATGTTCGCCGCTACGATTAATGATACTCAGGTATTTCTGATGCTCTGCTTTGAGGGAACTGTCGCGGTTCATCAGTTGGGTAAAGCCAAGAATCGCGTTGAGTGGTGTTCTCAGCTCGTGGGTCATATGTGCTAAAAATTCGCTTTTAGCTTGATTTGCTTTATCAGCGACTTCTTTAGCTTGTTTGAGTTCGCTAGATTGTTTTTGCGTTTGTGCTAACAATTGTGCCTGTTGGATTGCTACTCCCAACTGTGCTCCGATCTGAAGGACGATTTTGATTTCTGTTTCTTTCCATTGACGAGGAGCAGAATTTTCATACGTTGCTAGGAAGCCCCAAAGTTGATTGCTGCAAAAGATTGGAACTATGATATACGCGCGTGCTTGAAATTGTTCTAACAATTCAACGTAACAAGAGTCAAATCCAGCTTTGTAAATATCCGGAACGCACCGATAACTTGTACCAGAATGAAAATCACCGCCCTGGGTGTCGTACAGATAGGTGTCTTGTATGATCTGACGTAGATCTTGTTGTAATTCTTTAATCACACAATCGATTTGGTTAACCGCGACTTGTGTGACTTGGGATTGATTATTTTGTAACCTGATAAGTGCTTTCCAACCTTGTGCTACTGACTCAGAGATAATTTCTCCACTCCAGTCAGGATGAAAGCGATAAACCAGGACGCGATCGCAGCTTAAAACTTGTCGCAACTCTTGTGTTGTTGCACGGAAAATTTGGTCAATTTCCAAAGTTTGACGCATGCGTTGAATCACAAAAGAAATTGCTCTTTCTCGTTCTGCACTCTTAGCAAGCAATTCTTCTGCTAGTTTACGTTCTAGTTCAGCCCCTGCGCGAGCAGCAAAAATTTTCAAACAGGACTCTTTGCTTAAATCAATCTCTAGAGGCTTAACATCCATCACCACCAAATAACCGATAGTCTCGCCGTTTGAGTTGACTAGAGGAAGCAAATAGCTGTGAAGATTCAACTGGGTGGCATCTTTTTCTTTAAGTAAAAGTCTTGATAACTCATCGTCACAATGGCAGCAACATGTTCCATCAAAGACGACTTTACAGTGTTCGTGGCTAATAGTAGCTATGTCGTACTTAAAGTTTTGATCAAAATCAACACCATTCCAGAATGCTAGGGTACCAAGTTGAGTTTTCGTTTCCGTAGTAAATTCACTAACAAAGGCATAAGGAACTTGTAACACTTTAGCAAGATAGTGTACGCATGAGCGAAAGAATTCATCACCAGTTGTATAAGCTGTTCCCTCAACAATTAATTGCAGTGTGGCTTCAACTTGCTTTCTTTGAGTGATATCACTAAAAGTGCAGACAACCCTTTCTACACGATTATCATTTCCGATCTGGGGGTCTGCATTAACTAGCAGCCAACGTTGATTTAGGCTTTTTGGATCCTCAATTCCCACGACCATATTCTGAATGGGTTTTTGTAGAGCGATTGCTTTGTGTACGGGGAATTCTTCTTCACAAAGACGTGTTCCATCTTCACGCAACAACAACCAACCAGCACCAAATACTTGATGCTGTTTATCCTGGAGATTTTGATTTAGGAGATTGTTTGCGGCTTGATTGCTGCTCAGGATTTTAGCATTGCTATTGAGCAATAAAACTCCCACTTGCATCTTTTGGATTAGCATCCGAAAGCGTTTTTCACTCTCTTCTAAAGCCTTTTGTTGTAATAACTGATCTGTTAAAGATTGGTCGAAGAAAGAAGTTAATAAGGCTAAAGTTAAGATGAATAATGTCGCAACTCCGATAGCAATAGCCAACCACAACTGATTAATTACCGGAGATTGCAGTATTGATAAATGTTTATGGGGCATAAAGTGAGTTGCCCACATTCCTGTATAGTGCATTCCACTGATGGCAATTCCCATTAAAAAGGCACTGCCAACCTTCTGCCATTTCACCCCTTTCAACTCTTGATTTTTTTTCAGTCGAAATGCCAGCCAAAGAGCTGCGAAAGAGGCAATTATGGCAATGATCACTGATAAACTGACTAACTTTAAGTTATAGTCGAGCTTTGCTTGAAGTCGCATAGCTGCCATGCCCGTGTAGTGCATTGAAGCAATGGCTAGTCCCATGCAAACCCCACCACCAATTAAAACTGCTGTTGAAATAGAACGGCTCAACAACGATAAAGCTATGCTAGAAGCAAGCACCGCAAACAGCAGAGACAGCAGAGTCATCCACAGATCGTAACTCACAGGCACAGGTAATTCAAAAGCGATCATGGCAATAAAGTGCATTGACCAAATGCCCATTCCCATTGCGATCGCTCCCCCCAACAGCCAGAGCAAACGCCTGTTCCAACTAAGCTGGACTCTTTTTGATAAGTCTAAAGCTGTGTATGAAGAAATAACTGCGATCGCAAAAGAAAGTCCGACTAATTCTAATTTATATGTGCCTGTTAATTCGCTATACATATTTTTTCTGCGTCTACCCAACAGACTACTCAAATGTGAACTGACTCTTTTTTATAAAGTGCAATACTGCCACTCTCGGAAGATGCAGCAGCATGGCTTCCACTAAGCAAATGAGTCATATCCACAAGCTACAATCTTTAGCTCATTTTATAGTCCACATCTCTACTCTTAAGTAAAGAATGTAAATTTTATAGTTAATTTTCAGTGAGCAAGGGATAAGCGAATTATTTCTTGATGATAAAAAATCAGCAAGATTACGTATTTTGTTCATTCTGTACTAATCTTCTCGCTAACTTCAAGAGCATTGAGTTGATCGAGTATTGACCAAATGTACTGTAACATTGCTTCGAAACCAGTACCTGTAACAGCCGAGATCAAGAAAACAGGAGAGTAACAAAGGTGATTTAATTGCGTTGCCAGCGCTTCCAAATCCTTTGTTTCCCTATCAACAGCATCAATTTTGTTCAGCGCCAAAACTTGCGGACGCTCTGCCAAACCCCGTCCATATACTTGCAATTCTTGTTGAATTATGTTAAATTCACCAATCACATCCTCACTGGTTACATCAATAAGGTGTAGCAGTACACGTGTGCGCTCAATGTGACGTAAGAAGTCGTGTCCCAGACCGGCTCCTTGGGAAGCACCTTCAATAAGTCCGGGAATATCAGCAAAAACTGTGCCATCTCCAGTGGGTTTGCGCACGACACCCAAATTTGGAATCAAAGTTGTGAAGGGGTAGTCGGCAATTTTGGGACGTGCAGCGGATAAAGCTGAAATCAAAGTCGATTTTCCGGCATTAGGTAACCCAATAATCCCAACTTCCGCCAAAAGTTTCAACTCCAGACGAAGTGATTTGGTTTCCCCTGCTAATCCAGGGAGGGCATACTCAGGGGCGCGGTTACGGTTACTCAAAAAATACTTATTTCCCAGTCCACCCTTACCACCTTCAGCAACCAGCAAAGTTTGTCCTGGTTCGACTAAGTCTCCGATGATATCATCAGTTTCGGCATTATAAGCAACGGTTCCGCAGGGAACTTCAATAATCAAATCCTTGCCATTTGCCCCTGTACAATTATTTGGTCCACCACGAGAACCGTTTTCTGCCTTAAAGAGGTGGTTGTATCTAAAGTCAAGCAAAGTTTGCAGGTTTTCTTTAGCAACGAACAACACGCTTCCGCCTTTTCCCCCATTTCCACCAGAGGGACCACCTGCGGGGACGTACTTTTCTCTGCGGAAGGCGACAATACCATCGCCTCCGTTTCCTGCTTCTACTTCAATTTTTGCTTGATCGATGAATTGCATAGTTAGTTAGTCATTAGTTATTTACTCATAATGACTAAATATACGGCGAAATGTCCTCACCACAGTCATCAGCAAGATAAGATAGAGCGCGAAAACGCAAGCCAACAAGTTGTTCATAAAGTGGGTTGAGTTTGCATAATGGCGGAATGTGAACAACTTTACGTTTAAACAGCTTGACATCACGCTCAAAAGGACACTGTGAAGGTATCATCTTACATAGAAAACGAGCCACTCTGGGGTCATGAATATCTAGCTTGTCAAGCCAGTTGCGCATGGGGCGCAGTGCATCAATTTGACGCTTTGTGGGTGCAGCTTGTAAAGGAACTGGAGTCGCAACAGAATCCTGCGGCTGTGGGGGTTCGAGTGTGTGGCGCAGGGCTTCTAACAGGTTCTCTGGTTGTTCTAAGGCTTTGCATAACTGGTGCAGCAGATAGTCTTCGCTGGAGGAATATATACCGTCTGCGATCGCAACTAACACTGCTGTCCGTAAGAAATTTTCTGCTGTTTTTGTACCTTTGCCCAAAATTGCAGCTAATTCCTCTGGTTCTATTGGGTCAAATGGCTCTATCTTGATGCCAGGAGCGAGTTCATCTTCAGTGATGGTGGTAATTAATTCTTGTTCTTGAGCATCGAAGTCACCATCAGCCCAAGCTATGGTGAGGAGTCCACGTAGCCAAGCGGCAATTTGTTCGCTGGTATAAGGAGATTTCACGGCACTTGTCATAAACTGACGCCTAAAGCAACTCTCAAGTCTATACTAACCTGTGCTAGATGAGAAAGTATGGTGCTTGTTGGCAAAACTTTTTAGGCTCTTGATTGCTGGAGAACACTGTTGTTAGTGATTTTTTCCATCATTCTGTTGTGTTTTACTAAGTATTTCACACTCAGCGTTATCTTACGCTACAATTTAATCTAAAAAACTAATAATAAAATTTCTTATTAAAAATCAAGTCAGTTAGTAGAGGTATTTATGATTAAAACCAAGGTAGACTTAGGTATCGTACAAGAAACACTACTCATCCCTGTTTGGGCAAGGGCGTCTGAACTACAGCAAACCGAGCCGATCATCTGTGATCCCAAATCGGCTGAGATTCTTGAGGCAATTGATTACGATTTTGATAAATTTGCTCCTGCTAAAAACTCTCAGATAAGTATTTGTCTGCGAGGGATGATTCTTGACAATTGGGTACGCACCTACCTCAAGCAGTATCCGCAAGGTTCGGTTGTCGAGATTGGTGCTGGACTGAATACGCGCTTTGAACGAGTGGATAACGGTGAAGTACGGTGGTTTGATTTAGATTTACCAGACTCAATGTTACTACGGAAGCAATTTTTTGAGGAAAGCGAACGCCGTAAATTTATCACTGCTTCTGCTTTAGAGACAGACTGGATAGAAAGTGTAAAAGCAGTTAGTACAGAACCTTGCTTGTTTGTAGCAGAAGGAGTTTTGATGTATTTTAACGAACAGCAAGTCAAGCAGTTGTTTACTAATCTTTTAGAGCATTTTCCTGGTTGTTGCTTTGCCTTTGATTGTGTGTCGCAGTTTTGGATCAAAAATCAAAAAAGACATGGTGCGCTTAAGTACACTTCGGCAAAGATGTTTTGGGGTATCTCAGATATTCGCCAGATTCAAGATTGGGATTCCCGATATCAAGTGATGGAAGCTTGTGGGTTTGCAGATCTACCAGCTAAATATTTGCAGCGTTTTCCCTTAATATTTCGCTTGCTGTTTTCGTATATTCCTCTGCTACGAAATTCCTATCGCTTAGCTTTAATGAAATTAGGTTGAATTCAAAATATTTCAAGTTTACACAAGGGCAAAGATATAGCAGTTCTGACAGAACGTGCTTCTACTAAGAAGTAGAGGACAAGACTTGTGAAATTTAATTAAGCTATAAGCTGTAGCTTTCAGCTGTTTGGGTGTTAGGATTAATAGCCAACCTACTCCATCCCTCAAAAGGCAGAATGCTGAAAGCTGCAAGCTAGTAGCGATTAAATGATGGAGAAGGATGTAGTGCAAGCGATAAACACAGAAGCCAAACAGCGCGTTCAAGAACTGCGACAATTACTACAAAAGGCGAGCTTAGCCTACTACGTCCTTGATTCTCCCATTATGGAGGACGCAGTTTATGACCAGTTGTATCGAGAATTGCAACAACTGGAAAATCAGTATCCAGAATTAGTAACACCTGATAGCCCCACTCAGCGGGTAGGAGAGAAACCAGCAACTCAATTTCTCTCAGTTCGTCACAATGTTCCACTCTATAGTTTAGAAAATGCGTTTAACATTGACGAGTTAAAAGCATGGTTCGGGCGCTGGCGGCGACAAGCACCGAATGTCGGTGAGGTGGAGTATGTCTGCGAGCTGAAAATTGATGGTTCTGCCTTAGCCTTGACATATGAAAATGGTATTCTCACCAGAGGCGCAACTAGGGGTGACGGAGTTATGGGTGAAGACATCACCCAAAATGTGCGGACTATTCGCTCAATTCCCTTGCGCTTGAATGTAGAGACGTTACGTGAAAACTCTCTTCCAGAGAGGATAGAGGTGCGAGGTGAAGCGTTTTTACCTTTGGAAGTGTTTAAACAAATCAATGAAGAAAGGCAAAAAGTCGGTGAAGCAGTCTTTGCTAATCCTCGAAACGCAGCTGCTGGAACCCTCAGACAATTAGACTCCCGAACTGTAGCCCGACGACGGTTAGATTTCTTTGCCTACACGCTACATATTCCGGGTAGAGATGATGCTAGTATCGCTAATACTCAGTGGGAAGCTCTGGAATTGTTACAAAAGTTGGGGTTTCGCGTCAACCCTAACCATAAGCTTTGTCCTTCTCTGGAAGATGTTGCACAGTATTATGGATACTGGGACACCGAAAGGCTGAATTTGCCTTACATGACAGATGGGGTGGTGGTAAAGCTGAATTCTTTTAAGCTGCAGGAACAACTGGGGTTTACGCAAAAGTTTCCCCGTTGGGCGATCGCCCTAAAATATGCAGCAGAAGAAGCACCCACCCGTGTAGAAAATATTGCTGTCAACGTGGGAAGAACGGGGGCGCTGACTCCTCTTGCTCAAATGCACCCTGTGCAACTCGCAGGGACAACGGTTTCTCGTGCTACCCTACATAATGCTGACCGTATTGCTCAATTAGATATCCGGATTGGTGATACAGTCATTGTCCGTAAAGCTGGGGAGATTATTCCAGAAGTCGTGCGGGTTCTTAAAGAACTCCGTCCTGAGAATGCTCAAAGCTTTGTTATGCCTTCCCATTGTCCGGTTTGCTCAAGTGCAGTGGTTCGGGAGATGGGAGAAGCGGTGACTCGCTGCGTTAATATTTCTTGTCCGGCTATCCTCAAGGGGGCGATCGAACATTGGGTGAGTCGCGATGCTTTGGATATCAAGGGTATGGGTGAAAAACTGGTGCATCAACTTGTGGATAAAGGAGTGGTGCATTCTGTTGCCGATGTGTACAACTTGACAGAAGACAAGTTATGTGCATTGGAGCGGATGGGGAAAAAGTTGGCACAGAAGTTGGTGGAGGCGATCGCCCAATCAAAAAACCAACCTTGGTCACGCGTGTTGTATGGTTTGGGTATTCGTCACGTTGGTAGCGTGAATGCTCAATTGTTGACACAGAAGTTTCCCACGGTGGAACAGTTGGCGCAAGCTTCACAAGCAGATATTGAAACTGTTCACGGTATCGGTGAGGAAATTGCTCAGTCTGTACACCAGTGGTTCCACATCAGTGCAAATCAAAGTTTGATTTCTCGGTTGAAAGATGCTGGGTTGCAATTTGCTGGTGCTGTGGAGGAAACTGCGGTGAGTCAGAGTCATCAAAAGTTTGCTGGGAAAACTTTTGTGATTACTGGTACGCTTCCTACTTTGAAGCGGGATGAGGCGAAGGAGTTGATTCAGAAGGCTGGTGGAAAGGTGACGGATTCTGTGAGTAAGAAAACAGATTTTTTGGTTGTGGGTGAAGAGGCGGGTTCTAAGTTGGTAAAGGCGCAAGAGTTGGGTGTTCGTCAGTTGAGTGAAGGGGAGTTGTTGGAGTTGTTGGAGGATTAACGAACCGCAGAGGCGCAGAGAACGCAGAGGAGGAGAGTAAACATTCATTGACGCAAATTATAGCCGTCAGCGATGACACTCTGGCGGGCAAGCCACTCGTCATGCAATAAGGCGTAGATATACTCGTCTTGCCATTCGCCTTTGATGAATTGGCTTTGCCGTAAATGCCCTTCACGCCTCATGCCAAGACGTTCCATAAGCCGAAAGGATGCTGTATTACGTGTGTCGCAGATCGAGGTGATTCGGTGTAACTTGCGGTGTGCAAAGCCATAGGTGAGTAATACTTGTGCCGCCTCTGTTGCATAACCATGTCCCTGATAACTCGGGTGAAGTGACCACCCGATTTCGCCCTTACTTTGCGCTTTTGGCAATAGGTTCATGCTAACCTCGCCAATCATTTTGGCGTCGCCTATATGCTGAATGGCAAACGCGATATAACCGCCCTCATCGCCAATTTCCACTACTGCTTGTCGGGTAAGAAAGCCCATTCCTCGCTCTTCGGTAAGTGGTTCTATAGGCGTATATCGTAAAACCTCAGGGTGAGTTTGATATGTCAGAAAATCAAGCAAATCTGTCTGTGCCATACGGCGTATAATTAACCGTTTCGTTACCACTGGTTCCATACTTTTCTTCATTTACAGCATCATCAGCGACCAATTCAGGCTCAGACATGATCAAATAGGACTTACGCAAAAACCCTTTTAAACCCTCTTAACTTTGTGCCCTTTGCGTCCTTTGCGGTTTATTTTTTCATTATTTTGCGTAAGTCCTGTCAAAGAAGTCGTTGGATGAATAGTGGTTTGATAGCGTTCGCGCAGGGTGTTCCCTTGCGACTCAGCGTGCCGTAGGCATAGCCCCCGGATTCATCCGTGGAGAAGAAAAGCATTTTCGCGCACCTGTTACCTCCGGATTCATCCGTGGGGATATTCTGAATTCTGACTCCTTCTCACACAGCTTCTTGTATTAATCGCCGATAATTCCACCCCACGTGAGTGGACCAACAACCCCTACCGTATTAGAGGATATCTCGCCAGACTTTTGTGTTTTAATGACGGCTGCTTTTGTGTTTGAACCAAATATACCGTCTATGGGACCGGTATAAAAATCGTCAGATTTTAAACCTTCCTGGAGTTGTTTCACGACTTCGCCCTTTTCGCCTTCTCTCAAAAATTCTCCTGGTTGTTTCGGCCAATCAGAGCGAGGACGTAAAGCCTCCCACGTTTTTCCCCCTACAATCCCATCAGCAGTAAGCTTTCTACTCTGCTGAAACTTTACCACTGCGGCTTTAGTTTTAGAACCAAACGACCCGTCTGTTGCACCTGGATCAAACTCGTTCTTTCCATCTCGAAATTTCAGTATAAACTGCAAATCTATGACTTCTGGTCCCGTAGAGCCTTCCTTCAGAACTGATACTACCATGTGCCCCCCAGTTATTGGCGAAAGTTGTAAATTTACTCAGCTATTATACGTATATTCTTATGTATTTAATAATTTAAAAAAGATTAAGATCAGTCACGATGTTCTAAACCTGTTATGTATGGAGTAGTCGCCCTACTTTTAAACTCAGCAATGAAGCTTAATTAGCAGTGATTTGATGACGTCTGAGACTACATTGCTCAGTACACTCAACGGGCTGCTGATAACCTCCTTGTTGCGCGGCTTTGAAAAGTTTCCGGTACTCGCAAAGTTTCGTAGAAGTCACATAAATTTAAGCAACAATGACATATTTACTGAATCAGTATTATATAGATCCTGGTTCTGCCTGAAAGGACAGATGTGTCAAAACGCCCGTGCTCAATACCACATCTACGGCTACGCCTATCACAAACGCTATCAGGGGTTGCCTGCTGATCGATAAATTTTCTGCATATCTAGGCAAATCTTGGAATTTTTGCCAAGATTTTTCCAAAATTTTGCAGATGGAGGTGTATAATACAATTACGCTTGATTAGTGCGGGATGCAAAAGTAACTCAGGCATGAAACCCTTGAAACACTTGGCACAAACTAATAACAAAAAATTGAATATTTTTTTAAGTCTCGTACTGAAATTCATTTCAGTATCTCTAACTGGGGATTAGAGGTCAAGGAACCCGCGCCACGAGGCAAGGGAACCAAGCTCCAAAGGCACTTGTTATTGAGCGAACTTACACCGTAGAGTTGGACTTGCTTATATTTACGAATTTATACGTAGATATGCGTAGGTTTTTAGAAGCGGTTATCATCCTGCCACTTGCACCTGATAGAACTTCCATTTACATCATCACCAATCAATTCAACCTCAAAAACTTCTGCAAAGCACTTTGCCACATGAGCGCGTACCTCCAATAAAGAAATATCAGGAATCCACTGAGCTAAACTACCCACAGGTTTATCAGCAATACCACAGGGTACAATACGCTCAAATCCTGTCATGTCAGGACAAACATTTAATGCAAAGCCGTGCATGGTTATCCAACGGCTGACTTTAATACCGATCGCAGCAACTTTGCGCCCTTCTAACCAAACACCAGTAAAACCAGGATTCCGTTCTCCTTGTAAGCCATACATTTTGAGTGTACGAATTAAGACTTCTTCTAGTTGACGCAAGTACCAATGTAAGTCTTTATGGTAATGTTGCAAATTTAAAATTGGGTATCCTACCAGTTGACCGGGACAATGGTATGTGACTTCGCCACCTCGTTCAACTCGATGCACTTCATAGGTACTTGTCGTCTGGTCAAATTTGAGAAATTCTGAATTGGCTCCTTGCCCCAAAGTGTAGACAGGCGGATGTTCTAGCAAGATTAGCACATCTTCCAGGCTTGGGTTTTGAATGCGCTCAGCTAGAAGGGTGCGCTGCCATATCAGCGCCTCTGAGTATGGTATCACTACTTGGTTATATAGCAAACATCGATTGTTGTGCAAAGACATGTTACAAACAAAGAAAAAATCAACCAGAATACAGAGCAAAATGTATCTCTTGTAACCAATAGGGTGTGAAAAATGTCAAGCTATGCAAAGGATTTTAAAGGAAAGTCAAGGAATTGGTTTTCCAAAATACAAGATGCTAATTTTGAATATATAACCTCAATGGAGTTGGGAGGAATTCTCACAAAAGAACTGTCACACCAACAAAAAAGAAATAAGTCTACTGGGTGATGACGCCTAAACAATGGTTGACAGAAAATACAAAATTAAGAATTGCAAAAAGACTTGTGTATTTTAGGAAAAACGATTAAGGCTTCACCAAGCAAAAAACCAAAGAAGTCTGCGTAATCTCTGATTGCTTTTCAACCGATTGGAATCACAGCAGAGGTTCGTGAGGTAAAGATGGGCGAAACCTCACAAAAACTTAGATGTAGTCAGTCTAAATCCGTTGACGATAGATTCTGGCGGCAATCATAGATCTTACCGCATTTCCTTGTCATCCGAAACAAAATTCACAAAAAAACATAGAGCGGGAGAGTTTACATGAAGCTTGTCATCCACAGCAAAAATATTGAAATCACCGATGCGATTAGGGATTATGTGCATCAAAAAATTGAAAAGGCGGCAAGTCATTATCAAAACATCACCCATGAAGTGGATGTGCATTTGAGCGTAGCTCGTAATCCCCGAATTAATCCCAGGCAGGCGGCTGAAGTCACTATTTATGCCAATGGCAGTGTTATTCGTGCTGAGGAGAGTAGCGAGAACCTCTACGCCAGTATAGATTTGGTGTCAGACAAAATTGCCCGTCGGCTGCGTAAATATAAAGAGCGGCGTCAAGAGAAGAAAACACACGCCCAAGAAACAATTGAAGGAGTTGTTCAAGAGGCAGTCGTCACAGATTTAATTGGCGATCGCACTCCAGAACTACCTGAAGAAGTGGTCCGTTGTAAATATTTTGCCATGCCTCCGATGACTATGGCAGAAGCATTAGAACATCTGCAATTGGTAGGACACGACTTTTATATGTTCCACAATGTGGATACTGGCGAAATCAATGTGATTTACGAACGCAATCACGGCGGTTATGGCGTGATTCAACCACGTCATACTAATAATGGTCATACCAACGGCAAGAACGGCAAGACAAGCAATGGTGAGGTTGGTATGCCGGAGAAATCTTTCCACAAGTAAGATCTAAGAGCAAGTAAGGTGAGTGGAGCGATCGCACTTTAGGCGATCGCTCCACTTACCCTATTTTAAAATCTAGCTTTCTTCATCATCCAGGACTTATTAAGCTGTTTGCAGTTGTTGCAACGTTTTGATTGCTTCCTCGACGTGACCTTTGAAGTTAAACATTGAGTCAAAGACATACTGTACAACTCCTTGGTTATCAATAACATAACTCACCCGACCGGGAATCAAACCGAAGGCTGTAGTTGCGCCGTATTGCTTACGCACTTGGTCGCCTTTATCGCTTAAAAGGGTAAAAGGTAGTTGGTACTTGGCGGCAAATTTCTGGTGAGACTCGGGTGAGTCACCACTCACACCAATGACTTCTGCGCCTGCTGTTTTAAAGACTTCGTACTGGTCGCGAAAAGCACACGACTCAGTTGTACATCCTGGTGTGTCGTCCTTGGGGTAAAAGTACAGGACGACTGGTTTGCCACGAAAATCTTCCAGGCTCACAGGTGTACCGTTCTGGGACGGTAATGTAAAATTGGGGGCTGTGTCTCCTACTTTTACTGGCATAGATTTCAATTCAATTTCAAAATTTCAATTAAAAATTGCATATGGGCAAAAGATACCTAATGCAAAATTTGTGTTAACAAAATTTTAACTTGTATTTCATTCTACGAATTTATCTTGATTATCTATACAAAGCGGAGTAGTTTGTATTATTCAATGCAAAATTCCGCTTATGGGTCGTCTCACTTCACTTGATGTTTTTCGCGGCATCACTATCGCAGCCATGATTCTTGTTAACATGGCGGGTGTTGCCGACGAATCAAAAGTCTACCCTCCACTACTCCATGCAGATTGGCACGGCTGTACCCCAACTGATTTAGTCTTTCCTTTCTTCTTGTTTATCGTTGGTGTGGCGATGACTTTCTCCTTGTCAAAGTACACTGGCGACAATAAACCCACAGCCCCTGTTTACTTGCGTATTTTGCGTCGCGCTGCGATTTTATTCGCTTTAGGATTATTACTCAATGGTTTTTGGAATAAAGGTCCTTGGACTTTTGATTTGAGTAGTATCCGCATTATGGGAGTGTTGCAACGCATTAGCTTGACATATCTCCTTGCTTCTGTTGCTGTCCTTAAACTCCCACGTAAAGCACAATGGATATTAGCAGGAGTGTTACTCATCGGCTACTGGTTAGCAATGATGTATGTACCCGTTCCCGGTTATGGCGCTGGAGTGCTGACGCGAGAGGGAAATTTCGGTGCTTATATAGACCGTTTAATTATTCCTCAAGCACATCTTTACAAGGGTGATGGTTTTAAAAATTTAGGAGATCCAGAGGGACTTTTTGGCACTATTCCCGCTATTGTGAGTGTATTGGCTGGATATTTCGCTGGACAATGGATACGCGCTCAGCCAGTTAAATCTCGTACAAGCATAGGTTTAGTATTATTTGGTATTGGTTGCTTAATTATTGGTTGGGCATGGGGCTGGACATTCCCGATTAACAAAAAGCTATGGACGAGTTCTTATGTAATTTTTACTAGTGGTTGGGCATTATTGTTACTTGCAGCTTGTTATGAACTTATTGAAGTGCGGCGGGTACGGCGTTGGGATAAACCTTTTGAAGTGCTGGGATTAAATGCAATTTCCCTTTTTGTTGCTTCTGTACTGCTGATTAAAATCTTGGTGAGAACTAAAGTCGGGTCTGGGGAAAATGCTCCGAGCACTTATGATTGGATTTACCAAAATGTCTTTGCATCTTGGGCTGGTGCAATGAATGGTTCTTTACTTTTCGCTATTGTCACTGTGTTATTTTGGGTGGCGATCGCCTATGTGATGTATCAGCGGCGATGGTTTTTCAAAGTCTAAACTCCGTTAAGTCCTACCTTGTTTATAATTAAGCACCCAAGACAATCATTGTGGAAGGATTGAGGCTGAAGTTGCGGCAATTTCATCTGTTTTCAGGATTGATTAAAATAGATTTTGGTTGATTAGCATCAAATAGAGAAGCAGATAATAGAATAATCGGTTTGTTTGTTAGGTTTTCTCCATAATGAACCATTCCAGCAGGTTCAACTAAAGAATCTCCTACTGTAAGCTGTATAGTTTTCCCTTTTTGAAGAATCAATTGTGTGCCATTAGCTTTCGTTACTTTAGCCTCTCCTTGCACAACAGTATAAGTTAAAGTTCCCGCTTCTACTCGTTCAATCTGCATTCCCGGATGAATATGAGTAGGGAGTTTTGTTCTTGGTGCGATTGTATAGCGTACAAGCTCAAGAATCTGCTTTTGATCTTGAGTCGGATAACCACTCGCTAAAACTTCACGCCTAACAGATTGAGTGTAAGTATTGGGTGAGGGGCTTTCTTGGCTGTTAACAACTACACTGCCAAAAGCCAGGATAGCTAAGGGGAGAATCACAGACGCTTTTCTCATCTTAAAAGTTTTTTGTTGGGGTAATTTCATAAATATTAATTTTCCTTAATATCTCTGATACAAATGGCACGAAGGAAAGCTGAAACACTTGTGGTTTAAGCTGTTGGCTATTGCTTACGGTGATTCATGCCGGGCTTTCGTTTGATTCGGGCGTAACTATAGTTTTGTGTTTTTTTATTTTATAGATGTATCGATCAAATCTTCTCTTTAGCAGGTGTGGCGATTCCGCGCCTAACCAGATTCCCCTCAAGTTCTTTGATGAATTTAAAGTCTTCCTCCACCAAAGGCTGACTTGAACTTCCAAATGATTCTTCACATGCCAAAGGTTTCTTCTCAAGGAAAGCAAATGCTTGCCGAAATTGACGGGGAACAGCTTCAATTGGCGAATCAAAGTGACAGGAAATAATTCGCCCAAAATCCCAAGTTGCAACTTTGTCAGCCCAGTTGAGTACTTGTCTCGGTGCTTGGGGAAAAATGAAGATTTGCAGAATCGGTGCGACAAATGGACGCCCATTTCCTCGTAGGGTATCGAATGAGTGCTTCCAGTTCTGTTTCCAGCGAAATGGAAATAAACCAAAGTACGCCTTTGGTAAGTGGTTTGGTGCTTGAAAAGTATCGCGAAACGTCTGCACCATTCCAGTTACCTCTAGCACACTGGGACGAAAGTAAACTGCAAATAAACAAATGCGTTGCCATCCTTTGCGGCGGTTTGCTTGATTGTCCTCGATCGCCTCGAAGGCATTGTCTCTAGCGTGAAACAGCAAGGGATATGGATCTAATTGAGCGATCGCCGGTGGTTCTTCTGGCACAGATAGAACAGAATCAGTTACAAGCAGAGTGCGCGATCGCCTGTGGAAAAGCGCTACTTCCGCAAAAGAACCCCGTCCCAAGTTGATGTCCAACACTGCATAATAAAACTCATCACCAAAGGGCGCTTGTTTGCTGTCCTCTGGCAGCACTTGGGTTCGTTTTTGAGGAAAGCCAAGCCAACTCAACGGTAGGTTGAACGGCAAACTCCACTGATGCGGAGCAATGAAAACCTGTGCGTTTGGAAAGCGTCTGGCAAAGGGACCAACGAAAACCTTGTGCTCCAAACCAGAACTCGTTGGCAGAATGATATACTTAACTTCACCATGTTTTGCTACCAACTCGTTCACCAAGCGCACACACTCAGTCGTCGGAGCAACAGGGGCATAGACAAGTAGACCCCCTGCCCAGAGCTTTACGACGGTCATACGAATCGGTACGATAGTGTAGAGGATGCCTTGAAGTTGATCGAATGTCCAGATAGTGTCCTTAACTATTTCTCTACACACTGTCCGCCGCTTACCGTAGGGGTAAAGTGGTACAACAGCCCAAAAAGACCACGACCAATCTTTCGGATTGGTACTTGGATGCATCCATTCCTCTTGCGGCTGTACCTGCGACTGATGCCCCTGCGCGTTCATTGTCCTTTTACCCTAGAAATGCTCCTTTCCAATTTCTAACACTTTCTCGTTCCTTGCCTCTGGCAGGGAATGCATAGCTTGAGGCAGAGCCTCAATATAATAATTGGGAGGCAGAGCCTCCGATAGTGCATTCCCATGCTGAGCATGGGAACGAGGGGAATTTGGGCTTCTACAAACTACGCGCCCACAGCTTCTTTCGCAGCGTACATCACTTCCAGAGTAATTTGACTGAAATTGCGATCGCGAGCAAATTTCTCGGTGTTGCGCTTGACTTTACCACGCACAAAGCCAGGAACCTTGTTCAATTCTGCTTGAGCATCCTTGGTCCATGCCAAATCGGAATCAGCAGAAATGCCCTTGGTAATGACTTCCTTGGTATCATGTCCGCCGAAGATTTCCAACAGGTGGTCTTCCATTCCTAAGGTAAAGGAATTGTAGACCAAATCCGCAATCTGATTTGTTCCTTCGTAACCCATGAATGGTTTGTAACCAATGGGGAAGTTCTGGATGTGAATGGGTGCAGCAATCACACCGCAGGGGATATCCAGACGTTTACCAACGTGGCGTTCCATTTGGGTACCGAAGATAGCAGAAGGTTCGACGCGGGCGATCGCATCCCCAATTGCCCCATGATCCTCGGTGATCAGCACTTCATCACAATACTCGCTCACCTGCTGGCTGAACCACTCTGCATCGTACTTGCAGTAAGTTCCAGCCCAGACAACGTGAATGCCCATTTCTCGTGCCAGAATCTTAGTCATAGCAGCTGCGTGAGTGCTATCACCAAACACAACGGCTTTCTTACCAGTCAAGTTTTGACAGTCAATCGAACGAGAAAACCATGCAGCCTGTGATACATACAGAGTTTGTTGGTTGATAAACTCTTCGTAATCGACATCCGCTCCTTGAGCATTAATTATCTGCTGAATTTTACGGATACAACGAGCAGTTTCTACGACACCCATTGGTGTGATATCTACGGTTGGGATTCCGAATTGTTCTTCAAGGTAACGAGCTGCCATAACACCAAGTTCCCGGTAAGGGACAAGGTTAAACCAGGCGCGGGGCAGGTTCTTCAACTCGTGAACGGAAGCACCTTCTGGAATCACAGCATTCACCTCAATACCCAAGTCAGCCATCAACCGCTTGAGTTCTGTGCAGTCGTGCTGGTTATGGAAACCGAGGGTAGAAATACCGATGATGTTGACAGAAGGCTTTTCGGTTTTACCTTCGGGCAGTTGGCCTTTCTTCCGGGCTTTCTCGATGTAGTATTGGACGATTTGTTGGAGAGTGCGATCGGCAGCTTGGAGTTCATTCACGCGGTAGTGGTTCACGTCTGCCAGCAGCACATCCGCTTTCGCCTCCAGAGATGCCCTTTCCACAAAGTTTGCTAAGTCTTCTTGTAAAATGCTGGAAGTGCAGGTGGGAGTTAACACAATCAAGTCTGGGTGTTCTTCCGCGTCTTTGCGGGTGATATTGTCCACCACTTTTTCTTGCGAACCCCGTGCCAATACGTTGCGATCAACAATACTGGCTGTCACTGGCGTGAAGTTCCTCTCCCGTTCTAGCATGGAACGCATAACGTTGAAGTAGTCATCACCCAAGGGCGCGTGCATTATCGCATGAACATTTTTAAAGGAACTGGCAACCCGCAGAGTACCAATGTGGGCAGGACCTGCATACATCCAGTAAGCCAATTTCATCTTAGTATTCTCCCTTTGTATGAAATGAACTATATCCGATAATAGGTGGACTTATAGTGTGCTTGTTTTTTAAATCGTTTCTGATTTTCGCAGAACTTGTAGCCCAAGAAATGGGATTGAACAGAATTGTAATAGAGGTGCGATCGCACGAAACCTGATTACTGATTGAGATTGGGCTTCTGACTTCAACAACATTTGTGTTGTAAAAGTGATAAGAATCTTAACTTTTAAGCAAATTTATAATGGAGCAACAATTCACATGATAGCCTTTGCAAATCAGCCCATCCCAGTAATACTAGATACAGACGGTGGTGTTGATGATGCCTTAGCTCTGATTATGGCATTGAATTCACCCCAATTAGACCTGAAAGCAGTCACCGTTGTCGCTGGCAATGTTAACGTAGATCTGGCTACTAATAATGTGTTGCGTGTACTGAGTATTGTTGAACCCGAAATTTCACCCATCGTTGCCAAAGGCTGTGAAAAACCATTGGTGAGACCTCCGTTCAATGCAGCGGGGATTCATGGTGCAGACGGTTTGGGTGAATTAGATCAGTTCTTAGAAGCTGATGGTACACCTCGCTATCCTAAACTTACTATTGAGCCATCTACAGAGAATGCAATTGAGTTGCTTCTCAAAACAGCTCAAGAGTACGGCGACAGTCTAATCATTATTGCTTTAGGACCACTCACGAATCTGGCAACAGCGATTCAGAAAGATGGCGCAACCATGAAAAAAATCGGACGGATTGTGATCATGGGTGGGGCTGTGACTGTACCCGGAAATATTACAGCAGCAGCTGAATTTAACTTTTTTGTCGATCCCCATGCTGCTCAAATTGTGATGGAATCAGGAATTCCCCTCACCCTGGTTGGTTTAGATGTGACGATGAAAGCCCCTATAGCACGTCAAGTTGTTGAAGATAATTTACAGCGTCGTCCTTCTAAAGTCACTCAGTTTATTGTCGATTGCACTGGAATTTATATGACTTTCCACCGTGACAACGAAAACTTTCACGGATGTTATCTACACGATCCTTTAGCTGTGGCGGTTGCGATTGATCCGAGTTTGGTAACTACAGAATCGCTATATATGATGGTTGAAACTGAAGGAAGATTCACCAGTGGAATGTCACTAGGTGATCGGCGCGATCGCAGAAGTGAGAAAACCAATCCGCCCAATGTAGAGGCTTGCTTAGAGGTGGATACTGAACGGTTTTTACAGCTATTCGATCAACTTGTTTAAGGTAATTTTGGAGAGGCTTAGCCTCCCCAAGCTATTCCCAGGCAAAGCGTGGGAACGAGAAATCTTCACCAATCATGCAGATACTAAGCGTCGCAAAGATTCAGAACGACGTTTTGCCGTGGCGTTATTTGGCTGAATTTTCAGGGCGTCTTCATAAGCTTGCAGGGCTTGAGCATTTAATTTTTTTCGCTCATATGCATGACCAAGATTATTCATTCCTACCACATAATCAGGTTTGATTTTCAGAGCTTCTTTATACTGACGTATGGCGATGTCAAACTGTTCTTGAGCAAAGTAAGCATAGCCTAACCCGTTGTAAATATAGGCTATATTTTCTTCTTCTTTTTCGCCTTCTTCCCTTTCTTCTTCAGCAGCTTTGATAGCTTTTTGAAAGAGAGTTATCGCTTGAGAAAATAGTTTTTTCTCAGAATAAATACTGGCTAACTCGTAATATTCTTGAGTGGTACCGCTTTCTTTGGTCAGTTTTTTTCGCAACCTTGACATGGAACCTTCAACTCTACGACTTTTGAAGACCTGGCGGAAAACACTGACAACTGCAATTAAGAGCAGACCGACTAAAACTGACAGATAAATAGTTGCTAGATCGTTATCCATTGTATTTAGTAAAATTTTCTTCTTATCTATATATCAGCTTATATGAAACAATGAGAATTATGAATTATGAATACTAAAAAATTTCATTGATAATTTCTAACTGAGAAGTTCCCAATTTAGCGTAATCCCCAATATGTAGCGCGTTGTTTGAGCCACCCAGAATTAATATAACGGGCAATGGCTTGGTTAACCTTTCTTCGTAATGGATCGTACTGCAATCCCTTAGGCATGACTACAGATAACGGTTGGGTTGATAGCTTAGCTGAGAGTAACCGATACTGGGGATATTGTTGCACCCAACCACTTAAAACACTAGCATCTGCGGCAAAGGCATCCGCTGAGTTATTTTCTAACAGTGTAAAGGCTGCTTGATAAGAATCTACTCCCACTAACTCGGCGTTTGGTATATAATAGCGCACATCGGCAATAGTGCTGGAATTATTGAGCACGGCAACTTTTCGTTTTGACAAATCACTTAATCTTTGGAAGAATGTGTTTTTTGTGACTAATACAGTGCCATCGAAGTAGTAAGGAACACTGAAGCTGACTAAGCGAGAACGTGAGGCAGTTGCTGTAACTCTGGCGATCGCCAGATCAACTTTATGATCCAAGACTGCGGATAGGCGATCGCCATTAGCAACAGGTTGTAGTTTCACCGCATCTGCTTTACCAAGTAAGTCTGCTGCCAATGCCTTAGCTAAATCAATTTCTAAGCCTTGTAAGTTACCGTTTGTATCTCTAAATCCTAAGGGAGGCAAGTTATCTTTGACTGCAATTCTGATATAGCCCCGCCGCTGAATTTCGGGCATTTCTTCTGCGGCAGATGCTGATAGTTGTGTATCTGCGACTGTGACAATGGAAAAAGTCAAGAACAAAAAAATGACAGCGGATATGAGCAGATGTAACCAACAACCTGCTTTCGATCTGTTACATCCGATATCCATCTGTTTGCACCTTTATCCTTTAGGTTGGCTTGCCAATTGCGCTACTTTGTCGAAGCTTGCTGGATCAAGAATTGCTAATTGTGCCAACATTTTGCGGTTGAGTTGCACATCAGCTTTTTTCAGATTCCCGATCAACTGGCTGTAACTCAAACCATGTTGGCGTGCAGCGGCGTTGATGCGGGTGATCCAGAGGCGGCGGAAATCGCGTTTACGTTTTTTGCGATCTACATAGGCGTTCCGCAGCGCCTTCATGACTCTTTGATTCGCCGTTCTAAACAGAGTTGAGTGAGAACCGCGAAAACCTTTAGCGAGTTTGAGAATTTTTTTGCGGCGTTTGCGAGCAACGTTACCGCGTTTTACCCGTGTCATATTGTTTTAGTTCCTGAACAAATTACAAATAAGGGAGCATGAGGCGCACGTTTTCTGCATCGCGCTCATCGACAACTGCCATTTTCGACATATTACGTTTCTTATCGGAGCTTTTGTGCTCTAGCAAGTGGTTTTTGAACGCTTTGCGACGTACAATTTTACCGCTACCTGTAGCGCGGAATCTCTTTGCCGCTGCTTTACGAGTTTTGAGTTTAGGCATGGACTGGCTTTGATTGGACACAATCCATCATTATAAACTAAGAATTTAGAAACAAACGGCATCAGGCGCTGGCAAACGTTTTTTTGTTAAATAAAAAACTTCACAGTATCGAGAGCCATTTAAGAATCCGGGAATGTGGATTAACGCAAGACTATTTTGTGGCGGCACAACTACTAGTAGGCGCTGGCTGCTCGCGTTGTGGACCAGTCTTAGTAGGATCATAACCAACGAGCACCACTTGACCTTTTTCGTTATATATCCAACCTTGAGCAGGTATTATCTGTTTGACAGGTGGCTTTTGAGATGGCTGCTTTTGTGTTCCACTTGTTGAACTTACCGAACTGGCGACAGGCTGAATTAAATCAACGCGCACATTGTCACTACTAAGGATTTTATTTGGGTCAGTTGGAAGTCCGCCACGTCCGGTGATGGTGAAAGTACTACCAAAACCTTTTATGCAGGGATTTTGGGCAACCTGCTGTGCCGGATCAACCACAGTTTCTGTCAATTCAAATAACCCTTGGGTGGGGTCAAGATCGATAGTGGTTACCGTGACTGTTCCAGTAGCGACAATATCACTTTCTGACGTCTGTTGTGGCTGATACTCAATACCAAAAATTCCTCCTGGTTTTGATATATTAACTTGAACATTACTTCCCGCAGTACGTCCAAAGCCAGTAGCAGTGATATCACTATTTTCTTGAGGAAAAGCGACTAACAGTTTTGTATTGATGTTAATATTGCCGTCCCGTCCATCACTTCCAGGAGTACCACTGATAGCGGATATCAGGCTATTACGGCGTAATAGCAGTAAATCTCGTGCTTGCAGTATAATATCGCCTCCGAAACCGTTTGCAGAGTTAGCAGTGAGCTTCCCTTGATTATCAAGCTTGATAGAATTGGCTATGACTTCTAGGTTGCCTGCGTTACCGCTTCCCAGATTGCTTACGGTTCCTTCTGCTCCATTAAGGACATTGAAGCGTCCAGCAACAACTGTCAAATTTCCTCCATTTCCCACAGCCCCAGTTTCTACAGCACTGGATGCACCACTGGGAACACCATTACTACCAACTCCATCAAAGACAACAGCATCGCGGGCTTGAATCGTGATATTGCCTGCATCTCCCCTTCCGCCTAGTTGGTTGTTAGACGCTCCACGAACTGAGGTTAGCAGTTGAGCACCATCTTTGAGGGAGAGCGAAGCAGCGCTGATGTCGATATTGCCACCTTTGCCCAATCCTCCTGATTCCACAGTGCTGAAGATACGTCCATTAACAAGCTCAACAGAACCCGATGCTCGCACCGACACATTGCCTGCATTCCCTTGTCCTCTGGCGCTGGTGACCAGTTGAGCGCCATCAGTTAAAGAGAACGAGCCAGAGGAAATAGTAATATTGCCCCCATTACCTACTCCCGTTATTCCTCCCTGGTTAAAAATTCCACTGGAAAATCCGTCCTTTACCCCAGCAATCGTCACTTTACCTGTGACATCAACAGTGACATTCCCTGCATCCCCTGTTCCAAAAGTGCTGGCGGCTAGTTGAGCACCATCTTTAAGTGAGAGCAAAGCTGCTTGGATATTGATATTTCCCCCCTTGCCCACACCTGCTGCTCCCACAGTGCTGGAGATGTAGCTGTTGACAAGAGAAACAGAATCGGAGGCTCGCACCAACACGCTACCTGCATTTCCTTCTCCGTTGATACTAGCACTTAAAGAACCCTCATTCTTGAGGGTTAGGTTTGTGGTTGTTAATTGAACACCACCTGCGTTGCCTTCACCTGTTGAAAACACACCACTGCTAATGTCACCTCCATCTACTAAAACAGAACCATTGGCATTGATGACTACACTTCCAGCATTGCCTTGACCAAAAGTACCGGCACTGACAAAATTCCCATTGCCCAGAGTTAAGTTTTTTGTCGTGATTTGAATGCCACCTGCATCACCCTTTGCACTACGTTCCACACGAGAGCCAATAGCGCTGTAAGTTCCACTACTGTTTCGACCATCTACGGAGATGGTATCGCTAGCATTAATCTTGACGATGCCACCATTTCCTTGACCGAAAGTACTACTAAGGATTTGAGAGCCATTTTTGAGAACTAAAGAACCAGTTGTGATATCGATACCACCAGCATTGCTCACACCTGTTGGTTGTACACTACTGGTTATGAAACTGTTATCCAAGGAAATGATATCTTTGGCGTTAACTGTCAAAACACCCCCATTACCTATGCCAAATGTTCTGGCACTCAAAAAAGCGCTATTCTTGAGAGTTAAGTTTGTGGTTGTTAATTGAACATCACCAGCATCGCCCATACCCGTTGATTGTTGGTTGCTGCTAATGCTACCCCCATCTACCGAAACAGAACCACTGGCATTGATGACTACACTTCCTGCATTGCCTTGACCAAAAATACTGGCACTGATAAAACTCCCGTTGCCCAAAGTTAAGTCTTTTGTTGTAATTTGAACGCTACCTGCGTTACCCTTAGCGTTAAATTCCACATAACTACCAATGGCGCTGTAAAATCCACTACTGTCTTGACCATCCAAGGAAATAGTATCGCTAGCATTGATCTTAACGATGCCACCATTTCCTGTGCCGAAGGTACCACCAAAGATTTGAGAGCCATTTTTGAGAACTACAGAACCAGTCGTGATATCAATGTTACCTGCATTGCCCACATATGTTCGTTGTACACTACTGGTTATTAAGCTGTTATCCAACAAGGAAATAGTACCTTTGGCATCAATTTTTATATCGCCTGCCTGAGCTTCTGAAGTTCCAAAACCTGACAATATCCCTGAGAAAAGACGACTTCCTCCTGATAGCTCTAAATTTCTGGCATTAACTGCAATATTGCCAGTGTCTCTACCAGCTACATAAGCGATCGCACCATTTGTCAGCGATACATCCGCTCTTTGCACTCCCACAGGAAAACTCAAGCTCCCATCACCATTGATTCCCACCGTCCCAGGAACAGATAATCCTCCTAACTCAACTCGTCCTCCTGGTGCAAACAGTATTCCATTATCTAAGCTGACATTACCACCCACCAGTGTTAGGGAATTTCCTTCTGGAACAGTAAGACCAACAACATTACCACTATCATTAACAGCCCTAGACTGATTGCTGATATTTTTGAAATTCTCCCGATAGCTCAACCCAACCGGAGCAGTTATCGTTAACAATGGCGGTGCTTGGGGATTCGTCGCACTAAACTCAAACCCATTCTTAAATATCAAACTATTTGCCGTACTTCCCAAAAATGAACCACCCACATCCAACCGGGCATTTGGTCCAAAGATAATTCCATTCGGGTTGATTAAAAACAAGTTAGCATTGCCCAACACACCCAAAACACCCTGAATGTTCGAGACATTCCCCCCAGTCACTCTGGTGAGTATGTTTGCAATTCCCCCTGGATTCGAAAAATAAGCCCCTCTACCAGCGTTTATATTAAATTGCTGAAAACTGTGGAACAGGTTGTCCCCACGAATTGCGCCCCCATCAATTCTGTCGCTAGGGATGCCCTTAATCTCAACATTGGGAGCAACAACAGAATTTTCTGCACCGAGACTGTTATCAGGAGTGATTTGTGCTCTGGCGACGGTAAGGTAGCTAAGGCTTGCTAGGGTTGCAAGGGGCAAGGAGAAGAAAAATAATGAGTGACGCACCTAATTTTATACCTTAAAAAGTATTGTTAAGAGAAGTCGTCAAATTACGGTTCTTGAATACTTTTACCACGTTGAGAGACAAAGTTACTTACTTGTAAATATAGAAAAATCTTAAGTATTGTAGGGTGGGCAGTGCTTATCATATTTTGCTGACAACATCCGGGTTTTGCTAAGCACTGCCCACCCTACTACGTGTCGTTCAAAAATCAAATAGGAGTCCTATAGATTGTTTCTCTTTTATTAATCATAGCGATCGCCCCTACCAAATATAGAGAAGCGAAAACAGAATAACCCAAATCCCATCAACAAAGTGCCAGAACAAAGTTGTTGCACTCACACCAAAGTGACCTTTGTTATAATTACCCCGAATAAAAGAACGAATCACCATCAGTATCTGTAGAAGCACACCCACAAGAACGTGCAAACCGTGGAAGCCAGTTAGCACGTAGAATGTCCCCCCAACGAGTCCCGTAGTCAGCCCGAAGTTGAGCTGACTCCACTCAATTGCTTGAGCGATCAAGAAGTAGGTTCCCATAGCTGAAGTGATCAGCCATAACAAACGAAATCTGCGAATTTTGCGACGCTTCAGGGCGTTTTCTGCCAATTGAATGACTATGCTACTGGAAAGGAGCACTAATGTGTTAAAAATCGTAATACCAGATAATTCTGGTCCCGAGACACCAGGTGGTAGCCAGTTGGGAGTCGTCAACCGCAGAGCAATATATGTAAAGAAAAAACTTAGGAAGACGATGCTTTCTGACAGCAGGAAGACGGTAAAACCAAATAGCGTTTTGCCATGTTCATCATCAGGTTTTCCCCCACCTATCGGTATGAACCGGTGCAGCCAAATCGGTAGATATCGCCGCAACTTATAGAAGTGGATAGGACTTTCATCTAATATTTCTTCTAATAAATGAATAGGATTTTCCATGATTGCTTCTTAGATAAAATTGCAGCTATTCTTGAATGACAGCTTCTGGCTTCGGTTCGGATCTATCGTTGTAGTGGTAGGGCGGTTCATTTACAACTGGAATTTCCTCGAAGTTTTCCTTTGGAGGCGGTGAAGAAGTTATCCATTCCAGCCCTGTGGCATGCCAGGGATTATCAGATGCTTTAGAGCCTAGTAGTAAAGAACCTATCATATTTGCAATAAAGGGCAACGTCGCCATCCCAAGCAAGAACGCCCCAACGCTAACAATAACATTCCATCCTTGATAGCGTGGATCGTAGGAGGAAACTCGGCGCAGCATACCCTGTAAACCTAAAGCGTGCATTGGGAAAAAAGTCAAGTTAGCACCGATGAAAGTTAAGAAGAAATGTACCTTTCCCCAGCCCTCGGCGTACATCCGCCCAGTTATTTTAGGAAACCAAAAGTAAATTGCGGCAAAAATTGCCATCGTGATGGTATTGTGGACGACGTAGTGGAAGTGACCCACCACGAAGTAAGTGTTGTTGACGTGAATATCAAATGGCACTGAACTGAGCATGACGCCAGTGACACCACCGAAAATAAACATCACTACACCTCCCAAGGCAAACAGCATTGGTGTCAAAAGATGCAGCCTGCCGTTCCAGACTGTAGCAGTCCAAGCGAACACTTTGACACCAGTAGGTATAGCGACCAACATTGAGGAGGCCATGAAGAGTATCCGCATCCAGTCAGGGGTGGCACTGGTGAACATATGGTGTACCCAGACAAAAGTGCTTACTATCGCAATTCCAAAGGAGGCGATCGCTACTGACCGATAACCAAACAACGGATTACGGGAAAACGCTGGAAGAATCTCCGAGAAAATACCGAAAGCGGGTAGCGCCATAACGTAAACCGCTGGATGGGAATAGAACCAAAACAGGTGCTGGTAAATGATTGGATCCCCATTCTGCGACGATCTAAAGAAATTTGTCCCGAAACTGAGGTCAAAAAACAGTAGTATCAATGCGCCGGTGAGGGAGGGCAGGCAAAACAGTTGCAGCATCTGCGCACTCAGGACTGTCCAGACGAATATCGGCATACGGAAGAACGTCATACCTGGGGCGCGCATCCAAACAATGGTGGTGATGAAGTTGATTCCCCCTAAAATTGATGAGATGCCCAGCAGTATGACACTCAAAATCCAAATAAATTCGCCGTTGAGTAACTTATCCGATAAGTTCTGGATACTAATGGGTGGGTAAGACCACCAGCCAGCTTGCGCAGGACCACCAGGTAGTAAGAAGCTTGACAGTAGTAGTATACCTGCCGGGGGAATTATCCAGAAGGCGATCGCATTGAGGAGTGGAAAAGCCATATCCCTTGCCCCAATCATCAGCGGCACTAGGTAGTTGGCAAGACCTGCCATGAACGGTATAATCCACAAAAAGATCATCACCGTGCCGTGTAGCGTGAATAACCCATTGTAAAGGGAGCGATCCACCAGACTTGATTCCGGCGTCACCAGTTCGCCACGAATAATCATAGCCAACAGCCCGCCGAACAAGAAGAAAATGAAAGTCGTCACCATGTACTGGACACCGATGACTTTATGGTCTTTGCTAAAGCCCAAGTAATCGCGCCAGTTAGGCTTTTCGGACTCGCTAGCCCTACCCATATCTTCAATAGAGTTATTTGTCATCTTCTTTTTCAACTAGGAGGATTTATATCAACCAGTTATCAGTTATCAGTTATCAGTGTTTTTTGGCAACTGTTCGCTGTTAACTGTTAACTGTTAACTGTTTTAAGTTCGATTCTTAACAGTTGACTTACGGGCAGCAGCCTGGGAAAGCCGTATCATCAGATAGCCCAAAAACGGAGCGCAACGGATTGTTCTGGGAGAAATCAGAACGCGTAATTATATCCATCCATTGAGTGGAGTTTGCTGAACTTGTTGAGTTGTCCACCTATTCTCTGCTTGTTTATACGGATCTCTAAACGGGATGCTGATTGAACTACTATGCGACCAGTTGTTGTGCCGTCAATAAAACGAGCAATATCGCCAGTCTTCCAACCATGCTGATAACGCTGCTTAGGTTTGGCGCAGGGAAATCCGAATTTGTTCGTCCGTGTCATTTGTCGTCCGGAACCGACACCCGTTGATTTAATCATCATTGCCTGTTTGGTCTTTAGAATAACTCCTAAGCCAGATTCACCAACACAACAAGCATCGATCCAGTGATCTTTATCGAAACCGTTTTTTATCCGGTTGTATTTAGTACGACCACCAGTACTGGTAGCGATATTTAATCCAGAAATCTTTTTCAAAGATTGGTACAATTTCCATCTTGTTGAGTTAACAGCTGCTGCATCTTTTAATGGTGCTAATCGTACTACTTTTATCTGACGAAGTAAATCCGGCTTCTTTTTTAGGAAGTCTTCAATAGACTTACTCCCTTTTTTTTGATTACAACGAACACAAGTAATGGTCAAGTTACTAATTCTATCGCTGCCACCATTGGACTTTGGGTGAATATGTTCAACCTGCAATGGGACATCTTGCTTGCCACAATAGACACAATTTCTGCCCCACTTGGCTAACAGGTATTCTTTGACTTCATAACCAAAAAGTTTACCTTGCTGGTATTCCTGACCGGTTATTTCTGGGTTTTGCAAAGCTTGAGTGTCAAACCTTACTAATTCCATTACAATACCCGTTACTGGAACATATCTACAAAGTCTTTTTACCCATGTCTCAATTGTTAAGACGCGGTGCATCAGACTTGGAGGAAGCCACATTTGGGTGCGTTTTCTGTTCAAAAAACGTGCTTTTCTGTACCGAGTCTTTCTATTTCTCCTTGACTTCCTAACAGCAGATCTAGACTCTAAATCTGATTTGATTTCTGCGCCTCTATGCTCAAGATTTGCACCCCATACAACTTCGCCATCTTGTACTAAAGCCAGTCCCGTTACTTTGCTACCAGGGTCGATTTTTAACTCTACTGGTCTTAATACGGGATTCTCTACAACAGTTTTTAGTATGAGGGTAAAGGGATACATTCTTATAACTGCCGCTTTTCCACGCATCAGCAGGGTTCTTGCTCGCTTGGGGCGAATTGGGTTTAGTGGTTGCTTGTTTACATCAATAATGAAAACGTAGTTTTGCATTTTATTCCTGTTAGGAACTCATTGGTAATGTTTGCCTCGATCAGTTAATCTCTCGGTACTTTCTCAATAACACTGACGACGCTAATGAACAAATTCGTCTGTTTAATTATTGAGTTGTAGAGCCTGGGACTGGCTTGAATCTAAGTTAATTCGACATCCCAAGGTACGAACTTTAACACTTGTGAGATAACGGCTACTCTTACTTAAGGAGTGATCTGGAGTTGCCCGTATTGCTACGGATTGTTACGGTTTGTACCGTTTAGCAGCAACCCACTGGTTATAAGCTTCGGGAGAGTCAACGTAAACATCCGCCTGCATCAAGGCGAAGTCAGTACCACTGAATTGGGAATCACTCAGCCGATACTTGCCCTCCCGAGTGGGTGATAACACAAGCTCAATTTTGCGGTTGGGGACAATGTCCTGCTTCAAACGGAACTCAGGGACATAAAAACCGTGGATAACGTCCTCCGAATGCAGAGTTAAGGCAGTACGCTGATTAAGCGGCAGATGCAATTCGTTACTGGTAACATTTCCTGGATAACGGAAAGACCAAACCCACTGCTTAGCGATTACTTCAATATTTTGAGAAGCAGGTTTGGGGTTTTCGCTAACTGTGACGGCGTAAGCAGGTTCTTCTATAGGTATGTGCAGGTGTACCACTTGTGTTAAACCAAGGATATCCAATTCCTGATAAATTTTATAGCTTTGGATTGCAAGCCACAACACAAGTACAGTCGGAGCCACTGTCCAGAGAATCTCTAGCCTCGCATCATTCCTAACGGGATGACCATGACTCCAGTCTCCTCTGGGGGCACGGCAAGTAATCATCGAAAACACTATCATACCAGTCAGTCCCAGGAAGATGAACGTTCCTATTGATGCTAGGAAGCTAAAGATCTCATCAACCCGTTTCGCTTCTGCTGTTGCTTGAGGAGGCATCCAAGAGTACGCCTGCTGTCCAACCCAACCGCTGGCAATAAGAATTACTGCTATAAAAGCAGCCAATAGCAGTATGTTTAAAATTTTCCTCATAACAAGCCCCTACACCCTTACTTGAGCAGTACGTTAGGATTTTTTCCTTGTCGCAGCAAATTTCCAGCCGTATTATGAATTCCAAAATCACCGCCCAAGTGTGCCCCTAGCGTTCCGTGGACATAAAGGATACCCATTAGCGCAATGCCCACTAACAAATAGCTCCATTGCACCTGCCGAGTTGCATCCTTACGCCAGCGGTAGCGCTGCAATCCTCTCCACACAGTCATAGCAACGATCGCTGCTAACAATAAAATACCACCAACACCGTGCAAAAGCATGGTTGAACCAGCTCCCAATCCCCAAGGACTTTTCACATCAGTTGGTGGATTTGCAAGCAGAATCTCGAAAAAACCTGCTGCAACGGTAAAAAATGTAATCGCCGTACAAGCCAGCAAGTTGTACCAGCCCACATCAAAGAAGCCCGAACGAATAACAGGCAGACTCAAAAATCTCAGGATTGGTTTTTCTAAGGGAAAAAGTGTGCCTGCAATATCAAATAATATACCGATAATGAATAGACCGAGGGTGAGATGCACTAAATTTGGATGTATTGGAATCTGGTAGGGTAATCCGTTGGCACCCAGCTTGAACCACAACTGGTCAATAAGTTGCGAGTTCATTTTAAGATCCCCTGCTTTGCTGCTTCAACGACTGGTTCCACATGCAACCCATAAACCCAAACTAGTTTGCTTCCTAAATATACCTGCAAAGAAACTAAGCAAATCAAAAATGTGGCAGCACCGAGGTAAGCAACTGGCATCTTCAGTGGATCTCGGGCGCGAATGGCAAAGCGCCATGCTGTGATAGCCACAAGGATAGCTGCCAGTGACCAGCCGGTTATTGTGTGTGAATTTAGTATTGGCTGGACTGCTTGATAGGGTTGGGCTAAACCAGCTTCAAACTGACCAAAGATGACGGCTAGGAAAATGGCGATCGCCGCAACAAAGATATTCCAAAAACTCACTTCAAACAAACGGTGGTTGCGAGTAAAATAGCCCACCACATCGCAAAAAAAGGAAAAAAACACCATCGCAATCACGAAATGAACGATGACGGGATGGATGGGATCGGGATATGGTAGGTTATTACTATTGAGAGGCAAAGCAGGCATTGCTTTCTCCTTTGGTGGATTCTAAATTCTTTTGAAATTATTATTTCTTGTTTTTGTCCTCATCTCCTAACATTTTGAGTAATTTTCTTGCAACTAAAACACCTACGACTGCACCACCAACTAACTCCGCTGTCTGCACAACTTTCTTGTTCGCAGTGTTAGGATCAACGTGGTGGCGAAAAATCTCTTCATCTAGCCATTCTTTCGTCGCTTTGATGTTGTGAACTGGCGTTGGCAATAGCTCTAAATAAGTTCCTTGACGAATTAAGTGAGCGGCTTCGCCTGTGACTTCAAAAGCGTCGAAAATGTTAGCAGCAGCATCATTTAACCCAAGTTTTAGGAGAGTACCGCGTAAGCTAACCTTAGCAGTTTTGAGTTCCTTTTCTAAAGCAATGGCTTTAAGGTTGTGGGCAATTGTAGCTCCTAGCTGATATGCAACTTGTGCAGTAGCGGGCATTGATGTATCCTCTACAAAAGCACAATCTCCACCTGCAAAAACTTCTGGGAAATCAAACAATTGTAAGGTTTTGGTGACTTTTAATCGACCGTGCTTGTCTCGGTGTTCATCTGAGATTGGCAAGTTTTTGATTAGCGGATTAGTCGCAGTGCCAGCTGTCCAAATTCTAGTGTTTGTTGGCAGCGTAACAGACTTGCCATCGCGCTTATACTCAAGTGTGTTGGGACTAATACCTGTGACTTCTGCCCCCAACAGCATCTCTACTGGTACGGTGCGTTTTTGCAATTGCGTTTCAGCAGTTTCACGTAATTTGCTGTTGACATCGCCCTTAAGAATTTCGTTGCCGTGGTTAATAAGTACTACTCGAATCTCTTGAGGATTGCCTCTGAGTGCTGCATACCAATTCGGTAACAAATCGGCTAAAGTGGCTGCCATTTCCACACCTGAAGCACCACCACCAACGACTGCAAATGTAAGTAATTTTCGACGTTGTTCTGGATCTTCGGTTTGGGCGGCTTTTCGCAAACAGTCATGCAAATGTCGGTCGATAGCGATCGCATCTTTTTCGGTCCAAAAAGGTAGAGCATACTCTTTTGCCCCCTCGACGCCAAAGTAGCCACTTACACTACCTAAAGCTAATACCAAATTGCTGTAATCGTAGCAGGTTCCTGAAGTTAACTTAACTTGTCGTTGATGCAAGTCAATTGATTCCACTGTATCTTGAACAAAAATCACACCGCTTCCTTTGAGCAATTCTGTAAAACGCGGTAATACCTGAAAGGCATCCATCTCACCACTAAAATACTCATACAGTAATGGCTTAAAGCAAAAGCGTTCGTTGCTATCAATTAAGATCACAGAGCGAGGATAGTGTTCGTGGGCAAGCTGCAACGCTGTAAAAAGCCCAGTAAAGCCACCGCCTAAAACAACTGTTTGATAAACTGGATTATTCATAAAACAATTTTTCTCCATTCTTTTGTTCGCAGATACGTTGATTGATAAACTGCTCTGCTATAACGTTAAAAAGAAAACAATCAAAATCACACTGAGGGTAACAGCGAATAAGATAGCGTATTCGACTCTGCGACTAAAATATCCAATCACAGCAATCAGGGCGATCACAAAAGCGAAAATGCCTAGATATTGTCCCTTTTGTAAGCCTTTAGCAATCAAAGGATCATTTTGATTACCTGGTGGCGGAGTTTCTTGAATTCTGCCTTCATACTGTTTTTGGGGTTGCAACTCTTGCGTTGGTAAAGCCATAAAATTATTTCCTACAAAAAACTAACCAACTTACCATTCTTTAAATAGTGCCTATTTTACCTGCATCCTGTGAATTCCATGATGACTGACTATAACAGTCCCATATGAATCTAATCGTCAATACACTTAAGAATGCAAAGGTATTATTAGACAACGCAATTTTTTTTCATACTCATATGTTTGTACTAGACACTGTTGTTTTATATTTTTATAAGACCACATATCATGTTTATTTTTTATTGATAAGAAACCATAAAAATACTATCTAAAGAGTGATTTTTGGAAGACATTAAAAAGTAAACTTGATTATCTTACAGTATAATATATTTTGATTTATTCCTATCGCCGCAGAAAAGTCACATATTTGCCATATAAAATTCATAGATTGAAACACTCTTTACCAAGTGTTAAACAATCAGATTCAGAATACAAGTGCGGCGGGTAACGTCTGTAGTAAGGTTTTTTTACAGCGTTGATAGCAGAAAGCCCATCTCAAGTAAAATTGGGATTGTTTAGTATATTGAAATATTTCACTCTCCTATGCAACCATCCAAGCTTCAACCAACGGCTACTATTCTCAAAGCCGAGTGGAATGACTTGATTGTCGAGTACGCTTGTTTGGAAGTGGTCGGAAATTTTGACTTTGCGATGCCCAAAGACGCTATCAGTGTAGCATTTTCTCCCCATGAGCGTGTTGCTTGGTCGGTGGATGGGGGTCAAACACAAACCACCGCCTTGCCTCCTGGAAGCGTGTTTGTATATTCATCCCGTGAGTTTGTATGGCATCGCCGGGAAAAGGAGGGCAAATATGTGAATATAATGCTAGATCAGCGCTTGCTCAACCAACTGGCAGCCGAGAACGGACTTTCTACTCCCATCGAGTTGGAACACCGCGTGATTTTTCCAGATCCAACTATCATGCATATCGCACAGTTATTGAAATCAGAGGTGATCAGTGGCGGTTTGGCGGGCAACTTGTATCTCAAGTAGCTGCGAAACTTACTAGCAGTGCATCTGCTGCGGAACTACAGTGGAGTAGTGCGGTGGGCGGCTCTGCCGACTTGTAGCATCTGGCGTGTCTCCCCAAGTGAAGCAACTGCCGTAAGCGCAAAGCGCACGCCAAGGGCGAACGCGTAAGCGCAAGCGCACGAATCGAGCGTTCGCGCAGCGTCTCCGTAGGAGATACGCGTAGCGTGTCCGTTCGGCTTTGCCGTGCCCGTAAGCGCAAAGCGCACACTTCGTGAACGCGCAGCGTGTCCCTTTGGGACTCAGGGCTCAGGACTCAGCGTCTCCGTTCGCGAGTGCGTGCCCGCAGGGCTTAGGAGATACCCGTAAGGGCAAGGGGTATGGAACGTACCTCTATAGATGCTGATGAGTCAACCTCTACTTGTTGTCGAAGCTATGGCGTTCCGCCACGCTTCGCTATCAAGCAAGTTGCTCAAGTGAAGCGTCACAAACAGCTAGCTCAGCCGAAGGCGGCTAGCTTGTAGTTCATGAGAATTTAGCTGAAGAATTGGCGTTAAGCGAAGCTCTGCCGTAGGCGATCGCCAATCTAGCCGCACTTGTGCCAATGAGTCAGTTTCATTTTGCGCGTACCTTCAAGATGCAGGTAGGAGAAGCGCCACACCGCTACATTCTGCAACGGCGAAAAAGTGTCTAAATATGACAATCCTAAACATCTCGCTAAACATGAGAAGAAGCTCAAGCGCAAACAGCAAAAGTTAGCGTGTAAACACAAAGGAAGTAATTCAAGGTACAAATATAGAAAAGTTGTTGCCAAAGTATACGAACGAGTTAGCAATTCGCGGCAAGATTTTCTTCATAAACTTAGTTATAAGTTAGTCAGCGATAGCCAAGCTGTCATAGTGGAGAATCTTCATGTCAAAGGCATGGTATGCGCAGAGCGCACGCTACGCGAACGTAATCACAAGTTAGCAAAAGCAATATCTGATTGTGGATGGGGAACTTTTACTAACTTTTTAGCCTACAAGCTAGAACGTAAAGGTGCAAAGTTGGTTGAAATAGACCGATGGTTTCCTAGTTTCAAACTCTGCTCTAATTGTTTCTATCAAGTGAGCGAGATGCCGCTAGATGTGAGGGGGCGTTGCAGAATAGAAATATGAATCATGCGTTAAGCGTAGCTCTGCCCTAGGCAATCGCCTCAAGCTTGCGGGCGCTATGCCGTATTTTAGATAATGTATTACCAATCGAATGGAATACTTAAGCATTTTCTCTGACTTAGAGTAACAAAAGGTTTTGCGATGTAGTCGCGCAAGATAGTGCTTTAAACGACTGTTTTCTCCTTCCACTCAAGTCAATTAAGTTTTACTAACGATGTGGTCTTCATTGTTAATAAAACAAGGATAAACTGGATAACCGTCTGTAACGTAAAAATAAGAATGCCAACACCTGATTGTCAACCACAAAAGTTTAAAAGTTTCTGAACTTCTATCCCCGAAAACCCAAGCTATAATTCCCGTAACGCTGTGGTTTACTGCTGTCCACAGCCATATATTTTTTTTACCGATGAAAGTCTCAAGTTCATCAACTTCTGTAACTTCTGGAATTTCACTCCTATAAGGTGTATCCGGTAAGGCGCTACCAACTTCTCTAACCCAATTTATAACAGTAGTATGGTGTACTTTTTTGACTCTTTCTATTGCCCGAAAACCAGAACCATTAACATACATTTCTAAGCACTCGCGCTTAATATCCTCTGTATATCCTTTCTGATTATAAAACTCAATGAACTGACGTTTACAGTTCACACAAATGTAATTTTGTTTACCTCTTTGTCTTCCATTCTTACGAATGTGACTTGATGCACACCTTGGGCATTTCATGGCGATACGCCTTCGGCGTCTGCGCTCTGCGCAATCGCTCTAATTCATATTTCTATTCTGCAACGCCAGTTTATTTATTCGATTGTCACTATTCTCATAACGCATTGCTTGCAGCAATTGTAACTTGAGGAAGAATTCAGAATTCACAAATGTTGTTTAAATTCGCTAACAACATCATTAACCTCCCAATACTCGCACTATTGATGCGTTCTTTTAAAAAGGAAGCGGTAGCCGTCAGCAAACGCTTCCTCATCCCCCCTACTGTATCTCAATTAGACGAAGAGATACGGTTTGAGTAGAAGCCTGCGTTGGTATAAGTTGTGGTAATCGTATAAGCAAAGTTACTACCCTGTGCAAATGCAAATGCACCCGCGTTTGCCTGGGAAGGAGAATATTGAAATCCACCTTGAACTTCTTTTGCTTGTTGAGCAACCATTTCTATGTGAGATAGATCTTTGATCATCATGATATTGTTCTCCTGAAAATTGCTAGTTCATTCGTCTAAGTTGGTGTCAACATAACAAAAAAGCTATTAGACCTCTCCAAAAATGGCTATGAAACCAATACCCCGCGCTTGCACTAAAAATCATTTTTGGAGAGGTCTATTGAAGAAAACCACCTGTTTTATGGGGCTTCTATTCAATAGCTTCTTGAACAAAAACTTAGTAAAACAAGCTTCAAGAAGTACGTGCACTCGCATAGGAAGTGGTGTAAGTAGGTCCATTAGCAGCAGCACCAGCAGCAGCACTAGCAACAGCGTATTTATATCCATAGTCAATGCTATAGCTATACTTACCAGTTGCAGGGTTAAAGGAATAAGATACGTTGTAACCTGAACCGGAATCAGAGGCAGCATAGGTTGATACACTGCTTGTAGGTGTGCTGAAACTCTGTTGAACTACTTGAAGTCCCCCATGCACTTGAGTATCACTCGAAAGTTCAGTTTCACAAAAGCTTAGGTCAACTATTTTTAATCGACTCATAATCTCTCCTTTTCCTCGCAGACATATCGCTGAAAGTTGCTTAACAACTTTCAGCGATACTTAGTATTTGTTTAAAATGCCTCTGAGCAAAGTTTTCAGCCAATGCGCCAACAACTTGCATATTTTTTCGTGATCACTGTCAGCGTATCACTCGTCATTAGTGAGCCAGCGGGGACGCCACATGCCTCTGTCGGGAGACCCCTATGGCGAACCCGTAAGGCTCATGAGTCAGACAAAGGACTAATCACTAAGGACAATCCAAAGAGTCAATATGCAAGTTCAATGCGTAACAGCTTAGTTATGAAGCAGTGGAGCTAGAGTATGAGCTTGAGCTAGCACTATTGGGGTAGGAGTAGTAGTAGGGGTAGTAGTAGTAAGGGTAGCCAGAAGTCGCACTTGTATAAGTGTTGGTACTTGTAGCAGCGAAATTGCTACCGTTAGCATAAGCACCAGATGATGCACTAGATGTTGCAAATCCACCTTGAACTTGATGATTGTCTGCAGTGGTTTCGAGGTGAGAAAGGTCTGCGATAATCATATGATTCTCCTAGAATTTACTAGTTTTGATCGGAAACTTCTTTGTAATCAAAACTCTCTGTTTGATTACATCTATAAACATAACACTTCTGCCAGAGAAAAATATAAAGTAACGATGAAGATGGATTATTTTCATTTAGATAAACATTTTATTTCATCAACTTTTATCTATTCAAGTAATAAAAGGATATCAGGACAAAATTCTGTGTTTCTTTATTTTTGAAACTCAGTTCATTCGGATTATAATTCAAAAAAATCAACCTAAAGCAAAATGAATTATTGATTTCATTTCAGAAAAAACTTCTTGTTTGTTTATGTTATGGGGTTGAAATTTTTTGCATGAATAGTTCGCCAAGTTTGATTTGCGCTAAATAACCTCCAATATCTCCTAATTTTGGGGTGAAGAACTAATAGCTAAAGTCAAGCCTGCATTAACACATCCTCTGATGCTTGAAGATGAGCGTCGGAATCTAACATGGTCAAGATTTCTATTGATTGAATTTGTTGTTTCAACCAATGATCAAACAATTCTTGCTGAATTTGGTCACGTAAGTGCTGATCCAAGATAGGTTGAACCATTTCTTCTAGCCAAATCAAATAAACTCCTTTGGAGGTTGATATCGGCTTGATAACAGACGGCGGAGCGGCTGCAAATACAGCGGCTGCAATCTCTGGTCGAAAATCTGTACGACGTCGCATTCCTTGATATCCTCCAGCACGTCGAAGTTCAGGCTGTTGAATATATTCACGAGCAATTTCTTGGAAAGTAATTTCGCCTGACTGTAGAGAATAAAACAGTTCTAGAGCTAAATCTCTGTCATCCAAGATGACTTCATAGGTGACAGCAGCAACGTAATTGAGTTGGTTTTCATAAAAGAACCGTTCCACCTGCGTAGCAAACAGGTGATTAGCTAACTTAGTAGCAAGTACCTTGTTATGAATCAATTCTTCAAACTCAGCCAGACAGAGATGATGTTTTTTGAGCCAGTGCCAAGTGTCTTGAGCTTTGACAAGTTTTTTCGCAAAGCGTAATTTATCTCCTTCCTGTTGAAGTTCTTCTTCTGAGACTTGAATCCCTGCCTGTTGGGCCGCCGATGCAATAATTTTTTCGCTTGCTACAGCATAGACAACATCAGGCATTTGGCAAGAAAGTTTCAGACTGCGAACCAAGTCTGCACCGCAAATGATCAAACGTTTTGACACGACACGATTCTCCTAAAAATTTGAAATTTTGGCGTTGGAGAATGGAAGCATGAAATAGGGTTGTTCTGATTTGACTCCTCGTTGATTTATCTGAGGTTGGCTGGGGATTTATGCAGCTTCTCAAGGAAATATACATTTCTTTACATCATCCCCTAATTCAGCAACGCCAAAATTTGAGACTGGTAACGTTAAAACAGTTATCAGTTAATAGTGATCAATTGCTTGTTCACTGTTAAAGTTGACTTTTGACTAAACCTCTAAACCACCTTTGTGCAATTTCTGAAATGGATCTAAGATAAAGTGGATGACACGTCGTCGGCGGATAACCACCTCAGCTGTTGCAGTCTGTCCAGGAGTGAGTTGAATAGGTTTGTTGCCATTGTGGATATACTGCTTATCCAAAGTGATTTCTAACTCAAAGTTTTCTACACTCCCTTGAGGTGTTTGGCTAACTTTGGAGTCTGGAGAAATCCAATTGACTTTTCCTGACACGATGCCATACTCACCGAAAGGATAAGCATCAAACTTGGCTTTGACAGGCATACCCGCTTTTAAGAAGCCACTATGCTGATTAGGCATCACAGCCTTGAGTACTAAACCACGATTTAATTGTGCAATTTGAGCAACTCTCTGACCTGGTTGTAGTACAGCTCCTGGCTTGGTAGTCGGGAATTCAAAAATCACACCATCAACGGGCGATCGCACCACTCGTTGCTGCAGTTGAATCTTGTAAGATATCATCTGGCTTCCTGTTTGGCCAATTTCAGAGTGTAGGGAGTTGATTTGTGATTGCAGTTGTTTGAGTTCTTCTTCAATTTTGAGTTGTGCAAGTTCACCTGTATGAACCAGGCTTTGATAATTGCGTTGTTCTTCTTTGAAACGGAGTTCAGCTTGCTCGATTTGTGATCTCGCTTGCTGAATCGTCCTTTGATAACTGCTTTGTTGCTCTTTTAAGCTGAACTGAGCTTGAGCAATATCAGACTGAGCTTGTACAAGGTGTTCGTAGTTTTCCTTTGCAGACTGTTGGATTTCCTCAAAACGCTCTTGTGGCATAACACCATCTTGATAGGCTTTTTTATAGCGTGGGACTTTTTGTTGAGAGGCTTGAAAACGAACTTCTGCTAATTTATAAGCTGCCTTACTAGAATCAAGAGCTTGCTGCACCTGGTCTACTTTCGCCAGTTTTTCCTCATTCTGTAAGTTATAGACGGCTTTGAGAGCATCTAAATTTTGTCGCGCCTGATCTACTTGGGACTGCTTTGCTAAGAGTTGAGCTTGGTTTTGTTGTTGCTGAGTTTGCACAGAAAGCGTCAATTGATTTTTGACTAGCTGTAGGCTTTCTCGGCGATTTTTTAGTCCGTCCAACTTTGTTTGAACCTGCTTGAATTCAGTTTTGAGAACCTGTGAGTCCAGTTCCAGTAGAACCTGACCTGATTTTACGGTGTCGCCTTCTTTGACGTTGACAGCAGTCACACTTCCACCAACTGGACTATCTAATTTTTGGGTTGCACCTTTGGGTTCAAGACGTCCTCTAGCACTTTCTGTCTCATCCACCTTTGAGAACATCGCCCAAGGTAAAACAGTAATTGCAAAGATTAATAACAAGTACAGCGAAGAACGTGTCCAGGCTCTAGGTAAAGCATCTAACAGTTCTTCTGTTCCGAAATACCAATTTTCTTGTGCCTGATCTATTGGTTCTGCTTGATCTGTTGACTCAATAGATTCGGATACTTCTTCCGAAGGAATGTAGCTTTTATGCTTATCCGACTCCAGTTTGGTAAGTGGATCTGGACGATGACGAGGTGTATTTGCCATAGTTTTCGGCTTTAAGTTCGTCAAATCAATGAATGGTCATGGTGTGCAAACAAGTTGGTTTCTGGTTTGCAGAAGCCTGTATGTAGGGTTGTGGTTAAGTTCTTGGCGCTATCTACACAGTCTGAGTTTGCCACGAAGAACTATATATTGATATGCTGCAATAGTGTCTGTTGTTTTGCAAAAACACTTTGTGAATGCTGGTTCCAGGATTTTTGCTTCCTGCGCTTGCCTTGCTTGCCTTAATCTGGTAATTTTAGCTTTGTCGAGTACTAGATTTGTTGAGCGTAAAGTACACTGTGGTTGAAAAACTGGTTGCTCATCCCAATTTTTTGTGGGCTATAAATCTATTATCTAAGCTTGTTAAAGCTTGCCGTTGAATTGTCCGGTGTAACATAGCATTTTTTTGCTGCACCCTATTGTTTTCAATTTTACTTTAGTAAAAATAATTTTAAAAAGAAAATTCCGGCAAATTCTCAAAACTACTTTTATCTTAATAAAAAAATATAATACTTCATTAAAAAAGCACAACTTCTTAAGTTTAATCAGGCTTTGACTCTAGATAGGCTGCATGTAACAAAAGCTCCTTCCTGGGAGAGAGTCGTAGTTACTATTACTAACATATAGTGTCGTTACTGTTACGAATGAAATCTCAGTAAAATTCTAACACCTAAGGATTTGATTAAGTAACAGACGAAACAACAAACAGTTTTGAGTCTGGTATTTGAGCAAGGAATAATGTTATAGGTTTAGAAAACCGAATCAAAGCAACAGCTAAGAACATTGAGGGCAAAATTTAAGAAGTTGTAGGTGACATCACTGGCAATACACAAAACCAACTGGAGGGGAAAGCTAAGCAAGCCGAGGCGCGCGTTCGTCACGTGGAACCTGAAAGATAAACTTAAACAGATGAAAAATAAACGAGGGCAGAGGGTTTGAATAATTAAAATACTCGGGCTAAAACAGTAGAGTCTAAGAGTGTTCCAGCCATAATCTATTGCTGTTAGAAAATACACTTTCACCAACACATGCATCTGTTGGTGAGAGATATTGTGGTTGATTTTTTATACAGGCCATTCGATGCTTTGAATCGGTTGAATTGGAGTTGTCATAACTCACTGAGTTTTTCTTACGTGGATAGTTATTTTGTGATTTGAATTTTGGAGCAAAGGAGCCATGTCATGCCAAGACTAGTGGGTCGGCGTTCTAACGCAAGTTTATACGTCTTATCTGTTTTTATTGTTGCGATCGCAATAGTAGGAGTAGTTCAGTACTCTGGTGTCATTAATATTCAGAACTTGGTTGAGCAGACGAAAGTCAGGTTTCACAAGAGTAGCCTGCCGAATACGTTTGGTATTGCTAATTTACATGATAAACAAATAAGTGCCAAGAGGTTTGAAGATGCGTAAAGGAATCGATTTAATCGGTAAGGCTGTCATTACATACGACACCGGAGAACAAATTGAGCGGGTTCAAGATTTAATTTTCGATCAAGACAGCCATTCGCTTCTGGGACTACTTGTGGATGAGGGAGGGTTATTTCGTGCTACCCGCGTCATTCCATTCACTAGTATACAAGCAATTGGTCCTAATGCAGTCGTTGTACCATCCAAAAAGGCGATTGTGAAACTCAGGGCTGTGCCTGAAATCAGGGCGATAATGAAGCGCAATAATGTGCTTAAGGCAACCCGGATTTTCACAGTAAATGGGCGCGATCTAGGTGCTATGGTTGACCTTTACTTTGACGAGCAGACAGGCTCTGTTGAAGGCTATGAAGTCTCTGGCGGTTTGTTTGCAGATGCCTACTCTGGTCGCTCGTTTCTTCCTGCTCCTCAAACCCTGAAAATCGGTGAAGATGTGGCATTTGTACCAGTAGAAACAGCCGACGTATGGATGCAGGAGCAAGTTGGCGGTATTAAGGGGGCTGTTCAGGCTGCTGGTGATGGCTTGCAAGTCACGACTGCTATAGCTGGTCAGAAGCTTCAGGAAGCGACTCAGACTGCAACAGAAAAATTGCAAGAAACAACAGAGGCTGTTGGTAAGCGACTACAAGATGTTAATCAGGCAACTGTTACCTCTATTACGAATGCGATTGTTGATCCGGCTGCACAGAAAGCCTTCGTGATTAGTAAAGTTGCAGAGCAAAATGTGGTTGCTGCGGATGGAACACTATTAGTTATGCAGGGACAGGCAGTTACCTTCTTGATTGCACATGAGGCTGAGCGCCTTGGTATGCTTGATCAACTCTACCGGGCAACAGGAGGTCCTGTTGTCGAGGTGCTAAGCCGCAAGATACAACAGACAGCCAACACAACCAGCGCACAATTCCAAGAAATTGCAGACACTACCAGTCAAAAGTTACAACAGGGTGCTGACATTGCGAATGAAAAACTACGAGAAATGACTCGTACCGCCGCTGCTAAGTTAACAAATGCAGTGGTTGATCCAGAAGAACAGAAGGCACTTATCATTAACAGAGTACTTGAGTGTGATGTCATTGCACCAGATGGAACGTTGCTGATTGCTCAAGGTCAGTTAGTCACATTAGAGATTGCTGATGAAGCTGAGCGTCAAGGTGTGCTGGATCAACTGTTTCGCGCAGCAGGAGGTAGCTTATCAACCGAGTTGAGCAACTTAACAAATAACTTCCTTGCAAGTCATGTGGTTGAACAAGCGTTAGGTCGGCGTGTACATCATATCGTTCAGACTAATGAAGCATTAGTCGTAGCTGCGCCGGGACAAATTGTCACGCCGGAGGTGATCAAACGGGCGCAGACTTATCAACTTGAGCAGACTTTACTCAATGCTGTTGGTTTAACCTCAACTGAAGTCGCTTATGCCAATGCCAACAAAACATTTGCAGAGGCGAGTGATCTCGTCGTGGATGGTGTCATTCAAATACGGGACAATGCAAGTACTCTGTTAGTAGTGCTCAAAGAAAGGTTTGAATATTTACGTAAACATGCACTTCAAGTCCTAGAAGAACAACGGATGAAGCAAGCCTTGGGACGTCCAGTGAATCGAATTATCCTTGACCACAAGGATAACATCATTCTCAGTCCTGGTGATGTCATCACTCATCGTGCGATTGAACTTGCTCGTCAGGCTGATGTGCTTGATATCTTATTTAGTTCTGTATGGAAGACTTCTGAACTTGCAGCTACCGTACTATTGAACTCATCGCCAAAGGCTGAGGTCAAAACAATTCAAAATTCAAAATTCAAAGTTCAAAATTAAGAATCCCAGGGCAAACGCATCTTAATTAGTCTTGACAAAAAGCTTAATTAGTGTGTTAACGGACAAACAAGAATTTATTGTTTGATTGGTTTTTCAGGGGTTAAGCGATACGCCCTTGGCGTCTGCGCTCCGCGCAATCGCTTAACATATTGTCAATAAACGGGCATTAATGCGATTAGTTTGGGGTTTATTGACATTTAGAGGCTCTTGTTGACAAGATGCGTTTGCCCTGTTAAGAATCCCCATCGATTTGGGGGCTTGAAACATTGAGTAGGGTGGGCATAATGCCCACCCTTTTATTTAACTTTTAAGCCCCCCGCTGATTTTGGGATCTAATACCAGTTGTGAACCGGATTCGTTGACATGGTATGTCCAAGATTGTCTGCCAACTTGGATAACAGCTTCCCAGCCTTTAATGGGGTTATATTCTTTGGTGCAAATTTCGCCAAATTTGAATTCGCAGGGATTACCAAAGGTTTTGGGTATGGCTTTGCTAACTTTTAGGTTAGAAGTTGGTATTCTGGAACGCTTGGAGGCATCCCGTAAAATTGTATCTTCGATTTCTTTTGGGAGTGCGCTTGATTGTGATGTACTCACTTTTGGATCTAATACCAGTTGTGAGCCGGATTCGCTAACGTGGTAAGTCCAAGAATTATCTCCCACGCGAACAACCACTTCCCAACCTTTAATAGGGTTGAATTCCCTGGTACACACTTCTCCAAATTTGAAGATGCAAGGATTACTGAAGGTTTTTGCTGTAGCTTCGGTAATTTGTAATTCACGAATTGGTACGCCGGAACGATTGGATGCATCACGCTTAATTGCATTTTCTATCCGTCTTGGCAGATCGTTTGAGTTCTGGTTTGTGGTTTGGGATATTTGAATGGTACTGTAGCTTGAGTTCTGGTTTGTAGTTTGGGATATTTGAACGCTGCTATAACTGCTCTGTATCTGCTCCTCTTCCCCAGAAGCAGCAGCAGGATAGTTTCCAACCACTCCGAGTCCACTTGAGAACAGACTCGTTAAGGTTAAAGTCAACAAAATTCCTTTCGGGGACTTGAGGATTTTGTTAAGTGCAGGATATAGTTTGTTTATGTCTTTCATAGAACACCTTGAAGATTGAATCAATCAAATCGCGACTGAGGGTAATGCCCCTAGCGCGGTTTTTGTCTGTTTTGCTTTCGCTCTATGATTAGAGACTACAAACCCAAGTTTCAAAGTTTCGGCTGATGTGCCGGTTTTGTTTCTGTCTTCTGCTGCATTCCTCCATTCCAAATGAAGCGATTACTAAAGCGATTAATGGTGCAAACACCGATCATAAGCGAGTTTCCTTTGATATGATGGCTTGCCTGGATGACGACTGGAAAGTTAAAAGAGCGCAGGAGTTAGCAGATATGGGAGCGAGCTTAGTCAGTTGTCATACGGGTTAGAGTGAACAAGCGGCTGGAAAGAACCCAAATGTACTGATTAGAAAATTGTCTGAACAACTGAAATATACCTCTACTCAAGTCATCGCTATGGGAGGACTCAAGCCCAGCAATCTAAAAGACTTGAAACCGTATGTTGAGCAGATTTTTGCGATCGCTGTAGGAAGTGCGATTACCAGAAGCAAAGATCCAACGTTGCGATAAGCGAAGCTTAACGGCTAAAGCCGTATCGCACAGTTCCAACTCGAAATGAATCAATTAAATTCACGTCCACTTTCTAATGCTCCGTGGGCTGCGATCAAACGATAACAACAACAGCTAGTACCATTAACCAGGATGAGGAAAAATCTATGCTCATATAAAAGTTGGGTAACGTTTATACTCTACCTAACCAAAATCTCTGTCACATTTTCTTTTGATATTGTATCATTCATAACAAAAAAAACAAGAAATTGTATTATTAAAGACAAATAATAAAAATTATCTATTATTCTAAACTATACAACTAGATATAAGCGAATCGTCGCTATGGCAACATTTTCCTAGTAAAATACCAGTTAAGCTACCAGTTAAGCTTAAAATTACTGGTGTATGGGCTTGAAAGTATTAGTATTATCTATATTAGTTGGTAATAACTTGCATTTGTTGCCCAGTTCAGTTACATTCAAGATGAATACCAAGTTTCAGTTCTTGATCTTTTCATCAAGAACTAAAACTTGGTGGATACCTGAGTAAGACATTCGGAGAGGAAACATGTTAAATCAATTTGAAAAAAATGCTCAAAAGCATTCCCGTTCCAGCAAAATTCAAGTTGAAATCAAAGAATTGGCTCAGCCACTCAGCAAAAATACGACTGCTCAGTTAAATACTGATGCGGATGGCAGTGACTTAAATACTGATGCGGATGGTAGTGATTTGAGCAGCTAATAGTTGCTAATTATCCCACTAGATTTAAACGCTAAGGAGTAGGTGCAATCAGACCCCTACTCCGATTTATAATTGATTTTCATTATTTTTTTGTAAATTTATTGAGAAAAATTATAAATTAATCATGTTTAGAGATATACTAAAGCCATATAATGTTGAAGAGTTTTTCAAAAAGAATTGGACAAGCGAAGCAGTGTTTATCTCTAGTGGAGACGAAACGAAATTTGCTAACTTGTTTTCTTGGGAAAAACTCACAGCTCTTTTGAACTTTCATCAGTTCAAATACCCTGATCTCCGTTTAGCATTAGATGAAAAAGTCTTGGATGAAAGTGCAAATGCTAATATCATCCAGCGATGCCAAGAAGGTGCAACTCTAATCCTCAACGGAGTACATAAGCTAATTCCAGAACTGGCTACTTTCGCCGAGCAAATCAAATATGATTTTGGATGTGGCGTACAAGTAAATGCCTATTGTTCCTGGCCAAAAAGACAGGGTTTTTCTTCTCACTATGACACCCATGAAGTCTTTATTTTACAAATAGATGGTACAAAGCAATGGTATGTATTTCGTGATACTATAAAGTATCCTTTAGCGGAACAGAAATCATCTTCTTTCTCGCCTCCAGAAGAAGAAGCTTATTTAATTTGCACTCTCAAACCGGGAGATGTTCTTTATATTCCTCGCGGTCATTGGCATTATGCAGTTGCTGTTGATCAACCATCACTGCATTTGACTTTAGGGGTGCATTGCAAAACGGGTGTTGATTTTCTGGAATGGATAGTGAACGAACTGCGTCAGCAGGAAGAATGGCGCAAAAGTCTGCCATTACGTGTAGAGACAGCGGCTGCACAGGGCTATGTAGATAGCTTAATTGAAAAATTAAGTAAACATATTGCTCATAGCGATCTTTCTGATGATTATATCAGTTATATCGAGAGCTTCGACAAAGCGATCGCTCGCTACTCTTTACCTTATCAAGCTGGATTTAATATCTTTGAACAAGGGACACAAACCAAGTTCAAAAGCGCCAAGTTTCAGCGATTTAGAATTACCGAACTGCCTGATGGCAGTGGCTACAAAATTGTTGTAGCTGGAAAAGAAGTATCTCTAAAAGGGGTACCTCTCTCTCTTGTGGATAATTTATTCACGGGAGAAATATTTACAGGGAATGATGTGCTCAATTGGTTACCAGATTATGATTGGGAAATTGATATTGTTCCTCTTTTATCTAGCCTGGTCACTGAAGGCATCATTTTTGTTCATACCTCTACGTAATATCCTCATTAATCTCAAAAAAACACTTACTACGACATAAATGAATACTTTGTTTTGTTCTGATAATTCACGCCAAATAGGAGAAGACATTATTGGCAGCGCCACCAATAACGAGACTTACATATTGGTTGAGTGCCCTACTCCCTGGACATCAGAAGCCTTCAATTCTAAATGGGTTCCAGAGAATTTGAAGCTTTTAGTTGAAAAGTGTAAGTCGGCTAAAATTCCGGTAAGATTCCTTTTAATTGCTAATAACTCATCACATAAGGTAGACAGTACAACTGTATTAATTTATCAGAAAAAAGAAGGATTTAGTAACGGATACCACAAACAAGAGTTTCATCTGGCACATATTGAGCAAGCAGCAGGAGTTGTCAGAAAATGGTTATCTGGTCACTCTAGTAATTATGAAGTCAAAAGCAGTGCAACCAGGGATATTTTAGTATGTACCCACGGTAGCCATGATCTTTGCTGTGCTAGGTATGGTAATCCCTTTTATTGCCAAGCTGTAGCGATGTGTGATAACTTGTGCTTGGACAATGTTCGGATTTGGAAATCAAGTCACTTTGGTGGACATCGATTTGCACCAACAATAATAGACTTGCCAGAAGGAAGATTCTATGGTGCCCTCGATCAAGATTCATTTCGGTCGATTTTGACGCGAACTGGTGATATCAACTGTTTGAATAAAGTTTATCGAGGTTGGGGAATTCTGCCAACTTCTATTCAGGTTTTGGAAAGAGAACTCATCCTCCAGTATGGATGGGATTGGTTTGATTACAAAGTTGCAGGCAGAATCATTGAGCAAAGTTCAGATAACACTACAATTCTAGCTGAACTAACTGTTGAAAAACCTGATTGTTCTCTTGACACTTACCAAGCTAAGCTTGTGAAAAATGAGAGTGAGAGTGTTGTGCTGCGGGGTTCTTGCAATGCCAAGAAAGAGTCATTGTTCGTTAAATACTCTGTAGCTAATCTCTCGGTTTTCTCTGAGACTGTTGCAGCTTGTATTGCATAAAAATATGACTCACATTCAAATAATCAAATGGCTCCCCTAGTTCGCAGAATCCTAGTCGCTTGTAAAAGTTGACAGCCTCAATTCGTGACATTAATCTTAAAGTATTAAGATTTTTTTCTGGGGCTATTTCTATCAATTTTTCCATGAGTTTTGTACCAATGCCTTGACGGCGAAACTCAGGTAAGACAGCGAGATAAGCAATACTTCCCAATTCTTTTGACAGTAAGCGCAGTCTCGCTGAACCAATCACTTTGTGATCACAAACAGCAACTAGATGAAAAGCGCTATCTTCATGCTTGTCTTTTTCTGTTCCTTTGTCCATTCCTAAAGGTGCTCTCAAAACAAGCCACCTTTGGTGGAACATATCATCTAGTTCTTGTTTATCTTTGACGGGACGCACCTCGATGTTTTGCATTGAAATAAAAGGGGTGTAAGTGTAGTAGTGTAGGGTGGGCACTGCCAGTCAGATCCTGCCTACTATATTAGGGTTTTAGTAGCAGTGCCCACCCTACGTGTGTTTCTACCTCTGCACAATACCAGATATTTGTCAATGCGTAAGTTCTAGTTTCGTACACTTTTGGGAAACTGCCGCTTTAGTGCTGGAAATACCGGACAAGGGGTTTGTTCTTGTAAGTTTTCTGGTTTACTCCAGGTGAAAGGAGCTTTTTTTGCAGCAGACATCCATAACAGACGCTTTGCTCGTGTCATAGCAACATAGAGTAAGCGGTATTCTTCAGCTGTTTTGAGGTGTTTTGCTTGTTCCCAAGCTGTGGTGATGCTGGGTAAGGTAGATTGACCGTGTAGAGCAGCGCGAATTTGGGCGCGAGCAACTTCTGATAAAGTAAAGTTACCTAAAAACTGGCTTTGAGGAGGAACCCAAAATCTACCAGGAATTAAGTTTTCATGGAGAAAAGGCATGAAAACGTAGTCCCAATCCAGCCCTTTTGCTTTATGCATGGTGATGATTGTCAGTTGACCGTTACGGGTATATCGTTTTTCTAAGTCTTCTGTTTCCACTGGTTCAAAGCGTTCGGAACTGACGATTTCACTCAATACATTCAGCATTGAACCCATCGAAGTATTGCCAGCTATTTGCTGGATGACTCTTTCTGCGAGTTTGTCGGCTGTTGCGAGTTCTGCTTGCTCATATTTTAAGGTTAGGGCTATGAATGAAATTAACTGGTACAAAGGTAGTTCTAAACGAGCACGAAGTAAACTTCGACAAAGATGAGCAGCTTTTTGGACTGGTTGTGGCTGAGGTGAAGCTAAAGGACTAGGATACAAAAATTCTTCCGGTAAAGTTGCAAGGGCGTTGAAATCCTGGGTTTCAATCAAACGCCGTTGTAGAAGAACTTCTAATGTTCTTTTGAGGTAGTCGGCAGAGTGGGGGCGATCGCAAAATTGTAAAAGTGCCAAAACTTCTTCTGGTACATGAGAATGGCGATCGCGCTCCCCCACATCATACACAGGAATGTTATGCTCTTTACACACAGAACTCAGCGCTTGTGCCAACCACCGTCCCTGACGATGTTCCCGTACTAAAATCGCTCCACTAATATTGTCGGGTTCTTGAGAAAATAACTCTACAATCCTCTGGGACAGCAACTCGACGGTGTGATGAATGTCACGCGGTGTGTACAGTTCCAATCCTAGTCCCACAGCTTGGGGATTGACATCAGCTTCACGGTGATTAGGTTCAACGGGGCGAATTCTTTGGAAACGAAAAGGAGTGGGAGGAGTCTGGGAAAATTCTTTGTTGATCTGTGTTTCCCTGTTATTCTCCTCTTGTTGTGTAGTTTTTACATAAAGACTATTTACCCACTCTAAGACAAAGTTGGCGGCGTCGATGATAATTTTCGTGCTACGACCAGCTTGATCCATTGTTACTAATCGTTGCTGGGCGTCGCAATCTTTGCAAAATTGCCGAAAATAAATTGGATCGGCTGGGGTGAAGGTTGAGTTAATCGCTTGGTTTGGATCACCAACGCGAATCATATTTGGTGGTTCGTCAAGATTGTCGGGGTTAGTGGCGAGAATTGTTAATAGCTTTGTTTGCAAGGGACTCGAATCTTGAGCTTCGTCTTCAAAGACAGCGAAAACTTGATTTTGCTCGATTCTCCGGGCGTTGTCGTTTTCCAAAACGCGCAGGGCGGCTAAAATCATGTCGTCGTAGTCAATGAACTCACGCGAACGCATCAAATTCTGATATTGCTCGTACAACCCAGCGGCAATACTTAAGATGTTATATTCGTCTGTGGTTTGTTTGCCAGTGGTTTGTTTGTTAAATTCACGCAAATCTTCTGGTAATAAACCAGAACTCTTTGCTTCATGAATAACTATAGTTGCTAGTTCTGGCAAGACTTCTGTCCGCAATACCGACTGTCGCCGCAGTCTTTCTGTTTCTTCGCCATCAAATTGAATACCTTCTAATAACCGAGAATAGCGCCCCGGAGCGGTGGCAATCCATTGCTCTACAGCAGTCCGAATAAATCTATGACTTTGATTTGGTGTAATTAAAGTGACGTTATCTAATTCTAAACCTGATAAATTAGGATAACGGCTGGCTATGTTCAACGCTAGACCATGTAATGTATTGACACTAAAGCCAGTTTGGGGTAATTTTAATTTGTCTTTAAGGTATTCGCGGATTTTGATTTTAATATTAGCAGCAGCTGAGCGAGTAAAAGTAACAACAATCAGTTGACGACGGATGTTTCGACGTGATTGGGCAGATTGTTCATACTGATGGGCGATCGCAATTGCAGCAGCAGCAGCCATTCCGGTAGATTTGCCAGCACCAGGAACTGCTGACACAGCTAGTGAACCCGAGTTCCAGTCAGCCATACGCTGCTGTCCTTGGCGCAGGGTATTACGGATATTTGCTATGCCTGTCTCTTGTGGGGAAGATACAGGTAATGGAGATAGTTCTATAGATTGAGATTCTTTAGGCACTGATTTTTAATATAAGCGTCTTAACCTAATAAGATTTTAGATTTTGAACCGTAGATGGAAGCAGACGAATGCAGATAATGTTTAGATTTTTCTCTGCGTGCATCCGTGTGCATCTGCGGTTGTAATTTTAGAAGTAATGGCTAATCGTAAATTTTATCTACATTATCTGGCTTTGGTTGGGGCGATCGCCCTCGGTGCAATTTTACGCTTTTGGAATTTGGATCTTAAACCTCTGTGGATGGATGAGGTGATTACTGCGATTTTCAGCTTGGGCAAAACCTACAACGATTTGCCAATGGAAGTGGTGTTACCTCTAGAACGCGTTAGCGAGATTTTTACTCTTCAACCGGGGGTGAGTTGTTCTGAAATTGCTAAGAATATTGCGAGTCAGTCTACTCATCCGCCGCTGTTTTTTTGTGGGATGTACAGTTGGTTGAAGTGGTTGAGTCCTTTGGGAAGTGTGTGGGTTGCGAAGTTGCGATCGCCAGCCGTGTTTTTTGGTGTCGCTGAAATTGTCGCAATTTACTATCTCAATCGTATTGCTTTCTTCCCATCTGCCGGGATAACCGCAGCAGCTTTTATGGCTGTTTCGCCTCTGGCTGTTTACCTTTCCCAAGAAGCAAGACATTACACTTTGCCGATGTTCCTCATCACTTTAGGTTTACTTGGACTGGTGCAAATTGTCAAAGATATTGAAAAGCGGCAAAAAGTGAGATTGTGGGTTTTGCTGGGATGGGCAATCATTAACAGTATTGGTTTTTATGTTCATTACTTTTGTATTCTTGCTTTTATTGCTCAAGTTGCTACGCTACTAGTGCTGATGTGTTGGCGAAGAGCAAGTATTCTCAACAAGCGCCAAATTTGGCTAGCACTCATTGTATCTGTGAGTTTTGTTGCAGTTAGCTTCTTGCCCTGGTTACCTGTTGTTTTGAATAACTATAACCGTTCTGAAACCAGTTGGCTTGACCCTCCGCAAAATATTTCCCCAGTTTATCAAACTCTGATTACCTGGCTGCTGATGGTGATTTCTCTTCCTGTGGAAAAACAACTGCTTGCAATTGTAGTTTTATCTGGGTTGTTAATGCTTTTGTTTGGTATTTGGGTGGGTTGGCAAGTTTACAAAGGTTTAAAGCAGCTATGGTGTAAACAATCAACGCATTTAGTGACACTCACGCTGCTTAGTTTCTCTGTGTGCGTGTTATTGGAATTCTTTGCGATCGCCTACTTCTTGGGAAAAGATATTACTGCTGTTCCCCGCTATCACTTTGTTTATTATCCCAGCTTTTGTGCCCTAATTGCTGCAAGTTTCGCTCAAATCAACAAGAAAGAAAAAAGAAGACATTTCATTTTCAATCAGAAGTCTTCATGTTTGATCATTTTATTCGTCGGATTTTTCAGTTGTGTTCTTCTTGTTTTCAACTTAGTATTTCAAAAACCATTTGAGCCGGAACAAGTGGCGCGAAATATGAATCAAAATCCTTCCATTCCTCTTTTGATGGTAGTGGGATACAGAGATTACCAAGATGTGGCGTTAGGCTTAAGTTTCGCTTTAGCATTAGAACCACTTAGGGAAGCAGAAAAATATTCCTCCTCTGATGTTGCTTTCTTCAAGCAATCACCAGACTTTGCTCCTGTCTTGCAAAAACTTTCCCAACTTCCTCCACCAACTGCAACTGATCTTAGTTTATGGCTTGTTGGTCCAGGTAGAAAACGCAAAGACTATCCGCAGCAGATAACACTTTCCCAGAAAATGACTTGCACTATAGATTCTTTGCAGCACTATCGGATTGGTGTTCCTTATCAGTTGTATCGTTGTGGAGTTTCAATTCCTGATAAGACTTTGTAAAAAACTCGGATAAAAATCAATACGCTTGCTGTTAAGGATTGATCCGAAACTCGCCCTGCTTAAAAAGGAGGGAACTAACATCGGTTTGTTGCCTTTTCTAACTAGCAACTTGAGTTATTACTCTCTATAGGTGCATGTAAATTATGTCTGCCTATTTTTATCAAGCTTAAACTTTAGTAAAAACAACTCTAACTACTGTGTTAAGTCTTAAAAATTAGTGTTAAAATCACAACTAAAATCATAAAAAGCATTATGAGCTTGGTTATTGCCGACGAAATCCTGAAAGCAAGTGGTTTATCAGAAAGCGAACTACTACTAGAAATCGTGATTATGCTTTTTGAGAAAGAAAAATTAACACTTGGGAAAGCAAGTCGTTTGATAGGCATAGACCAGATCCAATTTCAACGTTTGTTAGCAAGTCGCAGAATTCCTGTACACTACGATGTAGCTGAGTTTCGAGAAGATATTAAAAGCCTTAAAGAACAAGGCTGGCGATGATTATAGTTAGTGACACATCGGTTCTAAGTAATCTAGCTGCGATCGAGCAATTGCCACTCCTACAACAACTCTACAATCAGGTTATTATTCCTGAAGCTGTAAGGAACGAGCTTAGTAATGCCAGTACCGAAAATATCAACATTCGAGCAGTGGTAGCTTTGTCATGGATTGAGATTCGGCTTGTCAAAAACACGGTACTTGTTGAAACACTGCTTCATAACAGAGAACTAGATCAAGGAGAAGCCGAGGCGATCGCCCTCGCCCTTGAGTTACCCGCAAAACGCCTACTTATTGATGAACGCCTTGGTAGAAGAGAAGCTACCCGTCTAGGAATTCCTATTACAGGAGTACTAGGAATTTTGATTGCTGCAAAGACAGAAGGGTTGCTTCCACTAGTTAAGCCTGTGATGGATAATTTGATTATTAAGGCTGGTTTTTGGGTGAGTGAGCAATTATATGCTGAGATTCTACAGGTAGCAGGAGAATAATCGATGGGCAACTAGAAACAATAATACAAGCCCAAGAGTAAACATGGTTACTATTCTTGGACGCAATCAATCATGTAGCGCTAGCCCGAGGAACTTTCCTCGATCCGCAGCCCGTGGATTTCATTCTCGAAACCGGGGAACTGTTGGTCAAATTCGCATGTGAATCTAATACTAATTTGATACCAAGTTGCAATCAAAGGTAGCGCCTGTCATTGCGAGCGAAACGAAGTGGAGCGTTCGCGGAGCGTGTCCCCTTGGGACTCAGCAATCTCCCCTAATCACAAACTACTACAACAGAACGCAACTTGGTATGAATAATGATTACGACAGATGGAATATCCAAAAGCTTGCTCAGTAGCTCTTTGACAATCCAAAATCCAAAATCTAAAAATTACAGATGACAAATGATAAAGGACTACTTTCACAAGTTTGCAGCGCATGTTGAATGCGCCGCAGCCTATGAGCTAATTATCACCAGTTTCTGAATTATCCAATGCCTTGTCTTGTGTAGGAACAACAATATCAGGAGAATCAAATTGCTTTGGTTGCGCAATAGATGGCTGTTCTGGTACAACAACAGGAGAATTCTTTGACTGGTTGACTGGTTGCGATGATTCAGACGTACTACGATAAGATGGTCTGTTATTTACTGAAGATTCTGAGGAGGTTTTGCGAGATTCGCGGATTGCTCGTAGTCGCTCTGTCAGTGAAGGTGATGAAGTAGTCTTAGGCTCAGTTTTAGTAGTAGATCCAGAAGCTTCCTGTTGTGAGTCTTGTCGGTATCGGCGACGTTGGAATTTTCTGGAGTCGGTTTGGGACGATTCTTTGCTCACATTGCTGTTATCGTCCGATTCGTTTGTGACATTCCTTCTATAGGATCTCCGATAAGATTGTCTTGTCACATTGCTGTTATCAGGAGTATCGTCAGCTGAAACACGACGGATACGCCGACGGCGTGTTGAAGTAGAAGTAGATGCAGATTTCACTTGCGAAGAAGTATTATCTTCTTTCTGTTGAGTACTAGTTTGTTGAGTTGTATTAGTTTCTTTAATAACAGGCGATGGTGTTAGGATGACTGTAGGTTTCGCCTCGTTAGGATCATTCTTTTCGACAACAGTTTGTGGTTGTGGAACTGATGAGCTTGGTTTAGTTTTAGTCAACAAACTTGTGATACCAAAACCACCTGTAATACCCAAAAGAGCTATACCCGTTGCTATCAGTGCTTTAGGTGATGAGGTAATTTTATTGAATATGGTATTCCCTGAAGGTGGTGCGGTTGGGGTGCTGACAGATGCTACTTGTTGTGGCACATTTGGCACATTTGGCACATTTGGCACATCTGGGTATGGCTGATTAGATAAATTGATAGTTGGTACTACTGATGTCACAAGCAATTGGTGTACACCACTTTGAGTGTCAGGTAATAGCAGTAACCACTCTGCTACTGTTTGCGGACGAAAGCGAGCGTCAGTAGCCATACCACGAATGATTGCTTGATTGACAGCAGCACTCAAATGGGGTTGTAAGTCTCGGGGGGAAGGCATTTGCTCGCGATCGCGCAGAAGTGCTGGTATAGGCACTTGTGCTGTCAATAAGGCATACAGTGTTGCTGCTAAACCATAAACATCAGTTGCAGGACTGCGGGTTGCTTGCGACAGATACTGCTCAATTGGTGAATAACCCTCAGAAACAATACCCGTGTGAGTTTGCTTGACACCATTGTGAAATTCCCGTGCAATCCCAAAATCAATCAGTATTACCTCTTGCGTTCCTTCACGAAGAATGATATTATCTGGTTTCACATCCCTATGAAGCAAGCCATTTTGGTGTACAACCTGCAACGCACCTGCTATTTGCTTAATGTAATGAATTGCTTTATCCTCTGGCAAAGGTATCCCTGGCATGACATATGCCTCAGCCAAAGTTTCACCAGGAATATATTCCATCACCATGTAGGGTAGTCTGTCTTCGACAAAAAAGTCGCTTACCCGGACAATATTCGGATGGATACAAGTTGCTAATCGTCTTGCTTCGTCTTGAAATTGACGCTCAAACTTAACATAATCAGGATGCTGTCGCAGCTTTTCATTGAGAGTTTTAATCACCACGACCTGATTGAGGAAATTGTGAGTTGCTTTGAACGTAATGCCAAAGCCACCTCGACCGATTTCCTGGTTAATGGTGTACTTACCACTCTGCAATGTTTTAGTACTTAGCATAGAGAGTCCTGATTAGTAAATATGTTAGTACTGCTTTTTTTATAGAAAACCGGGAACTATAAAAGTTCCGGTTTTGACTCCTGAGTCTAACCCGAATTTTGAGGAATATCAAACCATGTTCAATACTTAACCCACACAACAGTTTTATTTTTCTTTTGTTATTCCTTATAGTATCCTTATCACTTAAAATTATCCACTTTTAAAAGCGCTGACCAATACCAAAATGAACGCGGCTTTCTCCCTGGTCATTCAGCCCAAAGTCAGCCCGAATTAAGCCTAGAGGTGAGTCAAAGCGGACTCCAGCACCGTAACCAAAACCAGTACCAGGTTTATCACGAACTCCTGCAGGGTTACCTAACACAGACTCACCAGAACCTAAGTCTGAGGCAAAGTCAGCAAAGAAGACACCTCCCAATGCTTGGACAATCGGAAAGCGATATTCTGCCGACGCCAACACATAAGTGCGACCACTAGCAACATCACCCTCACCATAACCACGTACTGAATTGACACCACCTAAGTTGAAACTTTCATAAGGTGGTAAATCACCAAGGACAGTACCAGCTTGGACATTCAAGGCGAAGACTTGTGGTTTTTTGGATTCAAATAACTTTACGGGCATAAATTGGCTATAGTCTGCCTTTACGCGGTTCATAGAAATTTGTCCTTCCCCAAGAGGGATGGATTGTTCGGCACTGAGTTTGAGAATAGAACCATTGGTTGGATTGAAAGGATTATCTCGCTGGTCTTTGGTGGCGCTTAAGGATACAGTTGTCAGGTCATCAATACCAGTCCCGCTAAAAGATAGAGGATTTCCCTTTTCATCAGTTGGGGTAACTTTACCATCGCGATCGCGAAGACTAACACGAGTATAGTTTAAGCCTAAAGAAGTATTCCAACCATCAATCGGGCGCTGCAAGCTAACACCACCCCCAACTCGACCTTCCCGGATTCTATCGCCATTTGCAAATTTGATGTCACCATCAAAAGTTTCAGAAAGTCCCCGCTTGCGGAACGCACTCACACTATAACCAAAGGCGTCTGGATTGGTTTCCCGGTAGGGACTTGTAAATTTAGTATCAAATTGAAAGTCACGCGCACCAACTTCAAGATTAAAACCGAAAATATCGTTAACGCCACCAACATTTTGATCTCGGTAAGTTAATGTACCAACTATTCCTTGATCTGCGTTATAATTACCACCCAAATTAATAGAACGCGCCCCTATTTCCTTAAGTTCGTAAACGACATCCAGTTTTGTCGCATCTCCTTCAAAAGCAACGTTGACATTCTGAAATAACCCTGTCTTATACAGTTGCTGTAAATCTTGTTTGACTAAGTTTTCTTGATAAACTTGTCCTGGCTTAAACTTAAGCTGTTGCTGCAAGAAATCTGTTTTTGTACGTCCTTGGACTGGTTTATCCTTGTTATCAACTGTTTTGCCTTCTTCGTTCACAAAACGAAACTTGATATTGTTGACAACACCTTCAGCAACATTCAAAGTCAGGATTCCTTCAGCGCTGGGCCGAATCGATATAACTCTTGCAACTTTATAACCTTTGTCAGCGTACCATTTATTAATATCTTGGACGACTTGTTTGAGACCACTCGGACTGATAACTTTTCCTATTTGAGGTTGAAAGCGTTCCCTGGCGACTTCATAAGTTAACACGTTTGCCCCGGAAAGTTGTAGAGAACGCACAACAACTGGTTGTACTTGGTACTCTACATTTAAGCCAGTGGGCGTAGAACGGCTGTTAACACGAGCATCCGTAAATAAACCAGTCTCCAAAATTGCTTTAACATCTTTTTGTAACTGACTTTGACTGATTTGTGCACCGACTTGAGTGTTGATGACACTACGAATCGCCTGCTGCAATTCCTCATTCGCACCGACGATGTTCACTTGTGCAGCAGTGACTCCTAAGTTATTACCACTAGCTGGAGATGAGCCAGATGAGCCAGATGAGCCAGATGAGCCAGATGAAAAAGTTACTTCCCTTGTCTGCTCCTCCTTTTCAGTAGTTATCACCACCGGTTTAGCACCAGTAATACTTTGCACGTTGCCAGATTTCTGAGAGAATTGTCCAATGACTACTGTCTCTGGGGGTGCGATCGTTTCTATCTTAGCTGGCGCTTCTTCGGTCACTGGCACCACTACGTTATCAGGTTTTTCAGGTTGCTTGGAAGTATTAGAGGGTGCAGCAAATGCTTGCTGATTAGCATTGCCAGCTGCCAAAGTCACTAGAGTAAAAATTGCCGCAGAAGAAACTCGCATAATGATAGTAGCCTTATAAACTGGGAGTTAGTTCGTACTTTCGTACTGAGGTTTAGTAATGGGGACAGTACTAACTTCCAGCTGCATCGCCGATTTATTTATACCCCCATTCAATTCCTCTTGCGGCAAACGACAGTTATTTTAAAGTTTTTGTTTCTCATGAGTGATTTATCACCATCATCGCTAACCTCTGATATCGAAAAAAATACTCCAGGCTTACGGTTACTTGTTTTAAGCAACGGACATGGCGAGGATATTATTGCAGTCCGTATTTTGCAAGAACTTCAGCAACAACCCAACCCACCCGAAATCTTTGCTTTGCCCTTAGTGGGACAAGGATACGCTTACCACGGGTTGGATATTCGCCTCATCGGTTCGGTACGCACAATGCCTTCGGGCGGTTTTATTTACATGGATGGACGCCAATTTGTACGCGATGTACAAGGTGGTTTGTTACAACTCACCGCCAGTCAAATGAACTCCATACGTCATTGGGTAAATACTCAGAAAAAATCAGGCCACAAGATAGCTATATTAGCAGTGGGCGATATTGTACCACTGGTTTTTGCGTGGTTGAGTGGTGCTAACTACGGCTTTGTAGGCACAGCGAAATCTGAGTACTATGTGCGAGATGACGTGAATTTCTTAAAACGTAAAAAGAAAGGAGCATGGTGGGAAAGTTTTTCTGGCTCAATTTACCATCCTTGGGAACGTTGGTTGATGAGTCAGCAGCGTTGCAAAGCTGTGTTTCCCAGAGACTCGCTAACAGCAGAGATATTGAAAAAGTGGGCGATTCCGGCTTTTGATTTGGGTAACCCGATGATGGATGCTTTGGAACCAACAATTTCACGTCCAAGATTTTATGGTGCTCATATAGAAAAGCAAGAATTAGCTCGACCTTTAGTTGTGACTCTGCTTCCCGGTTCTCGTCCGCCAGAAGCATACGCTAACTGGCAGCAAATGATGATTGCTGTCTCTGCATTGATGGCGCTTTGGGAAGAGGAAAAGTTTGTGGGATATAGTTCTCAAACTCTTGTGTTCTTGGGTGCGATCGCCCCCAGTTTACACTTTGACAGTATACGCCTAATTCTCGAATCTCAAGGCTGGCAACCCCACGCTCAACCTCCAATCAAAATCCCCGACAAGGATTGCTTGACATTTAAGCAAAAAAATGCGTTCTTTATTTTATCGCAGAATGCTTATAACGACTGTTTGGATCAGGGAGATTTGGCGATCGCAATGGCAGGGACAGCAACAGAGCAATTTGTGGGTTTAGGCAAACCTGCGATTACTATCCCTGGACATGGTCCCCAATTTACCTATGCCTTTGCTGAAGCACAAAGCCGTCACTTGGGGTCATCTGTGATTTTAGTAGAAGAACCTGCAGAAGTTGCTAAGGCGGTTAAATCACTGTTTGCCAATCCAGACAAATTGCAAGCTATTGCAGAAAATGGCGTACGACGAATGGGTAAACCAGGTGCAGCCAAACGAATAGCTGAGTATTCGATGGAGTTGTTGTGGAATGAAGATTGATTTTTAATATCTGGTTCGGTTAATTAGTTATGATTTTCGCCCTGATCTGAACCTCACCCCGCCCTTACGGGCACCCCTCTCCTTATTAAGGAGAGGGGAGGTTTTGGCGTAAGCCAAAGCCGGGGTGAGGTAAAGCCCGAATCGTGGGTGGTATGACAACACTTTGTCACAAAATCTTACAAACAAGCACTAAGAGCCTACAAACCTGATATTAGTACTACTGAGGCATCATTTTGCTTATTGTAAAGTCTTTTTTCCAACCTCATATTCAATATTCGTAAAATCCTGAGGATAAAACCGGTGCGTCACCCATTCTTTTTCCTTACCTTGCCCCTAGCAACCATATTCAGCTTGACCTACTTTACCGTAGCAAAAGCACAAATCACTCCTGATAACAGTCTCGGTGCCCAACCTTCAGTAGTTACTCCCAACGTCCAAATTAACGGCACCCCTAGCGACAGGATTGACGGGGGCGCAATTCGTGGGGACAACCTGTTTCACAGTTTTCAGGAATTTAATGTAAACGCTGGTAGAGGAGCTTATTTTTTTAATCCTCAGGGGATTGCAAACATACTCACCAGAGTGACTGGGGGTAATGTCTCGAATATTCAGGGTGTTTTGGGTGTGTTGGGCAATGCTAACTTGTTTTTTATCAACCCGAATGGGATTGTCTTTGGACCAAATGCTCGCTTGGATGTGGGTGGTTCTTTTTTGGGAAGTACGGCAAATAGTTTGATTTTTAAGAATGGGTTTGAGTTTAGTGCGACCAATCCACAAGCACCACCATTGTTAACTATAAATGTTCCGATTGGGTTGGGATTTCGGAATAATCCGGGAAATATCACCACACAATCCACGACAACTGATGAATATGCTCGTCTTCAGGTTCCTGAAGGAAATTCTTTAACACTGGTAGGTGGTAATGTCATCTTAAATCGTCCTGATTTGCTTGCACCAGGAGGACGAGTTGAGTTAGGAGGATTATCTGCTCCTGGGACGGTGGGAATTAATGGTGATGGCAGCTTGAGTTTTCCTGTGGGAGTGCAAAGAGCGGATGTATCGCTGATTAATAATGCAGGAGTTGTTGTTAGTAGTTCAGGCGGGGGCGGTAGTATTGTGGTTAATGCCCGCAATTTAGATATTTCCGGAGGAAGTGGGTTATATGCGGGGATCAGACAAGGTTCTGGCTCAGCTGGTAGTCAGGCGGGAGATATTACGCTGGATGCGACAGGGGACATAAAAGTTGTAGGGAAGAGCTATGTATTTAATGATGTGCTAGAGCAAGCAGTGGGCAATGGTGGCAGCATCAATATTACAACTGACTCCTTGTCTTTAACTGATGGCGCGCAACTGAGTGCCAGCACATTTGGACAAGGAAATACAGGTAATGTGTCGGTGCGAGCGTCCGGTGCAGTTGAGCTTGCAGGCAGTAACACTATCATCTTCAGCACTGTGGAAGCAGGAGGTGTGGGCAATGGTGGCGACATCAACATCAAGGCAGCAACACTATTACTGAAGGATGGTGCTGAACTGCAAACATTGGTTCGTCAAGCATCTGACACCCAACCAGCTGGAAAGGGAGATGCAGGTAATGTCACAGTTGATGTCACAGGATCAGTGACGATTGCTGGGGTAAAGGACGAATTTCCCAGTGGGATTTTCAGCCAGGTGGAAGGAGGTGTGGGCAATGCAGGGGACATTACTATTTTCTCTGGTTCCTTGTCTTTAACCGATGGTGCGCGACTGTCCGCCAGGACTTTTGGACAAGGAGATGCAGGCAGTGTGTCGGTGCAAGCGTCTGGTGCAGTTGAGCTAGGCAGTAACACTCGCATCTTCAGCACTGTGGAAGCAGGAGGTGTGGGCAATGGGGGCGATATCAACATCAAGGCAGCAACTCTATCACTCAAAGATGGTGCTCAACTGCAAACTTTAGTTCGTGAAGCATCTGGCAATCAGCCAGCCGGAAGGGGGAATGCAGGTAATGTCAGTGTTGATGTCACAGGATCTGTAACAATTGCTGGAGTTGGTGGCAAATTTCCCAGTGCGATTGGCAGCATTGTGGGCACGGGGGCTGTGGGCAATGGAGGCGATATTAAGATTTCCTCTGGTTCCTTCTCTTTAACCGATGGTGCAATACTGGCTGCCAGCACTTTGGGACAAGGAAATGCAGGCAATGTGTCGGTGCGAGCGTCCGGTGCAGTTGAGCTAGGCAGTAACACTGGCATCTTCAGCACAGTGGAATCAACAGGAAAGGGCAATGGTGGCAATATCAACATCAACGCTCCAAAAGTATCCCTCAATGATCGCGCTCAAGTCACTGCTAGCAGTAATGGCAATGGTGCTGCTGGCGACATAGAAGTACTTGCTCGCTCTATCCGTCTGGACAATGGCTCAATTATCAAAGCTGACACTGTAGGGGAACAAGGAAATATCACCCTGAACGCTCGCGATTATGTGCTGTTGCGTCATGAGAGTAAGATAACGACCAATGCCACTGGCTTAGCGACTGGTGGCAATATTACCATTAATGCTGGTAATCTCGTCGCTTTTCCTAGTGAAAATAGTGATATCACCGCCAATGCTATCAACGGTAGCGGTGGGAAAATTACAATTAACACTCAAGGTCTGTTTGGAATTCAGCGTCGCTCTGAATTAACGCCTGAAAGTGACATCACAGCATTCTCGCAACAAAACCCATCCTTAAATGGGACTATCAACATTGTCACACCTGATATTGACCCCACCCAAGGATTATTTGAATTAACAGAAGCTGTCATCGACCCGGCACAGCAGGTTGCTCAAAACCCCTGTATAAAAGGTTTTGGTAGTACTTTCACCATCACCGGACGTGGCGGACTGCCATCTGATCCAAATAAAATTCTCAGTAGTGACAATGTGCGTGTTGATTTAATTCAACCTATTCCCAGCACGGTAAGTTCAACAAGTGCAACACAAAAGCAGCCATCTCAAAAGCCACCTGTTAAACAGATAATACCAGCACAGGGTTGGATATATAACGAAAAAGGTCAGGTGGTGCTGGTTGGTTATGATCCTACTAAGACTGGTCCACAGCGTGAGCAGCCAGCGCCTAATAGTAGTTGTGCTGCAGTGAAATAAGATATGTAGAACGTTTAAGCGCTACAGGTGGAATGGTGAAGCCAGCAGATAAAAAGCCTGGGTATTGGGAGATTGTTCCATGACGGGGACGAACAGTGACAAACAACTGTCGAGAATAGTTTTAAAAGGCTTCAAGTCTATTGCTGAGTGTGACCTTGAACTCTCCAGGCTTAACGTTTTGATTGGAGCTAATGGGGCGGGAAAATCCAATTTTATCGGTTTCTTCCGCATGATACAGCAGTTGCTTGAGCAAAACCTGCAAGTTTTTGTCAGCCGACAGGGCAGTCCCGATGCGCTATTGCACTTTGGGCGAAAAACAACGGAACAATTGGAGTTTCAGTTATACTTCGGCAATAACGGGTACTTCGCTACGCTAGAACCAACCCAGGACAATCGCCTGATGTTCGCCAGGGAATCCTTCTGGTGGAACATGAGTGGTGAGCGTGAAATAGGGAAGGGGCATTTCGAGACAAAAGCTTTTGTCGGTACTGGGACAGGAATTAACGAATATGTTTTATCTGCCATGCAGCAGTGGCGAGTGTACCATTTTCATGACACCAGCGACAGTGCTTATATAAAACAGCCGCACGGTATCAATGACAATGCTTACCTGCGTCCTGATGCCCGTAATCTTGCATCCTTTCTGTATCTGTTGCGTGACGGCTACCCGGCATCTTATCAGAAAATCGTTAAAACTATCCGGCTTGTTGCCCCTTTCTTTGGAGACTTTTACCTGCGTCCTTCCCCACAAAATAAGGAGGTTATTGAACTGGAATGGTTCGAGCAGGGGCAGGATATCCCGTTCAAAGCGCATCTGCTTTCAGATGGCACACTACGTTTCATGTGTCTGGCAACTGTTTTTCTGCAACCGGAAGAGCTTCAGCCTGAAACAATTCTAGTTGATGAGCCAGAATTGGGTCTCCATCCGTATGCCATCACTGTCCTGGCATCATTAATACGTACCACCGACCGACAGGTGATTGTTTCAACCCAATCCGTGGAACTGCTGAATGAGTTTGATGCAAGTGATGTGATTGTTGTAGACCGCGATCAAGGGAAATCATTACTTCGCAGGCTGGATAAACATGATTTGGAGGAGTGGCTTGAGGATTACAGCCTGGGCGAGCTTTGGAAGAAGAACGTCCTGGGCGGGAGACCTTCACCGAGTCCCTATGCCTAACGGCACGCTACGCTATCGGGCACCCCTCTCCTTATAAAGGAGAGGGGAGGTTTTGGCGTAAGCCAAAGCCGGGGTGAGGTAACACGCGGGTTGGATTGATGGGTATTAAGTAGTCGTCAGAAATTCCGTACACCAGTTAAGATATGTAGAAGTTTAAGGTATGATTCGGTGTTGATTTAACCTCACCCCGCCCTTACGGGCACCCCTCTCCTTATTAAGGAGAGGGGAGGTTTTGGCGTAAGCCAAAGCCGGGGTGAGGTAACACGCGTGTTGCATTCATAGGTATTACCTCACCCCGCCCTTACGGGCACCCCTCTCCTTATTAAGGAGAGGGGAGGTTTTGGCGTAAGCCAAAGCCAGGGTGAGGTAACACACGCGTTGGATTCATGGATTTAACCTCACCCCGCCCTTACGGGCACCCCTCTCCTTATAAAGGAGAGGGGAGGTTTTGGCGTAAGCCAAAGCCAGGGTGAGGTAACACGCGGGTTGCGTTCATGATCGCTACTTAATTTCTCAAATCGTACCTTTGAACAAACCTTTGGGACGAACAAGCAACACTAAAATCATGAGCAACAGTGCTACGCCTTGTTTATACTGAGCACCCAGCAATACAGTACTCGTTTCTTGGGCAATACCAATGATAAAAGCTCCTGCGATCGCACCGTAAGGGTTGCCAATTCCTCCTAAAATAACTGAGGCAAATAAAGGTAAAATCAAGTACCATCCCATATTTGGTCGCACGGCTCCAATCAAGCCGTACATACTTCCACCCAAGGATGTCAGAGTACCAGCAATTACCCAAGTCCATAAAATAATTTTGTCTACATTAATACCAGAAACCCGAGCTAAATCTAAATCGTCGGCAACTGCTCGCATTCCCTTGCCAATTTTGGTGTTTTGTAAAATGTAGCGTAATGCAACAATTGCTGCAACAGCTAGGAACAAAACCAACAATTGATTTTGGGGTACTCTCACACCCAGAATATCCATAGCCGGAACCACGGGCAAATCGTAAGTTTTGTTACTACCGCCCCAGATAAGGATTATGCCATTACGAAGAAATAAGGCAAGCCCGATAGAGATAATAATAAGAGTGGTGGAAGTGGCACGGATAGAACGCATATGAGACCATAGCAACTTTTCCGACAACAGCATAGCTGCTACTGTGCCAATTGCAGCTATTACCATAGACAGCCAAATATTAACACCAAAGCTATTAACAAGCAGCGTCAAATAAGCTCCCAACGTTAAAAAGTCACCGTGAGCAAAGTTAGATAACCGTAAAATCCCGTAAGTGAGAGTAAGTCCAACAGATGCTAAAGCAATAATGCTACCCAAAGCAATACCGTTAACAATTAATTGAGCGAATTGTGCATTCATGGTCCTGACATCTAAAATTTATAACTTGTATAGCAGGAAATAGGGAACAGGGAACAGGGAACAGTGAACAGTGGTAACTGATAACTGGTAACTGGTAACTGGTTTCCTCAATCCTTTATTGCCCACCTAAAATGGAATTGATGGGGCGCGATACCATTTGGATAAGATTGGAAATGATGCTAACAGAAAAACTTGAAAAATTAAAAGCATTATTTGTAGAAATGGAGCAGGCTTTGATAGCTTACTCTGGAGGAGTGGATAGCACTTTGGTAGCCAAGGTGGCTTATGATGTTTTAGGCGATCGCGCTTTGGCTGTCACAGCTATGTCTCCCTCACTGTTACCGGAAGAATTGGAAGACGCCTCTTTGCAAGCAGCGACGATTGGGATTCGTCATCAAATTATTTCAACACACGAGATGGAAAATCCCAATTACACTTCCAACCCTGTGAACCGCTGTTACTTTTGCAAAAGTGAACTGCACGACACCCTCAAACCCTTAGCTATTGAGTTGGGTTATCCGTATGTGGTGGATGGAGTCAACGCCGATGACTTACATGATTATCGCCCAGGAATTCAGGCAGCAAAAGAAAGAGGTGCGCGATCGCCCTTAGCAGAAATCGGTATCACCAAAGCGCAAGTCCGCCAAATTTCCCAAGAACTCGGTTTACCTTGGTGGGAGAAACCTGCGCAACCATGTCTGAGTTCACGCTTTCCCTACGGCGAAGAGATTACCGTCGCTAAATTACAACGAGTCGGTAGGGCAGAAATTTATTTACGCAAGTTGGGTTATCAGAATTTGCGAGTCCGTTCTGAGGGAGAGACAGCACGAATTGAATTACCGCCACAACAAATCAAAGAGTTTGTTTTAAAAACTGATTTGCAATCAATTGTTTCTGCATTTCAAGAGTTTGGTTTTCTTTACGTGACATTAGATTTGGAAGGTTATCGTAGCGGGAAGTTAAATCAAGTTTTGAATCGAGAAGTTGCGAGTGTGAAATGATATTTTTTTGACATCTTCGAGCAATCTCGTCCGTCCAGTAATTTCTGTAGGGTGGGCACTGCTTACCGTTTGCACCAAACTCCTATTCTTACGTTTTCGGCAGTGCCCACCTTGAGGTTATCGAGAATGGTGCAAGATATAATCTAGGCGATCGCACAAAGCTTGCTAATCGAGATTGGCAACAAAATCCTCTAATGAGTATCCTGACAAGAGAACGAACGGGAGAGAAAAATGACTCAACCCTTACGCAAACTAGTAACATTTGAAGAATTTGCAAAGTGGAAACCAGAGGATGGGCGTTATGAACTGCATGATGGAGTTATTGTTAAAATGCCGCAACCACTAGGAGAACATGAGGAAATTATCCTATTCTTAGTTGAGAAACTCACTTTGGAATATAGTCGCCTCAATCTAGCCTATGGCATCCCCAAAACCGTGCTAGTCAAACCACCTGAAAATGAATCAGCTTATTCACCAGATGTGCTGATACTAAACCGTTCTAATTTGGTAAATGAACCTCTGTGGAAAAAGGAATCAACCGTTATTCAAGCCGCATCAATTCCTTTAGTTGTCGAAGTTGTTAGTACAAACTGGCGTGATGATTACTATAAAAAATTGGCTGATTATGAACAAATTGGCATTCCTGAATACTGGATTATAGACTATCTTGCTCTCGGCGCGAGGAAGTTTATCGGTAATCCCAAACAACCAACCATCTCTATTTACAACCTAGTTGAAGGTGAGTACCAGGTTAATCAGTTTCGGGGTGATGAGCGCATTCAGTCTCTAACATTTTCAGAGTTAAACTTAACTGCACAACAAATTTTTGAAGCTACCACCAGTCCTTATGCTTGACATTTTCACCCTTATCCTCTCCTCCCCTTGTTGTCCTCCTCAAGCCTGCTAATTGTGTTAAATAGTTAACTTTGATTTCTTAAGAAACACCTTCTCCATTAGAATCCTTTTGAGAAGAGAAACAACTATTTAAAATTTATGAAACATAATTGGCGTTCGCCCTCTTGGGTTGACTCCTTTGGAGCATTGCGTAGCATCCTTAAAGCGTATTGGCTCTTTTTTATCACTTCACCCCTATGCGCCATTGGGGGTTTGACTTCTATAAACACCGTCACAGCCCAACAAGTGACTTCTGATGGAACTGCATCCACCACAGTTATCGTCACTCCTGATGGCAAAAATTTCAACATCAATGACGGAACAACAAGAGGAACAAACCTTTTTCACAGCTTCAAAGAATTTTCTGTTCCTAATGGTGGTTCGGCAACCTTCAACAATGCAGCAAATATACAAAACATTATCAGTCGGGTGACAGGTGGTTCTGTTTCTAATATTGACGGTTTGATAAGGACACTTAACCCAGCTAACTTATTTTTACTCAATCCAGCAGGGATTATTTTTGGACCAAATGCCAGTTTGAATATTGGTGGTTCATTTTTGGGGACTACGGCGAATAGTTTCCTATTCGACAATGGGCTTGAGTTTAGTGCAACCAATCCGCAAGCACCGCCACTGTTAACTATAAATGTTCCGATTGGCTTGGGATTTCGGGATAATCCCCAAAATATCACCACAAAATCCACGACAACTGAATATCCTATTCTTCAGGTAAACCCTGGAAATTCTTTAGCATTGGTAGGTGGTAATGTCAACTTAGATGGTTCTTTTCTGCGTGCACTCGGAGGACGAGTTGAGTTAGGAGGCTTATCTGCAGCCGGGACGGTGGGACTCAATGGTGATGGAAGCTTGAGTTTTCCTGTGGGAGTGCAAAGAGCGGATGTATCGCTTACTAATGAAGCTTTTCTGGATGTACGTGCTGGTGGAGGGGGTAGTATAGCAGTCAACGCCCGAAATTTAGATATTTCCGGAGGAAGTGGCTTGTATGCGGGAATAAGACAAGGCTTCGGGTTAGTTGGTAGTCAGGCGGGAAATGTTGACATCGATGCTACAGGGTCAGTGAAACTCTCTGGAAGTAGCATTTACAACTTTGTGCCATTTGGAGGAACGGGCAATAGCGGCAACATCAATATTAAAGCAGAGTCGGTTTCTTTAAGTGATGGCTTTGTGCAAGCTAGCAATGCTGGGCAGGGTAATGCTGGCAATATCAGGGTAGAAGCAAAAGATACTGTCTCCCTTGCGAACAGAAGCTTGATCTTAAGCAATATCGGAAATAGTCAGAGACAACCAGCCAAAGGCAAAGTTGGCAATATTCAAATCGAAGGCAGGACAGTTTCCTTAACCGAGAGATCTCAACTGCAAGCTGGCTTATATTCCAATGCTGAGGGAGATCCTGGTATTGTATCTATAAAAGCTACGGACTCTGTTTCATTTACAGGTACAAATACTGGCATCACTGGTATTTTTACGGATGTAGAGCCTGGGTCAATAGGCGATGGCAGCAAGATTCAAATTTCAACGGGATCCACGGGGTCAGTTTCTTTAACTGATGGCGCTCTACTGACTGCCAGCAATGGCGGACGAGGAAACGGTGGAGACATAACTATCGATACAGGAAGCTTTAGCAACAAAAATGGATCTGTAGTGTCAACGAGTACGTATGGTCAAGACAATGGAAAAGCTGGCAACTTATTCATTAAAGCCAATGATTTAGTAGAAGTTTTAGGCACAGGACAACCTGGAGAAACCAGTTTTCTGGATGCTAGTGTACAAACAGGAGGCATAGGAAAGGGTGGAGACTTAACCATCGAGACGAAAAAGTTGGTTGTTAGAAACGCCCAAGTAGGTGCTGTGAATTCTGGCAAAGGAGAAGGTGGCAATCTTACTGTTCGTGCTTCCGACTCAGTAGAACTGAGCGGAAAAGTCTTTTCAATCAACTCAAATAATCCTAATGAGCCAATTAGGAATCCTGCTGGCTTGTTTTCTCAGATCAACTTACAAGGTGAGGGTAAAGGCGGTAATCTGACTATTGAAACCAACCGTTTAAGTGTCAGTGATGGCGCTAAAGTGCAAGTTGCTACCTTTGGTAAAGGTGATGCTGGCAATTTATTGATTCGCGCCTCAGATATCGATGTCTATGAAACAGCTAATGCGAACTTCTTCCCCGGAGGTATATTTGCAGGTGTTCAAGTAGACGAAGATCAAACGAGAACTCCACCCAAAGGCTTTGGAGGAAGTGTGACGATTGAAACTGACCGCTTGCGAGTCAGAGATGGAGCGAGAGTATCAACAAGTACTGAAGGTGACGGCAATGCAGGTACATTGGTAATTCGTGCCAAGGAATCTGTAGAAGTCTCTGGTAAATTACTTAATCCAAACGGTAGGTTTTATAACGACACATCCGAGAGTCAAATTAGTGCCGCAGCGACCTCAACAAGCACAGGTAGTGGCGGAAGCGTGAGCATTGAAACTCCAAAGTTGATTGTCAGGGATGGTGGTACGGTAACCGTGAGGAGTGACAACACAAAGCCCGCAGGTAACTTAGAAATCAACGCAAACTCTATCAACTTAGACAATCAAGGAAGTATCACAGCTACAACCAAATCAGGTAACGGTGGCGACATCACTTTAGGAGTCGGAGACTTATTACTCTTACGCCGCAACAGTAATATCTCCACCAGTGCAGGTACTATTGGTGCTGGTGGAAATGGCGGCAACATCACAATTAACTCTCCATTAATCGTCGCCTTCCCTAGTGAAAATAGTGATATCACTGCCAATGCTTTCAGCGGTAGCGGTGGAAACATCACAATCATAACTCAAGGTGTGTTTGGAATCCAGCCTCGCTCCCAATCAACGCCTGAAAGTGACATAACCGCATTTTCGCAACAAAACCCATCCTTAAATGGAACTATCAACATTATCACCCCAGATATTGACCCCACTCGTGGGTTGTTTGAATTATCAGAAACTGTCATCGACCCCGCACAGCGGGTTGCTCAAAATCCCTGTGTAAAAGGTTTTGGTAGCAGTTTCACTATCACCGGACGTGGCGGACTTCCAACTGATCCAAATAAAATCCTCAGTAGTAATAATGTGCGGGTTGATTTAATTAAGCCTGTGACAAGTACCGTGAGTTCAACAACTGCAACACAAAAGCAACCATCTCAAAAGCCACCTGTCAAACAGATAATACCAGCCCGAGGTTGGATATATAACGAAAAAGGTCAGGTAGTGCTGGTGGGTTATGATCCCACCAAAACTGGTCCACAACGTGAGCAGCCAGCACCTACTAGTAACTGTGCTGCGGTGAAATAGTTGAAAAGAATGCAACACATGGATTAGACCCCTCCCCAACCCTCCCCGAACTCGCGGGGCTATCGTGTATACACATCTCTAGCAAAACCTCACCCTCGCTCTTAACGGCGCTAAAATCTTTCCCTCTCCTTGCCCTACCGTGTACACACATCTCTAGCGAAACCTCACCCTCGCTCTTAACGGCGCTAAAATCTTTCCCTCTCCTTAATAAGGAGAGCCAGTGCGTTGCGGGGGTTCCCCCCGTTGTAGCACCTGGCGTGAGGGATGCCCGATAGGGCAGGGTGAGGTTTCGAGGAAATTTCGAGTCATGCGATGACTTGTGTGTACACCGTAGGCTCCTTGCTCCCTGTTCCCTGTTCCTTGATATAAATAATATTACTGACAAACATAGTTAAAAAAAGTAGTATAAAGTATTGCTACTTAGAAAGAACTGTGTATGATAAATTTCTTCATGGCTGCTGCTGGAGGAGTGTTCCTTGCGTTTGCAGTAATAAGTCAAGCGTTGGGAGCAACAGTGACACCAAAACTGGGATCAGATTTCTCTAATTTTTATTCAATAACAGATCTCGGTTCTATCGAACAAATTCCACCTGCTTATGGTGGAATAACATTTCAGCCAGGAGAACCCAATACACTGTTAGTCAGCGGTTTGGCTGATACTCCAGATGCAGGAATTTATGCAGTTGAAGTCAGCCGTGATAGTAACAATCACATCACTGGTTTTGGTATCCCGTCCTTTTTGGCACAAGCCCCCGGAATCAGTACAGGAGGAATTGATGCTGGTTTAGCTTATAGCCCCAAAGCTGATGTGTTGTTCTATACCTCCTATCCTGACAACAGCATTGGTCAAATAAAGCCTGGTAGCAGTAGTCCTAATAAACAAATTGATCTAAACACTCTTGGCTTTGCTGCTTCCACTGGTGCATTAAACTTTGTCCCTGAAGGATTTGCTGGCGCAGGTCGGCTTAAAATTACTTCTTATACGAGTAATATCTTTTATGACACAACTATCACTCCAGATAGCTCAGGTACATATGATATCGCTACGCCCACCAGAAGTGTTCAGCTTGATGGTGGACTGGATGGTTTTTTCTACGTAAAAGCAGGAAATCCTGGGTTTTTTGAAGATAGTCTGGTAATTGAAGAATATGATAACAGCAGCGTTTCTGCTTATACGATAGATGGAAATGGAGATGCGATCGCCAACACCCGTCGAAATTTTATCACCGGACTTGGCTTTCACTCGCCAACATCTCTAACTGGAGTGATGGGAGCAACTATTGATCCGGTGACGGGAGACTTTATATTCTCTACATTTTTTGAAGGAGACCCTTCAGCAAGTAAAATATATGCAGTGACAAGAGGAACCAAATCAACTTCAGTCCCTGAACCTCAAGGCGTAACTTTATTGGTGAGTATGTTCGTTTTAAGTTTAGGCTTACTCCGGGATAAAATAAAAAATTAAAAAAGAATTCACCAAGTCAGAATGGGCTGCGCTTTTGCACTCTACACGAGTCAGAATCCATTAAATGGGGATTGAAACCGCAGGGGAAACGCACCTTAAACCCCTTTACTCAATCGAGCATCCCACAGAATTCATGCCCTCATTCTGGGTTATGACTCCTGAGTTGTTTGTGTTAAATTTCAAATTCTTAACTGTGTCTTGAAATCTCACTGAACCAAAATCTAAAGCGCATAGTTATTTGCTATTCTGTTGATTTGATACACTTTTTTCGTTATTTATATATCGTGCTTTTTATATCATCATAATAATGATTTTAAAGAAAAGATATTCGATGTAAATCCTATAGAATTTTTACTCAGTTAGGTACACTGTTATCAGTTACCAGTTACCAGTGATCAATTGTTCACTGTTAAGCGTTCCCTAGCTCAACTAGAACAAAGCAAACCGGATTCCTATATATGCTTAGAGAGCAGCTTGAAGATATTGAAATTCAATTGTTATTAGAAGGCATACATCGTTATTACGGATTTGATTTTAGGAATTATGCCTTAGCCTCACTCAAACGACGAATTTGGAAAATTATTCGAGCCGAAAGTTTAACCAGTATTTCTGGACTGCAAGAAAAAGTTCTCCATGATCCCGAATGTATGGAGAGATTTCTGTGTAGCCTCTCGGTTAATGTAACGACTATGTTTCGTGACCCCAACTTTTTTTTGATGTTTCGGAAAAAAGTTGTACCAATCTTACGAACTTATCCTTTCATTCGCGTTTGGCATGCGGGATGTTCTAGTGGTGAAGAAGTTTATTCTCTGGCAATTTTACTCCAGGAAGAGGGACTTTATCATCGTTGTAGATTGTATGCAACTGATATCAATGAGATGGTTTTAAAAAAAGCGAAAGCTGGAATTTATCCATTAGATGCAATGCAATATTATACTCAAAATTATTTGCAAGCAGGTGGAAAAAAAGCTTTCTCCGAATATTATACATCAGCCTATGAACATGCTATTTTTTCTTCGTATCTTAAAGAGAACATAATTTTTTCACAACATAATTTAGTCATAGATAATTCTTTCAACGAATTTAACATTATTTTATGTCGAAATGTATTAATTTACTTTAATACATTTTTACAACAACGAGTCTTTAATCTTTTTCATGAAAGCCTTGTTCAGTTCGGTATTTTGGGTTTAGGACGCCAGGAAACAATGAAGTTCACTCCGCATGAACAAGACTATGAGCAATTAGAAGGTGGAGAAAAGTTTTACCGTAGAATTCGATAGTTGTTGATAATTGCCATAAACTACTAATTATTAACGAGTTATCACTCACGACTCATGACAATTCAATTCATTGCTATTGGTACATCCTTAGGAGGGTTAGAAGCCCTTGAAGTTTTACTCGCTGGATTGCCAAAAAACTTCCCAGTACCTGTAGCTATTGTTCAGCATCGTTACAAATCTTCAGATGATAAATTGAGAGTCGCGTTACAGGAGTACAGTGCTTTAGTTGTCACCGAGCCGCAAGATAAAGAAGAAATTGTGCCTGGTTACATATATCTAGCTCCAGCAGATTATCATTTGATGATAGAAGTAACAAGTGATGCGGTTCGTGAGCCAAGCTTTTCCTTATGTGTGGATGCTGCTGTGACTTATGCACGCCCGTCAATAGATGTGCTATTTGAAACCGCAGCCGATACTTATGCCGAAAGGTTAATTGCAGTTCTCTTGACAGGAGCTAATCATGATGGAATGCAAGGGATGAGAAAAATTAAAGCACGGGGCGGCAAAACTGTGGTGCAGGAACCTTCAACAGCAGCTTGTCCAATAATGCCTGAAGCGGCGATCGCCGCTGGAGTTGCAGATAAAGTTCTACCTTTGGCAGATATTGCCCCTTACTTAGTTAAAATGTGTAATTTTTGAGAAAGTCCTTGGCTAATTCTTCATACAAAAAGCTCTTAACTGCAGTCAGAAGGAATAACTAAATTTCTAACTTAAGATAGTGTCAATAAAATAAGCGCAAACGTCACAGTCAATAGGAAGACGTGAAAACGTTTTCATCTATTTCCCAAAGCATACAGATAGAAATGCCATTTGAACCGAAAGTTAACGTTTTGTTGGTAGATGACCATCCAGAAAATTTATTAGCCTTAGAGGCGATTTTAGGTAGTCAGCGTCAAAATGTGGTGAGGGCTACATCCGGCGCACAAGCACTGCGATGTTTGCTTAATCAGGACTTCGCGGTGATTCTGCTGGATGTGCAAATGCCTGACATGGATGGGTTCGAGACAGCTGCCCTAATTCGACAGCGAGAGCGATCGCGCCATACACCAATTATTTTTTTGACTGCATTTAGCACGAGTGATAACATGGTGTTTAAAGGATATTCTGTTGGTGCTGTAGACTACCTGTTCAAACCCATTCATGCAGAAATTTTAAAATCCAAGGTAGCCGCATTTGTTGATCTGTTTCAAAAAACTGTCGAAGTCAAGCGACAAGCGGCACAATTGGCACAGATGAATACCGAACTGAGAAAGCGCGAAGAGATGTTTCGCTCTTTGAGTGCTTGCTCGCCTGTAGGCATTTTTCTCACAGATACATTAGGTAAATGCACTTATATTAATCCACGATATCAAGCTATCTATGGGATGACACTGGAGGAGAGTTTAGGCGAGGGTTGGACACAAACAATTCATCCTGAAGATAGAGGGCGAGTGATTGCTGATTGGTATAATATATCAGAGCGACGACAGGAATACACAGCAGAATTTCGCATACTCACCTCGACAGGAATTCAGCGTTGGGTTCATATGTCCTCGTCGGCGATGCTTTCGGATCAAAGCGAAGTTATTGGATATATCGGCACGATAGAAGATATTACAGAGCGCAAACAAGCACAAGAAGAACACATTAACTTCATCCGCGAACAAGCAGCCCGACAAGAAGCTGAAACAGCAAACCGCCTTAAAGATGAGTTTTTAGCGACTCTTTCCCATGAACTTCGTACACCTTTAACTTCAATATTAGGTTGGTCTAAACTGCTGCGTCAGCGAAAGATGGATGAAAAAGCCATTACACGCGCTCTAGAAACGATTGAACGCAACGCTACTTTGCAGGCACAACTTATAGACGATATTCTAGATGTCTCACGGATTATGCGTGGCAAACTAAAGCTCAATCTCTGTCAACTTAATTTAACATCTGTGATTGCAACTGTTGTAGATAGCGTACGCTTAGAAGCTGAGAAAAAAAATATTCAACTTGAGTATATTATTGAACACACTAACACACAGAACGAGGCAACAAGAAACACTATAGGAGATAGGGAAAATTTTCCCTCACTCTCTTCATCCCCAGAGGGGACTGCAAACTCCTCCACCTCTTTTGTCGTTTGTGGTGATCCAAACCGCTTACAGCAAATAGCTTGGAATTTACTGAGTAATGCCCTCAAGTTCACACCCAAAGACGGAAGAGTAGAGGTACGATTGTTACTCAGTGCTGAATCTTCCTCAGAAACACTTCAACCTCAGCAACACCACTCATCTGCGGCTAAAAGCTCCTTAGCACTTATTCGGGTGAGCGATACAGGTAGTGGTATCAGCCCAGATTTTCTTCCCTATGTTTTTGAGCGCTTTCGTCAAGCTGATGGTAGCATCACCAGACACCAAGGTGGATTGGGACTAGGACTAGCAATTGTACGTTCTCTGGTGGAAATGCATCGGGGAAGCGTTCATGCCGAAAGTCCAGGACTAGGACAAGGAGCCACTTTTACTGTGAAGCTACCGCTCATGGGTACTGGGAAAACGACAGAACAAGAGGAAGAAAAAGAAAATCAGGAGGGGACTACTAAACTCATAACCAACTACACGACTAAGTCAGAAAATACCTCTTGTAGTGCAGGGTGAACTAAGCGATGGTCTTGTACGTTCACACCTTTGGCTAATGCTTGGTTGTTTGTCAGTGCTTTTATCCCTGAATTTGCTAACTGCAAAACATAGGGTAAAGTGCTGTTATTTAATGCTTGGGTTGAAGTCCAAGGTACTGCCCCCGGCATGTTAGGAACACCATAATGCACCACACCCTCTTCGAGATAAACAGGATGAGTATGGGATGTGGGGTGTACAGTTTCCACGCAACCGCCTTGATCAACAGCAACATCGACTATCACAGAACCAGGATGCATTTGTTTTACTAAGTTGCGGGACACAAGGATGGGTGCTTTACGTCCTGGTATTAAAACAGCACCGATGAGCAAGTCGGCATCTTTGAGCGCAGCTTCAATATGGGCGGAGTTGCTGTAAAGCAGTTCGACTCTGGAACCAAACAAGGTTTCCAGATACGCGAGGCGCTCAACATTAACATCGAGAATTTGGACAGCAGCGCCCATACCCACAGCAATTTTCGCCGCTTCTGTACCAACAACACCGCCACCTAGAATCACGACTTTGCCTGGTTTAACTCCAGGTACACCGCCTAGCAAAACTCCTCTACCACCTTGCTGACGCTCTAGAAATCTTGCCCCAAATTGTACGGATAACCGACCTGCAATAATACTCATGGGACTCAGCAAAGGTAATTTGTTGTTCCCTGGTTGTTCTACAGTTTCATAGGCGATCGCCGTTACACCGCAATCAATCAGATGTTCGGTTAACTTTCGGTCAGCTGCTAAATGCAGATATGTAAACAAAATTTGCCCCTTCTGCAAAAACTTATACTCTGCAGACAATGGCTCTTTTACTTTGACAACAAGTTCGCACTTCCAAGCTTCGTCAGTGGTGGTGACTATTTTCGCGCCAGCGCTAATGTAGTCATCATCTGTAAATCCCGCCCCGATACCGGCTTGAGTCTCTACGAAAACTCTATGACCATTTTCTTGTAAGACTCGCACACTAGAAGGACTTAAGCCAACTCGAAACTCTAGGTCTTTTGTTTCTTTAGGAATACCAATTTCCATTTATCGCCTCTTATGAATTTTTGTATAGCTATAGTTTGTCAGTCTCATTCATTTTCTGTTGAATCAGAAACTACGAATTTTATAACTCGTATTGAAGTCGAAAGTATTGAAGTGCAAAGACTACACTCAGCTTTGAGAACACAGCGCTGTTTCACCCTCGAACAGAGGATACCTTTACAAGGGATTAACCTTTGGCACTCTACACTTGACTACTCTGGACAACTTAACTCTCTGTGATACCACCACTGTAGTTCAAACTTTTGCTCTTGACGATTACGAAACTGCTTCTACAATAAACTAAGATAAGAATCGTAAATAATTGTAAACAGTGACAATCCTGTAAAATAGCTCAGTTGTGTTGTTACTCAAATATCCAGTTTCAGATATCCACTTAAAAGTTCATTTGTCAAAAAGAGGTTTTCAATGATGATACAGCCAACCGTAACTCCTAAGTTGGAAGAGCCGAAGTTCGGGTTTAATGAATATGCTGAGCGTTTGAATGGTCGAGCTGCAATGATTGGCTTCCTAATCATGGTGGTAATAGAATATGTTACCAACCAAGGAGTCTTATCATGGCTCGGTCTTAAGTAGGATTTTTACCAACTTAGAAGTGACTCTTGTACGACAAAAATCACCAGAAGCTCAAACCAGCTGAATATCGCGGCTGGTTTTGACTTAATAAAACCTTTAATTGGGCGTTAATGGTAGTAGAACTGAACCGAACTATAATGAAATTGAGGCTCTATCACAAAAGCGTCAATCGCTCGCTTAGGTGCTCTCAAAAAATATAAATATATATCTAAAGGTGAACAGGAACAAAAAAGCTTGTGATGAATGCTGTATTTCCTCGTTTTTTGAAGTCAAGCTACCGTAAAGAACCACTGATCAGTGTACTGATTACAATGGGAGTCATAGATGCATTGATTGGTGGGTTTGACGATAGGTGGTCGTTGTTTGCTTTTGGCTTAGGGACAACAGGAGTGGCGCTAGCCTACAAATGGTGGCGGATTCAACAACGCCGCCCCTTACCTGATGAACCTGTTGTACAACATTACCTGCCTGAGCGATCGTCAAGTCCTGCTTTACCGATGCTGAGTGTTTCTAAGAAAAAGCCACCATATCGGTAGATTTTGGCTCTGAAATTTGAGTCATGATATTTATTATTGATTGTTGCTAAAAACAAATAAATATGGTATGCTTTGCTACCTATGCGCCAGTATGATCATTGATGGGCGGAAGTTTACCGCCTGTCAATATCGTACAGGCTGTCTTGAGATATTTAAAATATATGAATAATCACAATAAATTCCTCTTGCAAATCCAAAATGCAAAGCTTTATGGGCGTATAAAGGAATTTCAGTCTCAAATAACCACTGCCAAGAATTTTGTGACACTCATGAGTGTAGCAGGTGCCGTTGCCATCACTTCGCTCATCCAAATACCATCTGCAATCCCTGTTGAGTTTAAAGCGACACCAGTAGCTCAACCGACGACTAGTGTTGCGAATCCACAACTTCTTTACACATTCATACAGCATACCGGACCTATTAAATCTCTCGCCTTCACTCCAGATAGCCGAATTCTTCTTAGTGGTGGCAATGATAATGAAGGCATAATTCGCTTATGGGATACAATAACTGGCAGAAGGCTTGGAATTATTGATAGAGCACAAAAAGCTGCAGTAGAATCTATCGTGATTTCGCCAGATGGTCAAACTCTTGCCAGTTGCAGTGATGACAACACTATTAACCTTTGGAACCTCAAAAGCCGCAAATTTACTCGCTCCTTTGTGGAACATACAAGCAATGTACTATCTTTAGCTGTAACTCCAAATGGTAAAGTTCTTGTCAGTGGCGCATTAGATGGTATTCGGATGTGGGATTTGCTACAACAGCGCCCACTTGCGATTTTGACACGTTTTGATAACTCGATTAATACAGTGGCGATTAGTCCTGATGGTCAGACGCTGGCGAGTGGTGATAATATTGGCGTGATTAAGCTATGGGATTTGAGTAGTGGAAGATTAATCCGCACAATTCCAGGGGCGCATTATAATACAGTCACTAAAATAGTTTTTACTCCAGATGGAAGGACGTTTGTTAGTGCGAGTCGCGATCGCACAATTAAAGTCTGGAATGTTACCACTGGACAATCTGTTCGCACCCTGACAGGAGACAACAACTGGGTAAATGATATCGCCATCAACCCAAACGGACAAACTCTTGCCAGTGCTGCCAAAGATGGAATTAAGCTGTGGAATTTAACAACAGGCGAGTTGATAACCACACTTTATGGACATTCCGACTGGGCTAGCGTTGTAGCCTTTAGTCCTGATGGAACAAAGCTTGCTACTGGTGGATTTGATACAAGAGTTAATGTTTGGTTAGTTAGTCAGTAAATAACACAAAGGTTCAACCATCAAAACTCAAAAAAGCTTTGATGGTTGAACTTCGGGGCTACTTGTTGGCGATCGCTTCGTTACTGGATAGCGACAGATCGCGTTACTTAGGTGTTATTGGCACCAGAGTAGAAGAGTTGATTATATGTCTTGAGGCCAGATTCTCCAAGGTTACCTGTTAAGGGTTGGAAAGCATCCGCGAATTTGGTGAAGAGGGAATTAACTAGATTATCACCAGCGTCTTTGATTCCCATCGACAATACCAAATTATCTAACTTACCGAGAAACTCACCAGCCGCAGTGTTGGATTTGTCAATAATCACAGACCAATTGCCATCACCAATAACTAGGCTGTTGCTGGTGAAGACATGGTTACCAGTACCAATGATTGTGTTATTACTACCGAAGTCCCAGTTACCGTTACCAATGGTTGTGTTGTTATTTCCGAAATCCCAGTTACCATTACCAAGAGTTACGTTGTCACTGGTTGACTCCCAGTACCAGTTGCCATTACCAATGGTTCTGTTGTTTTGACTAGACTCTAAATGCCAGTTGCCATTACCAATTGTTGCGTTGTTTTTAGTGGAGTCCCAATTCCAGTTAGCATTACCTACGCTTACATTGGATTGTCCATAGTTCCAGTTGGCATTACCTATGACAGCGTTGTTACTACCAAAGTCCTTATTGCCATAACCAATGGGTATGCCACCTTCAGGAGTATTAAAAATGTTGTCAGTGCCACTGAAGGGCAACAGACCACCAAGGACAGTGTACAAGACATCGGTGGGTGGTTGAACAGCCTGAGATCCACCTTGAGTGGCACTACCAGCAAATACGTTGCTGTACGGATCACCATTACTAATGTTTTGAGTACCAGTATTAATACTAGTATTTGCACTCAGTATGTCATTTTTATAGAGCGTCAATAAATCGGAAGGTGATTTCAGAGGCGTATTGTTACCACTGAACAGTTTTTTACCTGTAGCGGAGTTGACTGTTTTGGTGAAGTTTAATAGGTCATCTTGGACAATCCTTAAGATGTCGGAGGGTGAGCTACTTCCGCCAGCGCCTTTTAAGTCCTGACCAAAGAGGACTTGCACAATATCTATAGATGGTTGCTGAGGTATACTGCCAGGAGCAATAGCTGTGTTATTAGTAGGTACAAGCGGGTTGCTACCACCAGCAACCGAGGTACCAGCACTAGCACCCGAAGTACCAGACGCACTTGGCAAGGTCTGACTGTAGACGGATGTCAGCAGACTCTCAGCTGATTTAGGTATAGGGAAATTTGTACCATAAGCCTGTTTCAAGTAATCCAGAGCTGGCGCACTGGTAGTACTGAAGGGATTGTTTCCACCAGCAAATGGGTTTCCACCACTGGAAGAAATAGTAATGCCACTCTGAGATATTTTGTAACTCAGTTTGTCGATGACTGAGTCAACCAACTGCTCGACAGTAAAATTTATCGCTTTTGAAAATCTTTCCGGTGTGTTTTCTTTACCGATGATCCATTGACCCTCACCAACAACTACGTTGCCAAGACTAGCGAAAGGTTGACCGCCACCACCAGCATACGGATTGTTTGCAGAACCAGCAAAGGTGTTGGTGCTACCAGGTCCTAAGCCGGTACTACTTGAGTTGCTAGCACCTAAGATGCTAGCAAACGGGTTGCTGCTACCACCAACAGCGCTAGTACCTGAGCTGCTAGCAAACAAGTTGCTGCTGCTGGCTAAGGTGTCAGTACCACTTGCAGATGAGTTGCTGTTACTGATTGGAGCCAGACTGGTAGAAGTAGGAGCAGAAGTGCTTGCAGTAGGAGCAGAAGTGCTAGCAGAATAAGTGTCAACCGGTAGGGAAGTGTCAACCGGTAGGGAAGTGTCAACCACTAGGGAACTGCCACCACTAGTTAGGGAATCTGAAACTGGTGGTACACTACCAGTCGAGTAGTTGCTAACACCAGCTAGATCAGTAACTGAGGGAAAAACTGAATTGGTGTCAGGATTAAGGGTAGAAGTTGTCATAAAAAATAATCCTCCTAATTTTTAGGACTCAAACCTGGTAAAAAGTGGGAAATTAAATACATAAAGCCTGCCTTATTGCTTTAGTCTTTGGTTTTTTAAGTGCAGGCTATTTATTGGCTAGTAGATCTTGGAATGTTGTTGGGTTGATCCTTTTACCGGTCAACCCAACATTTTTGACTTCAAACTGGGACGTTAAACAATCGGAGGGGTAGTACTAGCGATCGCATTGTTTCCAGAGTTCAATGAATCAATAGCTTGACTCAAAGTTGTGATGTCATTCGCGAACAGTTGCAAGACTTCAGTTGATGATAGCGGAAGCTGACTGCCGACACCAGAATTCTGATTAGCAAGGTTGTCAGAGCTTAAGATATCAGCTTTTACCTGCTTCCAAATCTCAGAACGCAAAGGAAACACACTGCTACTATCAGTCACTGGACTGCTACCACTTAACACACTGCCACTACCAGTAACTATGTCGTTACCACTAGATGCACTGGCATTGCCATTTAAGAAGGGTGAGTCGCTGCCATAAACTGCATTCACCAAATCAACTACAGGTGCCAGAGGCTGATCGTCACTTGCATCGGCTTTGTCACTTCTATATTGGTTGACAATGTCAGTAAAGGTTGAGGTGTTTGTCCGGATCTTCTCCAAAAAATTGGATGATAACTGCGGAAAAACACTGTCACTACTAGCAGCAGAGTTAGTGTTAGAAGTTGCCATAACTAAAAATCCTCCTATCGTTAGAACAAAAATGTTGTTGAACTAGGAAAACTAAAGAAAGCAAGCTAGATCGGTCTCTAAGTTTCTTCTTTGGTTTCGTCACAGGAGATTAGTTTGGCTAGTAGGTCTTGGAATCATGTTGGGTTGCCTTAGGTATTGGTTAACCCAACAATTTTTTTAAGGTGAAACTCTAAGCAAACGGGATGGCACCACCACCAAACTGGTTGCCACCACCAAAGCTGCCGATGCTGCTAACATCAAAGCCGCCGCTGCCACCACCAAAGCCGCCGATGCTGTTAGGATCAAAGCCGCCAAACTGGTTGCCACCACCAAAGCCGCCAATGCTGCCACCACCGCCAGACGGGATGCTGTTAACATCAAAGCCGTCGGTGCTGCCGCCACCATTTACAGGTGATGTGCTACCCAAGCCGGAAACCTGGTTGACAACATTATTCGTCAGCTGCCATGACAACACATCTGTACTTTCGGTAGTAGGACCATTCGCCACGTATTGATCAATCAGGATTCTGTTCTGAAACGACAACGAATTGGTTGCGCTTGCAAAATCGATGCCACCTTGGCTGCCGCCACTGAACCCGCCAGCACTGCCACCAGAGGGAGCACCAGTCAACACGTCAGTGCCACCGCCACCAGAGGGAGCACTGCCACCACTAGTGCCAATAGCAGCCCAAGGGTTGCTACCACCAGTAAGCGGGCTACCAGAGGCATTCGGGTTACCAAAGTTAGTAAAGGGACTACCGCCACCAGCACCACTGGGAGCGCCACCGATGCTACCACCACCAGTAGCATTGCCAAAGCCTTGTAATACGTTCTCAGTAGAAGTGACTTCACTCAATCGACCCCAGGGAGATTGTTGCAGTACACTCCCGAGATCACCATTATTATTGTTATCAGTTGCCATTAAAGAGAATCCTCCTACTTATACGTTAAAAATTACGCAACCACAGGCATATAAAATCAGCAAAAAATAAGCCTGTTTTTTTAATTTTTTATTGCTCTGTTATTGCCAAAACTAGTAATTATTTATCTGGGCATTACAAATCAAGAATGGCTTTGTTTCGGAAATTCTCCAACGAATGTAGAGATCACTTAAGGAAAACTGTAATTAACGCTACTGTCTATACAAAAATAAGCAATTTTCATAAATTTATCAATCAAAATTCTTTTGATTGATTTGTCAATTTTTTAGATTTCTCTCTTTTCTTTTTCGTTTCATAAAATCTAAAAAATATCAACAAAAAAATATATCGTTGGAAAGATGTTAAATACCAAAGATTAGATGTTTTTATGAGCAAGGTTAAAGGAAAAGAGGGAAAGGATGAATTTTTCCCTTTCCCCCTAACTCAAAAGTATTGGTACCTCTGTTACAAACACAAAATACTACACCCTACTTCCTACACCTGTCCTAAAGCTACTAAACTACGTTGATCGGGTATAGACCAACGATCAACGACTTTACCCAAAACTGACAATTCCTGAACCAATCTGTCAAACTTTTCAGGAGTCAGGGACTGAGGTCCGTCAGATAGAGCTTTAGCAGGATTTGGGTGAACTTCAATCATCAATGAATCTGCACCTGCTGCTAAAGCTGCCATTGCCATCGGTGTAACATACTCTGATTTTCCTGTACCATGACTAGGGTCAATCATGATGGGTAAATGTGTTAGCTGTCTCAACACAGGAATCACTGATAAATCTAGAGTGTTACGAACATATTTGGAATCAAAAGTTCTAATACCTCGTTCGCAAAGAATTACATTTGGGTTTCCTGCTGCCAGAATATATTCTGCTGCCATGAGCCACTCATCAATCGTGGCGGACATCCCGCGTTTGATCAGCACAGGCTTATCTTGAGCGCCCACTTTCTTTAGCAAGGAAAAGTTTTGCATGTTTCTGGCTCCTATCTGAATCACGTCAGCAACCCTAGCCAGTGCTGGTAAATCAGCAGCATCCATAAGTTCTGTGATGATCCCCAAACCAGTAGCTTCACGAGCTGCTGCTAACAAATCTAGAGCACTCTCACCATGTCCTTGAAATGCATAAGGCGAGGAGCGAGGTTTGTAAGCCCCGCCACGCAGAAACTTGGCTCCAGCCGCCTTAACGCGCTTTGCCGTTTCCACAATCATTTCTTCATTTTCAACAGAGCAAGGTCCAGCAACCAACACAACGGGATGTTCTTCACCGATGTGGACAGGACCATTTGGTGTGGGAACAACAACCTCACTGGCTTCTCCATGACGGAATTCTCGACTGACGCGCTTGAAAGGTTTCTGAATTCGTAGTACTTGCTCAATCCAAGGACTGTTATTCTGTATCTGCATTGGATCTAGGGTGGCAGTTTCACCAATTAAGCCTAAAACCACTTTGTTTTGTCCGACGCTTTTTTCTACAGTGACGCCCCAAGTGTTATGCAATTCTTGGCTGATGCGAGTAACTTCATCAGCAGGTGTACCATTTTTGACGACAATGATCATGGATTTTGGTTCTCTACTTTTTTTATATAAAGTAATAAGAGTTGCTACTGAAAAATAACCGCGTCTGAGATTTAGAACTTACGCACGAGTTACTAATGAACTTGACTGTGAGATTGCTTCCTTGCGTCGCAACGGGTGCAACTACTACGTTTCCCTTACGTAAGTCCTAAAATTGTTATTTCTCAATAGTCCCTAATATTTGGACAAAGATTAAGAATTCAGGATTTTAGCAACAGTTTGCACATCCTTGTCGCCTCTGCCTGAGCAGTTTATGACAATCCGAGGACTACCATCTAACTGAGGACACAGCTTTGCTAAATAGGCGATCGCATGAGCGGTTTCCAAAGCTGGAATAATCCCTTCTAGTTGAGACAAAAGCTGCAACGCCTCCAAAGCTTCAGAATCGCTGACGCTGTAGTACTCCGCGCGACCAAGTTCCTTGAGATAGCTATGCTCAGGACCAACGCCTGGATAGTCCAAACCAGCACTAATCGAATGTGCTTCGATAACCTGACCATCATCATCTTGCAGTACATAGCTCATAGCGCCGTGCAACACGCCGATTCGTCCCAGTGTTAAAGTTGCTGCGTGCTTCTGGGTGTCAACACCTTCACCCGCTGCTTCAACTCCAATCAGGCGTACAGATGGCTCATCGACAAACTCATGGAACAGCCCAATCGCGTTGGAACCACCGCCAACACAAGCCAAGAGAATATCAGGTATTCCTCCCCATTTTTCTTGAGACTGAGCGCGAGTTTCTTTGCCAATCACAGCATGGAAGTCGCGTACTATCATCGGGTACGGATGGGGACCGGCAACAGAACCGAGGATGTAGTGAGTCGTTTCCACGTTTGTCACCCAGTCCCGAATCGCCTCGGAGGTTGCATCTTTGAGTGTTCCAGTACCCGCCTCCACTGGACGGACTTCAGCCCCCATCAGTTTCATCCGAAACACATTCAGGGCTTGGCGTTGCATATCCTGGACGCCCATGTAAATCACGCATTGTAGACCAAAGCGAGCGCACACGGTCGCAGTTGCTACCCCATGTTGACCAGCTCCGGTTTCAGCGATAATGCGCTGCTTACCCATGCGCTTTGCCAGCAACACCTGACCTAAAGCGTTATTAATTTTGTGAGCGCCTGTATGATTTAAATCTTCCCGCTTGAGATAGATTTGTGGTCCTGTGCCATCACTGTGAGCGTAGTGTGTAGTGAGACGCTCGGCAAAATATAAGGGAGTGGAGCGTCCCACATAGTCTTTGAGTAAATTTTGTAACTCTGCTTGGAAGCTTGGCTCGTTGCAGTATTGCTCATATGCTGTTTCCAATTCACTTAATGCGGGCATTAAGGTTTCAGGAACATACTTACCGCCGAACTTTCCGAATCTCCCCAAGGAGTCGGGTCTTGCAGTCGCCAATTCAACTTTATTATTGATATCTGAGATGCTAACCACTGGATATAACCTCTTACGTTCTAGTAACTTTTCAGGAGTCTTAATAACAGTTATCAGTTATCAGTTATCAGTCAAAAACAACTGTTTACTGATAACTGTATTATTGTATTGAACCAACTCTTTGAAGAGACGGTTGGGCAATTGCGGCTTTCAATTCTTGACAAAGTTGTTCAACAGCTTGCAGTCCTTCTGTGGGACTACCATTTGCTAATCTTTGAACAAATGCACTACCAACAATGACACCATCTGCGCCCCAATCGCTTACCTGACGCGCCTGTTCTGGTCCAGAGATGCCAAAGCCAACACCAATCGGTTTATCAGTTATGCTTCGCATCTGGCTTAGTAAGGTTTTGACGCGATCTTGTAGTTGGGAGCGAACACCAGTCACACCAGTCACACTCACAAGGTAGATAAATCCTTGGGATTGCTTGGCGATCGCCTCAATTCGCTCTTGAGAACTGGTAGGAGCGACAAGTAAAATCACTTCTATGCCAAATTCTGCGCCTGTGTTAATTAGATATTCTGCTTCTTCTAAAGGCAAGTCTGGTACGACTAATCCCCGTACTCCAACCTTGGCGAGTTGCCCCAGAAACGACTCAACACCCCGATTGAGAATTGGGTTGTAGTAAGTGAATAAAATGATGGGTGCTTGCAAGTTTGGACTTACATCGGCAACAATCTCTAACACATGCTCTAACTTAGTTCCCTTGTGCAACGCACGAGTAGCAGCCGCTTGGATCACAGGACCATCTGCTAGTGGATCAGAGTAAGGAACACCGAGTTCAATAAAGTCAGCGCCATTGCTGTCTAAGATGCGTAAAGCTTCTTTTGTGGTTTGTAAGTCCGGATCTCCAGCTGTTATGAAGGGAATTAAAGCGCGCTGATTGCGGTCTCTTAAAGATTGAAAACGTTGGGAAATGGAACTCATCAGAATAATGCACCTACGTAATGAGTATTGGTTTAGTAGTCAGTGTTGCGCTCGCCTACTACGAGTCAGCAACTTGCACAACAATCTTACCGCGTACACCTTCGCCCCCTTGCTCAAATCTTTGATGAGCTTGGGCAATTTGACTTAGAGGAAACGTCATTCCAACCACAGGTTTAATTTGACCCCGTTCAATGAGCTTTCTCAAAGCTTCGAGTTTCGGGCGGGCATTTTCTAAGTGTACAAAGTGAACTGTAATATTTTTGAAAATAGCTGGGTTGAGGTCACCCTGTACGCCTGTGACTGTCACAGCGCGACCCTCAACTTTGGTTACTGTTAGGCTTTGGGCTAAAACTTCGCCTGGTACGGTAGAAAAAGTCACATCAACTCCTTCACCACCCGTTTCTTTCAAGATAATGTCGATAAAGTTTTCATTGCGGTAGTCAATAACTCTATCTGCACCGATAGACTTCACCAAATCAAAATCATAACTGCCGCAGGTTGTGTAAACATAAGCACCTGCTGCTTTGGCAATTTGGATAGCGAAGCAGCCTACACCCCCTCCACCACCATGAATCAGTATGGTTTCGCCTACTTTAAGACTTGCTCTATCGAACAAAGCAGCCCATGCTGTACCGCCCGCCACCGGGACACTAGCCGCTTCTGTATGCAATAAATTTGCGGGTTTTTTGGTAAGAATCGACTCATTAGTGACATGATATTCAGTATTTGCACCCTGACCATCCATAAGTCCTATGGCGTAATAGACTTCGTCACCGACCTGAAAATCTCTGACGTTTTCTCCAGTCGCCTCAACGACTCCTGAAACGTCGTAGCCGAGAATTGCGGGTAGTTTTATCATAGATCCAAACAGTCCTTGGCGTAGTCCACAATCAGCAGGATTAACTGATGTTGCATAAACCTTGACCAAAACTTCGTTTTTACCTGGTATCGGTTTATCCACCTCGCGCTGAGCAAAAACTTCTGGATCTCCGAAGCCTGTTATCACCATAGCTTTCATGGCCGTTTTTCCTTTGTCACTACTGTGAGGTGCTAGGAGTTGAGCAGACTACGCACAGCCTGCTGTAGATCAGCTTGTTTGACTAACGACTCTCCTACCAAAACGGCACGAACACCCGCTTGGGCGACAAATGATAAATCAGCAGGAGTATATAAACCAGACTCACTCACTATGGTTATACCAAAGCTTTGCAACTTTGAGCGTCGCTGTTCTACAAGTTGCTGAGTGAGTTTGATATCCACTGTAAAATCTTCTAGATTGCGATTATTGATCCCCACTAAGCGCAGGTCGTCAAGTTTTAGCACTCGATCTAGTTCAGCTAAGGTATGAACTTCTACCAAAGCTTTCATTCCTAAATCGTGAATGACGCGCAAAAAGTCTTGAAGTGCTTCATCGCTAAGGATGGCAGCAATCAGCAGTACAGCGTCTGCGCCTGCAACCCGTGCATAATAGATTTGGTAGATATCGATGATAAACTCTTTACACAGTAGTGGGAGTGCAACTTGCTGTCTGATATTACGCAGGTTATCAAAACTGCCTTGAAAGAACTTAGAGTCAGTCAAAACAGATAGACAAGCTGCACCACCTTGCTCATAAGCTTGGGCGATCGCCACTGGATCAAAGTCAGCCCGGAGAACTCCACGACTCGGCGAAGCTTTCTTAACCTCTGCAATCAGGCTAGGTTGATGGGGATTTTGCTTTAAAGCCGTTAGGAAATCTCGTACACTCGGAGCAGCATTTAACTGCTGTTGCAAAGTCGCTAGTGGCAGTTCTTGCCGCATTTGTGCGACCTCTTGCTTCTTGTACGACACAATCTCTTCGAGAATGTGGCGTGGACGGACATTTGTAGTAGCAACTGAGTTACTCATATGCTGCTTACCAGATGAGGGAGTGGGGGAGTAGGGGAGAATAGTTTTTGACTATTGACTAATAACTATTGACTCTTGACTAATGACTCTTGAGTCTGAGTGTATGCACGCACTACGTTTTGAATGATTGCCAGACCAAGTTCTCCTGCCAGAGTCATAATGGATTCTGGATGAAATTGCACAGCTGCTATAGGAAGTGTTTGATGCTCTATTGCCATGATCACATGGTCATTAGAAATGGCTGTTACGTTCAGTTGTGCTGGCAATTTTTCCGGTAAGGCAAACAAGGAATGATATCTACCCACAGAAAACGATTCTGGCAAACCCTTGAACAGGACAGAATTTGAATCGTTGACAAAAATCCGTGAAGACTTGCCATGTTGAGGATAGTTGAGAACTCCGAGTTCTCCACCAAATGATTCAACAATGCCTTGCAGTCCTAGACAGACTCCAAAAAGTGGAATTTGCCGACGTAAGCAAGCCTGGACAGTTTCTGGAACACGAAAATCATTCGGTCTACCAGGACCAGGAGATAGAACAACTAAGTCTGGACGTTCTGTGTCAAACAGCGATTCTGAGAAACCATGACGTAGTGTTGTGACTGTAGCACCCGTTTGGCGGATGTAATTTGCGAGTGTGTGAACAAATGAATCTTCGTAGTCGATGAGTAAGATGCGCTTACTAGGTTCAACATCTTGGATGCAGGCGCTCAATTTTGTTAGCTGAGATTCTTCTGATTTTTTTTCCTGCTTCGCGCGACGAATTGTCTCAAATAAAGCCGCAGCTTTAGTCATTGTCTCTTGTTCTTCTGCTGATGGCAAGGAGTCATAAAGAATTGTAGCGCCAACTCTCACCTCGGCGATTGAGTCTTTTAACCTAATTGTCCGCAAAATCAATCCGGTGTTAAAATCGCCGTTGAAGTTTAAGTAACCAACAGCTCCACCATACCAACGTCGAGCACTCCGCTCATGGTTTTCGATAAACTGGATTGCTGAGCGTTTGGGTGCGCCTGTGACTGTGACTGCCCAAGTATGGCTCAAAAAGGCATCCAAAGCATCAAATTCTGGTCTTAATAATCCCTCTACATGATCCACTGTGTGAATCAAGTGGCTATACAATTCTATTTGACGACGACCAATCACTTGTACTGAGCCTGGTTCGCAAATCCGTGATTTGTCATTACGATCCACGTCTGTACACATGGTCAGTTCAGCTTCTTCCTTACCAGAGTTGAGGAGTTGACGAATCTGCTCAGCATCATCTATAGCATCTTGTCCTCGGGTAATTGTCCCACTGATTGGGCAAGTCTCTACACGCCTACCTTCGACTCGCACAAACATTTCTGGAGATGCACCGATCAGATACTCTCCACCTAAGTTAAATATAAACCCATAGGGACTGGGATTGATTTGCTGTAGTGTTTGGAATAGTTTGCTCGGTGGTTCTTCACAGGATTCAAAAAAGCTTTGGCTGGGAACAACTTCAAATAAGTCTCCCCGACGAAAGTAATCTAGTGCGACTTTTACTTGATTTGCATACTCTCCTGATTTATGGTCAGAAGCTAGAACGGGAACATGCTGCTCTCCTTTATAATCAACCGAGTCACCTGTTCGTGGAAGATTTTTGGTACTGCCATGCGCTGTTTCAAAGTCGTACTGTATACGGTATGAACGTTGCGAGTAGTAGTCAACAATCAGTAGTTCATCTGGTAGATACAGTACTAAATCCCGTTGATCTGTGGGACGCTCTAAACGCCTGGGAATGGGTTCAAACTGGAATACCAAATCATATCCAAATGCTCCATACAGTCCTAAATGCTCGTCTTCATCACTAGAGAAAGTATGGAGGATATCGCGGATAAGTGTAAATGCAGAAGGTTGCTTACTGCGCTCTTCTTCTGCAAATAGTTGCACCGCTGCTTTGACAAAACCCTTGATGTGATCATTCTCTAATTCAACCTCTTGAAGTTGAGAATGCGCCGACAATCGCGTAAAAAGAACTGGTAGAAGCACTTTGCCTCTATTGTTTAGCGCTCTTAGCGTGAAAGTGTTCTCACGTGTTGTCACCTCCAGTGGTGGATTGACAAATCCAATCGCCCACCTTTTATATCTCCCTGGATACTCATAGCTACTTGTGAGTAAACCTCCACGCTGAGAGTCCAGGTGAAACAAAATTTCGTCCAGATCTGTGTCCGTCTGTACTTCACTGATTGAGCGAAATATATTTATACCGCCAACAGTTGTATAGGAGTGAGAATCAACAATCATGCGCTATTTCTCTGAAGTAGTCATCAGTCATCAGTCAAAAGTCAAAATTTTGACTGATGACTTATGGCTATTGTGTATTGAAGCTATGTCAATGAGCTATGAGCTATTTTAATGCTATAAAAATAAAACAAAATCTAAATAGCAAAAAATAGCATATACAATTTGTCCCAAAGTGGGTGTAATTGTATTTCTCTATTCAAATAAAAAAATACAAAAGAAAACTAACAGATAAACCTGTTATAATACGATGTTACATTTTATTAAGTAACAAACTTATACTGTCAACTTTTGAGTCCTAACTATTTTATGTCAACAATCAAAACCTCAAGCAAACTTTACATTTGAATGCGATTTGGTATGAGATTAGCGTATCTAAATGTTAAGCAATGAGATATGAACAATTTTTTGATAGATGTGTCAAATCTTTGGCTGATACTATCGTTACTAGATACAATTCCTAAAAGTATATTAGTGTATTGTGTCGCTTCTACCCAAAGTTAGAAAAATTTTGAAAATTTTTATTCAAGGTGTTTAAGAATTAAGTGACAAACATCTCTGGCGGCTATTGATTCAGACTCCAGCAAGTCAGTTTGGCGAGTCATAAATAATGGTCTATTGGCAGGAGGAGCAGTTACACTACCATGAGAGCCACGCACTAGAGTAGCATCTAAGGGAATAACATCCATTAAGTAGCGAAAACCAAGCTGTTTTTTCAGCAGTTTTAAACCAATTTTGAACTGGGGAAATTTGATATCCGGATCAATGAATAATTCCACAGGATCATAACCAGGCTTACGATGAATATCAACTGTTCTGGCAAAATCAGGGGCACGATTGTCATCAAGCCAGTAGTAGTATGTAAACCAAGCGTCTGAGTTTGCGATCGCCACTAATTCTCCTGACCTTGAGTGATTCAAACCGTAAGCTGGCTTTTCGTCTTCGCCTAAAACTTGAGCAACACCCTGGGTGTCTTCTAAGAGCGATCGCACTTTAGGAATATAAAACGGGTCATTCACATAAACATGAGCAATTTGATGGTCTGCTACGGCAAAAGCCTTACTTGATCCGGGGTCAAGCAGTTCTCGCCCCAATTCCTCACGCACGGCTAGCAAACCATTTTCCCGGAGTATCCTATTGAGGTGGACGGGTTGGGATACGGGTGTAATGCCATATTCTGACAAAACAATGACTTGAGCACCTCGATTTTCGTAGTACTGAATCAAATCGCCGCAAACAGCATCAATTTCTTGTAAATCCTTAGTAACTCGGTTGTCCTCAGGACCAAACTTTTGTAAGCAATAATCCAGATGAGGCAGGTAAATTAGAGTCAGCGTGGGGTTGCAGCGTTCTTCTACCCACTTGGCGCTGTTAGCGATCCACTGAGTAGAAGCAATGGATGTGTTGGGACCCCAGAAATTGAACAGAGGAAACTGACCTAGTTCAGCTTGGAGGGGCGTTCTCCATTCATGAGGCTGTGTATAAATATCGGGAATTTTTCTCCCATCAGCCGGATACATTGGTCGGGGAGTCACTGTGTAGTCCGCCGATGAGTACATGTTGTACCACCAAAACAAATTGGCGCAGGTAAAAGATGGGTCTAACGAGCGTGCTATGTCCCACACTTTAGGACTGTGAACAAGTTTGTTAGACTGTCGCCAAAATTTTACTTCACACTCATCGCGAAAGTACCATCCATTAGCAACAATGCCATGTTCATTCGGCATTTTGCCTGTGAGATAAGTTGCTTGAACTGCGCAGGTGACAGCAGGTAACACGGGGGCGATCGCACTGACTTTCCCAGAAGCCGCCCAACGTGACAGCGACGGTGTATGTTCCCCTAACAGGCTAGGTGACAATCCTACGACGTTGAGAACAACAGTTTTATTCATAATCTGATGTAAATAAATTTGTTATCTATTCAGCAAGGTGCATTACCAATAACGCTAACGCACCCACGTATCTTTTCTTTACAAATAGCTCTTAACTGAGAACTGGCGCAATTCCGAGTAAACCACTAATACTTGTACAAAATAGTATTGAAATTTGCTAGTATACAAGTCCTAGTTTCTTCAGCCCATTTTAATGGACTTGGCCTATTAGCCTGGGACTTACAGTCCTAGGCGGACGAGAACCCAATGACTTTGACATTTGTTTGACGAGGTGCAAGATGTCAGTTAATAGCTTATCAACTCTAAAGGCTGGTTATTGATTAACATTTTGGATAACACCCACTCATACTCTCGTTGAATTGATGCTAGTAAATCTAGTTTCATCTCAGTCGGCAGCACTTCCCAAGTATAAGTTTCAATTTCCAGGTGGCTACAGGCATGATTGATTTGTAGCAAGTCTAACACGGTAGAAATGTCGTCTTGAGTAGATTGGAGGTGCTGGTAATCGTGGATAAAAATCGGGACATGAAAGTGAATCCGCCATTCACGGTCTGTGGTATTCTCTAAATCTGGTAAAGCCTTTTCCAAATCTGTATAATGACGTAAGCGTCCTGTCCTTTCGCGGGCTATTACTTGATGTAAGTACGTAGACTCAGCAAAAGGAAGTAACCGCTTTTTCACTAAAGAGCGCTGTTCTATATCGTTGGGTATGTTCACTTGCAACGCAGCACTGATTTGAATTTTACCAACTTGAATTCCTGCTGCTTGAAATTGCTTGAAAACCGAAACTGGGTTTTCATACTCCACAGCAAAGTGGCACGTATCATAACAAACACGGACGTGTTCTAGTATGAGAGCTTCAGCTGCTTCTAAAGAAATCCCCAGATGCTTTGTTAAATATTTTCCCCCAATAGGCAACAAGTGCGTCTGGAAATAATCAACGACTTCGGCGGCATTTTCTATCAATCCATCTGGTTCTGGTTCCAAATCTATGTGCAGGAGTTTTCCTGTTTCGGTTCGGATGCGTGCCATTTGTGCCACAACCTGTGCTAAGTTGAGGCTGGCGCTGCTTGTCAAGGATGTCAGAAAAAGTTGATTTCCCTTGAACCAAGGCTTATATGACAACGGTAGTGTAGAAATGCTACCCTCCATATCGGCGGGCAAGAGTTGTGCCAGGATATTTACCAGTCGTAGGGTATACTCCAATCGCTCCTGCTTAGACCAGTCTGGTGCATAAACTTGGTCTTTAACAACCTGCCAATGAAATCCACCGAAGGGAAAACCATTTAAGGTAAACACGTATAAGTCAAGTTCCGTTAACCATGACTGAAACTCGGCTAAGGCGTTTCCTTGTAGCAGTTCTCTGGTTGCGACATCCGCCAAACGCAATCCAATACCATAGGGTTTTTCTCGGGCTAGCTGTGCTTTGAGTGCAGGAATGTATTGCTTTAAGTTGGCAAAGACTTTGCTCCATTCTTCACCAGGATGAATATTCGTGCAGTAGGTTAGGTGAAAGTTGTGATTTGTTTCTATTTTCATATCTCTCAAGAAACACAGGGAACAGGGAACGCTTAACAGGGAATAGAGAATAGGCAACAGGCAACAGGGTGAATGGTGTTTGTTTCATATGTTGCTAGTGGTTTTCTACCAAACCGTGAGAGGCTTACATCACACATTCCCAACCTGAGGCTGGTAAGGAAGAATTGTAAAACTCACCCAACAACCAAGTTGCTTGCCGAAATAGAGAAATATCTACCTGGTGAACCTCTATACCCTTACCAAGACCTTGCAATAGCGTGAGGGTTAATTCACCGCCCAGGTGTTCGCGAAACTCACTCAACCCCCGGAATAAGCAACGCGGATGTTCCAGTTCTGTTATTTTTTCAGACAGTTCTGGTACGTACAATACAAAGTTTAATGACAACAAAGTATTTAATATCCGCTGCCACTCTAACCGAGACAGCAGCCCTATCAGGTAAGAATAAGTACTGTCTAAAGCAATGCCGATCGCCACTGCTTCCCCATGACGTAATCTATGGTTTGTCAGCTGCTCAAGTTTATGTGCTGCCCAATGACCAAAATCCAATGGACGAGATGAACCCACTTCAAAGGGATCACCATTGTTAGCAATATGATCCATATGCAATTGAGCACAACGGTAGATGAGTTGTTGCATGGAGTTCATGTCTCGACAGATGAGCGCATCAGCGTGGGTACTGATGTACTCAAAGAAGTCAGCATCCTTGATCAGCGCGACTTTTACTGCTTCTGCGATTCCAGAACGCCAGTCACGGTCATTTAGGGAAGTTAAGAAGCTAAAATCATTTAAAACTGCATAGGGTGGGGCGAAAGTGCCAAGAAAATTCTTTTTGCCAAAGGCGTTAATTCCGTTCTTGACTCCTACAGCAGAATCATTTTGTGCCAACACTGTTGTCGGAATACGAATCAGACGAATTCCTCGATGTGCTGTTGCTGCTGCATATCCAACTAAGTCTAATACAGCACCACCACCAATTCCTAATATGTAGGAGTGGCGGCAAAGCCCCACTTCATCTATGATTTGGTGAATTTTTGAGAGTTCATTTGGATCGTTTTTGGCTGCTTCTCCTGCTGTGATGATGATGGGATCGGCAACAAGTTTAAGTCTATCTGGATGGCGATCGCAATAAGCAGCAATTTGCTTGAGTAGCGTCCGTCGAGACTCCAACAATCCTGAATCTACAACTGCTAAGACTTTTTTTGGTCCTACTTCCCCATCGGCAGCAATCACTTGTGCCAGCAGGGAATTTTTCAGATCAAACACATTATTGGTGAAGTGCACCTTGTACTGGAAGGTGACTGAGAAACTTTGCCGGATGGGTTGCAAATTAAGTGTAGCCTTTTGCTTGATGTCAATTACCATATTTTTGGGGATATTTCTAGAAGCGCGGCACGATTTAAAGCTTGAAGGAACATCTGGCTTGAGTGTGAATTGTTAAGCTTGACTTTGTCGTTGATAACGTAAAAAGGTACGCTAGTGATGCCATTCAATCGAGCAAATGTTGATTCGGCTAGAACTCTATCGGCAATAGCGTTATCGTTCAATTGCAGTCGTAACTTAGTAGAATCCATACCAACTTTTGTGCCGATAGCAACAACAATGTCAAGATCACCCAGGTTCAAACCCTCTTCAAAGTAAGCCTTGTAAACTGCTTGCACAACATCGTTTTTTATGTCATCTCCTGCTAGGGCAATCAATTGATGGCAAAGGATAGTATTGACAGCTAAATGAATCTTGTTAAAATCTAATTTGACTCCCGCTGCATGACCAACGTTTTGCACGTGGTCAAATAGGCTCTCTATTGCTTGCGGTTCTATACCTTTTCTCTGTTGCATGTAGCTACGAAATTCGTAGCCAGCAGAAGGAATCGAGTTGTCTAGAAGAAATGGGTGCCACCGAATTTTAACCGTTTGTTGATATTGTGCCAAAGCATCAAAAAGATGCTTCTGACCGATTCGGCACCACGGGCATACGATATCGTGATAGATGTCGATCAGCATGGTTTTCGTGACTCAGGTTGGCAGAAGTAATACTTTGTTCGCGAAAAAAGCTTTGAGCAGTTTCAAATTCCTCGATGATAGCAGCTCGGTCTTTGTGTGCGACTAAGCTTGCCAAGCGCTCATAAGTATCGGCTAATTTAGCAATGGCATGACATCTATCTTGCGTAGCCAGCATAATGTCTACACATAAGTGTGGGCTTTGAGTAAACAAACGCTTGATGATGTCTATTTCTTGACGGTAGCTTGGAGTTGACATGCACAAACTGCGCTCTATGTCAATTTCTTCTTGTGCTAAGAAAACACCAACGCTAAATCTGGAGAAGTGCCTTGTTGCCTGAATAATCACCATCATGTAGTCATGTTCTTCAGGTGTTGAGACTATGACTTCTCCACCCTGACTTTTGATAAAGTCTAATAACCACTCAAATGAATCGTCCTGGCGACCTGGACAAGCCACTACCTTTTGTTCGGCAAAGGATTTGACATTTGGGCCAAACATGGGATGTAATCCCATAACCGGACCACGATGGTATTCAAGCATCGCTGACATCGGCTCAGTTTTGAGACTTGTGATGTCACAAAGTGCTGTGGTTGGTGCAAGATATTGGGCCGCACGCTTTATAACATCTGTTGTCCATTGAATTGGAACACAGACGATCACAAGTTCAGCACAACAGAGGAGCTTATCTGCATATTCCCAGTCTTCATTTTCGAGAATACTGACATTGTGACCAGCTGCTGTCAGTTGCTGGGTAAAGAATCTACCCATTCTGCCACGTCCACCGATGATGGTGATTTTCCGGGGTGTTATCTGTGTAGACGAATATGAGGCAACAGTGGAAAGGGCTGCATAACAACTGTTAACTAAATTAAGCCAAACTGATTCAGGAACACCAGCTTGGGCAAGTGAGGAGGCGAGAGTTGCCAGTTGTTCTTGTATAAGTGAAATTTCTGATGCTGTTAAAAGTGTATGGCGTTCGCGTAGCGCGCCCTGTTGCCCAACCGCACGGAGTGCGGTTGCCTCAAAGTTCGGCTTTGAGGAAGCGTGTTCTGGAAGAACAGGCGCTTGCACATACGGGCGATCGCCATTGCTCCCAAGGGCAAGGCTTGCTGTGTGAGTATCGCGCAGCAGATCATACAGGCTTTGATCTGTTTGCTTAAACAATTCTTGGGTCATAGGTTTTTAGAACAAATCAATAGATGCAAAAAACACAAAGACGCTCTAACGTCAAGAGTGACTGATGACTAATGAAAAGTAGGTGCTACCACGAGAAAGACCGTCCTCGGGTATGGGCAAAGCGCACGCCGCAAGGCTAACACCAGTCGCCGTAAAAGCACCCAAACAAGGACTGCGCCGTGCTGGATTCACTCCTGGGCACAATGCCTAGTAATGACAATAAGTTAAATATCAATAATCGATTCGCTAGAGGTCAATTTTGGTAACATACCTAAAGAAGGTGATTCGCAGCTTGTAGCAACAACTTCGCTAAATAGGGCTTCGTACTCAGCTAAGGCTTGCTCAAACGAATAGTGTTCTACAGCAAACAGCCTTCCAAAGTAACCCAGCTTTGCAGCTTTTTTTCGATTGTGATACAAATCCACGATTCCTTCTGCTAGCGCTTCTGGTGATTCTGGTGCGACAACTATGCCGCCGCCACTATTACGCACTGCCCGTGCTGCTGTACCAGAGACGGGAACAGAGGCGACAATCGGACGACCACTAGCCAACAACAGTGGGATTTTGGAAGGCATATTGAAGGAGATGACATTGCGCTTTTGCACCACCAAACCCACATCTGCCGCTGCTAGCATTTCGGGTAATTTTTCTCGCGGCATCAAAGGTACAAGCAACACGTTGTCAGCCCCACATTCTTGACAATATGCCTCCAATCTTTTCAATGCTTTTTCTTCTCCAGCAATAACAAAGACGATTTGTGGTATGTGACGCAGGCTAGATGCAGCTTCGATGACTGTTTCCAATCCTTGTGTTAAGGCAATGTTGCCGGAGTAAAGCACAACAAATTTATCTTGGAGTTGATTAGCGATGCGAAATGGGTTGCTCTTTTTTGGTAAGGGGCGGATAAAATTCACATTCACCCAATTAGGAATGCAAACAATTTTTTGAGATGGGACTCCCTTGTCAACTAAATTCTCAACAAATCCATCGGCAATCACGCTAATAGTGTGTGCGCTACGATATGCAAATTGTTCGATCGCCCTCAATGCACGAATCATCAATTTGTTTTTAATCAGCCCCATGCGCACAGCGGCTTCTGGTAATATATCTTGTACATTTAGTATGACTGGACAGTTATGTAACCAACCAAGTAGGGTTGCTGGTAAGGAGACCAATAGTGGTGGTACTGTCAGGAGAATGACATCAGCTTGCCAACCGTTGAGAGCTTGTGGCAAGCTTGTAAACACAAAGCTCAACTCCAAGAGCAATCTATCTATCAGGTTTGGTTTAGATTTAATCCGTAAATAACTACGCTGGATGGTCACGCCGTTTTTTTGTTCAGTCATGTACCACTTGCCTCGATACTCTTGGTAGATCTCCCGTTGGGGATAGTTAGGCATTCCTGTAATCACTCGCACTTGGTGACCTTGCTTTACCAGTCCTTCTGCCAGTTCGGTCATTAAAGGGGCAATTCCGATTGGCTCTGGATGATAGTTGTAAGAATAAATGAGAATCCGCATTATCCGTTTCTTTGTTGGGTAAGGTCAAATCGAAGGTGTGAGTTTTGTCGTTTTCTTACAAGATGCACGGTGAGTCGCGGTATGAGGCTAAGCTGAGTAGTATTAATCCAGCATATTCTCTAATGTTTACTCCTGATATAAGCTCTAAGATAGAATTTTAACGTGTGCCTCAAGTAACAGCAAACATTTGTGACAAAGCCATTGAAATTGGTAACAGACTCAGAACCAGTAATCCATATGGCAAGCTAGCAAAACCAGCCGCAACTGTGGCATCTAAAACAATGAGTGACAAGACTCCTGCACGCACTGCTGTGCGGATGTTTTCTGGAGAAGGTTTGCTCACTGCCTTGATAAAAGGTAGTAACACTCGCACAGCTAGCAACACAATAAATGGCAAAACTGCAAGCAGGTGATAATTCTCTAAAAAACTCAATCCTAACAGTCCAGCTAGAACTGTGCTAATTAGCACAAGTGTGAACACACCCGTAGTACTCTTACCTCCATGAACTTCACCTCGACTAAGAGTTGTTACCGCAGCGATGTAAACAATGGGAATCAGCGCTAAAAACCAGTAGTTTGATACCATTGGTGAAACTGCGCTCACACCAAGCATGAGGTTGCCACCGCGACAAACCCCCATGTTGAGCGGACCAAAAATCGGGTGATGTTTGCTATATGCATCGTAGAGGATCGCAGCAGCAGCAATACCACAAGCCAGAGTAGCACTCAACCAGGTAACTTGAGAGGCTGCTAGTATGCCAATACTCAAAAGTAAACTTCCTAGAATAGATGCTGTCAATTGAGATGCTCTACCGCTGGGAATAGGTCGTTCAGGTCTTTCTACAGTGTCTATTTCAGCATCAAAGACATCATTAAAAACAATACCACCCCCATATAAACCTGTTGTTGCTAGAAGCAACCATGCAAGTGATATCAAATCAGAGGAAGATGGGGCAATAAAGACAATGCATCCGGAGGCTGCGAAGCCAGCTAGAATATCTGCCCACGCGGTAACGATGTTAGCAGGTCGTAGTAACTGGAGATATGCCCAAAAGCGAGAAGAATTTAAGGTTGCAGCGTTCATAGCAAGCAGGTGGAGGAGGAAAAGATTGACTTTTTACTCGATCAATGCATACTCACGAGTCGGAGACTCAACGACGGGTTTTTGTCCCCGAAGTACCGAGTTACCACTAAATAGCTGTCGCTGGTCGATGGGTGATGGATTGAGCCAGTCTGACTCCTGCATTTGACCGCTTTGGCTGTAAGCAGCAAGTGCATTTTCATAACAGACAGATCGTATATGCGCTTCTGGAATTCCCCTTTCTCGCATAAGTTGAGCAGTCTTGGGAACCGCAAGTGGATCGCTCACACCCCAATCAGCACTGCTGTCTACGATGATGCGATCACATCCGTACTGGCGTACAACCTCAACCATGCGGGCATTCCCCATTTTGGTATTGGGGTAAATTGTAAAAGCTGCCCAAAAGCCCCGATCTAAAACTTCCTGCACAGTTTCTTCGTTGTTGTGATCTACAATCACTTTTGATGGATCTAAGCCATGCTCGATACAAACATCCATACTGTGACTGGTGCCTGCTTTTTTATTACGGTGAGGTGTGTGAATCATCACCAGCATATCTAGTTCTCTTGCGAGTTCTAGCTGCAAGCGAAAGTATTTGTCTTCTTGTGGAGTCATGTCATCGTAACCAATCTCACCAATGGCTACAACTCCTTCTTTGCAAGCGTATAAAGGCAAAAGTTCCATGACTTGCTCTGCCAACAATTCATTATTGGCTTCTTTGGAGTTCAAGCCAATCGTACAGTAGTGTTTAATACCAAATTGCGCCGCACGGAATCGCTCCCACCCCACTAAGCTGCTAAAGTAATCTTGGAATGAACCAACGCTGGTACGAGGTTGTCCAAACCAGAAAGCAGGTTCAATAACAGCGACAATGCCAGAGTCCCGCATGTTTTGGTAATCGTCGGTTGTGCGGGAACTCATGTGAATGTGAGGATCTATATACATCATGGGAGTAGTGTTCATTTTTACAAAAATAGTTATAAACTTGTAGTAAGCGCTAGAGCGGTGACTACGAAATAATTAAGCTCTTCCAAGTCAAATGCCCTGCTTGAATTTCGGCTTGTATGTTTGGATAACGGGCAAGGAGTGTTTGAGCAGCTGGTAAAGGACACTCAGCAATGGCGATCGCCGCCCCTGCTTGTTGAACCGGATCGCGGTCTTGTATTGCTCGCTCCAAATCAGCTAACATTGCATTGTCGGCAAATCGCCCCACCAGTCGCCAGAGTTCAGGAGATACTGTACGCTTTGCTGCCCAACGTTCATGGGCATAATCAACTAGCATTCTAGCTAGTTCTGGATTTGCACGCTGGTCAAGCCCTTGAATCAGATGTAAAGGGCTGCCCACGAATAGGGCTTTCAACACCATCTGATTCCAAGCAAGGTCACCCAAATACTGTGCTGGATAGGAATTTCCCAAAGCCACAGCGTTGAAGACTGCGGTCATATTACTGCGAACTCCCTCAGCGGCACGATTACGAAATTTTTCTGGGTAACGCAAAAGTGGTAATGCTTGGTAAAGTGCGACTAACTCTCCTACATCAGCAGCTGTAAAAACTCGCTCTAAGGTTTCTAAATACTTCTGCTCATTATCCTGTGGTAAAGCCAGTACCAGTAAGATGCGAGCAGCTTGATCTACACTCCAATGACTGGGAAACCAACCTGTCCGGGCAGAACAGGCTGCTTCTAGTTCTGTTTTTGTCAGCTGTAAATCATTTTTGCCTGTATAACGAGGCACAGCGCTAAAAGCACTAAAAAATACTAACGTATTGACGGCGGTTTTGATTTGCTCTATCTTCTGTTCTAGCCAGGTAAGAGCTTGACTATTAAGGCGTTGCTTCAACCAATTATGCAGTAATTCATTAGCACTAATTGTTGTTTTTTCTAAATAACTTGCAAAAACCATTACTTTATAAGTATTTAGTTATGTAAAAGAACCAGAATTTTTAGGAATACGTTCCCAAGCTGTAGCCTGGGAACGAGGCGAAAAAAATTAAGGTTGAAGAAGTACAAAATTCGGAGTGTCTAAACAGCAGCTTTTTCTGGTTCCTCTAAACTGAGGGTTGCTTTTTGCTGCTTTTTCCGCAATGTGCTGGCAGTAGCGCCAATTCCCAACAAGCCTAAACCTAATAGTGAAGCAGGTTCAGGTACTTTGGTTGCGCCATCCTTAACGACGTTCAACACTTGAACGCGACCTTGGAAGAAATCGCCTACATACAGCTTGTTATCTTTGAGGGTTGTGCCACCTGTCCAATTAAATCTGCCTGGAGTCAGGTCGAGGGGATTGCCGAATGGAGGATCGGTTAATCCTGGAGGCGGGACTGGGTTGCCTGATGCATCGAGGGCTGGTTGACCGTAGGAAGTCAGGAACTTACCGTTTTTATCGAAAACCTGAACACGGCTATTGATAGAATCAGCTACATAGACATTCTCTTGGTCGTCCACTTCGATGCCAATTGGCTGAAGAAGCTGTCCAGGTCCGCTACCTACGGAACCAAATGCGTACAGAGGTTTACCATTTGGATCGAGTACCTGAACGCGGTTGTTATATTGGTCAGCTACATAGATATTTCCACTAACTGGGGAAATTCTCGTACCGGCTACACCTTGGAATTCTCCAAGTCCAGTGCCAGTGGTGCCACCAATGACACCAATTTGCTGTCCGTCTGGTGTGAATTTAAGGATCCTTTCACCGTTAAAATCACCAACGTACACGTTGCCAGCTTTGTCAAATGTCACACCAGATGGTCCAAAGAAAAGCCTACCTGGTACCAGAGGGGTAAATTCTCCATTTGCAAAGGATCTTATAAAGTTACCCTGAGAATCGAATTGATTGATGCGGTTGTTGTAAACATCACCTGCATACAAATCCCCTGTGACTGGATTAAAGTCTACAGTTGTTGGCTCGTCAAACTGTCCGGGTCCTGTGCCACCAGAGCCAATTGCTCCAATATACTCACCACTAGGACTAAATTTTTCAATTTTGTTACCGAGGTTGTAGTTAGGAGTACCATCCGGGTTAACACCGCGACCGTTACTTACAAGGGTATTCCCTTGATCATCCACCGCTATACCTTGGGGAACAAACAGCTGCCCAGGACCGAAACCAGGACTACCAATAGAGCGATCGTACTGTAAGCTTAACGCCATAGCTTGGGCTGCAGCAGCCGCTACCAGAAAGCCGGCACCGATTAAGGCAAGTGACAAATTCTTGACTAATCCCATAATGAATCTTCTGTGTGATGAGTTATACTGTTATTCGGTTTATGTCGTTCCCGGATCTAGTCTGGGAACTTCATTCAATATTGTGTTGCTGTCTTTCAAAAAGACAGCTTTCTATTTGAAGTAGTAGCCTATTTCTTGGGGATTCTTTGGCATAATTCCAAGAAACAAACAAGAAATTAGATAGTTTCTACCTTATGCAACAGATCTTCTTGGCGCTTGCGCTTCATTGCTTTTACGCCTACAGCAGTAGCCAGTAATAAACCAATCACAGAAGCGGGTTCAGGAACTTTTGTCGCACCACCAGAAGATCTAGGATCAATCTTGATCAGTTGTCCTCCTCGTTCCCCTGCTACGAGTCTGGCACGATTTGAGATGTATAAATCGCCATCAGGACCGAAAACTAATCCAGAAGCTGCTTCTAGTCCATCACCACTCCAAATAGTTTGGCGAGTTCCATCCTTAGCTATTTTGATTACAGAACCACTGATATCACCAGTGATAACACCACCCTGTTGAATGCCCTTCCATTCTGACTGATTGATGTGTTGCAATGCATACAAATTGCCCTCAGAGTCGTATGTCACGCCAGTCAGCTGTGTAAAGCCATCAGCAAGGACTTGTGTTTGCAAAGTATCGGGGTCAACTTTAAGGATACGTGCTTCATTTTCTGGATAAGGAAAATAAGTGTATTCGCTTAGGGTTAAGCTGCCATCAGGAGCAACTGCGATACCTGTAGGCACTGATTGGTTTGATACCGGAAGACCATTGGAAGCACGACTATAACCTGGGGGTAGTGGTGCGCCTCCTGTTGGGTCTGTTGTCCCCTCAGGAAGAGTTGGGAATTGGTCTGTACTTAGTGATATTACTTTTTGAGGTATGGCTGCTACGTTCTTAATACCGCTGCCGTCTAGTCCTACAGAATAGATCGAGTTGCCACCCCCATCAACGACGTAAGCAGTATCACCCTTAATTGCAAAAGCATAGGGGTTGTTAATCAAATCTGTGCCATCAGGATTATATTTAGCTTCGTAAGCTGCAAAATCGGCAAGACTTGTCAACGAACCGGTGTTTAAATCTACTTTGTATAATTGTCCAAGTAAAGGGCTTTGTAACTTGGTGTCGCGCGAGTTCGGATCGCCAGCTAAGCCATACAAAAGATAAGCGTTGCCTTTGGAATCAAATTTGAAGTCGGCAGGACCGGCAGCTTGTTCGCCAGAGGGGACTAACGCTATGGACGGAAGATTTGAGAGCACAGTTGTTTTTGTACCGTCCTTAGCAATTTTGACAACGCTACCAGTATTACCAGAACATAAAGGAATATATTGCGCGCTGGGTGATGGTATGCAGTTTACTCCGCCGTTTCCATCGCCCCCTCTACCACTCTCTGTTAGGTAAATACTGCCGTCAGGAGCAAAGTCAAGATTCCGTGGGTTATTAAGACCGTCAGCTACTACTGACAGCGATGCTGCTCGCGCAGCTTGTGTTCCACAAGTAGCAGCGACACAAACAGAGAAAAGAAGAGCAAATGACTTGAATTTCATACTTGTAAAAATGGAGTTGTGAAATGTCGTAGGGTGTTAGAGATGAACAGTCCCAATAAGTGGGATGTGAAAATCAAGCATCTGCCGCAATAGTCCCTACCGATAGAGAGGAACTGGCGTTGCTCCGGCTTGAAATTTTTACCAAAGTGGTAGGAGCCTCGCTCTTGTGTTGTGTAGAGGCTCTTATAAGTTGGTTATGACTCTATAGCATGTTCATTCAACAGACATTGAATGAACACAATGATCAATGATGATCAATTCTTATGATTTGCCCTTTTCCTGGCAAACTGCCTCGATTGATTAGATAAAGCGCACCCTCAGGACCAATAGTCAGTGCACTAGGAGCCTCTAATCCATCACCACTGAGAATAGTTGTGCGAGTCCCATCAGGAGTGATTTTGATCAGACTTCCATCCAGCTTTCCTTTCCAGCCTGACTGATTCATGTGCTGCAATGCATACAAGTTGCCTTGATCATCGAAAGCCAGATCAATCAGTTGCGTAAAGCCATCAGCATAGACTGATAGTTGACCATCAGCATCCACTCGGTAGATTTTTGCTTCACCTTCTGGAAAAGGAAAACCAGTGAATGTAGTGACGTAATAAGCACCATCTGAACCTTTGGCGATTCCTGTAGGTACAGATTGAATCGTTATTTGGGATGGTGTTGCATTACGGTAAGCACTGGGAGGTGGCACGTGTCCCCGGTCAAAATTTTGGGAGTTAGAACCAGGGAATATTGGATTAGTAACAGGTTGGTGGGGAAGTACAGCGATTGCGTCCAAATGACTTCCATCGGTGCCTACACTCAGCAAATCGTTTGCACCCGGATCAACAATAACAATCTTGTCGCCATCTATTAGAAAAGCCAGAGGATTACTGACGACATCGCCTCCATCAGGGTTATGAGTCAGTTCGTAGTTGGCTATATCGGCAACAGTAGTCCACGAATTCGTATCGAAATCGGGAGTGATAATTTTTCCTAAGTCGGAATCACTAAATGTGCTGTCGCGTAGGGCTGGATTTGCAGCGTACCCGACCAGAACATAAGGCTTACCTGTAGTATCAAACTTTATATCGTGAGGACCGGCGGCTCCAGTGCCATCTGCAAATGCCAGGGAAGGGAGTCCAGTGACTATACGTTTTATTGTATCATTCTCTACTTTTAATATAGCACCTGTTGTGCCATAAAGTAAAGAACCTTGACCACTTGGTGATGGAACGTTAGCTCCATCTCCCCCCGTACCAGCCTCTGTAATATAGAGACTACCGTCAGAACCAAAGCTTAGACCTTTGGGATTATCAAGACCGTCGGCAAGTACCGTAAAAGACGTAACAGTAATGTGTTCCAGTTTCATGTGTCACAACACAGGTCGGCTTTAAATTTTCTATGTAGAAGCTCGCATTGTTAACAACAAGCACTGACAGCGTTTTCACCCTGACTATATAAATTTATTTTTTTATTAATTAATTATTCATTGTTAGTAGTTAGTTGTTTTATTAACCACTAACTACTAATAAGTCACTACTTAGCCTGCGGCATATAGCTCAAACCTTGAGCTAATGTATCAAGGTTGCCAGCTTTGCCTTCCAAGATACGCTTGATATTCAAGCTCTCAGAGCCAAAGTCTTCGATTTGGAGTTTACCGTGAGGCAATTGCTCACCTGTCTTCCAGAATGTAATCCGATGCTGGATGAAACCAGGAGCCTCCGGATCACCGAAAGCATGGGAGGTTGGGATCAGCAGCACCGGAGAGCGTTGATAAAATCCGTAGTCTGGATAGAAGAATTCGTGTTCCAGCAAGTACGATTCGTTAACAGGTTGCAGCCGCTGAGTCACTTTGACCTTTTGGTCATATTCATCGCGGAACTCTCCAGACTGACCAGAAATTTCGCCATCTGCTCGCAGTAGGTGTGCCCAATCATCCATGTTTTTGAGGTCTGACAAATACTCAATCCCCATCTCTATTGGGGCATTAACATAGACGGTGTCGGTATCAACGTAATAACGCCCTTTTGCGGCGGCGCTAAGACCAGCTTTGCGTTCCAAATGACCTTTGAGAGAACGACACTCGGAAGTGTGTACCGTGTGAATTCCCTCCATGATCAAGGGACTGCGCCGCTTGGGATCGACGAAACTGATCCAGTGTAAGTACACGCCCTTTTCATCCGTTCCCGGTTCAACGTACTCGGCAGGAAAAAGCAGGACAGGATAAACCTGATAATATTTCTGATACTCTAACCCGCAGTGCCATTCAATGCCGTAAAAATCTGGATGATCGAGTCTTTTGACGTGATAGTAGAGCTTTTTCTGATAACCAGACGCAGTTCCGAGCCAGGTATCTTCGTCAACTTGCTCTTCCATGCGGCTATAAAGCGTCCACTCATTTAAATTTTTGAGACTGCAAAGGTATTCATAGGCAGTCTCTGGAGTGGTCGCAATATATGCTGATGTTGCAAATGTATTTCTTTCCGTTACCATTTGTGACTCCTTTACGCCACAGCCATAGTTTTTAGATATTTAGCTTTCAGGATTCTGTCTTCTGCCAACTGCTTAGAAGCATCGTTGGTAGTGATACCCTGCTTTTGTGCTATATCAAAAATTTCAGTTAGCGTATCGTAAATATTAGTTACTTGTTGTAAGGCTCTTTGTTCGTTGTAGCCAATCATTTCGTTGTAGACGTTTATTAGCCCTCCAGCATTAATAACATAGTCTGGACAATAAAGAATTTCTTTTGCCGCCAGCATTTGATCGTGGAGTACTTCAACTCCTAACTGATTGTTGGCACAACCAGCAACAATTGAAGCTTTGATGTCAGGAATCGTTTCACTATTAAGAATTCCGCCTAAAGCACAAGGAGAAAATACATCGACATCTAGAGAGTAAATTTCATCTGGCTCTACAACAGTAGCACCAAAAAGATGTTTGACTTGCTCTGTTTTCTGTGTACTTATATCGCTAACAAATAGTTTTGCCCCATGTTCATGCAAATGTTGGCAAAGATTTTGACCAACATTTCCCAAACCTTGAACTGCGACCCTCAAGCCTTTGAGGTTTTGAGTTTGCAAACGAAACTCAACAGCGGCTTTTATTCCCAGGAAAACTCCCCATGCTGTCACCGGAGCAGGTCCTCCAGACCTTTCTTCTACCCCCACAACATATTGAGTTTCTTGGTTGATAATTCTGACATCTTCGGGGGTCAAATTCACATCTTGACCTGTAATAAATCGTCCTTTTAGACTTTCTACAAAACGTCCGTAGGCTCTAAACAGATCTTCTGTCTTATTTTCTGGATTAGCAATAATAACAGCTTTGCCTCCACCAACCGGAATGTTAGCACAAGCAGCCTTGTAAGTCATACCACGGCTTAGACGAAGAGCATCTTTTAACGCAGCAGCCTCACTGGCATAAGGCCACAATCGTGTCGCCCCCATTGCAGGTCCTAAACTCGTATCATGAATGGCAATAATTGCCTTAATATCTGGGTCTTTCCCATGACAGAACAAAATCTGCTCATGACCCATTTGTGTAACAGTTTCAAAAAGATTCACCACTATCTCCTCGCTCACCTATATATCACCTATGTGTTTGTAGTAAACAGTCTTTGCTATTACCACAAATGACAGCACATTGCAAGTAAATGAAGTACAGTACTGAGGTCTAAAAGGCAGACACAAAGCCCTTTTTACTTTGGTAGCTGAGCTTTGTCGTATGCGCAAAGCGCACGCTAAGAGCGAACGCTTAGCGTCTCCGGAGGAGATAGCTCTGACTTGTGACTCCTGACTCAGGAATTGCTGCTGTAATTAGGCATTGGGAAATGATACTTGTGGAAATAACACCTGCAATTCGGTCTTTTGGGCTGGAGTTGACTTGATTCCTTGTAATGCCAGACCTGCGTTGCGTCCTTTGGAGGGTGCGCGTCTATCTGGGTTAATCACGACATCGACAACGATTGGACCAGTGGCTGCCATTGCTTGCTCTAAGGCTGAGAAAACATCCATTTCTTTGCTGATGCGGATTCCTTCGGCTCCCATACCGCGAGCTATCACAGCAAAATTTGCTTGCGGAATTGATGCATCAGCACCTTTGAGTCCCAACATTTCCATGCCTTGGTGGCTCATGTTGTAGCGAGCATCGTTGAGAACAATCCAGACGGCAGGAATTTGGTATTTCACAGCTGTGTTAATTTCATTATTCATCAGCATTGCCCCATCCCCAACGATGGCGACTGCTTTGCTATTGCGTGCGGCTGCTGCTCCGATAACTCCCGCTGCAGCATGACCCATAGCCCCAACTCCGGTACTGATGCGGTAACGATTTGCGCTTGCAAATTGCAGTAAATGTGTTGACCAAAGAAACGAGTTACCACACTCCGCCATCACTATGGCATCGCTGTTATCGATGATTACCTTTTGAATCGCTTCCATCAACACCTCTGGTCTGACTGGAGAGTCTGAACCTGGTTGAATTGTCTGACCTTCAGGACGAGGTAACAAAGATGTAACTGGCGTACTGGTTACAAACTCATCGTCAAATTGCAACAGCGCTTGTAAAAATGCTTTGATGTCTGATTGGACAGCAAAGGTTTCCGCTTCTGGATACGCGACTCCTGGAACTGTTGGGTCGATATCGACGTGCACGAATCCTCCTGGGGGAACCAGTGCTTGATTCCAGAAGCAAGTCGGTTCGCTCAAACGCGTTCCCAGCACAAGTGTTCGTAAAGGTGTTTGCTGTTGCATGTAGGTCATAACGGAACCATGACCTCCCAAGCCTGTAACCCCAACAAATTGAGGATGATCCTCGGGAAAAATACCTTTCCCACGGGGTGAACACATAACTGCTGCCCCGGTTAGCTCGGCGAATTGGAGAATTTCTTCTGCTGCACCACGGGCACCAAAACCTACCCAAATGGCAAACGGTCCTTCTGATAGCAATTGTGTACATTTAACAATTGTTTCTTGATGTGGCACTACCAAAGAACAATTAATTCCTTGGAACAAAAGCGTCCTATCAAGCGGACTTGTTTGCACAGCGGTGGGAATGCTCAAATGGGCGACAAAGCCTCCTGGTTGTGACATACCCAGAGCCAGTTTGCGAAAAATCTGTGGCAGTTGTGCAGCACTCTCCACAGTAGTAGCATAGTTAAACAGCGCTCCTGAGGTAAAAATTCCCTCAGTTGGCAGAGTGTCGCTGCTGGTTTCCTGTATTGCCCACCGTCCGCGCTGTGGTGAGGAGGTGCAAGCTGACAGCAAAATGACTTTCGCACCCTCACCTCTAGCAGCAAATAATCCAGTCAGAGCATTGGTTATGCCTGGTCCTGCAGTAGTAAATACTACGGTGGGACGACCACTAGCAAAGTACGCTTCAGTTGCTGCAAAAGCAGCTCCAGCCTCATGACGACAGTTCATCACTTGTAAGAGGCTATTGGATAGCGATCCCCAAAGACCTGCCATCGCACCCCCATTGACACCAAAGGCGCAGCTGACTCCCAAATCTTCCATCATGTTGGCGATCGCATCTGAAACTGTCAGCGATCGCTTTTGTAAAACTTCTGCACTTTTGGAGTGACCATTGGAATTACCATTTGTCTGCTCTTTGGGAGAGTCAATTGGTTGGTACACCTCGTGTTGGTGAGTGTCGGCTTGAGAATTTGTCTGAGTAAAATTTTGACTCATTGTGTCTACATGTTCCCTGATTGTTGGAGAGGCTACCAATTTGCTTTCTCAGGCTGCACTTGCACACACAGCCTAGCCTTAAGTATCCCTCATGTCCCTATTTTTTCTACATTTTCACGACCCAGTTTGACGAACCCTGGCAAAGACGAGTTGTCGTTTTTTCGTCAGTAAAAAACTTGTTGCGAAGAAGTTAAACAATTGAGGCTGTGCTTATGGAAACAAGACTACAAAAGCTAGATACTTTACTGCAATGAAAAATCTTTTGATTAGGTTGTCAGATTTTTCGTTTGTACTAAATATGATATGTATAACTATCGAAACGACTTTTCTCTACCTTTTGGTAGTTTACAGTATGTTATTTTGTTAAATCTTTTACATGTGCTAATTATTACCCAAAAATCAAGTGATCTGAGAAAAACTCAGGATAAGCGGTGGATAAAATCACCACAAAAAAGAGTTGCTGTTTTTCTTAAGAAAAATTTAATGTTTTGGCTGTTCCTACTCGATATTTGAAATAAATTGTAGTCATTTTGCCACCAAACTTTCTTTAATTAGAAATTTACTGATCAAAAACACTCATTTCGGTTGTACTATAATCTGTCTCAAGATAGATGAGTATTGGTAGATACATATTTTTGACTTTTTATGGTATATCTTTTGACAGATGATATTATAAAATATTTTGTAGTTGAATTCATAAAAGAGTAAATCAAAACAAATTAAGTTGACTAAAAGCAATTCAGCCATGAAAATTTAGAAATTTGTTTGCTCTTTATTCAGATGAACCAATTTAGACGGTTTGAGAGAAAGAATTTACCACTTCAAGCGAGGTATCGCACTTCTCTATCGGAGGTTCAGCCAACTTCGTCGGTAATTTCTTAGCTGAAGACCACTTACTTGTACAAACGTGCTTTTAAGTACATAACTTAATACTGGTTTAGGAGCAATCGACTGATTTTTGCAACTAATGAGCCAACAGAAATCCTTAAGCTAATAGCACTCTTGGCTAGTTACAAGATTAAAAAGCAAATGTTAAACAGAAAACAAAAAGTAATAACTAATACGTAATATAGAGCAAGTTAGTTTTTGTAAGCGTATTTAACATATCGTTTCAAGTTGTGTCAAGTAAGTAGTTATATTTCATACAAACAAAAATTAATAATCATAACTTTATTGTAAATTTATATTAATTTTTCAAAAGATTTGATAAAGTTATGTAGTCCAGAAGATAAAACGTAACAGCAAATTTATGAAATTTCGATTTAGAAGTCTATAAACCCTTAAAGTTCAAAATTATACAGTGGGGTAGCAAAGGGTGATGAGTTTTGGTGGGTCTATGTTATTTGATAGTGATTATCAATTAGTAATCGAACCTGAAGAGGAATTGAAGCTGGCACAATTTCTTATTAATCAAGTTGCAGATGCTGCTTTTTACGTGGGGTTGAATGCACAAATTATCTACGTCAATGATGCCATGTGCCGTATAAGTGAGTATTCCCGTGAGGAACTACTCCGAATGAAAGTGGAAGATATAGATGTAGATTTTTCGGCACAAGATTGGTCAGAAAAATGGGCAGCACTCAAGCAACAAGGTTCTCTCACCTTTAAATCTAGATATCAAACAAAAACAAGTCGAGTCTTTCTAGTAGAAATCAACCTTACTTATATAGAGTATCAAGGCAAAGAATTTGCCTGTGCCTTTGCTCGTAGTAGTAGTAATGAATTAGTAGGCTTTAACGTACAACAGTATCTTGACAGAACCTCTGATCCAAAACAAGAGTTCGAGCAAGAAGTTATTGAATATCAAAGAACACAAACCGAACTAAAAACATCTCTTTCCCTACTTAGTTCAACGTTGGAATCCACTGCAAATGGCATACTTGCAGTCAACATTGAAGGAGAAATCCTTTGCTACAATCAGAAATTTATGGAGATGTGGCAACTTTGTCCAAACTCAGTGAGCCTGTCTAAGAAATGTCACCGAGCAAAAAGCTTTTTTGAGAACAAAGTTAAATATCCAGAGATTTTTATTCAGGCTGTTTGGGAAATGCCTATTCAATCAGATAAAGAAAGCTATGACTTGGTGGAATTGAAGGATGGCAGAGTCTTCGCACATTACTCTGAGCCACAACGGCTTGGAGACAAAATTATCGGTAGAGTATGGAGTATCTGGGACGTAACTGAGTCTCTAAAAACACAAGAAGCGCTTAAACTCAATGAAGCCAGATTTCGTACTTTGGCAGAAACTACAGAAGCGAGTATTTTTCTAATTAGCGACGGGCGCATTTGCTACGCCAATTCTGCAGCAGAGATCCTCACTGGCTATCCAAAAAAAGAATTGTTCAATAACTTTGATATCAACCGACTTATTACAAGCAAAAAGCTTAGGCAGGTTCACAAGCAGAATGGAGCAGGCTACAGTGAATATCAGGAGATGCAGATTAGAACCAAAAATGGTGTGGAGCGCTGGCTAGCCTGTACAGTGGGAGTACTGGATGGAGTGCTGGATTTCGCAAATAAGTCAGTCGAATTACTGACAGCGATTGATATTACAGATTATAAGCAGGCAGAATCAGAGCTTCATCAAGCTCTTGAGCAAGCAAAACGACTAAGTGAACTCAGAGAACGCTTTGTCTCTATGTTTTGCCATCAATTCCGCACTCCGCTCAACATTGTCTCATTTTCTGCTGATTTACTCAGACGTCATATTCACCAATGGACTGAAGAAAAAAATCGTTCGTATCTGGATTTGATTCAAGTTGCTGTTCAGCAAATTAGTGAATTATTAGATGAAATTCTATTATACGGTCAGGCGGAATCTGCAAGACTGGAGTGTCAGCCAAGACAACTCAACCTGGAGAGGTTTTGCACAGATATCGTAGCACAGCTACAGATAGCAAACGGTAACCAAAAAGCTATTAAATTTCTTAGCCAAGGTGACTGTTCTACTGGTTATTTAGATCCAAAACTGCTACACCATATATTAACTAACTTACTCTCGAATGCTATCAAGTATTCACCAAGTAATAGCGCGGTGACTTTTAGACTTTGCTGTGAAAAAGAAAAAACAATTTTTCAGATTAAAGATTCAGGTATTGGTATTCCGGTAGTAGATCAACAACAAATATTCGAGCCATTTTATCGTGGCAGCAATATTGACAGTATACCTGGAACTGGATTGGGCTTATCGATTGTAAAAACTCTCCTAGATCTACATGGCGGTGAAATCACCGTGGAAAGTGTGGTTGGTTTTGGCACGACTTTTACTGTCAATCTACCATCGCTTAGCTCTTAACTCTTAGCTAAAAGACATCAAATCTACCAATTGGACATGATAAACAAATCGCCAAAAAAAATACTAATTATTGAAGATAATGCCATGAGCCGTAAAATGTTTTTAGACGGTCTTGAGGCGGAAGGTTTCGACACGATAGATGCTGAAAATGGTACTACTGGCATCCAAAAAGCACAAGAGCATCTACCTGATTTAGTGATTTGCGATATTATGATGCCGGATATGGATGGCTTTGAGGTTCTCAGAACGCTCCGTCAAGATCCTGTGACTGCAATTATACCCTTTATTTTTCTCACTGGTAGCGCCGGTAACGAATCTCTTCGCAAAGGCATGGAATTGGGAGCAGATGACTATATTACCAAGCCTTGTACAGTACAGCAGTTACTGAAAGCCATAGCAGTCAGATTAGAAAAGCAGACAAAACTTATGGAGCACTGGTACACTGTTTGCTGCCAGAATTTTTCAGCACCAGTCGTAACAGACACAACTTCATCAGTGGACTCAGAATCTATCTTTCCTTCCATACCGCAACTCAAACAAGTTTTCGACTATATAGAGGCAAATTATGACCAAGGTATCACTTTGTGTGACGTAGCTGAAGCAGTTGGTTACTCTTCGGCTTACTTGACTAACAGAGTTGGAAAAATTACAGGAGAAACAGTCAACAACTGGATTGTCAAGCGCCGGATGTCAGCAGCACGTTCTTTACTCCAAGATACTAACCAAACAATCGAGCAAATTGCTTTAGCACTCGGCTATCAAAATGCGTGTCATTTTTCCCGCCAGTTTCGTCAACATCACGGTATCCCTCCTCAAACTTGGAGAAAAGAGCATCAACTGATTCGCAATAGCAAAGTCGAAGATTATAAAACTTCACTAAATCTATAGGACTCTGATTTCATTTTTGAAAACATACTGAGACTGAAAAGCCCCTTTTCTCAAGGTTTTATCTGAAATTTTATTCATAAATCAGGCAGGGTTCCTATATAACACTTGTAAATCATAACCCTACCTTGCCGGCTACGCATCAACGTGAAAAACAAAACAAGATCCTCCACAACTCTTAGAAGTGGGGGATGTGTGTTTTTCATCTCGGCAGAGATAAGCATAGCTTCCACATTCCGCTGGTTAATTAACAAAAGAAGTAAAGATCGTTACAAGTTTACTGATGTCTTAACCTTTTGCTATCTACTTCTTAATGTAACTAAGATAATTTGATGGTGCTGAATAGAAATTAATACAAATAGCGATGGTAATAATTTGAGAATCTGCCCTTCTTTATAGAAGGAATGCGCAATTTTGTTATTTGTAAATCGCTAATTGTCCCAAATCTAAAGCTTGTCTTTGCAGTTGATGCTTATTCAGACGAATATTATGGTAACCACTAACACAGTCCCCTTTTCACAGTTCAATGCTTCTTCTAACGACAGCGCCGAAGGTGAGTTAGTCATTGATCGACTGTTCCCACTGGTGAGTACTTACGACTCTAGCTTACCTGGTGGTTTACCGAGTTCTGACCATCGCTTGGTATGGGCTGATTTACAGGTACCACCCACAGAACCAGGTAAGACAATTCCAAATGTAGACTTTTTAGGACAAACAATCTTCCCCACCGGCTTTGTCCCCAATGGTACTGCTGGAACCGTGGATGGAAAACAAACTCCCGTTGGCGGACTGTCGGGAGTGACATATGATGCAGCAAATAATCGCTTCTATACTATCTCAGATGACCGCTCCCAAATTGCTCCCGCCCGCTTCTACACATTTACCCTAGAAACTCCCTCTCCTCAAAAAACTGACTTGAGTGTCGCATTCACAGATGTAACTACCCTCAAGGATGAGAATGGAAAAGAGTTCCTACTCAACAGTCTCGATCCTGAAGGCATTGCTTTAACCAAAAATAATACGGTATTCATTTCTTCTGAAGGAGAGGTTAACGTCAGTGCAGGTCGAGTGACAAATCCTTTCGTCAATGAATTTTCTTTAACCACAGGACAGCAAGTACGTTCTTTACCTGTTCCCAGCAAGTTTCTTCCCGTCGTGCAAGATACTAATGGAAACGGTGTTGTCGATGCTGGTGATACTCAACTATCAGGTGTTCGCAACAACTTGGCATTTGAGAGTCTCACCATTACGCCTAACCAAAAGACCTTATACACAGCAACAGAAAACGCTCTGTTCCAAGATGGTCTTACTGCTACACTCACCGATGGAAGCCGTTCTCGTATTCTGCAATATAACTTGGTAAGCGGACAGCCAGAAAAGGAATATCTTTATAATACTGATGCTATCGCCACTTCACCAAACCCCACCACTGGTTCAGGTGATAATGGCTTAGTAGATTTACTCGCACTTGATAACCGAGGTACGCTACTAGCATTAGAGCGCTCTTTCTCTGCAGGGGTTGGAAATACCATCAAAATCTACGAAGTCAGCTTGCAAGGAGCAACTGATATCAAGTCTTACGATTCTCTTAATAATCTCAGTGCTGAACAACTAGCAGATATTAAACCTGCCGAGAAGCGTTTACTGTTAAACCTGAACTCACTCAACTTACCTACAGGTACAGATAATATTGAAGGCATTGCCTTTGGTTCAAAACTGGATGATGGTCGTCAGTCGATCGTTTTGGTGAGTGACAACAACTTTAGCCAGACTCAATTTACTCAAATTCTCGCTTTGGATGCAGACTTAGTTCCTACTGTAGCACCTACTGTAGAAACCCGTCCTGACTTGTTGAATGACCCAAATTTACCACGTGACCAACGCGCCGATGCCGATGACCCCGCTATCTACGTAAATTCCTCTAATCCAGAACAAAGCTTAGTACTCACAGCAGTCAAAAATGCAGGTTTACGAGTTTATGACTTGTCTGGTAACCTGTTACAAGAATTTAACCCAGGTAATATCCGTTACAACAATATTGACCTGCAATATGGCTTTAAGTTAGGCGGTGATTCTGTTGATATTGCCGTGGCCACAGACCGAAACAACGATAAACTGGCTATCTTCAAAATCAATCCCTCTGCCAAAGCCTCCGGTCAATACCTGGAAGATATCACAGATAGTAGCATTGGTACTTTATTCCAATCCTTACCCTTTGAACCTCCCTACTCACCATCATCGCGGAGTGCTTATGGTATAGCTTTGTACCATAGTCCAGTAACACATGATTACTACGTCTTTGCCAATCGCAGAGAAACTGGAGATGTTGGACAGTACAAATTGATTGACACAGGTAATGGTAAGATTGGTGCTGAGAGAGTACGTAATTTTACAGTACCCACGACGGCTGGACGTGATGCCCAACTTGAGGGAACAGTGGCAGACCAAGAACTTGGCTTCCTCTACATTGGTCAGGAAGATGTAGGAATTTGGAAGTATCAAGCAGAACCAAACGGCGGGGCAACTGGTACGTTGATTGATAAAGTTAAAGACTTAGGCGGCAGCTATGTGGAAGACGATGTGGAAGGACTTTCCATCTATTATGGTAAAGATGGCACAGGTTACCTGCTAGCTTCTAGCCAAGGTGACAGCACCTTTGCAGTTTATAATCGTCAGGGTCAAAATGACTTCGTGGGTCGTTTTGGTGTTGGTAACAATGGAACAATTGACAGCGTTCAAGAGTCAGATGGTGCGGATGTTACCAACGTACCATTGGGTGCCAACTTCCCCTATGGTGTGTTTATTACTCAGGATGGCAGAAATCTTCCTGCGAAGGTTGTCGATGGTGAAAACGTCAACACCAACTTTAAGTTTGTGCCTTGGGAGAACATTGCTTACGCCTTCCCCAACCCATTGACAATTGACATCAGCAGCTACAACCCCCGCACTCCTAATACTAACCTCTTCAATAGTGGTGCTGGCAGCGATATTATCCAATCATCTTCTGTTCTTGGGGTCGGTAATAACTTGACTGGTGATGTGACTTTGTGAGTACTTTTATGGTGCGGAGCTTACGGCGAAGAAGCTAACACAAAAAACGCGATTCTGGATTTTCATCAACTTTTGGTTGATGAACAAGTAGAATCAGCGTGATTATAGCCGTTTTCACTTGAGTGAAATATAGTGTGAGTAAATCCACTATATCAACGTGTATCGAAATGAAAACTTACTCTACCGAACTACGCCAAAAAATTATTGATGCTTACAACAATGAAGAAGGCTCTCAACGACAACTAGCAAAACGGTTTAGTGTAAGTTTAAGTTTCGTTCAGAGTGTGCTGAGGCGATTTCGCTTTTGTGACACAGTTGAAGCAAAGCTGCACTCAGGAGGTCACAAAACAATTCAAAGTTCAAAGTTCAAAATTCAAAATTAAGAATCTTTTTTTTGAATTTTGAATTTTGCATTTTGAATTTAAGCTCGAAGAGCGCGTGACCTACTTAATTACTCCTTTTTTGTTGATTTGTGGTGATGAAACCGAATTCCTAAAAAAATGTCATAAACAAATTCAAAAAAGTCTTTCTTTTGTAAAAGACCTATAGATTGATAGCAGCCTTTTTGATCTAAAAGAGGCTTCATGAGATAATATGTGGGCTGGTAATTATACCAGGGAATGGAAGGCCATAAATGATGAATTAAATGGTAATTCTGACCCATAATCAGGAGATTGAGAATTGGATGGGGATAGACGCGAGCATTTTTCCAGCGATCGCGTTCAGCAAAGGGACGATGAGGAAAATAATCAAAAAATAAACCGAGTGCTATCCCCACGATAAATGCTGGAATGAACCAAAAATTGAGAATGTAACCCAAAAAGTGATACTGAACTGAGATATAAACGATTGAAATCACAATCAAGCGACTGATAAACCATTCCAGTAGCTCATATTTACGCCAAAGTTGCCGTTTAAAGAAAAATACCTCGTGGTATAAAAAGCGAACCGCAATCAGCCAAAGTGGACCACCTGTGGAAACATAATGATCTGGGTCGTCTTCGGGATGGTTCACATGACCATGATGCTGCAAATGTACTCGTGTAAATACAGGAAAAGCAAAAGCTAGCATCAAAGCACTGCCATGTCCTAACATGGCGTTAATGACTCGGTTACGATGAGCAGACTGATGGCAGGCGTCGTGAATCACCGTTCCTGCAAGGTGCAAAGCAAGAGTGTTTGCACAAAAGCATAACCAGTGTGGCCATTGCCAGATCCAGTAACCAAAATTGGATAATACAAGAATTGCCACAGCTACTAAAAACATCAGCAGCGTCGGATTAAAATCACCCGGAGGCGCTAAAAATTCCTTTGGCGGAACTGTCAGTGGCTTCTTTGCCTCCGACGTCAGCATTATGAACCTCCTTGTTGCTTTAACGAGAGATAGTATTTAGATAATGCCACTTTTTTATAAGGAAAGTGAAGTTTTGCAATGCAAAATGACGGATAATAAATTTGCGTGTGGTGGGAAACAATGGAGTACTACGCTCGTAAGTATCGAGTATTGATCAAATCAACTGCAAGCCCACAGTCCCCGACAGGTGAATGTGCGACAATTATTGATTGACTCACCAACAACAGACAACTGGTGCTCTTTGATTTAGGATAATTCCCAGAGTAGCTCCCTTGATTTAGCTTTTATGCAATTAAAAGATTCTGTACGCCGAACAAAAATTGTTGCTACGATTGGACCCGCCACCAGCAGCCCAGAAATGCTCAAAGCTATTATTGAAGCTGGTGCGACAACGTTGCGGCTAAACTTCTCTCACGGTAGTCATGCTGACCATCAGCGTAATATTCGCCTCATTCGGCAAACCGCCTTTGAACTGAATCAACCGGTAGCTATCCTTCAAGACTTGCAAGGACCAAAAATTCGCTTAGGAAAGTTTGAAAACGGATCTATAGTGGTGGTGAAGGGCGATCGCTTCACCTTAACCAATCGTCCGGTTGTTGGTACACAAGATATTAGCTGCGTCACGTACGATTATTTAGCAGACGAAGTCCCCGCAGGAGCAAGAATTCTCCTTGATGATGGGCGTGTAGAAATGTTAGTAGAGGAGATTAACCGCGAAAAAGGAGATTTGCACTGTCGCGTTACTGTAGGAGGGGTACTTTCAAACAATAAAGGGGTGAACTTTCCCGGAGTTTACCTATCTGTCAAAGCAATGACCGAAAAAGACCGAGAAGATCTCATGTTCGGTTTGGATCAGGGTGTGGACTGGGTCGCACTTTCCTTTGTCCGCAATCCCTTAGACATGATAGAAATTAAAGAACTCATTTCCAGTACGGGCAAACAAGTACCAGTCATTGCCAAAATTGAGAAGCACGAAGCTATAGAACAAATGGAAGCTGTTCTGAGTTTGTGCGATGGTGTTATGGTGGCAAGAGGTGACTTGGGCGTAGAATTACCAGCAGAGGATGTTCCAGTACTACAAAAGCGGCTGATTGCAACCGCTAATCGCTTGGGAATTCCGATCATCACCGCCACCCAGATGTTAGACAGCATGGTTAACAACCCCCGTCCAACTCGTGCGGAAGTGTCCGATGTGGCAAATGCAATTTTAGACGGTACAGATGCGGTGATGCTCTCGAATGAAACCGCTGTCGGTAATTTCCCAGTAGAAGCTGTAGCAACGATGGCACGAATTGCCGAACGGATGGAACAAGAGGTGTGGCTGAACACAAACGCTAGTCAGGCGAAAGACACCAAACATTCCATCCCTAACGCCATCAGCCAAGCTGTCGGTCAAATTGCAGAACAGCTTGGAGCCGCAGCAATTATGACTCTGACCCAATCAGGAGCAACAGCGCGCAATGTCTCCAAATTTCGTCCCAAAACACCTATTCTAGCAGTAACACCTCATGTGAATGTTGCCCGACAGTTGCAACTTGTGTGGGGAGTCAAGCCGTTGTTGATGTTAGAACTCCCTTCCACAGGTCAGACATTCCAAGCAGCTATTAACGTTGCTCAAGAAAGAGAACTCTTGTCTGAGGGAGATTTGGTCGTGATGACTGCTGGGACTCTCCAAGGGATTTCTGGATCTACAGATTTGATTAAGGTTGAAGTTGTGACGGCGGTACTCGGTCAGGGGATTGGACTGGGACAAGGTTCTGTCAGTGGTCGCGCCCGGGTCGTCCATACTGGCATTGATGCTAGTAACTTTAATTACGGAGATATTTTGGTTGCCTCAGGTACGAGTGCTGATTTTGTTGAGGCTATTCGCAAAGCTGGCGGTATTATTACTGAGGAAGAAAGTCTCACTAGTCACGCAGCAGTCATTGGCTTACGTCTTGGTGTGCCAGTGATCGTCGGTGTGAAAAAGGCAACTCAAGTGATTCGGGATGGTACGATTTTAACGATGGATATGCAACGCGGTTTGGTTTACTCGGGTGCAATGGGGCAATAAACCGCCATAGGAAATATCAAGTATCATTTGCACAGAAAGCGATCCTTCTGGATCGCAGCTTTGCTAACGCCGTCCTCCACTGCTGTGTGAGTTTTCAAATAATCCCGCACCCACTCACAGCCGTATTTCACTAAATCCCTGTGGAGAATCTGTTGTAAATCCCACACAATCACCGTTTGGTCATAGCTGCCAGATGCCAAGGTTTTGCCATCCGGACTGAAAACAAGAGATCCCACACCTCCGTTGTGCCCACTGAGGGTTGCAAGCAAAGTGCCCTTTAGTGTCCAAATCTTGATCGTGTTGTCCAAAACGCCTGCGGCAATTGTTTGCCCATCCGGACTGAAGGCAACTTTCGTTAAGCCAACGCTTATCCCTTCAAAACCTTGAACGAGTTTACCGTTGCGATTCCACAGCAGGAGTTGAGCATCGCGTCCGGCAGAGACGATATGTTGGCTATCGGGGCTGATAGCAACCCCCCAAATGGCACTCTTGTGTCTTTTGAGGGTTTTGTCAAGCTGGAGGGCTTGGTGGTTAACATCTTTCCAAGTCCATAGCTTGATTGTACCGTCAGCGCTGGCGGAGGCAATGAACTGACCATCCGGACTAAAAGCAAGATCCCAAATGCGCGCAGAATGTGCCTGGATTGTTTGACTCAGTTGAAACTTTCCAGAAGCGTTACTTTTCCAGAGTTTGATGGTACCGTCCTCACCTCCCGACACTAGAAATTGCCCATTAGGGCTATACGCTAGTGATAAGGTTGCACCATTGTTACCGGGCAGAATCGCAGTTTTGTTATTCGCAAGGTTGAGGAGTTTTATATCGCTACTGGCAGTTGCTAATGCAAAAGTCTGCCCATCTGGACTAAAGACAGCATCATAAAACTGACTCGTATCTAGCACAACGGTCTTAACTAAAGAGCCATCTGCTCGCCATAACTTAATTTCTTGCCCCGCAACACTAGCAAGGAGAGACTCATTGGATCGGGTGCCCGGAGCATAAACAACTCGCCAAACCACATCTTGATGACCGTACAGGCGATGTAAAAAAGGCGAGTCTTTCCAGAGCTTGACTGTACCGTCCTCGCTGCCAGAGACAATCATCTGACCATCAGAACTGAGTGCAATTGGCTGAATCGGCGAGCGATGCCCGAGTAAGGTTCTTCGCAAAGTGCCGTCTGGCCACCAAAGTTTCACGGTTTTATCAGCACTTGCTGAGGCAATAGTCTGCCCCTGAGGGCTAAACACCACTTGATAAACCTCTGCTGTGTGCCCCACAAAAGTTTTGAGTAACTTTCCTTCCCGGCTCCACAGCCTGACAAGCTTGTCACCGCTGCCAGTGACCAGGGTTTGCCCATCGGGGCTGAAGGCTATCGCCCAAACTGATGCCTTGCTTACTGGTATGGTTCGGATCAGGTTACCCTCTCGGCTCCAGAACTTAATGGTACCATCCACACTACTAGATGCCATAATCTCTCCATCGGGACTAAACGCTAATCTCCAAGCGGCTGCCTTATGTCCCTTTAGCGTTTTGATCAAGGTACCATCTAACTTCCACAACTTTATTGTTTGATCCCCACTGGCAGAGGCAATTATCTGTCCATCCGGGCTAAATGATACTTGCCAAACAGTAGCCGTGTGTCCTTTCATTGTTGCCAATGGGGTACCATCCACAGACCAAAGTCGTACCACGCCATCTAGCCCAGCCGCAGCAACCCGTTGGCTATCCGGGCTGAATTGAACACCATATATGGTAGCATTGTGGGGTAAGATGTGAACTAGGGTTCCATCACGTTTCCAAAGCCGAACGGTTCGGTCTATACCACCGGTAGCAATCCACTTTCCATCCTTGCTCAGGTCAACGCCTAAGGCTCCTCCCTCGTGCGCTACTATACTATTTACCTCATCTGCACCATAGATTGCTTGTTCTAGCACGTTGCGCGTTTGCTGATCTAGCGCCGATTTTGTTGATGGATCGAGTAGCCAGAGGCGTTGAAATTTTGTGCGTGCTTGAATCGCTTGCACCAACGCATCAAGATGCTGGTTTGAGGTAAAGTTTGCGTTGGAGGCAACGGCAGTTACCCGAACTTCATTTAAAGCAGATTCACGGTAGGCAATAAGCGTTATTACTCCTAACACCGTAGAAACTATCAGAGCTAGACTCACTACTGCCAGTAATTGCCTCTGACGACGGGCACTTTTTCGCTCACTCGCTAATCGTGCTTCTGCTTCTCTCAACCGCTCAGCTTTCAGTCTTTGCTCAGTTTCCCGACGTTCCAGTTCCTGGCTGGCGGCTAAAAATCGATAGTCCAAATCGCTGAGGCTTTTGCGCCCACTCCAGTCTAGGACTTCTTGTAACGCTCGCCCCCGCAGCAGACGTGATTCATCTTGATAACCTGATATCACCCATGCATTAAATGCCTGAGAGTAAGGGCGCAGATTGTCTAACTGTTTTAGTACCCATGTAGAATTGAAGACACTGCGGTAGATGGGATTTTTTATTTTCAGATAGCCGTTGTGTTTCTCGACTAATCCGGATAGTAAAAGTTCTGTCTGTTCTCGACTATCATCGGTAAGTACGCCAGATGTTTGATTCTCTTGTGCTTGCAACACGTGCTGATATAAACCCAATAACCGTCCTGCCCGTTGTTCGTTGAAAAGGAGGCGATCACGAATCGTGCGCAGGTGTTCCGGTTCGTCTTTTGATTCCCAGTGTTGGATGATGTGCGATCGCACTAATTTTTCTACCCAATCTGCCGCACTTGCTGGCGGTAAATCAATTATTCTGCTTGATGTATCTAATGCTGTTCGGACAATCAACTGACAAAGCTTTTGAGTCAGAAACGGTTGTCCCCCACTCCAGTAAATAATCTCTCGCAGCACGGCTTCGCTTTGGCTGACGACTTCCTCTAACCCTTTGAGCAATGGTGTTGCTTCATGTGGTTGAAAGCCACACAACTCAATCGCTGTCCCAATGTTAAACGGTGTCCGGCGTTTGTCGGCAATCAGATCAGATGGACTGGCTACTCCAAACAGTGCAAATCCCAAGCGTTGGAATTTCGAGTCATGTGCCTGCTGATTATAGCAATGACGAATCCAAGCAAAAAAGTCACTGACAGGAAAACTCAAACTCAAGAAACTGTCAATTTCATCAATAAAGATGAAAATCCGTTCGTTTTGAACATTTGGCAGCAAAACTTCTTCAACAAACTGGTCTAGTTTTTGCACTGGGGAAATACCCGCGCAGCTTTCCCACCATTGCTTAAAGTTGACGTGTTCTGCCAGATTTAAGTCGTAAAACAAGCCGACGATGATACCTTTGTACCATTGTTCCAGTGTGGTATTTTCGCTACCCAATCGGGTGACATCCAAGTAAGCACAGCTATGCCCTTCTTTTCTGAGGCGAGAACTTGTGCGTTGTAATAAGGATGACTTGCCCATCTGGCGAGAATTTAAGACATAACAAAAATCGCCAGCTTTCAGGCTGGCATAAAGTTTTTCGTCTGCTTGACGGATAACGTAGTTAGGATCGTCACTGCGGAGACTGCCACCAACCTGGTATCTCATCTCAAAGTGTGATTGCAAAATCGTAATTTAACACAAGTATTAGGAATTTGTAGATATATCTGACTTAATAATTTATCACTTTTATAACTACATGATTTGCCTGTTTGTAGCTTAACTGTCTTAACTGTCTTAACTGTCTTAACTGTCTTAACTGTAGGTTATTAAAATCTTTTTAATTATCTGCTTAACTGTCTTATGTGTCCTTGTGTTTCCACTATAAAAGCGAGATTCTGTATATACGGAGTTAAGGCAACTTCTACTCACAGCTTTGTACAACTAATGTTTCACCACAGAAACATTGTCGGGTATAGAAACACTGATTGAGGTTAGTGAAAGCGATCGCTCGTTTAGCTCTTATGAGCTGAAGCAATCAAAGACAACTCAGACAACTAATAGCAAAAGAGATGAAAATCTGAAGAAAAAAGCCATAGTTCTAGACATAACCGGAGGTTTAATTAAAGTAGGATTTGCTGGAGAGAATGCACCTAGTGTGGTCTTTCCTACTCTTATAGGTTGTCCTAAGTATGTTTGAGCGGTTGCTTGACCGACTGGAGAAGACAGTACGCTCCCTTGCGCCCTCAGGAATCACAGTTAAAGTCGTCGCCCCTCCCCAGAGGAAAGATTTCGCTTGGATTGGCGGCTCAATGCTAGCATCTTTAACGACGTTTGAAGCCATGTGGTTCACTAAGGAAGAGTAATCATCCATTAGGATGCTCCCTGATAACTGATAATTGATAACTGTTAACTGGTTAAATTCGAGTTGTCGCTGTCACTAATTGTTTTTCAAAGTAAGCGCGGTAGAGTTCGCAACGCGGGAGAATGTGATCGCCCTCTAAGCGAATTAATCCCAAACTTTCAAGTTTATAAGTTTCAATAGGATTAACATAAATAGCTTGCTTTGCCGTTACTAGTTCAGCATAAGTCTTAGCCAACTCAGGATTTTCTTGTAGTTTTATCCAGTGTCGCCATAAATGATAACGGTAAATGCCACCGTTGGCTTGAGCTTCCTCTATCAGTTCTTCTAAAGTCATTTCCTGACAACGAATATAATACAGAGCAAGCTGAATGAGTGCCGGATGACCTCCCACAAGTGATATTAGTGAGCCAGATTCTTTACCAGTACTCCAGTCTAGCCCATATGCTTTAGCTAACTCTTTTACCTGCGGGTGAGTAAATTCCACAAGACGAATGGGTAGTCCAATATTAAATGGAGAGCGGTTGATATCCAGGGTGACATACTCTTGTGTAGAGTAAACCACTACTAACCTCAACTTTTGCCAATTGAGATTTTGTCGTGCTTCCTCGCACCACGAACGCAACAACGCAAAAAACTCGTCACAAATCTGAGGATGTTCAAAAAAGCGGTCAACTTCGTTAAATACCAAAACCACTGGACTTTGACTTTGTTTGAGCAAATAATTTTGGAAGTAAAAGCTGCTATTCAACTTACAACCAACTTCCTCATCCCATCTGTCATTCAAGTTGGGATCCATGCCTAATTCTGTTGCTACTCGCCAGCAAAGACAACGTAACAGCTTATTTAAGTCAGTCAGACAGTCGGAATCAATTTGGTTGCAATTCAGATTCACTGTGCGATACCCAAGCTTATGTGCAAAGGCTAATAGCCGCAGCACGAGAGAACTCTTACCCATCTGTCTGGCGGCGCGAATCCGAATCACGCAGCCCGGTTGAGTGATTTCCTGATAAACTAGTTCCTCTATTGGGGGACGTTCGATATACAAAGGAGAATCCAAAGGGACAGGACCATCCGGGTATGACCAAAGATTTTTAAGTTGCTCACGCCCAAACTTAACAAATGAGTCTATGGATAAAGACTGGGACGATCTTAAGTCCAGTGTATCTGACGAGAGCGAAAGCGCTTGCGAAGTTTCACTGCTGTCGTGTTCATTTTCATTCAGAATTGTATAGTCTTGCTCATGTAATTCCAGGTTAAAAGCGCTAAAGCATAGTTTTAGAGTTTTTTGGTCTACACCTGTGTGCAAAGACCACAATCGGCTTAGTGTTTTGGTAGAAACATTCATGCGATCGCTCAGTTCGTCTAAAGTTAGGTGATCGCCGTGATTCTCCACCCTTTCTACAGCCATAATGGCTTCTTGTAGCCGATTCAGTCCAGCAGGAGTCAGCAAAATTCCGCGTTTTCTATGAGTCTTAGATTGCTTCATGTCAGTAATTCTCCCCCTTTTTTATACATTCGGAGAATATTTTTACGCCTATTGTGAACTTTAAGCAAAATCATATATTAGGGGAAGACACACTGTATGTTTGTCATTTTTATGGCCTTGTTGCAAAGCTATCTCAAAATCAGGGTTAGAAATTATTTTCTGACCACAATTCAAAAACAAGCTTATTAACTGGCTATTTTTTATTTTCTTGAGTATTTTCTCATTTTTTAACCAGTTCTTAAAATGTTACTAAACTGTTTTATTTTGTATTTTTTTATACTTTTCTGTAAAATACTATTAAGCAGCTATTAAACTCTTGATGAAGTGATTTCATTTCATCGGATTTTGTCAAAAATTAGGCTCATAACCAGCCAAAAGGTATATCTGGTAAGGGTAAAATTGATGATTTGCTTGTCCTGCAAATACTGATTTTGAGGCGTTTTTATCTATATTGATGTATTTAGGACTTAGGCATTAACAAAAAGTTGACCAATGGGTTTTAAAGGTAGCGTGATAAAACTTCGACAGTAGCAAGTCCTGTTTTTTCCCAACTGAATTGACTAGCCCTATTGATGCTTTGAGTTGAAAGATGTTGACGTAATACCGAATCAGTTGCAATTGTTTCCATAGCTTGAGTCATTTCCTCAATATTATAAGGATTGATGAGAAGACCAGCGTCACCAGCCACTTCTGGTAAAGATGAGAGATTGGAGGTGATCACAGGAGTACCGCAAGCCATTGCTTCGAGAACTGGGAAACCAAAACCCTCCCAAAGACTAGGAAAGACGAGGGCGATCGCACCACTAATAATTTTGGGTAATTCACTGTAGGGAACATAGTTGAGGAATTGAACTTTATCGGTGATCTTCAATTCCTGAACTTGGGTTTGCAACAAAGGAGTAAAGCGTTTATCTTGTGGTCCTGCTAACCACAATTCATAGTCTCGATTGTGAGATAATGCTGCAAAGGCGGTAATAAGTTTGTGCAGATTCTTATAGGGATCGTGTCGCCCAATGTAGAGAAAATAGGGTTTTGTAGGTTGGGTATCTTGTCCGCTATGATCTAAATGAGTTGGGCGAAAATGATTGGCGTCGTGTGCAAGAGGAATAGCAGTTATTTTGCTGGCGCTGATATGATAGAAGTCGGTGATATCTTTTGCTGTAGCGTGAGAGTTGCAGATAATATGTTGCGCTTGGGCGAGAACTTGAGGAATGTAGTACCGCGAGTATTGTGTTAACGGTGACAAAAGTTTGGGAAAGCGCAACGGGATTAAGTCGTGAACCATCACGATAAAACGACAATTCTTATAAAGGGGCGCTTCTGGAAGCGGAGAAAAGATAAGTTGGGATTTCAGCTTTTTATAGATTTTTGGCAGTTTAAATTGTGTCCACACAAGGCGATCAAAATGTCCTTTTGTTCCTTGTGCAGGAGTTAGATTATCTGGTATAGAATAACAGTTAAATTCAGGGTAATTTTGAGCAGTTAAGAGGGTGGGGTTAAGAGTTTTTAAAAAAGGAAAAAGATTTTTTGCATAGTTGCTTATACCTGTCGGTTGAGAAAAAACAATAGATAGGTTAAATAATATATTAGTCATTTATATGAAAATTAACCCGCTCATAAATCTGACGGTGTGAGATTTGACAATTAGCCGAATTTAAAGTCAAAACTCCATCCTCAGCATCAGACTCACTAAATAGCCAGTTATTTTCTGGGGTTTTACTAAACTGCTCAAGATGGGCTTGATATTGATTAATGAGAATGTATTCTTGAAAGTGAGGAATAGAACGATAGTATGTGAATTTATCACCCCGATCCCGGCTACTGCTAGATTTAGAGAAAACTTCAAAGATAATGCAGGGATTAAGTATAGTGTCAGTACGTCCTTCCTCAAAAATCGGTTCACCTTTGATAATTAAGACATCTGGATACACATATTGGCGATAACGAGGAATCCACAAGCCTAGGTCATTAGCATAAATATGGTAATTTTGCTCTTTGAGTGTCAGGCTAAGGGCAAGAGTCACTATTAAGTTAACAACGATTTGATTATGGTTAATCGAACCACCTGTCATGGGAACAATTTCTCCATCACGGTATTCGGTGCGGTAATTGGTGTTTTCCTCAATTGCAAAATACTCCTCTATCGAGTAGAGACGGGGTGTAATCTGTACAACCATAACACGAGTCTGTGGGTTTTTGAATTTTACGCTATGACCTTAGCCTAGCATTAGAGAGAAAGCTTTCACGCCCATAGCGATTACCTTCGGTAGAGCTTCGCTTAACGCCTCCAATACATCAACATTCCAGCAAATTTCCCAAATGCTACTTGAGGTTTGACAAACATCAAAACCAAAGCATGAGAAATCAAGCGAAGCAATCTAATCTTGACAATCCATTGATTTGTATATCTATCTAAAGATAACAAATAACCATAAGTACTATTTTTTATTTTCCTAAAAACATATCGATTTGTAATTGAAGAGGGCTGATGTATGACACCAAACTGCTTAGTCACTGCAATCAAATGTCCTTGATTGGCATAACGTCGGCAAAAGTCAAAATCTTCATAGTAGAGAAAATAAGCTGGATCAAACTGAGGACAATCATCGAAATTCCGAAGATTAACTATCAAGCTACAACCTGTAATCCAATCACAAACAACATAATCTGTATCTGTATTCGTCAACAAATCTTGAGTGACAATTGCTCCTGTTGAGAGAATAAAGCGGCCACCGGCAAACCAAACTTCACCTGTCGTAGTATGAACAATTGTTCCAAGCAGAGAAATATTGGGATGAGTTTCAAAGAATAACGGAACTTTCTCTATAGTATTTTCTACAAAATAAGCATCTGGATTAATTATCCAGACAATTCCTTGGGAATCTTGGGTATAAATCCATTTCAGTCCGAAGTTGCAACCACCACCGAAGCCAAGATTACTCTCAGCATTAAAAATGACTACCGATTCATTTTTTAGATTATATATAGAGTTGTCATCGGGAGAGTTATTAACGATGACCACTTTATAATCATAACTGTCATAACTCGGGAGAGAACTAATCAATTTAGTAATGAGATTAGTAGAATAATAATTAACGACTAAAAAATAAATCACGTTAGCTTAATTGATAATTACCAACAATCAGATAATTTTTTTCTAATTATGAAACCATAAATAAAGACAGATACACGCAGATAAATGATCTGTACTCATCTGCGTCAGGGTGTGTGCATCTGCCGTTCTAAAGAACCTTAAACCAAATTTTTCCAAAAAATCTAATCTCCCTGCGGACAATCCTCCCATAATGTTGTAATCTCTCGCAAACTTTGATGATTACCATCGCCTAAAATCAGATGATCCAAAACAGGAATGCTCAAAAATTGTCCTCCCATTAACAACTGTCGCGTCAATTCAATATCTTCTTGACTCGGTTCCACATTTCCGGACGGATGATTATGTGCCACTATAACTCGTGTTGCTCCTTGGCGAATCACTTCACGGAAAATTTCCCGAGGAGGGGCTAAGGTTTCCGTAGCTGTACCAATGGTAATCACTTGCGTTCCAAGCAGGCGATTCTTCACATCTAACAATAACACCGCGAAACGCTCCTGATTTTGCCACATTAAATCTTGACTCAAAGCCGCCGCCGCAGCTGCGGGACTATCAATTAACGTGCGTTCTCCTGGACGGGATTGAAAGGCTCGTTTCCCTAATTCAATCGCCGCCAAGACAGTCGTCGCTTTTGCTGGACCTACACCCGGAATTTGCATCAACTCAGCGGCGCTGACATCTCGCAAAACTGCTAAGGGGTCTCGCTGGTGTTTGCTCAGTTGCTGTAAAATATATTGCCCTAGACCCACGGCAGAAAGTTTTCCGTGTCCTTGACCAGTACCTAGCAGAATTGCTATTAACTCGGCTGTAGCTAAAATTTTTGGGCCATGCGTTAACAGCCGCTCACGCGGACGCTCAGTCACAGGTATATCGGCAATTCTCAGGCTATAAGTCATAGACTAAATACAGGGGAAAAATCATCATATATAGACTTATTCCTAGTTATCCCCTGTAATTCTGAAAACATCTAAAGATTTGACAGAATATTTATTTTTATCGCTTGTTTTTGCTTTTTCTACTGGTTTCTACTGATAATTTTGTGTTGCTTTGAGCATATGATACGTAATTAATAGTTGGGTGAGGGCAAGCGGGTAACTTTGGATGGTTTCTCCTGTTGTACCAGCGACTTTGCCCAATTCTGGGTTTCCTTCGCGATCGCATATACTCTTGAGATGAGGCATATCACCACAAATAATATGTTCTAACTTATTGACCTGTTCCAAAGTGGCATGACCATCTACTTCCAGAACATCAACTGGTTTGCTCATATCCCGATCTAATCCCAAGCGGATTGCTGACTCTAAATGACCATCGCCGTAATTGATAATCTGGAGAAAATCTGGATGAGGAATTGTCGGACGCAGTACCAAACGTACATTTAGGTGTCCATTAATTTGCTCCACTTCGTCATTTGGAGGGTAAAAACTCACCACAATATCCGACCATTGACGTTGTGGACGGATAAATTGCTCAGAATCTGGTTCGCGTTTTCTAAGTTCTTCAAGCACTTGTTCTTCTGTATACCCTCGTTTTTGGGTATCCCGCTTGACTTTCCACTGAGCACGCACAGATTCAGGGGGAGCAAGGTAAACTTTCACATCGTAGGAGTCACGAGCACCACGAGTAGAATAACCCAGTAATCCCTCCACAATCACAAATTTATTTGGTTTTATATAAACTGGTGGCTCAAAGCTACCAGTTGTGTGGCTGTATACAGGTTTCAGAATTGGCTGTCCTGTCCTAAGTTGCGACAGGTGTTGCTGCATAATATCGAGATAGTTGCAGTCAGGATGAAGAGCAGTGATACCAATTTCAGCACGTTGCTTACGGTCGTACTTATGATAATCATCTGTACAAATAACCGTAACATTCTCCGGTCCAAGAACCTGAGCAATCCCCTTAGTCAGTGTTGTTTTCCCAGCAGCACTGTCGCCAACAATACCAAGAATTATAGGACGGCTCATAACTTCCCCTTCTGAAAATACAGTAAAGTTTAATTTTAAATTGTATGTTATCTTACTATTTTTCAACAAAAAATAGAAGATAGCTTAATCAAGAAAGTGATGAAATTTTGACATGATTACTAAAAATGAAGATATTTATCTTTAAGAAATATCTGCATCTATGTTTGTAACAAAATACTTTTATAAGTATTATATGCTGTTTTCCTGCACACTTTAGTTAGTAAAATTCTGAGAATAACGTCATGCAGCCAGTTGCTAAGCTGCATTGTTAAAATGACGAATCATACTGGTATTTATATTGAAATTTGTATAAAATTATGAAATTTGAAAATTTCTGATAAATAGTTTTCAGGTGCGTTAGCTTAAGCTAACGCACCTGACGGTAAATACCTTATCAGAGATACATTTTCTACCTAATTTGTTGCAGAATGACAAACTGCATCGGTTCGAGATCTATGTGTACAAATAAGCATAGATTACCCGGATATGGGTGTTTTTCTACAGTAACGCTTCCCTCCTTACCGTAAAGAAACTTCATTGTGCCACCGTTTTTTTGGATGGTACTGTCTACAATCACGAAATCACTGCGTCGTTCAGTGGTGGAGGTGTTGTAGGCAATCAGAATCTCTTCACTATCTAAAATGCGAGAAAAAGCTAGGGTACAAGATTGTTCTGCTATCAACTTGGGTAGGTGTATTTGGACTTGTATAGCGATGGATAGCGTCATCCGCACCAACTAACTCGCCATACAAGAAAAACCAGCGTTTACCCAAGCGGTAAGCATATTCACGAATAGCTGAGCAAAACCGGGAAATTGTTAATTCTCCCATATGTTTGACTGCATCCAAGCGAAAGCTGTCAATATCTGCCTCACGCATCCAGTAACAATGGGCTTTGATGAGAATATCTTGAAGCTTTAGTCCATCTGGATCGTCATCGTTATTGAAGTCTTTGAGAGAGAAGAAATCGCCATGTTGAGTTTCTGGATAACCATCCCAATTGTTAATCTCACCTCGGCGATGATAGTAATTTTCGTTTCTTAGTTCTTGGGGAATTGGTCTGTCTTCTGGCCGCCATCCACCAAAAGGAAACTGCTGGTCATTGGAATAATGGTATGAGTCATGATTTGGGTAAAACCAGTTGTCTGCGGAATGATTAGCGACGACATCAAGAAATACTCGGATTTCCCTATGATGGGCTGCGTCTACTAGGTCGATCAGGTCTTGTTTTGTACCGAAGCGCGGATCTACATCCAGATAATTTTGAATGGAAAATACTCTTTTCTAGATACATCTTGCTTTACAACAGTAGTGAGAACTACTAAACAAAGCTTTTCTAGCTTTAATAGAATTACGGAAATTTAACTTATGCAGTTTCAGTTCTCCTTAGCAATTAGGAAAATATGTCAAATAAAACCTTAGGACTCGATGAAAATCTTTATGAGTACTTGCACTCAGTCTCATTGCGAGAGCCACAAGTATTAGTACAATTGAGGGAGGAAACAGCACAGCATCCACATAGCAGAATGCAGATTGCTCCAGAACAAGGACAATTTATGGCACTGCTGGTGCAGTTGATGGGAGCAAAGAAAACTTTAGATATAGGTGTTTTTACAGGTTATAGCTCTTTGGTAGTGGCGTTGGCATTGCCAGTTGAGGGTAAGGTTGTTGCTTGTGATGTCAGTGAGGAGTATACGGCGATCGCCCGGAATTATTGGCACAAAGCAGGAGTGGCACAAAAAATTGAACTACATATAGCCCCAGCGCTAGAGAGTCTGGATCGTTTCATAACTGCTGGAGAAGCAGGCACCTTTGATTTTGCCTTCATTGATGCAGATAAAAACAACTACGAGAACTACTACGAGCGTTCTCTACAACTTGTGCGTCCAGGTGGGTTGATTGCGATCGATAATGTCTTACAGTCAGGACGAGTCGCAAATCCCCAAGAGCAAGATAAAATAACCAATAGTATACGCGCTTTTAATCAGAAACTGCATCATGATTCACGCATCGCAATAAGTATGGTGCCAATTGCAGATGGCTTAACATTAGCGCTGAAGCTTCATTAATTCATAGAATGTCTGGACGGCAGCTGCGTCAAATTACGGTGATTCTAAGATCTCGATCACCAAAATCTCATATCTCGTTTGCTACACTTGTATAAGCAAACATTTAGTTTGCTCCTCACACCACACTCTAGCTCTCTTGTTCGTTAATGACAAGAGGGCTATTTCTTTACTAGACCTCTCCAAAAATGGCTATGAAACCAATACCCCGCGCTTGCACTAAAAATCATTTTTGGAGAGGTGTACTGGCAAAAAGTTTAGTTATGCATTCGATCTCCAGAAAACGAATAGTTTCAGCAAAAGCATAATTAACGGTAATCCGAAGTGTCAATATTAGTTATCAGGCAGAGGGGCACAGTTAAAAATTTCCAGTACGTGCCTGCAAAACTGTTTAAGTTTTTCTCCAATCTGTGGCGAAGGCAAAGATGTTCCCACAAAACTCCAGTTTTCGACTGTGGAAATTCGCCACTGTTCACCAAGATGGCTGAAACCAGCAACTTCTACGCCAATTGCACGACGTGAATCGTTTAAAAGGTCTTGATAAAAACGGATTTGTATTAATATACTGCGGCTTTGCCATGATTTACTGACCCCAGGGAAGTGAAAGCCGATGTCTATGGAATCTGGATCGACTAACTCTCTGGTTTGGGGATCGTTTTTCCAAGGTTTGAGATCTGATCTAGCATCTGGAAACTCAGATTTGAATAAATTAACTACGGTAGCAATCTTGCTGGCGAATTCAAGGTTTGTTGCCATCTCAGCTGCGTTCACGAAAACACTCCTATGTCGCTATTTCACCAGGGGTGTGAGGGAGAGACGGTTTTTGTCATAGTATATATATGTTAAGCAATTGTACTCAAATTTTGACGAAAATAACATCAAAATGTACCTTTAACAGAAAAAATTCTATGAAGATACAAGATTTTCAGCAAATCCGTCTTAAATAAGAACGATGTGATACGCCAGCGATCTAAAATGACACTGATCATTGATAAATAAAATAAGTTTAGCTTATGGCGCGTCAACGCTCAATTTTGTCATTATTTCTGGTATTGGTGGCAACCTTTCTGATTAGTTGTGGTGGTCCTGGTGTCGCAACACCACCTCCGACATACACACAAGAAAAACTGGCGAAAATTCAGGAATACGTTCCTGAGATTCAGGCTGTACAAAAACGCTCACAAGAACTGCAAAGGCTCATCCAAACAAAACAGTGGGTGAATGTTGGAAACTTCACACACGGTCCTATGGCAGAAGCAAGGCTGTCAATGAACTATGTCACATCCAATCTGCTATCCAAAGACCAACCAGCAGGGCGTGAGTTAGTGCGTGATTTATTAGATAAGCTGATAAAAATCGACAAAGCCGCTGAAGTTGGTAACATCAATGGTGCCTTGAATAGTTCTTTCGCTGCTTTCGCAGACATTGACAAATTCTTAGATCTGGTTCCAACAAACAGCAGCCCGTCGTCAGAAGAAAGCTAAGCGTGATAGGCTGAAGAGGAAGATAGGGAGTGAGGGAAAAAGGAATTTGGGAGTGTGCGAGTTAGGGAAAAGAATTTTTGAGCATTAACTTTTGCCTTCCTTCGTTCTTTCCCTCCTTCCCTTCCTCGCTCTTGTTGTACCCCCCACTTCCCCATGTTGTGTCTGTTGTGTTGTAGAAACAATGACTCATGTAGTTATCATTGGTTGCGGCGTGGTTGGGGCAGCAATCGCCTATGAACTTAGTAAAGTAAACAGGCTAAAAATCACAGTTGTTGACCAACAACCACCAGCACTTGCTTCTACAGGAGCAGCATTGGGTGTTTTGATGGGTATCATCAGCCAAAAAACCAAGGGGAAGGCTTGGCAGATGCGACGAACAAGTATCCTGGCTTATGAAACTCTGATTAGTGAACTAGAAGCGCTCACAAATCGTAAAATTCACTTCAATCGTCAGGGAATCCTCATGCTGCTACCTGAACCTTCTATGTCTTGCTTAGAAAAAGAAGATGAGGAGATCTCGCGATGGGAAAAGTTGCAAGAAATTCGCCAATCTCAAGGTTTTTCCCTAGAAATTTGGGATACTGATAAACTCAAGCAAGTTTGTCCTCAGGTTAATCACGAAAGGATGGTGGGCGCTGTTTACTCTGCGTGCGATCGCCAAGTTGATCCCACTTCCCTCACCTTAGCTTTGATTGATGCTGCAAAGCATAACGGTGTTGATTTCAAATTTGGTGTTCAGGTTTTGGCTATCGAACCCCAGCCGTTGTCTCCTTCTCAAGAAAGAGGTTCCGAAAAATATTGCAACCAACTTCAGACGACAGACGGAAAGATTACAGCTGATTGGTTTGTTGTCGCGGCTGGGTTGGGTTCTTCTTTATTGAGTGCGCAATTAGAGCAAATGGTTGATATTCGCCCTGTGCTAGGACAAGCTTTGTGTCTTCGCTTAGGACATTCTCTTGGAAACTGCGACTTTCAACCGGTGATTACAGGTGATGATGTGCATATTGTCCCCATCGGTGGTGGGGATTACTGGATAGGTGCAACGGTTGAATTTGCGAGCAACAAAGATGAAATTATCGCTGATAAAGAACTGTTGGAGTTGGTTAGACAACAAGCGATCGCCTTTTGCCCAGGCTTAGCAACAGCGACAACTATCCGTACTTGGTCAGGATTACGTCCCCGTCCTGAAGGACGTCCAGCACCTGTGATTGGTAAACTGCCTGGATATAATAACATCCTCCTTGCGACTGGACATTACCGCAATGGCGTTTTACTTGCACCAGCGACAGCTTACGCAATTCGTGAGATGATTATTCCTAATTAATCATAATTGTTCATCTCATCTTAATCTGAGGATAAACAGTCGTGATTGAAAAAACAAAATCTACCTACGAGGTTCCCAATAAGTCCATTCATCTCAGGTTGGTTTAATTACTTAGTCAGAAAACGATCTCACTCGCTAGCCCTCCTTTGAATTAAGCGGAGGGGATGGGGGTGAGGTGAAACCAATGCTCAATATCAATAACAAATTTCTTTCTTTTTTTCTTAACACCTTTGTTTAAAACTTTTCATTTGTAAATTAAAATGCCAATAACAGAAAAAAAAATTCAAGTCGGCTCCTTAGAATGGTTTTACCGGGAAGCAGAATCTACTGGTAGAACTGAGTTACTTCCTGTTTTACTGCTACATGGTTTACCATCACAAAGTTACAGTTGGCGCAATATTCTGCCAGCTATGGCAAACCAAGGAACAAGAACAATAGCCCCTGATTGGATTGGCTCTGGTTTTTCTTCCAAACCAGACAAAAGAGATTTCGCTTATACACCTGATGCTTTTGTGACAGCTTTAGAAGGATTTATAAAATCCATAGAACTTGAACGTTTTTCTTTAGTTGTGCAAGGCTTTTTAGGTTCTGTTGGTTTACAATATGCCTTGCGTCATCCAGAACAAATTGCCAATATAACCATACTTAACACACCAATTTCCAGTCAGGCGAAGTTACCCTGGAAAATTCAACAAATGGGATTACCTTTTGTTGGTGACATGATAACTCAAGATCCGCTCCTAGTTGATAGGACTTTAGAAGGTGGCTGTCGTTACGTCATTACAGAAGAACATTTAAATGTTTATCGTAAACCCTTTTTGAAAAGTTCTGCTCCTGGAAGAAGTCTCCTAGCGACTATCCGTAATTTGCAGTTGCATTCAGCCATGACAGAAATCGAATTAGGCTTTAAAGAATTGCACCAAGAAATTTTAATCCTCTGGGGAATGATAGATCCTTGGCTACCTATAAATATAGCTCAAGATTTTGTAAATTCCCTGGAAAAAGGGAGTTTGATTAAACTTAACAATGTTGGCCATTATCCTCAAGAACATTATCACGAAACAATTCTTGAAGATCTTTTGCCTTTTGTGCGTGTTAAAAATAGTGATTAATAATGATAGCTATTGAACTTAAAAAGTGACATCACTTTTAGATCTTCTTAAGATTTCAACATTTGTAGAGTAAGCATTTTATGCTCATCTGTTTTGCAATTCGTTAAATAACCAGAGTTAAGTTTCATAAATCAGATAGGATTTCTATAGCACCTTTACATTATTTACGTGTGCCTAAAATCCATTGATGGAGAAAAAAAATTATGGCTTATTCCTGGTTTAAGGCTTTTCACATTGTGGGTATAGTTGTTTGGTTTGCTGGTTTGTTCTACCTCGTGCGTCTTTTCATCTACCATGTTGAAGCCAACCAAGAACCGGAACCAGCGCGCACAATACTGAAAAATCAGTATCAGATAATGGAAAAGCGTCTGTACAATATCATCACAACTCCAGGGATGCTGGTTACAGTCGCAATGGCGATTGGTTTATTAACTACGGAACCAGATGTTCTCAAAGAAGGATGGTTACACATAAAACTCGGATTTGTTGTCCTTTTACTTGGCTATCATCATTACTGCAAGCGTTTGATGAAGCAGTTAGCCCAAGACACGTGTAAATGGAATAGTCAGCAGCTCAGAGCCTTAAATGAAGCACCTACAGTTATGTTAGTGGTGATTGTATTACTAGCTGTGTTCAAAAACAATCTACCTACAGATATCACAGCTTGGGGTATTGTGGCCATGATTATTGCGATGGTGGCGACAATTCAGCTTTACGCGAGAAAACGCCGTAAAGATAAGGAAAAGCTGACAACAGAAATGGTGCAGCAGCAAAGCAGCTAAATAACCCAGCAGACACGCTGCGCTAACACTAACTGCGGGTTTTGTACTTACACACACCCTAGGCTAATGACTAGCCTCTCACCAAAGAGATACACAGTCGCGTTCATCGCGGCGCTGTTTGAGCATACTCCCCTCAATTATACATACAAACAAAGCCTGCTTCGGCAGGCTTTGTTTGTATGTTCAGAAACCATACCTTATACAAGGTGATTATAAATACTTATCTCTTATACTTTATTCAAACATTATATATATATAAATTAAATAAAATTTAAGTGAAGGTTTTTTTTAAAAAAGTTATTTTTGTTAAAGTCATGATTAGGGATGTATCTACAGCTAAAAACTTTAAAGCTGTGGTTATTACTGGTTGAAGTTATTTTTTCTATACTAATTGATATATTTACTTACGAAATATCCCTAGGACGGTATTTACTTAATGAAAATTATTTATTTTAGTCAATTTTTAACAATCTGGTTATTTGTAGAATTCTTGCTGACCCTAAGCTTATCTGCTCACGCTCAGCAAAAATTTGAAGCGAGAAGCGGCACTTTAGCAAAACGGCTGATATCGCAGCAGAATTTTATACCACCAAGACAAGGTAAGCCAAAAGATACCTCTGGTGCAGGTTCCCGCAGTAGACTTATATGTTCTAAACAAGATGATCCAATTCAACCTTTAATGTTAAAGCAAAACCATCAATTAAAATTCCAGGAGCGTCCAACGAGACTCGTCAGTATACCGAAAACGTCAGCACATCAAGTTGTGTTGATGTTTCCGAATAAAACAGGTAAATCTAATCAAAGAGAATTTATACCAATAAACACTGATAGTAGATTTGTTGATTTTACACAGTCAAAGCAAAAACAGCCTTTAGCAGAGGGCAAAAATCACCAATGTTTTTCTATGGTTATTTGTGGAGAAATTGTACAACTAGACTTGCGTCTGAATAGTTAAAGTGATAAGGTTTAGTTAAACTCTTGGCGAAGTATTTGCTCAATTAATGCCTGATTATCTGAGCTTTCAGCTTGTTTGAGATACTCAAGAGCAATCTGTCCGACCGCAGGTTCCTGACGCGAAATAGCAACTAACAGCTCTACAGTTTGGTAAAGTTGAGCTTTTTCAGATTGCCTATGAGTGACTATTGGCAAAGTCACTGCAGCAATAGCAAATCCAATCATCGGGGGAACAACAGGAATCCACCAACCTTGTAAAAAAGCTAGGTAAGTAATTCCTATAAGTCCTCCCTCCGCAATAGCAACGCTAGTAACTATAGATTTAGGTGACTTTATTTGCCAAGCTAGCGCAGTTCCCACACCACACCAAAGCAAAATCCAAAGCCACTCCACTGGTTTCGAGCAAACTTTTAGCAGGGGTCGCCCAGAGAGCGCACCACTCAAAATCATGCTAGTGATATTGGCGTGAATCATCACCCCTGGCATTTGTTTTAGAGAAGCAAAATTATGACTGCTATAGGGTGTTTGAAACATATCCTTGACGCTCTGGGCAGTGGAGCCAATGAGGATAACGCGATCGCGCATCTTGTTTTGTGGTATCTTATTTGCTAACAAATCTATTATTGAGAAAGTCTCAAAGTTTTGCTCTGTACCATGAAAGTTAAGCAAAACTTGATACCCTCCAGCATCAGCCTGGACATAGCCACCATCATTGGGTTGAAAGGGAACAAGCACTGCTTTGCCAAGCTGAATTTGGTCGCGATTGTTGGTCTGAGGTTGAGGGGTGATACCTTCAGCTTCTAGATAGCGAAGTGCTAGCTGCAAACCAAGATTAAGGTGTAATGAAGAGTTTTCCAGTTGAACTGAAAGCAACGCTCGACGCAACTTGCCATCTGCATCTAAAACCTGATCAGCAAGACCAACCTGACCTAATTGGGCTAAAGTTGGTGGTGGAGCCACCTGACTACCCACTGCCTTTTCAATACCAATTAGATTCTCAGTTGTTTTATAAACTTCTACTAATTCCTGATGACCAGGTTCTATCGGGAAATCTCGAAACAAATCCAGCCCGATCGCTCTAGGTTTATAGCTTTTTATTGTCCGGATTGCTTGAGCAATCACCTGATCCGACACAGGAAATTGACCTATTTGCTTAATATCTGGCTCATCAATTGTAATTATAGTAATACGGGGGTCAACTGCTGCTGGAGGACGCGCCTGAAAAAACCAATCTAGCATTGACCACTCCATCCTTTGTAGTAGTCCGGTCAAACATACAAGAATCACAAAACTGGCAACTCCCCCACCAATACATCCCATCCAACACTTACTCAGACGTAGCTTTTGGGCTTTTCGTTTTGCTGCTTTGCGTGCGTTTGCTAATATTCGATTCGCTTGTTGGGCAGCAAGTACGGCAAATTGAGCTTTTTCTCGTTCAATTTGTCGTGCGTGTTTTTCTACAGCTAAATCGGTTTCAACTTGTCGCTTTGCCAGTTCCTGACTAGAACCCAGAAAGCGATAATCTAAGTCACTGAGCCTTTTATTTTTGGACCAAGCTAATGCTTGTTGCAATTCTATCCCCACCAAAAGTTGGGACTCATCTTTCTGATTTGAAGTCATCCAAGCTTTAAAGCGTTGCGCGTAAGGGCGCAAATGTTCCATTTGTAGAGCAACCCATTCTGAATTAAAGACTATTTGATAGATTGGGTTTTTCACCCTCAGATATCCCTGATCGTTGATCACCAAACCTGACAAAAGAAGTTCAATCTGTTCTCGACTATCATTGGTTAGTATGTCTTCCCCAGCCAGAATTTGTTGATATATTCCCAAGTTACGCCCTGCGACTTGCTCATTAGCGAGCAGGCGATCACTAATCGTCCGCAAGTGTTCTGGCTGATCCTGAGATTCCCACTTGTGGATTATACGTGATTTCACAATACTTTCTACCCAAAAAGCCTCAGTCCCAGGGGGAACGATCAGCCTTTGACTCACTGAATCTTGACTTGAACTTTGTACCAAATGACACAGTTTTTGTGTCAGAAAAGGTTGTCCCCCTGTCCAAGATAAGATTTCTCTAAGAATTGTCTGAGCATTACCTTGCTCAATTGCTAATCCTTTTACCAATGGCTCCACTTCACTCAGTGTAAAACCATTCAGTTCTATAGCTTTTCCAATATTAAAAGGAGTTCGCTTTGGATTTTGAATTAAATCTGATGGTGTTGTTACTCCAAAAATGACAAACGTAATACGATTATATTCTGGATCGACTGCTCTGCGATTGTAGCAAAACCGAATGAACGCAAAAAAGTCATCAACAGAAAAATCAAGGCTCTTGATACTATCAACTTCATCAATAAAAATAAACAGTCTTTCTTTTGGAAATTGAACTAACAGGACTTCAGAAATAAACCGGCTTAGCCTTTGAAGTACAGAGAGATCTTCCTGCTCTCGCCACCAAGCTTTTAAGTTAAATTTTCCTAAAAGCTTGAAACCCAGCCATAACTCAGCAACAACTCCCTTATACCACTGCTCTGGGGTAATATTTTCACAACCAATGTTGGTCATATCCACAGTCGTGCATTTAAAGCCATCTTGTTGTAAGCGATGCCGAGTTCTAACTAGAAGCGAGGACTTGCCCATTTGCCGAGAGTTAAGAACGTAGCAAAATTCACCTTCTTTGAGAGCTTCATAAAGTTGCTTGTCAGCCTGTCGTTCTACATAGCTAGGAGCATTAATGGTTAGACTACCACCGACTTGATATGTGTAACGGTTCATTTGATAATCTGAAGGTGTAGTAGACTGAAGATCTCAGCAGTCAATTATACTAAAGCGCACGCTTGACTTAATGAAATTATTATAATATACCAAGAAAAACAAAATATTATTAGCGTAAAACTTGAATGAAATTTTAGTTCACGTTTTCCTTTTTTATCTTCTATGTATTTTGTTTGTCAAGCTTATACTTCTTGGAGTGTATTTGTTCAGTTATGTCCATAAGTCTCCCAGCTATTGTTGTAAAAATAAGTAATTTCAAAGAGCTATAGCAGCGTTTTAGTTTATAGAAAAATGTGTTGGCAGATACTGTCTATAAGTCAATAATGGCTGGATCATACGAAAACATTCTATGTTATAAGCAACTAACACCATCAGTTTTAGGAGCAAACATGAGGACAAATACAATATTAAGTGTTTTTAGTATGTTGAGAGTATTCTAATTAGAAACATAAATTAGCAAATAAAGAGAGTAAATATATGTATCTCAGGGTATATTCAGAGTCAATAGATAAATCTAAGTAAAAAGGTATGCTGCTTGGTGGTACTGTCTGAATCATGTACTTTCGTCGATTTATCAGCTAAAGTTCTACATATTTTTCTTATCCTTAGGATGATTTATCAGCAAGGACGATAGGAAAGCCCATTCTTTATGGGGACGATACTAAATATCTATGATGTTCCACTTCATAAAAGAGAATATCATCCCACCCACAAATAGAACTGAGGGCTTCTGATGAAATGGAACTACTAAAAACTTATCATTGGGCATTTGTACAAAATTTTCCATATACCTGGTGTTTTGTCGCATTCATTCTGCTGGGTTGTAAAGATTTTGCATCCGAAAGTTCTACAGTATTTTCAGGATACACAAACCAATCAAAACTAATGCTATAAACCACCAAAGTAAAGTCTTTACTGCTCCACATCATGGGTATTTCAAATAATTCTGTATAAAGAACAACTTTTGACTATCGTGCTTATTGATACTAATGATTGATGACTCAAATTTCTTAGCGAAAATCTAGGGAATAATTTATTTTTTCTAAAAAATAGATTGATGAAGTAAGTAAATTACCTACTTTTATTACTTTTCCCACTATTTCATTTTGAAAGTAGTTATTTGAGGTAGCAATTATAAGATAAAAGAATCATCTTAATTCAATTATAAAATTAAGCAGGTTGATTGTCTAACAAAGATACGATGCTGTATGATAAATAACCAAGATAGGTACTTGCCAATAAAATGATATATGCTGTATGATGAGCGGAAACGCAACAAGGTTTGAAAAATTATTGGAATCTGTTATCAGAAAAGTTTTTGAGATGATTCCGTTCGAAAGAAGAAAATTAAAAAACTAAGTTTGAGATATTGTAGATATACTTTGAAAATGGCTTAGCTGTAACTTTCTGAGTGACCAAAAAATAAGTGGCGAATTCTTTAGATATTCAGTTCGCAAGAATTGGTAGCTTATTGCCTACTAAGGCTGATAAAATGTGGTATCAAGTGTATTCTCCTATAAACACATTTTAGGAGAGGTTATGATGACTACTAGCCTGTTAATTACTAACTAGCAATTTGAGTTCAAGATTCAAATATCCCTGGTTTCGGTTACATTTATCTATATGTTCAAAAACTCGTCACAAAGCAGGCGTCGTTTTTTGTACATTGGTCTATCAGGTTTGACAGGAGCCACTGCTCTGGCAGCGGTGAAAAATAGTAACCCAATGTACTTAAGGCATGCATTAGATAACCCAAAAAGAGATTTTCAAGTAGCGGGACTTGCTTCCTTAAACAAGCGTGCGGCAGCAAAAGGACTAATTTATGGAGTCGCCTGTGGACAAAATGTTCTTGTGTCAGACAAGATTTTTCAGGCTAACGTTGTTCGCCAGTGCGGTATCCTGACACCAGAAAACGAGCTCAAGTGGCAATTTGTGCGACCTCGTCCAGACGTGTTTGACTTTAGTAAAGCAGATTGGATAGCTGGATTTGCCCGCGCTCATAATATGCTTTTTCGAGGACATGCTTTAGTCTGGCATGAGCAACTACCTGACTGGTTCAAGGAAGTCGTTAACCGCCAAAATGCAGAAAAATTTTTTGTGGAACATATTACAACTGTAACTAAACACTACGCGGGTAAAATACACTCTTGGGATGTGGTGAATGAGGCTATTAAACCAGATGATGGACTAAAATCAGGTTTACGACAAACTCCGTGGCTCAAGTTTCTAGGTCCAGATTACATAGAGCTTGCCTATCGAGTTGCGGCGGAAGCTGATCCCAAAGCCATGTTGGTCTACAACGAGAATGGACTGGAGCATAATGGTTCTGAATATGAAGCGAAAAGAACTGCTGTTCTGAAACTTCTAGAACGTCTGAAATCTAGAGGGACACCGATTCATGCTCTGGGTATTCAATCTCACTTGTTAGGTCAGGCTTCCTTGAATCCCAAAAAACTACGAAATTTTCTGTCTAACGTGGCGAGTCTTGGTCTGAAGATTATCATTAGCGAACTAGATGTAACAGACCAAAAATTACCTTTGGATACCGTTGTGCGCGATCGCATTGTCGCTGCTAAATACGAAGACTATCTTTCGGTAGTGCTAGATGAGCGAGCAGTGATTGCCGTCTTAACTTGGGGATTGAGCGACAGATACTCTTGGCTTTCAACGTTTGGTTCCCGTTCAGATCGTGCACCAGTACGTCCTTTGCCACTCGACTTAAACTTCAAATCCAAACTGGCATTGAATGCGATCGCAAGAGCGTTTGATAAAGCCCCGAAACGTTGACCAAGAACCTTTATGGTGGATGTAAAAATGTGGTTGAAGACCAGTTGTGGAATTTTTCTGAAAGCCTTGCATTGTGAATCAGCGCGATCTTGGGGTTTCCACGCCAGGTGGCACCGTCCTTGGGAACCCCAACCCCCTTCGGCTATGCCTATGGCTGACGCCACGGCTATCGCCGTATGCGCAAAGCGCACGCCTTACGGCGAACGCGCAGCGTCTCCGTTCGCGAAGCGTGTCCGAAGGACATAGGAGATACGGCATGTCTGAGCGCAGATCGCCCGAGAGCGGGAGACAAGGACTACGCCGTGCTGTCTCACCAGATACCTGGCCGTCGGGAAAACGCCACATGCTAACTCCTGCCCAGACGCTCTTGCAAGAAGCCGGGAAACCCTAGTCGAGCAGTGGCTCCCCTCCCGCAGCCGGTTGTCGTCACCTCCTGCGCCGTGCTAGCTCCCTCCGGGAACGCCCGTCGCCTCTGTCGGGAAACAAAGACTGCAGCGCTGGATTAACCGCAACGCACTGGCTCCCCATGAGCGACCTCCGTTAGGGTTTCCCGACAGTCGCGCATCTGTCCGCCCTTGCCAGTACTGGCGTCCGGGTTTCCCGACTTGTAGACGCCAACCAGAAGGCGCACCCGTTGGGTAGCGACGGGCGTTCCCGTAAGGGTGAAGTGTTGCAAATTTAATTGCCTATTCAATTCAAATTATGGGACAGATGCTTGCTAATCCACAAATTGTAGTGATTCGACCTCAAGGTTCTTTAAATGCTACAAAAGCTTTGGATTTTGAGCAGCAGCTAACAACAGCAATTGAACAACGTCATTGTTCCATCTTGTTAGTAGATTTCAAGCAAGTAGAATCTTTAGACAGTGCTGGATTGATGGCTTTGATAGCTGCTCTGAAGAAGGCTCAAAGCTTAAGTCGGCGCTTGAGTGTTTGCTGTGTTTCGCCCACAATCAAACTCATTTTTGAACTGACCCAACTTGAGCGGGCTTTTGAGATCTTTGAATGTCAATCTGAATTTACGCGCACTTACGGCTTGAAGCTATGAGTGTGGGTGAAAACTATTTCAACAATATAAAAGGAACTATCTAAAATGCAAAAATTTGATGAAATTTCCTTACTCGGAACAAGGTTTCATAAAATTAAAGTTAATGAGCTGATCGAGTACGCTGTCCAAGCCGCAAAACTAAAGAAGAAAACAATCATAGGTCATGTCAATACTCGGGCAATGAATTTTGCCTACGAACTGCCTTGGTATAAAGACTTTCTCAATAAATCCGATTTAGTTTTCTGCGATGGATTTGGTGTTCTCTTAGGAGCAAAACTCTGTGGTGGCTGTGTTGATTCATCTCATCGCATGACCTGTCCAGATTATATAGAAGATTTTGCCAGAGCTTGCGATCGCGAAAATGTTTCCTTGTTCCTACTTGCTGGTGAGCCAGGAACCGTAGATCAAGCGATCGCTAAGCTCAAAGTGATTGCACCGAATTTAAGAGTCAAAGGACATCATGGTTATTTTGACAAGTCTGGTGAGGAAAATGAATTTGTTATCCAACAAATCAACCAATTCAAACCAGATATCTTGTATATTGGCTTTGGAATGCCGTTACAAGAACGTTGGATTCTCAATAATTCAGAAAAAATAGAGACAAAAGTTTTTCTCCCTCTTGGGGCATGTCTTGATTTTTATTCTGGTACTGTCTCCAGAGGTCCACGCTGGATGACTAGTAGTGGTCTAGAGTGGTTAACAAGATTAGCTACACAACCAAAACGTTTGTGGAAACGTTATGTACTGGGTAATCCGTTGTTTTTTTATCGAGTCCTACAGCAACAGTTGATGAAATTGTTCAGAAAACGCTCTCGAACCTCATCCCAATATTAAACTGATACGTGTATATATTACACTTTTTTTACGTTCTCAAGTATCAAGAGTTGAGAGTACTCCGAATTCTGATTACTTGATAAACTCAAAAAGGAATGTGCTCAATATAACACTTGAAAAGGTTCCATCTAGCCAGGAAATTTATTTTGTAAAGTGCAACTACAGGGGTCAAAACTATCGTGGCAGCATATAAATCTTTATCAGTTACAGAGTTCAAGCCAGATTTAAGGTCGGCAAATGGCACCAGGATACAGAAAGGATTAACCAGCAAGTTTCTGCGCGTTGGAACACTTAGTTGTACAGATGTATTGTTTTTGAGCCTCGCATGGAAGTTGGCAGTCTTTTATGGTACTCCATTAGATTCGCCTTGGACACAAAAAGTCTCTTTTCTACTACTGATTTTGGCAGTCGAAATAGGCGTGATTGCCACTAAAGGACTATACAAATCAGGCATCAATCGTCGTAACTATCTTGGTCTGATCAAAGCAGTCACACTATCAGATCTTTTACTGTTGATGATTGCCTTTCTCTACGAACCGGAGAGTTACATCTCGCGCTCAACTTTTCTACTTTTTTGGTTGTTGTCTGTTGTTTTCGTCTGTACTGGTCGCTTGATCTGTGATCTAGCTACTAAATTACTTCGTAGTAGAGGAGCAATTCGCCATACCGTTTTTTTGATTACAGACCCAGAAGACAAAGACAGCCATATTCGATTAATAGAGAAAGAGAATTGCTACACCATACACAGAATTGCTGATTCCAGCAGTTTGCATCTGATGAACCGAGAAACAACCTTTGAATATCTACGCACACAAGGCATAGAAGAGGCTTTTGTTTCTTGGAACGCCATTAAGAATCGTCTCTATGTTTGCTGGCGTTTCCAAACAGCTGGTATTACCCTACGAATACTGCCAACAGAGGGTCAAGTTCGTCACCCCAAATCCGTATTTTGGATGATTGGTGAAGTTCCTTGTATGACGATTCCTGCACCCATCATTGCAGGCAGCGATTTTTGGGTAAAGCGGAGTTTTGATCTTTGTTGTTCAACAATATTGTTACTTTTGCTGTCTCCTGTCTATGTAGTGATCGCTACACTGATTAAGTTAGATTCTTCAGGACCGGTGTTCTTCCAGCAAAATCGAGTTGGTTTGCATAGTAAGAGTTTCAAGATTTGGAAATTCCGCACAATGGTTGCCAATGCAGAAAAGTTGCAAGCAAAGCTAGAAGCAAAGAATGAAATCAAGGATGGGGTTCTTTTTAAAATGAAAGACGATCCTCGGATCACACGGATAGGCAAATTCCTACGTCGTTACAGTTTAGACGAACTGCCCCAGCTGTTTAATGTTTTCCTTGGAGAGATGAGTCTAGTTGGTCCGCGTCCTCTGCCTATGAGAGATGTAGAAAAATTCAAAACAAAGCATTTTATCCGACAAGAAGTTTTACCCGGTATTACAGGATTATGGCAGGTGTCTGGTCGCTCTGATATCGATAATTTTGAAGATGGGGTAAAATTAGATCTATCTTACATAGAGAATTGGTCTGTATTGTTGGATCTGCAAATTTTGCTGAAAACTGTCAAGGTAGTTTTTAGCAAGGCAGGTGCCTACTAAGTATTTCATGAAACTACCGCCACCAAAGTATCAGCTTGGTGGCGGTTTTTGGTCTGATCAAATTTTACGGAATTTTGGTAAACCTAGCATGATGTACCTAAAGAGTGTTGACACATGTGGACATCAGAGATGGTCGTGAAATTTGAATGTAGTGATTGTCTAGAAGATAGTATTCGTAATCGTGGTTAATACTTAAAGGTTTGTAGTAATTAACTTGAATGTTATTTGTGAAAGTATTGCCTCACAAAACATACCTTTCTTACTTTTCCCACTTAATGAATAAAACAGCAAACTTTACAGTATCTTTAAAGATGAAACTCTAAAAATGCTTGAAACTACTTAAAAATAAAGTTATAGTTTGGGTGATTATTATGCCAGCTTAACAAAAGCATGTCAAAATAGATAGCAATAGTCAAATAATTTATGGAGCAATGGCTAATATTTAAGTACACAAACGATCACTTTTGTGTACGTGTGAGAAAGCTATAAATATAATATTTGATGAGTTGCAAAGATAGCCTATACTATGAAGCTAATGTGTTTATATAATTAAATTGAATTCATTAGCTCACAACTCGTACTGAACTATGATTAGGGAACTTCTATGGAGACTAGAGGCTATCAAGAAGAAGTAGAAATTCAAAAATACTGGCTGGTTCTGAAACGCCGTTGGCCAATTGTGGTAGGAGTCCTTCTAGCTTCGATAGGATTCTCGTCGTTTCTTATATTCTTGCAAAAACCGGAATATCAGGCGAGTGGAATGCTTCTTTTTAAATCAGATCGAACCTCGTCGCTGACAAAAGTGGGAGAAAAGATAGGCGATCTTGAATCTTTAATGCGGGAGGGTAATCCTCTAGAAACACAAGCTGTTATTTTGAAATCAGAGCCAATCTTAAAACAGGTTATTGATACTCTAGGGTTAAAAGATAAAAAAGGAAACCCCCTGGGTCCGGAGTCGCTTCAAATCAAGGTTGAACCAATTGTAGGTACAGATGTACTGAAGGTTTCCTACACTTCAGGAAATCCCGAATTGACAGCGTCAGTGGTGAATCAGGTGATGAAATCATATGTAGCAAAGAACATTGAGTTTAATCGAACTCAAGTCGTTGCTGCGGGTGAATTTATCAAAAAGCAAATACCACAGGCTCGAGCAGAATTAAACCAGGCAGCAGAGGCATTACGTGAGTTTAAAACTCGGTATAAGATTATCGAGCTTTCAGAAGAGGCAAGCGCCGCTGTTCAAAATGAGGCTAGCATAGATGAGCAAATCAACCAAGCTAAGGCAGCGCTTGCAGATACGAGTGCTCAGGAAGAAAAAATCCGCAGTCAACTGAATTTGGCAGGTTCTCAGGCTGTAGAAATTACTTCCATAAGTCAGATACCTGGCGTACAGGAAGTTTTAAGTGAGTTACAAAAGGTACAAACTAAACTAGCAAATGACGAAGCACGCTACACCAGTGATCATCCAGCTATCACTGAGCTAAAAAATAAAGAAATAACTTTAAATGCTTTATTACAACAGCGGGTTGAACAGGTTTTAGGACCATCTGGAGTTAAGCAAGTTTTAGGAACTCAACGAAACGTTGCTCCTGGTAAATTGCAGATAGGGCAAATAAAGGAAAATCTGACGAGTCAATATGCACTGATACAAGCGCAACGCCGGGGTCTGGAAAGCAAGATACAAGAATTGTCTAATATTCAAGGAAGTTATAAGCAGAGACTTTCTGCCCTACCAAATTTAGAGAAAAAGCAAGGAGATTTAGAGCGAAGGTTATCTATCGCCCAAAAGAACTACGAAAATCTTGTCAGCAGACTACAGGAAATCGAAGTAGCAGAAAAGCAAACTGTTGGCAATGCTAAAGAAATTCAACCGGCTCAGGTTCCCAAAAAACCATCTGTCTCGAAAATAACATTCCTTTTAGCAGGAGGCAGTGTATTTGTCGGGTTATTACTCGGTACAGCAGCTGCATTCTTTGTAGACTTGATAGATAGAACCTTGAAAACGGTTAAGGAAGCAGAGACATTTTTCGGTTATACTTTGCTGGGATTAATTCCTAGGTTTGAATCAAAGAAGACATCATCTCCTGTTAACTTGATGTCAGACAAAGCCTCCGCCCGAATTATTGTAGCAACCTCTCCTCGTTCAGTGGTTCATGAAGCTTATCAAATGCTCCAGGCAAACCTGAAGTTCATTAGCCATAGAAAAGTTCGCACCATTGTAGTCACCAGTTGTGTACCTGGCGAAGGAAAGTCAGAAGTTTCGGCCAATTTAGCAGCAGTATTGGCTCAGGCGGGACGGCGAGTTCTCCTAGTCGATGCAGATATGCGTAAACCATCGCAACATCACTTGTGGGGTCTGGTAAACTCAGTCGGTTTAAGCAATGTGATTGTTGGTCAGGATCAACTTCCGCAAACTGTGCAAACAGTGACAAAAGAGTTATCAGTCCTCACAGCTGGAGTGCAACCTCCAAATCCCCTTGGGTTGCTTGACTCTGAGCGCATGGCCACTCTGATTGAAACGTTCTGCGATCGCTACGATGTGATCGTGTTTGATACTCCTCCTTTAGCTGGTACTGCTGATGCAGCAGTTTTAGGAAAAATGGCAGATGGAGTATTGCTGGTTGCTCGACCAGGTGTTGTGGATTCAGCAAGCGCCACAGCAGCAAAATCGTTGCTGGGACGTTCAGAGGCTAGGATTTTGGGAATGATTGCCAACGCTGTAAACTTGAAGCAGGAATCTGGCAATCACTTTTACTATTCAAACGTTCGAGGAGAGCAGGATGTAGTAAAAACTGGAATGGGGAATGAACAATGGGTGTACAAGTAAACTTGATGGTCAATACAGACCAAGCAGAATCTTCTCATGGTCTTTGGCAGCTGATTAAGGAAGACTGGATCGCCCACGGACGTGATTGGACTAAGCCTGGATTCCGAGCAGTGGCTATTCACCGTTTTGGAGTTTGGCGGATGAAGATAAAACCCCTACTATTGCGAGGGCCTTTGAGCATTCTCTATCGAATGCTATTTCGCAAGGTTCGGAATCATTACGGAATAGAGCTACCCTACTCTGTGGAACTTGGTCGTCGCGTGATTGTTGAACATCAAGGAGCAATAGTCATTCACGGAGACTGCTCGATTGGAGATGAGTGTATTATTCGCCAAGGAGTTACTTTAGGCAACCGTTACCTGGATCGCCCGCTTGATGCACCGAAATTGGGTAAACGTGTCAATGTCGGTGCTGGTGCGAAAATCTTTGGCAACGTCAGTATTGGAGATAACGCAAGTATCGGTGCTAACGCTGTGGTTCTGAGCGATGTTCCAGCAGGAGCAACAGCAGTTGGGATACCTGCAAGAATCATTCATTCTTCAAAAGTTGGCAATTCACATCTTTGAGGTAACAATGCCATGTCAATCAGCCAATTCATGGCTTCGTTTACTGATGTTGTTCTGTTAGTAAGCGCTAGTGGTCTGTTTATTGTCTGCCTATTTTTTTTAATTGAATGTACTGCGGCTCTATTGCGAATAACTTCTGATATTAATAAAGACAATAGCCAAGATCTCAAAGTGAGTGTCTTGGTTCCCGCCCACAATGAAGAAATTGTTATCGGCTCAACAATCGAAAAACTGTTGCCAACCTTAAACAGACAAGATAGTTTGGTTGTTGTTGCTGACAATTGTAGTGACACAACAGCAGAGATTGCTCGTGCCAAAGGTGCTACAGTTATTGAGCGTCACGATCTTGAGCGAAAAGGCAAGGGATACGCCTTAGATTACGGCTTACAGTTTATGGAGTCGGCTCCTCCTGATGTGGTTGTGATTGTTGATGCTGACTGTACAGTCGAACCAGATGCAATTTCACTGTTGAGTCAGCGTGCGATCGCCTTGAGGGCACCTGTCCAAGCCACCTACTTGATGAGTAGACCGAAAAACTCACAGTCATCAAAAGACTTTGTTTCACAATTTTCTAACATCGTCAGGAATTTAGTTCGTCCCCGTGGATTAGCACGCTTGGGACAATCCTGCCCGTTGCTTGGCACAGGTATGGCTTTCCCTTGGACAGTGATTCGTTCAGTTAATTTAGCCAACTCTCACCTTCTTGAAGATTTAAAACTAGGCTTGGACTTGACTTTAGCTGGACACAGACCAGTGTTTTGCCCAGAAGCAAAAGTCACTGGATATTTACCACAGCAGTCGCAGGCTGCCAAAAGTCAGAGAACTCGTTGGGATCACGGTCATTTACAAATCATGCAGACCTATGTCCCCATCTTGCTTAAACAAGCAGTATTTCAAAAAAGGTTCGACTTGTTGGTGAGCGTTTTGGATTTATGTGTACCGCCTTTATCCCTGCTTGTTGTTATGTGGTTAGTGCTTATGGCACTTTCTTTGGTTTTTGGGGTTTTGGCAGCATCATGGATGCCAGCAGTTATAGTTGCCACAGCTGGACTTTGTTTCCTCATTGCAATTCTAATAGCTTGGACTAAGTTCGCTCGACAAGACCTTCCTCTGCGCGAACTTTTAACTATTCCTTTTTACATTCTCTGGAAAATTCCAGTTTATTTCAAGTTTTTAGTCAAGCCTCAAAGCGTGTGGGTTCGTACCGAAAGGGATTCAGTTAATGCAACAGATTCTTAGTTGAGTTCTTAAGGTGAAGTTGCTAATTCGTGTCCATGAACGGTATCTGAATTTACAAAAAAGCTATTTTAAGTACCCCTAAATACTAAAAATTAAAAATTTGTACTTAACTAAAAATGCTTTTTGATAGCTAGCAACTTGGGTTATTATACAAAGCGTTGAGACTATAAACGTTATGAATAAAATTCCAAAAAATAGTCTTTTGCTAGTAAATTCAGTTCCGCTTCGGGAAATAGACGGTCAATTGGGGTTGGATGACCAAACCTGCGCAGGTTTGGTTCGCTGGGCAGAAAATTTTGAGCGAGTTGTGATCGCTGGTCCTTCCTTACCGGAACACATAGCTATAACAAAAGAGTCTTCCACTGCTAGAACAGTATGGCAACCACTCACAGATTTGCCATGTGCAGACCAACTAGAATTTGTACCACTGCCCTACGCATATAAGTTGCGAGACTTTACAAAGGTATATGCAAAAACACGTCGCTTATTACAAGAAAAAATACACCAAAACCAGTATCTTTGTTTCGTAATAGCTCGACCTATTGGAGATTGGGGAGGAATTGCTGCTTTGGAAGCCATAAAGCTAGGACGACCTTATACTGCTTGGTTAGATCGCGTTGAGTATGAGGTCATCAGTCGAACGTTGCAAAGTTTGCCTCTGGTGAGCCGCACTAAAGAATTTTTGCAGCTACCATTGATGAAACGCTATCAACAATACTTGATTCGTCAAAGCAGCCTAGGACTTTTTCAAGGGCAAGATTGCTATCAAGCATATTCACCTTTTTGCAAACAGCCCCATTGCATTTACGATGTTCATACAAAAAAGTCTGATCAAATTGACGAATCAAGCATAGACCTCAAAATCGAGTCATTAAAGTCTAATGAACCTTTACTGATTTGCTATGTCGGACGAGCAGCTGACATGAAAGGACCATTCGATTGGCTACATATCATACATCGGATTTGTCAAGCTGGTGTTAATGTCAAAGCCACTTGGGTTGGAGATGGACCACTTCTTTTGAAGATGAAGTCGTTAACTCAAGAGTTGGGTATTGCTGACCATGTTAATTTAGTTGGGTTTGTTGATGACCAAACCAAAATTTTGCAGACGATGAGAGAAAATCACATCTTTCTTTTCTGCCATAAAACACCAGAATCACCTCGGTGCCTGATTGAGTCAATAGTCTCCGGTTGTCCTATTGTCGGTTATGATAGCTCCTATTGCCAAGATCTCGTCTCTCGATATGGAGGTGGTGCATTTGTGCCCATGAACGACTGGCAAAAACTGGCTGACTTAGTTATTGAACTGAATTTAAACCGAGCAAGATTAAGTAGGTTGATTCAATCGGCTGCACTATCTGGTCAGTTTTTTGATGAAGAAACTGTTTATCAGCAGCGAAGTGACCTAATTCAGAAATATTCAGGATTCACTTTTTAAATGTTTAACTAGCCGACATATTTTATGATGACATGTATTTAGTATTAAATAAATAAAGTAAAACCCGCGTATAGCAATATACAGTTGTGAAAAAATATCTAAGAATTGCTGAAAAAGCTTTTATTGTTTTAGGCTTATCTTTTTTATCCGGCGTATTTGGTGTAGATTCTCTAGGTCTTGTCCTGTCAAGCGCAGTTGTCACATTTATTAGATTCTTTGTTTGGGGAATGTCAACCCTTCTGGTTGCTGTCTTCTGGAAAAACACAATCATTACATGCAGAAACAACATATTACTTTGTATATTAAGTGTCATAGCTCTGCTATCATTCTTCTGGTCAGAATTTCCAGACTTTACGTTATTTAATAGTAGAGATGTCTTGATGATGACCTCGTTTAGCTTATACTTTGCTACACGATTTAATCAGAAACAGCAGGTACAAGTCATCGCCAATACTTTATTGATCGGATGTTTCTTAAGTATAATTGCTGCCTTTGTGTTACCTTCCGTTGGTATACATCAAGCAAGTGATGCAATGGAAAGTCATCCAGGAGCATGGAAGGGAGTATATGGACACAAAAATAACTTTGGAAGCATGATGGTTTTAAGCTCAGTAACATTTTTTACACTGCCAAAAGAAAACTCTTTTTTATACAAATGGTTTGGTTTTGGTTTTTCGCTCGTATTGATGCTGCTTTCAACTTCCAAAACTTCTCTTGTTCTCTCTTTTGTACTTATTTTTATAATAATGTTTTATAAAAATTTTCGTTGGCATGGAAAAATAAGCGTCATTTTCACAAACATTGGAGTTCTTCTTCTAGGATGTATTATCGTACCACTTTTAACTTATTGGGTAGAACTCTTGACTGGTTTAGGAAGAGACGCAACTTTTACTGGAAGGACACCCATATGGACTTATGCACTAGGTAGATTAATGGAAAGACCATTATTGGGTTACGGGCGTGGTGCATTTTGGGCACCGAAAAGTCCGTATGCAATCGAAGCAGGTCAAGCACTAGGTACTGGTTGGGTTGCACCTCATGGCCACAATGGTTTTCTTGATATAGCACTTGATCTTGGGTTGATTGGTTTTTTACTTTTTTTAACTATTTATTTTACAGCCTTTGTTCGCGCATTAAAACAAGGTTACGCAACGAAAAATCTAGAATATCTTTGGCCATTAGCTTATCTCACTTTCCTGAGCATTAATAACGTGACAGAAAGTATTTTGTTACGTGGAGAAAACGTGTATTGGACTTTGTTTCTAACAGTTGCTTTTAGTTTGAGCCAACGAAAGACAATTCAACCAATTAATATTCCGAACCAGAAAAACTATCTGCATGTTACTTAAACTTGTCTAAATAGATAATAATTACAGGAGGTCTAGCTTTGCAATCTATTGGAGTTGTTGTCATCGGACGCAACGAAGGAAATCGTCTGCAAGCGTGTTTGCGATCAGTGATAGGAAAAGGAACAAGTGTAGTCTACGTTGATTCAGGCTCCACAGATGGAAGTGTAGCACTGGCTCGCTCCCTTGGTGTCCATGTTATCGAACTCGATTTGTCTATTCCGTTCACTGCAGCCCGTGCTAGAAATACAGGGTTTGAACACTTATTACAAATACAACCAGAGTTAGAATTCGTCCAGTTTGTGGATGGAGACTGTCGGGTTGTAGAGGGATGGTTGGAACGTGCTGTAAATGAATTAGTTGCGAAACCTGATGTTGTGGTCGTATGTGGGCGACGTCGAGAAGAATTCCCAACTAACTCTATTTATAACCGCCTGTGCGACATTGAGTGGAACACCCCAATAGGTGAAGCAAAAGCCTGTGGAGGTGACTCCATGATGCGAGCGATCGCATTCAAAAAAGTGGGAGGTTTCAATCCAACATTAATTGCAGGAGAAGAACCAGAACTGTGTGTGCGACTGCGTCAGGCTGGTGGCAAAATTTTACGTATTGATGCAGAAATGACATCACACGACGCCCAAATCACTCGTTTCCGTCAGTGGTGGAAACGAGAGATTCGCAATGGTCATGCTTATGCTGAGGGGGCTTGGCTACATGGTCGCAGTCCCGAACGCCATTGGGTGAGAGAAAGTTTAAGAAGTTGGTTATGGGGTTTACTTTTGCCTGTGTTGACCCTTGCTAGTTTATTGCCAACTCGGGGATTAAGCATACTATTACTATTAATAGCTTATACTTTGTTAGGTTACAGAGTGTATCGACTGGCACGGTTTAAAGGGTTTGAGAAAAAAGATGCTCTTTTCTACGCCCTGTTCTGTGGTGTGTTAGAAAAATACCCAAAATTACTGGGTCAAATCCAATTTCACATCAATAGATTGTTGAAACGACAGCGCACCTTAGTCGAATATAAAAGCGCGCCTTCAGTCAGTTAAGCTCATCTCTGTTTTACCGTATATTGGTATCTATAGTTACGCGCAATGTTTAACGAAAATCATGGCAAAATTAACTTACAAAACACTTAGTTTTTTGATTTCATAAAGTATCAATGGTAACAAAACTTAAATCAGCCGTCATTGGCACAGGGGCAATCTCCAAAGAACATCTCAGTTTTATTTCCAAATCTGAACGCGCACATCTAGCCAGTGTTTGCGACCTTTCAAAAGTCTCTGCTAAATATGCAGCCCAACGCTTCGGTGCAGACTCAGCTTACACTGATTACCGCCAGATGCTCGATGAAGTTAAGCCTGATATTGTACATATTCTGACTCCGCCTCACACACACAAACGGATTGCCAAGGACTGCTTAGAAGCTGGTGTACACGTGTTCTGTGAGAAGCCTATTACACCGACTTACGATGAATTTAAAGAACTTTGGACTTTTGCACAGTCTCACAATCGTTGGGTGATTGAAAACCAAAACTACTGTTTTAACGAACCAATCCTCGCGATTGAGAAATTAATTGCAGATGGTACTCTTGGTGAAGTCCAGGAAGTTGAAGTCCGGATAGCACTTCCGGTTCGCGATGGTGGAGCATTTGCAGACGAAAACCTGCCTAATCCCATTCATAAAATGCCGGCAGGGGTCATCCATGATTTTATGACACACTTGTGCTCCATGACAGTACGCTTTTTACCAAAATTTGAACGCGTCAGCGCTGCATGGAGTAATCATGGTGGTGGAGACTTGTTCCGGTATGATGACCTTGATGCGATCGTCATCGGAGGCTCAGCACACGCTCGGATTCGATTCAGTTGTCACACACCACCTAAGACTTTTACCGTTACGGTACGAGGTTCAAAAGGCTATGCAGAAACTGATTTGTTTCAGCCGCATTTGCGTTGTGTCATACCTCGCGCTGGAGAACAACTCTCTCCGCTGATCAATCATTTTTTGAATGGATGCGATTTGATTGGAGCATCATTCACGAATTTTCGTAACAAAATTATGCAACAAACGACATATGAAGGTATTCATCGACTTTTAGACAAAACCTACGAAGCAGTCATCGACGGTAAGGAACCACCAATCAGTTTTGAAGATATGGAGCGTACACATCACTTAATTAATGCCCTACTATTGGAGGTGAATCACGTATGAAATTATTGATAACAGGTGCGTCCGGTTTTCTCGGACAATATGTTGTTGCCCAAGCACTACGACAAGGACATAAAGTACGTGCAGTTGTGCGACCATCTAGTGATGAAAAGCGCCTAGCATGGCACAATCACCCAAATGTAGAGCTGATCCGTATCGATTTGCGTTCGCCCAATGGTATTGTTGACGCCCTCCAAAGTGTAGACGCAGTGATCCATTTGGCAGCCGCAAAAGAAGGCGACTTTTACACACGCTTTGCTGGCACAGTCATTGCTACTGAAAACTTGCTCAATGCCATGCTTTCAGCTAATGTGCTGCGGTTGGTTGATATTAGCACTTTCTCGGTGTACGATTATCTTCGCACAACCTCTGGCACAACAATCACGGAAGATACACTCGTAGAGTGCGATCCTCTTGAGCGGGATGAGTACGCCCAAACCAAGATTCTTCAAGAAGAACTTGTTCGCGAATTTGAGCAAGAACACAAGGCACAGGTGACAATTGTTCGTCCAGGATTAGTTTATGGACGAGATAACCTCTGGAGTACCCTGCTTGGAGGAAAATTAAGTGGCAATTTGTGGTTGCGAATCGGGGCTTATGCAACGATGCCATTGACATATGTCGAAAATTGTGCTGATGCGATTGTCAGCGCAGTAGAACGTGAAGAGGCTATTGGTCAAACTTTGAATATCATTGATGACGATTTGCCCACCCAAAGAGCTTATGTCAAGGAACTCGCGAAACGCAAATACTCTTTGCCCCGGATGATTCGGATCAATTGGACATTGATGCGGGCGATCGCCTGGTTATTCTGGATCTACAACAAAAAAGTGCTGAATGGGCAAGCAAAGCTACCTGGCATATTCAACCCAATCATACTGGATGCTCGGTTTAAGTTATTTAGCTACAGTAATGCCCGTGCCAAAAAAGTTTTGAACTGGAACCCCAGGTATTCACTGAACACCGCACTTGACCGCAGTTTTAGCAATACTGAATTGTTGCAGGTATCGCAGCCGACACCCTCGTTGCAACCTTTAGGAAGCTGAATACCATGCGTATAGCTTACCTAACTGGTGAGTATCCCAGAGCAACAGATACTTTCATCCAGCGAGAAGTCACAACCCTGCGAAAAATGGGGGTGGACGTCCAGACATTCTCTGTTCGCCGAACAGGGGATGAACATATAGTGGGAGAGGAACAGAAGTTAGAGCGCGATCGCACCTTCTACATTCTTCCCCCCAATTTCATCAACTTACTGCTAGCGCACCTCAATTTACTCCTTGCTTCCCCCAAAAAATACTTGCAAGCAATCAAGCTCGCATTCTCAACCAGCCAACCGGGGTTGCGAGGTGGGTTCTATCAATTATTTTACTTTTTGGAAGCAGGCATCCTTGCCAAACAAATCAAACAAAGACAAATAGTACATCTACACAACCACATTGCAGAAGCTAGCGGTACCGTAGCCATGATCGCCGCTGAAATGGGCGGTTTTACTTATAGCTTCACCTTGCACGGCCCCTACATCTTCTTCCGTCCACATCAATGGCGACTTGATGAGAAAATCAAACGAGCGTTGTTTGTTTGTTGTATTAGTCATTATGCTCGCAGTCAAGCAATGATATTCGCATCCACCGAAAGGTGGAATCGAATGCATATCATTCATTGTGGTGTGGATCCAGCTTTATTTGATGTCGTTTCTCACAACGACTCAGGAAAACGCTTGCTTTTTGTCGGACGACTGGCTGCAGCGAAAGGTTTACCTATTTTACTAGAAAGTTTGGTCACCTTAAGGCGCTTGCATCCAGACATCATATTAACAGTCGTAGGTGATGGTCCAGACCGTCAAAATTTAGAACTTTTGACAACTCAGTTGGGATTAAATCAGAATGTCAATTTCGTTGGCTATAAATCCCAAGCTGAAGTACGCAATTACTTTCAGCAAACAGATATTTTCGTAATGTCCAGCTTTGCTGAAGGGATACCAGTTGTACTAATGGAAGCAATGGCGGCTGGTGTACCTGTGGTAGCCACCCAGATTGCAGGCGTCAGTGAGTTGGTAGAAGATGGTGTGAATGGGTATCTTGTTCCACCTGGAGATACTGTTACCTTGACACAGCGCATCGAAAAGTTACTGAATGATGAAAAACTTCGAGCAGCATTTGGTAAAGCAGGTCGAACCAAAGTAGAAAAAGACTTTAATATACACCATGAAGTTGCACGACTGCATCGTTTAATGACTAGCGCCTTGCAAGGAAAACTAGAACCTATTCGTCCTGATGATCAACAAAAGCAAGTTTTTCTGAACGAATATCAGATCGTAACAACATCTGGTTACGAATCTAGTAACCCTCCTTAAAACAGTGAACAGTGAACAGGAACTGATAACTGGTAACTGGTAACTGGTAACTGGTAACTGGTAACTGTTAAAAAGGTAGCGCTAATATCATCCAACAAATATTTCCCAATGCTTTTGTAGAAATGAACCCCAAAGTCTCATCAACAACTTCAACAGCTTCAGCATCTAAGCCCAAAGAGTATTTCTATTTTCTTGATGCCCTACGGGGTATTGCAGCTTTATGGGTAGTTTTATTCCATGCTCCTTTAGATGAGCGTATTGCCTTATTAACCAGCTCCTTGCCCCACTGGCTTGTCGTTGGCGTCTTTGAGTGGGGTGGCTTAGGTGTAGCCATCTTCTTTGTTCTCAGTGGTTTTGTGATTGCGCACTCGCTACGTGAGGCAAAGATTGACTTATCCTACTTTGGACGTTTTAGTTTGCGTCGTCTTGCTCGACTAACTCCACCGTATTATGTCTCAATTGTCGTTGCTCTAGCTTTTGCATTCCTATCTTCCCATGTCAAAGGTGAGGCGTTTGCGCCAGGAAAGGAGCCTTTATCTTTCCCGAGATTGCTGACACATCTATTCTATTTACAAGATATTTTTCGACTTCCACAGATCAACGAAGTTTACTGGACATTGTGTATAGAAGTACAGTTCTATTTAATCTTTTGTGCACTGTTAGGATTAGCACAGTGGCTTAATTCTTCGTGGAATTTACGTTATGCTCGATCAGTTGTATTTGTCCCTGCTGCAGTCCTTGCTGCTCTTTTTCCTATAGGTCTGCTTGGAGATAATAGCAGACCTTTTTTCTTTTTGCCGTTATGGTATGGATTTTTGCTGGGGGTGTTTGCTTACTGGTCATGGCGTGATAAGTTGAAGCCTATCTTGTTTTACTCTTATTCAGCGCTGTTGTTGGCTGCTGGAGTGGTAAAATCAACACAATTTACTATTGGGTGTGTGATTGTCGCCGTACTCATACTCGAAGTTGCACGAGCCAATCGCATGCAAGTTTGGTTAAAGTGGCGAGGGCTACAATTTCTTGGTCATATTTCCTACAGTCTGTATCTGACCCATAGTGCTATCTACGGAGCAGCATTTTTCCTCGGTATTAAACTGCTTCACAATAGCGCTTTTAGCCAAGGGTTTTCCTTATTACTAGGAATCATTGCTAGTGTTGGCTTTGCCGCGCTTATGTGGGAATTGGTAGAAAAACCATCCATCAACTTGAGCCAAAAGGTGAAGCTTGTAAAGAAGAAGGGCGTTATTCGTGTATGAAGTTAAAGTAGCCTTACTATATTATCAGAAAGTGCATCACTCGCTCTATAAGAACTACAAATCATACCTAATTTATGAAATAAATTATGACATCTCTAAAAAAGCTTGCTATCCGTGGTGCAATCTGGACAATTATTGGTTTTGGAGGGATTCAAATCCTACGGTTTGGGAATAATTTGATTCTAACTCGCTTGCTTCAACCAGAAATTTTTGGTTTGATGGCTTTAGTCACGACCCTAAGAGTTGGTCTTGAGTTATTCTCAGACGTTGGCATTGCTCAAAATATAATTAATAGTAAACGAGGTGATGAACCTGCTTTTTTAAATACTGCTTGGACTATACAAGTTATTCGTGGTGTTGTCATTTGGATTGTTTGTTTACTTGTTAGCTTTCCAATGGCAAATTTTTACAATGATCAACGCTTAGTGTGGCTGATTCCTATCAGTTTATTATACGCAATTTTTGATGGATTTAGCTGTACTAGCCAACATACTCTTCATCGCCGGATGGAATTAGGTAAACTTGCTGTATATGACCTATTATTGCAAGCAAGTTTTTTGTCTACCTTATGTATCTTGGTTTGGCGCTATCCAACTGTTTGGTCTTTAGCTGTTGGGATGGTGATAGGAGCAATATACAAACTAGTTAGCAGCTATTGGTTAATACCAAAATACTCCAACCGCTTCGCATGGGAGCCAGAAGCTGTTAAAGAAATTCTATCCTTTGGCAAGTGGATGTTCATTGCATCAGGACTGATGTTTGCAGCTGAACAATCTGATCGCCTGGTTTTGGGTAAAATCCTGTCACTTGAAATGCTAGGCGTTTATACAGTAGCCTATACCCTAGCAAGCATACCCCGAGAAGTTATTAAACAACTTAGCTATAAAGTCATTTTTCCTACAATTTCCCAACAAGCTGACTTACCAAGGTCAAGTTTGCAAGCAAAAATTATCCGTCAACGGTGGGTGATTCTAATAGGGTGTGCGATTGGATTAGCAAGCTTGGTTACTGTTGGTGATTTAATTATTACTGTACTGTATGACAAAAGGTATGCCGCAGCTACTTGGATGATGCCAATTTTGTGCAGTGGCATCTGGTTTTCTCTACTGTTTTATACTATAAGTCCTGCTCTATTGGCAATTAGCAAGCCCTTATATTCAGCTCAAAGTAATTTTGCTCGATTTGGAATAATTACTCTAGGTGTACCTCTGGCATATTACAGTTTTGGCGAACTGGGGGCAATTATCGTGATTGCACTCAGCGATTTGCCTTTGTACATAGTCAATCTTTATGGACTTTGGCAGGAAAAACTTACTTGTTTTGCTCAAGATATTCAAACTACCGCATTTTTTATAGCTATACTTGCTTTATTTTTAGTCATTCGGAATTATTTGGGGTTTGGTTTACCAATTAAAACACTGCTTGGAAGCCATTTATAAAGTAAATCTTTAAAATATTTTGTAGGTTGGAAAGTGCCCGTATCGGGGATTATACCCAACAACTCTACTAAATGTTGAGTTCCACTTGGTTCCACTCAACCTACAAAGTCTTGATGTTTACTTTATAAATGAGGATATTTGGTAAAGACAAAAGTTAATATCTTGATTAGAGAATCAAACAGCAGTATCCTTAGGAATCAACTAGGTTCTTTCCCAATGTGGCAGGCAACTTCACTAGCGATAAGCCCGCTAGCTTTAGCTTGTGCGTATCGTAGCAGTGGATGTGGAGCCACAAAAGTTGTGTACTAGTAAACAATTCTTGGCTGATTATATCTTGGTCATCAGCAAAGGCTGGATATGATCGTAAGCGTTTAAAAAGTTTTGAGCGCAAGCTCTTGCCAGTTAACATAGTTTATCGGTTAACAATCGCGTTGCAGTGTTAATATCCAGCAAATATCCCTGAATCATGATATGAACGTCTTGAAATACCATATAGCTTTATGCCCTTCATGTGATTTAGAAGCGATCGCCCGAAATGCCCAAGCAGGAAAAAATCCTAGGCATGCAATATGGGATTTGACTCAGCTTTTGGGGGCAACCATTCATCAACCAGCAGGTGAGCCAGTCCTGCCCATAGATAAAATGCGTGCAAGGATTATTGGTCGTCCTGAACACTGGGCTTTAGCACGCAAGTTATCCTCACAGCTTCAAGAGGATGATGTTATATATTGCACTGGTGAAGTCATAGGCTTTCCAATTGCCGCACTTTGCGGTGCTAGACACAAGCGACCCAAAATTATTGTTTTTGTTCACAACTCTAATCGACCACGAACTTCTCTAGCATTGAACTTGTTTCAACTAGCTGACCGAATTGATTTATTTGTCACACACAACGCTAATCAGGCTGAATTCCTTAGTCACTACCTGCATTTAAATCAAAACCGAGTTTGTCTATTACCTTCAGTATGTACAGACCTATCGTTTTTCACACCAGGATCGGTTTCACCAAACAAGTCGCGTCCAATTATTGGTAGTGGAGGTTTAGAGAAACGGGACTATGCAACTCTAGCTGATGCCACTAAAGACTTAGATGTCGATGTGAAGATTTGTGCTTTTTCACCCAGCACAAGAGCACCAAGAGGAGCATTTCCAAAAGTCACACCAAGTAATATGTCGTTTCGCTTTTACGAGTGGTGCGAGTTATTGCAGCTTTACCGGGATTCTGACATAGTTGTTTTAAGCCTTCTTGAGAATAATTTTAACGCTGGACTCACCACTGTGTTTGAAGCAATGGCTTGTCGGCGACCTGTAATCATCACTCGCTCACCAGGAATGATTAGTGATCTGATTGATTCAGGTGTTGCTATTGGTGTAAATCCTCATGATCCAATAGGGCTCAAGCGAGCAATTCAGGATCTTTTAAACAATCCTCAAAAAGCTGAAATGTTGGCTCACAGAGGCTATGAACTGGTACATAACCAACACAATCATGATAAGTATGTTCAAGTTTTGGGGACAACATTTCTTTCTAAATTTGGAGATAGAAAAAACTTCTCAGGCTCATTAAGGGAAATAGAACATTCGAAATGATGAATTCAAAATAATTAATCCCCATATCTTCCTGCGCTTGATTGATAAGGTACGCCATTATCAATGATTTGTGAACTTTGTAAAGTACGTGGCTCTAAGTAGGTAAGCACAAAAAAAGAACTACATAAAAAATATACAGTGGTCTAAACCATTGGGATTGCAGCTCATGATGGCTACTTAGGGCATATTTCCGATTAGGGAACTCCAAAAAATAAATTATCCAGTTTCTGGACTCAAAACGATTTTTCCTCTACCTGCTCCTGTGCTCCAGTGCTCCCTACCCTCCAAGCAATGGGATGTTTTTTTATTTGGAAGTCGTTTCATCGTCGCCTTCATCGCAGCCCGCCCCATAGACTCCAAGCGATGGGATGTTTTTTTTATTTAGAAGTCCCTTAGAGGGTGCGATACGCACAAGCTAAACCAAGCGGGCTTATCGCTTTTGCGCGCCTTATACCCCACTGTGCAGAGCACAGGGTCGTCCAAACCGGAGATTTGGGGAGAAAGTTTTCGCAAAAGTTAACCTTCTGGACACATAGGGGCAATTGCGCTCGTGATTGTTTTTGTATTAATTATCACAAAGACAGAAAAACTCAAACAAAATTTATGTCCGTGGACTGAAATTGTGTGCTGCTTGTTGAGAAGGAATTAGGTTGGGCGGAACGCAGAACTTAAAATATCCCCACGAGTTTATTCTTAAATCAAGTTATTTGAATGACGACAGTTCTACGGTAGCTAACCTGCCCTAGGGAACTGTCCGTCCCTTTGTGCTTTAATCTTTGTAAAAATTGTTCTTTAGATGTATATTATTACTAGTAAAGAAAATATGCGTAAAATTACTTAACTTTAACTTTAACTTTTTATTAACCGTGGAACATCTACTGGAAGCTTTAGGACAAATTTTCCAAGACAAGCCCCTTGGTTCCATTCAGCGGTTTGTACTTGATCAATCATTACTAGGAAAAACTTACGGTGAAATGGCCAAAGGCTCAGGCTACGCTAGCGACTACATAAAGGAAGTTGGCTCCCAGTTGTGGCAAGACCTTTCAGAGGCACTTGGCGAAAGAGTAACCAAAAAAAATCTGCATCTAGTTTTGAGTAGATTCCAGCAAGACAACGTTGTTGTGCACAACAAGCCGCCTCAACAAGAGTTTCAAGCACATTATGATGCACAAAAAACTTCGCTAGATTTAGTTAGAGTAAGCAAGGCAGACTTTCCAGGTGGCCCAATACCCGTGGCTTCTCCTTTCTACGTCCATCGCCCTCCGCTTGAAGAACTTGTTTGTGCAGAAATCATGCAACCTGGTTGCTTGATCCGTATCAAAGCACCCAGAAAGATGGGCAAAAGTTCGTTGCTCAACAGGATGATTTTTTACGCTAAAAAACAGGATTATAAAACTGTTTATTTAGACTTTCAAGAAGCTGATGAAGGCGTTTTTGCATCGATAGAGAAGTTTTTGCGTTGGTTCTGCATCAATGTCAGTAGGCAGTTGAACCTGCCCCCCAATCTGGATGATTTTTGGGACGCCGAAATGGGCAGCAAGGTAAGCTGCAAAATCTATTTCGAGGGGTATGTGCTGCAATGTATCGAGAATAGTGCAGTAGTCTTGGCTTTGAATGAAGTCAATCGAGTTTTTGAACACCCCAATATTGCTCAAGACTTTTTGCCAATGTTACGATTTTGGCATGAGGTGGCAAAACAAGATAGCATCTGGCAAAAATTGCGTTTAGTGGTGGTTCATAGCACAGAAATCTATATCCCGCTTAAGCTTAACCAATCTCCTTTCAATGTTGGGTTGACAGTCTCCCTACCACCATTTACTCTCAAGCAAGTACAGAATTTAGCACAATGCTATGGAATAGATTGGGCAGCAAACGAGCAAGGGGCAGGACGGCTGACACCCTTACAAACAATGATGGGAGGGCATCCCTATCTGGTGAGTCTTGGGCTTTATCATATTTCTCAAGAGGGCGTGACGCTAGAGGAGTTATTACAAACAGCTGACACACTCGGTGGAATTTATAGTCAACATCTCAGAGAACTCTTAGCCCTACTGCAAGCTGATCCACAACTAATATCAGCTATGCAAGAGGTTGTGATGAATAATGAGACAGTGCAGTTCGATGCGATCGCTGCTTACAAACTAGAAAGCATGGGTTTGGTTCAACTAGACGACAATCAAGCAAAACCAAGTTGTGAGTTGTATCGGCTTTTCTTTACCCAACAGCTTGGAAAGCAAAATTGTACTAGAAATTATTTTAAGTCGTTAAAGGAAGAACAACGAGAATCCAATTACACAAGTCAGACTGATGCCCTAAGTCAATTCCTGCTATTCAAAACCTAGACAACTTATAACAGAGGTTTGAATTGACACTTTCAAGCAGCATGGGAGGGGTTCTGAATGCCCGAGTTTGCTGGTTTTCATTATTCATCATTTCTAGCTACTTGCAGCCCCCATCCACGCAATAGGCTGATTTATAAGTACTAGAACGCTTGCCAAAGATGGTGTAACGGTTATCCCGGATTTGTTCGTAAAAGCGATCACCCGTCCATTTTACTCCTGGTAAAGCGCGATATGCATCTACAAATACACTACCATTAGGCAACAATTGCCCAATCTCCTCAGCTGCTGCACTGCCTTGCCACCGTCTTTCTGGTGCATCTGCATCTATGAGAATCATACCCAACTCCCAATCTTGGGGTGTAATTCCCCACTGTTGTACAGTTGACTCGTCTTGCATAGGAACATAGCGAAAAAGTTGTCCCTTATCAAGAGTCTCCAGCATTTGCACTCCTGTGACACAAAGATTGCAATTCCCATCGTAGATAACTATGTAACTCATACAAGTTGCAGATTATGTTTGAGCGCTAGATGTTTTAGTTAGTGTGTTAACATTTATAGCATTAAACTTTTGCTTTTGAAGACAGCATCCAAGCTGTATAAGAAAGCAAGCATACAAGCGTACCTTTCAAGCAATTGTTTATGGGGTGAAAGCGATGCCGACAGAGGAAATCATAAGTGTTGATTTTACTCAGGAAGATGCATATACGCAAATTCTTCCGCGATCGCCCCTGATGAGCAGTTACCATGCTAAGTGGGATCACATTCGCCTAGATTATCATCAACAACCTGCTTACGAGACACCAGAACATAGTTCTCAACAGCACGTCATTAGTATAAGTCTGACAAAAGAACCTATCTATGTACAACGGGTATTGAACGGACACGTCCATCATGAGTGTATTAAATATGGCGACGTTGTCGTCATTCCAGCAAGCAGTTATCAAAAATTAAGTTGGGAAATAGAAGCTGAATTTTTAGTTCTTAGTTTAGAAAAAGCTTTATTTGCTCGCGCTGGTTGTGATTTTATAGATATGCAATCCATAGACATTATACCACATCTTGCTGATTCAGACCCGTTGATTCAACAAATTGGACTAGCACTACAATCAGAACTGGAATCAGATGGCATGGGTTGTCGTATTTATATAGAATCTTTAGCAACAACTCTATCAATTCATTTAATAAAAAACTATTCTGTATCTTCTGTGAAAGTTACTAAACATCCAGAAGGACTTTCGCGTTTAAAGTTGCAACAAGCTATTGAATATATCAATCAAAACTTAGAAAAAGATTTAGGCTTAGCTGAGATGGCGACAGTAGTAGGGATTAGTATGTATCATTTCTCGCGTATGTTTAAACAATCCACTGGTTTTTCGCCGCACCAATACGTTATGAATTGCAGAATAGAGAGGGCGAAAAAGTTATTAAGTAAAACAGAACAAGCCATACATCAAATCTACCAGCAAGTAGGTTTTCAGAGTCAAAGCCACTTTACAAACGTCTTTCGCAAATTTATAGGTACAACACCATTAGCGTATAGAAAACAAGTAAAAATTTAGCTTTATGATATAGGCGCGTTGCTGGAGAAGAGCGATCGCTTTTATTGTGATACTTTATCCAAGAACAGAAAAGACAGCAACACACAACAAACGAAGTCAGTCAAATTGAGCTTGGGTTTCCTCACGACTTTTTGCAAAATGACACCAATCGACTTCGCCTCTTTGGACGAACATTCAGTGCCATAGATAACCATCGCGATTAATTATAGAGGTAACAGTAAATAATTAACAAAAATTCTAACTTTTTCCGTAAAAATTCCATCTGTCGGTAGAGGGTTTCCCAGAGCATAGTTGTATTTATAGACTTGTTTTGTCGTACCAATGAGAGAGGCGCACCACCCGCTACGAATGAAAGAAACACCTTTTTCCCTGTTAAGCGTTAAGCGTGTTTCTTCACAGCGACTAATCATCTTCTAACGCGAGCAATTGCTCATCAATATTTTTAAGTCGCTGTTGTACAACTTCTTCTGAAAGAATTTGTTTACGTATTGCCTCGTTGAGTGCTCCTTTCTCTGCCAATAGCAAACGGCGGCGAATGGCTTCGAGTTTCCTGTGCCCATCACTTTTAAGATCAAATTCATCTGGGCGGCGATTGTACAATTCCCGCAAAGCTTTTTCTGCTCCTGCGACTCGCACCTGATAAGCTGAGCGCATCTCTTCGTAAATGGCTTTTGGTAATATTCCTGACTTTAACAAACTATCTAATTCATCTTGGGCTGCCTTACCTGTGATTAATTGGGCTTGTAATTCTTCAACCTGCTGACGAGATTCTGAAAATTGGGACAAGCGCAAACGTTTCACTATCCACGGCAAAGTCACTCCCTGTCCGAGCAAGGACAGCAACACTGTCCCAAATACTATGGCAATGATTTGTTCTCGTCCTGTTACTGTTGCTGGGATGCTGAGTGCTAACCCCATAGAAAGAGAACCTTTGATATTGCCAAGAAACAAGACGTGCTGCCAGCGCCACGGAATTGGTCGGTCAAACCAACGTAATATAGCTAACAGCGGATAGACGCAAAGTATACGCCCCACTTGATAAGCAACGATCGCCAGCAACACTGCGGGCAGAGTTCTCCAGAGAGTGAGTAAATCAACTTCTATACCTATGAGTAAGAAAATAAAGCTATTGACACCAAAAGAGATAGACTCCCAAAAGCTGAGCAACGTCAATCGAGTAGAAGCTGATATTTGACTTGAAAGTCCAATACTTCCAACAATTAATCCCGCAACAACCACAGCTACCACACCAGAAACGCTGAAAGATTGCCCAATTTTAAATGCTCCTAATGCCACAGCCAGCGTCAGTAAAATAGTACTGAGCGGCTCATCCGAGCGAACAAATAAACTCGTACTCAAATAACCCACAGCAAGTCCCACTAGGGTTCCACCAACAATAACCACAAACAATTCTTGTAATCCACTGAGGATTGTCAGTGAGCCAACGTCATGAATTTTTACAATTAGGCTAAATAAAACTAGCGCCACTCCATCGTTAAACAAGCTCTCTCCCTCAACTATGGTGGAAAGACGGGGAGGGACAGCCACTTCCTTGAATACAGCAATCACGGAAACGGTATCAGTGATTGCCAAAATCACCCCTGCCAGTAGTACTGCTGTCCAATTCAGTCCTAGTTCCCATTTCAACAGCGCTGCTGTTATACCAGAGGAAATCACAATCCCAGGTCCGGCTAGCAAGGCTATTGGTTTGATGGTGCTGCGGAGGCGGCTGAGATCAGTATTGATAGCTGCCTCGAATACCAGAATCGGCAGAAACAGATTCAAAATTAGGGAATCGTTTAAACCGATGGGGCGCGGCAGAAGTTCTGTAATTGCTAAGCCCGCTAAAACTAAACCCGCAACATAAGGGACTCGCAGCCAGCGTGTCAGCAAAGCTACGCAGGTAGCAACCAGTAGCAAAATAATTGAAACAGTGACTAATTCAGCAACATTCACTTTTTGCTTAACCCCTGAGTTCTTCTGTTAAAAATGGCGAGCTTACAATCTTAAACTTAATCGTACACAGAATTTATTTTAAATACTGCGTTGGCGTGACCGGAGCTTGACAGTCTTTGGCTCCGCTTTTGAGTTGTTTGTTAAGTGTTTTTGATACCGAAAGACAAAGTATTGATAGTTACTATCTAAATGAAAATTGTCACAAGTCAAGCACTGATGCCAAAATTGGCTCAGGCACTTACCAGTAAATAAATCTCCAGCCGTGTGTGTGAATATTGCGCGAAGCTCGCCGCTTGGGTTGCTTCCCCCGGCAGACTTCGCGCAAAGTCTTGTGGGGGAAGCTTCCCCCACAGAGCTTCGCGACTACGACCAGAGATCTAGTTTGACGGCTGGAGATTTATTTTTTTGGATCTCCCTCAATAGATGATATAGATTATGCAGAAAGTGAAAAATTTAAACTTCTCAGTATTAGATAGCCACGGCTTTGTCGTACTCACACGCTTGGGACTAACCTTTTTGCTTTTGGTCGGACTGCTCAGTTGTGGTAGTTTAGGGTACTTGGGCATAAATGCCATAGGAGCCAACATCACCCAGATTCAAGATTTGAAAGCACAACAAGAGGATGGTAAAACACTTTACGTGCAAGGTAAGGTGGAAAAGAGAGTTCCCCTTCTCAATCGATACGCATATGAAATTAATGATTCCACAGGAAAAATTTGGGTTGTCACCAATCAAACTGCTCTACACCAGGGAGCACAAGTGGTGATTAAAGGTAAAGTTCGTTATCAGAGTATTCCTCTAGGAGACAAAGAATATGGGGAAGTTTACATAGATGAAGAGTGATAATTAAAACATTTTTTTGTAAACACTCTGGGAACTTCTAGCTCAAAGAAGCTCCCAGCAAACAGGAGTTTAGACTAGTTCGCGGTGCGAAACGTAAAATAGAACAAATGCACTATCATGATCTTGACTCAGCGAAGTCGAAACTTAGAAGCTATTCGCAAAAAAATGTTGCTTTTTCTCAACTATCTCAGCTTAACCGTCTTTTATCACTTTAGGAGAACCTAATTACCGAAAGCGTTTCAGCGCTTTCATCTCAAGGTTTTGGCTATAAATTTTAGTTACTGGAGCGAAAATAAAGGTTCAAAGCTTGACTCAATCAAAGTTTTAGAATCTTGCTGAAATTATTGTTTTCCGAGAGTGACAAAACAGGGTTAATGAAAGTCAACTTTGGATCAAAAAGAGTTTCGCACCGGAAACTAGACTAAATTCTAACTCCAACGACAAAAAATATCTCAATTTATAGCATTTCCACATATCCGTCCGTTCCATTCACCCGGATGCTTTGTCCGTCTTTGATCAGCTTGGTAGCATTCTCCACTCCGACAACTGCTGGTAACCCATATTCACGTGCGATAACTGCTCCATGGGTCATCAGTCCACCAACTTCGGTGACCAGGCCTTTTATGGATACAAACAATGGAGTCCAGCTGGGGTCTGTAAATGCGGTGACTAATATATCTCCATCTTCGAGATCAGCATCTTCCAAGTTTAAGATGACACGTGCTCGCCCCTCTATAACGCCGGAAGAAACAGGTAAACCTACAATAGCTTCGGCTGGGAGATTTTCTCGTTGGTACTTACCCGCAATGATTTCACCATCAGACGTGATCACACGTGGGGGAGTGAGTTTTTCATATAATTTGAACTCGTCTTTTCGTTTGGTGATAATCTGGTAATCCAGTTTATTTGTGAGTACGACTTCGCGAAGTTCTTGAAAAGTGAGATAGTATATATCTTCTTTTTCATTAATAACGTTGGCTTGTACGAGTTGTTCGGCTTCTTTCAGTAAAGCCTGCTTATAAACGAAGTAGCGATTGACTATGCCGTATTAATGTCTCTTTTAACAGGTGAAGCCAAATCATCTATAACATCAACAAACAACCTTCCGCCAGCTTTATACATGGGTCGGGCAGCTGTTAACTGCCATAACGACAATCCCAATGGTTTCATGGGATCGGTCATCATTTGCTGGTGACCGACAGATACATAAACGTGATTTTCTCGATCATTTGCTTCAGGGATGGGATATAAAGTAGTGATCGGCCGACTCTGGACAATATAAAATGTGTCATCAACCAAACACCATTCGATGTCCTGGGGGTAGCCGAAATGTTCTTCGATCTTCCTACCTATGTGCTCAAGCTGCAAAATCTGCTCATCCGTCAGCGCTTGGCTATTCTGCTGCTCAAGCTCAATCTCCTGTTCTTTCGTACCGCCATCTTTTAAGGCATAAATAGCCAGCTTCTTGGTAGATATCTTCTTATCGATAACCTTGCCATTACGCACTTTATAGTTATCAGCATTCACCAGTCCGGAGACCAAGGCCTCGCCAAGTCCGAAGCTGGCATCAATTGATAACACTTTCCTGTTATAAGTGACGGGATCGGCAGTAAACAGAATTCCTGCCACCTGCGGGTAGACCATCTTCTGAACAACTACAGCCAAGTGGACTTTGCAGTGGTCAAAGCCGTTTTGTATCCGGTAGATTACCCCACGATCCGTAAAAAGGGAAGCCCAACATTTACTGATATGCTTTAGGATTGCCTCCTTTGCGATAATATTCAAATACGTATCCTGTTGGCCTGCAAAGGAGGCCGTCGGTAGATCTTCCGCCGTAGCACTAGACCGTACAGCAAAAGCATCTTTTTTACCAAACTTTTTGAGATAACCCACAATCTCTTCTGCTATATCCTCATAAATGGGCATTCTTTCGATGGCCATACGGATTTTTGCACTGATGTTGCTGATATTTTTTCGATCTTCTGCCTTAAGACGCATTAATGCATCCAGCAAGCTGTTAAGCTCCTGATTATTTTCGGTTATTTTTTTATATGCTTCGGTGGTAACGCAAAAACCCTCCGGCACCTGTACCCCCTTGATTCTGGACAGTTCGCCCAGATTAGCGCCCTTGCCTCCAACAACCATAAACTTTGATCTGTCGATCTTCTGAAAAAAAAGTATATATTTATTCATATTTTTTTCTCCTTTTAACAGTCAATCAAAGCGCCAAGTTGCTCTGGTTGGCGAGCAGTAGCAAGCAGGTAGTCGCCCCTCTTCAACACAGCTTCTGCTAGGGCACGTCCGAATAAGTACCTCTATATCAAGTGATTATACGTATTTATTCGATCTAACATTGATATTCGGGTGTAGTAGACAGTTTTCCGTATAACTACCTTAAGTAAGCTGATTATATAGCACAAGATTAAGAAAGCCTTCAAGTTGTAGTCATCGTACAGGTTTCGACGCTAGCTGAGCGTATTCTTCTATCAGTCCTGGATATTCTTCGTAAGCAGGCCAGGTCTGGAAGCTATGAACCGCAGGGGTTGTCGCCCATGACAGCCTTTCCTTTGTCCAAGTTTCGATGAATGGCATGAACCATGACGCATCGTCCAGCATCGTCGCCCGAAGGTTGACGAACTCGTCCATTCCTTCCGGACGAGTAAACATCCAACTCATGCAGTGCGGGCAGAAGTAGTGGCGAGCCGCGCCGTGCAAACCCCCGATAACCGGCTGACCTTTCAGTAGCGAGAAGCCAACGCTTGGGATCGCGACGCTTAAAGAAAAAGCGCTAGCGGTCATTCGCTGGCAACCCGTGCAGTGGCAAGCCATAGTAAGCAGAGGCGCAGCACTCACCTTAAACCGCAGTTGTCCGCAACGGCATCCGCCTTCCCAGGGCAAATTCCAGTCATTCATAATACCGCTATCTCCATTCTCTATACTTAATATTATGTAATTACGCACGAGTTACGAAAGAACAAGACTGTGAGATTGCGCGCTCCTTGTCGCAATGACAGAACTACGTTTCCCTTGGGTAAGTCCTGTTATGCTTAATTTAGCGAACATGAAATGACTCATCAATTGGGCAACCAACCTGAAATCACAGCCACTATCAAAAATATCCCCATCCCAAAGCGATAAAAGATAAAAATCAAAGTGCTGTGTTTTTCCAAGTAGCGTAGAAGTCCCCAAATTGCTACAAAAGCAGAAATACTGGCAGAGATTAAGCCGATAAGAAGTGTCAACCAACCAGCCCCACTCAATCCTGCTTTGAAAAGAGTATGCAATTCCAAAGCCCCAGCTAAAATCACTGCTGGTAAGCCTAACAGAAAAGAAAATTTTGCGGCTGTCTCCCGTTCCATCCCTAAAAATAGTCCAGCTGTGAGAGTGGAACCAGAACGAGAAACGCCTGGTATCAGGGCAAAGGCTTGAGCAACACCTACCCAAATTCCATCCCAGAGAGTAATTTTTTCAAAAGTGCGATCGCGTTCTCCTCGTTTTTCCGCGATCGCCAACAGCAAAGACATCACAATAGATGCTGCACCAATGACAACTAAACCTCGCATTGGGGAGTCACAGGCGTTGAGAATTGGCTTGAGTAGTAAACCCGCAATTGTAATGGGTAAAGTTCCTAGCAACAAGCCTACCATGAGCCGAAAAGAACTCGATTGATAGTCTTGCCCAGTTATTGCTCTAAACGTTTCTCCCGTCAATTTTTTTAAGTCTTTCCAGAAATAACTCAAAACAGCTGTTAAACTGGCTAGTTGCATTGCTGCTGAAAAAGCAGAGCCAGGATCTTGCAGTCCTAATAAAGTTGGTACTATCCGCATATGAGCAGTACTACTTATCGGTAAGAGTTCTGTAATTCCTTGAACAATGCCCAAAATAATCACATCAATCCAGCCTAAGCTAGTAAAGTCCAGATTAACCTCGCTACCGTTGGCACAGCCTGTAGTCGCCACTATAAGAGAAAGCATAATTTAACTGGTTTAATGAATTTGTTTGCAAATAAATTACAGACAAATTAACCTGTGCTTGTGTTGTTACTGTGACTAATGAATGGCGACAGTATGACGTGTGGCAAACTAGCACTTTTTACGAGGTTGGGCAGATGAAAATGACATAATTTACGTAACTTGATAGCACAAAAGCTAATAGTGTTGTGAAAAATTTGGAAACAAGTTAAATATGTTACATCAACTCTTCTAAATAGCTTGCAGGTGAGAAGTGACGCAAAAAGACAACCCTCGGAAATTCAATATGGAACGACTGCCATTTTACGTGGGAATCATCACACTAATCTCTATAAGTTTAGGAGCAATCTTTCCCTTTGTCTTGAATTTAACTCCCTTGAAAAATTATGCCGCTTCTCACTTACCTCACACTCATGCAAGCTTGACAGGTTTTCTCCCTGCAACCCTGAAACATCCTGTTAACATTTTGATTCTTGGCATTGACAATTCAGGACATCCGCATCAAGGAAAGTTTACTCCCACTGAAGCACTTGCTGGTAACAGTGATACATTGCTCCTAGTGCGCCTAGTGCCAAATAAGCATCAAATCAATGTTTTATCGATTCCACGAGATACACTCGTGCGTTTACCAGATATCGGTATTGATAAAATCAATGATGCAAACGTGCGCGGTGGACCAAAACTGGCAGCCCAAACTGTCAGTCAGTTGTTGAACGGTGTAACTATTGACCGCTATGTCCGAGTTGATACTGAAGGGTTTATTCATTTGGTCGATGCACTGGGGGGAGTCGAAATGAATGTTCCTAAAAAGATGGATTACATAGATCACACGCAACACCTAAAAATCCACTTTTCCCCTGGAAGGCAGAAGCTGAATGGGCAACACTTGCAGGAGTACGTTCGCTTCCGCCATGATGCTTTAGGCGACATTGGTCGCGTGCAGCGTCAGCAAGAAGTGCTCAGAGAAATTTTACGTACGGCGCTTCAGCCTGCAACTATTGCAAAGGTGCCTCAAATTATGCAGGTTGTGAAAGAGAATGTGGAGACTGATTTGTCGGTGCAGGAGATACTGGCCATCGCTCAAACTGTAGCAACAAACAATAGGCACCAGATGCACTTAATTATGCTTCCTGGGCGGTTTAGTAGCAACAAAGAATACAAACGTAGCTACTGGATTTCCGACTCTAGTGCCACTGCTGGTATTTTATCACGTTATTTTGATGTCCAAACTGCCAATGCTCTAGACACTCAAGTCAATTCAGTTCAGCCGCAAACATTGAGAATTGCTGTAGAAAATGCAACAGGACAACCAGAAGTTGCAAAAACTGTAGTTTCTGTTCTCAAAAAACATGGTTTCAGAAACGTTTACGTTACTCATCATGAGATTGATACAGGTGTAGACTCGGCTGGCCGAACTCAAATTATTGCCCAACACGGTAATCCCGAAGCTGCAAACGCAGTTAGTAGTACTCTTGGTACAGGTCAGGTGATGGTTGCTTCTGTGGGAGATATTCTCTCTGACGTGACTGTTGTGATTGGAGCAGATTTAGTTGAGAAACTTAAACTCCAGTATGACGTAGTTCCTAACTGAAAAAAGCCTGGAAAAGCAGGCTTTTTTAATGGGGCAATAATTGTTTAGAATATCAACGCTCTAGGACAACGTTTGAGGTTTGTTCATCACTAATCCTATCACTGGGGTTATGCTCTGTAGGCTGTACACTAAATTTCCCAATACGCCAGTCGTCTGCCGTGTCTTTGATAAAACTGGCGATGGGTATAGCAACCAACAAACCCAGCACTCCTCCCAGTTTTGTTCCCAATAACAAAGAAATAACCACCCACACCGGATTTAAACCAGTCAAATTCCCCAAAAGACGCGGAGCAACAAAATTACTATTGACTTGGTCAATCATCACTGTAACAGCTAAGACTTCAACCCCTAGCCAAAAGTTTTGCAATCCCAGCAACAAACTAACTATACCGATACCTATGCCTGTACCAAAGGGAAATAAAGAAAAAAATCCAATCACCAGACCAAACAATAAAGCCAAAGGTATTCGTAGCGCTATAAATACAAGTATCAGAATCACCGCTAGCAAAGCAGCGACTGTTGCTTGACCGATAAAGTAATTTTGAAAGTCTTCACGCAACAATCGTCGTACTTGCGAACCAGTATGAGGCGGAAACCACTGAAAAATTCCATCCCAAAGACGTTCTCCATTTAAAACTAAGTAGATTGTCAACACAACCGTCAATAGCACGTTGAGCAGACTACCAATGGTATCCACCGCAATACCAAGAATTTGACCAGTAAAGGACTGAAGTTGATTGGAGAATCTGTCTAACAGTTGAGTTAAGATGCCACTTAAATTAACAGGAAGCTGTTGGGTTGCAGCCCAGTTTTGGAAAGCTTGAAGTTGTTGCGCTCCAGAATCAATCCAACTTGGTAAAAAATTAGCTAGTTCATTAAGCTGTTGCAGAATCAAGGGAAATAAGGTGAAAGTCAAAGCCACGACAAGTACTACAGCTAACAACAACACGCCTCCCACAGCTAAGTTGCGTTTAACCCTTTGTTTTTGGAAAAACCGAATTGGATAGTCCAGAACAAAAGCTAGCAAACTGGCGGCGACAAAGATATTGACCAAAGGTTGAAAATACTGCACAACCAGAAGCAATACCCAACCGTTGAGTGCAATCAGGGGAAACGCTAGGCTCAAACTTAACCATTGCGGTAGTTTGTAGTTAGTCATTCGTCATTAATTATTAGTTTGATGAACCGTTTGTTTCCATAAAATCTAACAGAATTTTTTGAGGCACAGGTGCAAGGGGTCGTACGTCTGTTGACACAGATGAATAACTCGCACCCACACGAATGTCTTCTGGTGTCATTAAACTCATTTCCCAACCTTCGTTGAGAACTAATTGATTTAATTCTACTGTGAGTGGTGCACAGAACACATGACGAAAGACTTTTTCATCAGGATAACAGCCAAACTTAGAAAACGTTGATGGTAAAGTGTAGCCAATTTCTTCTAAAATTTCCCGTTGTACTGCAACTTCTGGGGTTTCACCCGCTTCAATGTGTCCACCAAATAGTGCCCAGTGGGCAGGATAGACAATATTAGGGTTATTATCCCGCAACTGCATGAGAAACTTGTCTTCTTGGTAAAGAATGGCGATCGCTACTTCGGTTTTCATATTCACTTCTTATAATAAAGCCCTTGCAGTGCAAGGGCTTGATCTCTTACTGAGCAATACTACTTAGGAGCGCTAAAGCCAGCCTTTCCAGCAGTAGCTACATCCGCAAAGCAGATCTCTGGCTTGACCTTTGCATAATCAGGTGTGTTGGGAGCACGATATATGTTGCCCCGCTTCTTAGTCACTAAGCCCTTAACAGGAGCACTGCTGGGACACGTGGTTTCTCCTTCGGGCTTTACACCTAACTTTTTAGCTTCTGCTGAAAGTGTTCCCTCTGTTGAGGTAGTAGCTCCACCAGACGGAGCTGTTGTAGATGTAGATCCGCCAGATTCGCCAGATGGAGAAGAAGTCTTAGTTGACTCTTCAGCCTTATTCCCGCAACCTGAAAGGACTAAGATAGTCAACAATGCGATGGACATTATCCATCGATGTTGCAACGGATGTTTCATAGCTTGTTCTTTTTGCCGAAATGTAGAAGTTAAACCCTATTTAACCAACACTAACTTGATCAGTTTGTACGTCTGTTGCACCAGTTACACCCTGAGCAACTTGTACCAATTGGTCGAGAATATCTTGACTGGGAACTGACCCTTTGAGAACAACTGTACCGCCGGTTTGTGCTACGTACAAGGAGTCAATATCATCAAAAGAGCCGTCTTCATCAAATGCTAGAGCAACCCGCTTTGCCAGACCACTCTGGTCATATTCTCCGTTTAACCCCAATCGCTCTGGAGCAATGCTTTCTTCACCACCTGTGTCATCTGATGTTGCTGGCTCAGGATCTACTTGAGCATCTGCAGGCTTTTCCAAGCCAAAAAGTCGTTGTAACCAACCCATAAGTTTTTTCTCCAAATTTCAAAAACTTCAAACACTTGGTCTATTTCAAATCAGGGTTATTTCCTTTTCAACAACCCGCACAGTTTTGTATTCTCTACCATCTGTTAATCAATTGCCTAGTGATTTGGAACACAAAAAACAACCCTGCTTTTAAACCAGAGTTGTTGCTTTATGAAAAGGCAGGCAATCATTATAAGTCAACAAATCGACAAGTTGTTTTTTTCTTTATACTGAAGTCTATCTCAAGTTGTCTCTAAAACAACGTTAACGAATGATGACTTCATAAGGTATAGCAGATACGTACAAAAAATGCTAAAGAAAAAATAAACTTTTTAATAGATCAGAATTCCCGAAAGAGTTAATCTGTTTAAGTTACAATTGTCAATCTCAATAAATAATTAAAGTTTCGACAAAACCTCTCTAAGAGGATGTCTGAAAACTATATGAGTTCTTCGGGTCTTTTAGGCGTTCTTCTAAAACGGCGATCGCTTCTGGAGGAATAATCTTTTGCCTCCCTCCACCGTGACGCACCTCCAACAGTCTTAAAATCCCAGCTTGGCGGTATTTATGTAACCAATTTTGTACAGTTACTCGGTGGGAACCGATTGCTACAGCTATATCTTTGATTGTTTTTAGCTGACCAGTTTTGAACAAGTACGCAGCATCTGATCCCGCAACACAGTCTGGGCAAGCACAGAGTCAGAAATAGCCGGACTCTAGTCGCACGCAAGGAAAAGTTAGGAGTGGGGTTCTACGCGACTCGATATGAGTCACCTGAAACCATCCACCCAACTGTTGTAGATGAACAGCGCAATGCTGTTAGCTTAACTTTCACAGTTAACTATGGTTTTGGTTCTGGAGTTGTGGTACCAAAAACTGGTATTCTAATGAATGACGAGATAGATGATTTAGCCGCTGCACCTGGAGTCCTGAATGTGTTTGGACTTGTGGGAGCAAAAGCGAATGCAATCGCACCGCGTAAAACGCCTCTATCTAGTATGACTCCCACTATTGTCACTGAAAATGGTCGCCTTCGTATGGCAGTGGGTGCCCCTGGCGGAGGAACCATTATCACACAAGTGTTGCAAGTTCTGCTACATAAAACCTAGACAAGTCTAGACATTTATTTCTTTCTTCATAGGGAGCATGGGAGCGGTTAGCCCTCAGAAAGCATTCACGCCAAAGCCCTGCGCGATACGCCACTTGCTACAACCGGGGGAACCTCCGAAGTTGCCACAACGCGCTTAACCCGCGCAAGGCACTTCTCACCGGCAACGCAGTGGCTCAAATTAATAGCTGCGTTTAGATCACGGTCAATGACAAAACCACAATGACCCTGCGGGTTCGCAGTCGCCACAACGGTCAAAGCTCGTCGCTTGGGTTGCTTCCCCCGACAGACTTTGGGGGAACCCCAACGCCCTTCGGGTTCGCCAGTCGCCTACGGAGGGAGACCCTCCTGCAGCGCTGGTCTCACCAGATCCCTCTGTCGGGAAACCCTCATCAAGGACTGGCTCCCTCCGGGAACGCCCGTCGCCTACAGCGGGAAACCCGCTCCGAAGTTGCCACAACGCGCTTAACCCGACGCCAGATACCTCTGTCGGGAAACCCTCCTGCAGTACTGGCTCCGCAAGGCACAACTCTTGGCAGCGCTGGATTCACCGCAAGGCGCTGCTCACCAGATTCAAACACTCTTTCCTTCAAGGTGAGTGTTTCTTTTTTGCAACCACAATTACTACAGGTTTTAGAAGATGGATACCATCTATCCGCAACAATTAACTTACTTCCAAACTTCTTGGTTTTATATTCAAGTTGTCGCTTGAATTCATAAAACCCGCAATCAGCGATAGATTGGGCAAGCTTATGATTTGACATCATCCCGCTAACATTTAAGTCCTCTACCACTACAAGCGCGTGGTTTTTGCATAAGTGGTGAGTAACTTTATGAAGCGAATCTTTGCGAATGTTAGAAACTCGGTTATGATGTTTCGCTAATTTGATTTTTGACTTATAACGGTTGTTACTGCCTTTCTTTTTCCGAGAATGAGCTTTAGACAACCGTTTTAGTTTCTGGATGTTCTTTTTGTAGGCTTTTGGGTTTGGAAACGTAACACCAGTGCTAAGCGTAGCTAGTTCCTTTATTCCCAAATCCACACCTACAACATAGACGGATTTAGGCGTAGGCTCGGTTTCAACCTCATAAGCGCTCATCGATGTACCAGTCACCAGCTATCCGAGATATTGTTAGCTTGGTGGTTGTTGTATGGGGCAGTCCTTCATAAGTTTTAACCCATCCAATGGTAGGCAGCTTAACTCGTACACCAGCAACAGGGATAGGTTTTCCACCATTGTCAACAGTGAAAGAGTCGTTGATGCCTTTCTTCTTTGACCTGGGGTAGTCGCCCCTACCGGGGTTCTGACTGGAAAAATAAGCCAAGCCCTCTTGGGTTGATCTGGAAGCATCACGATTTATCGTGTTGTTATTAGGGCTTGGCTTATTTTTTTGTCCCAATGCGTTACCTTTAAAAAATCGGGCATACGCGTCACCTAATTGGTCAAAGGCGTATTGAGTAATCTTTTGACAAATTCCTTTCTCCTTAATCCACTCCAGTTGAGTTTTTACCTCATTATTAAAGAACTTCTTAAGGAGGAATTTATTTGGCTTGAATCCATGATCATATAAATTTTTCCAAGTAGCTAAACCCCAATTAAAGGTAAATCTTGCAATACCTGCATGCTTTGCCATTATGGTTTTTTGCTCGCTTGTCAGTTTCAACTTAGTTTTGATGGATAAAAGCATTGTTCACCGGGGGAATGACTGGAGAAATAAGGCTTGCTATGGTCTGTTAATTTGTCAGCACCCACGAGTATTCGTTGTAATAAGGCAAGCCTTATTTCTTTGTCCCAATGCGTCACCTCAATACGTTTGTGCTATATATAAGTATAGTAATATATACACTCGATAGCAATGCCTTTCCAGAAAAATCATAAATTAGGTGCACAACCTTTAAATAATGAGCCTTTTGATAAGACGCCGGTGTGTTTTAATGTCCAAAAGGGTGTCAGAGACAAATTAAAAGCCATCCCTGACTGGAAGGAACGGCTAAGAAAGCTTGTTGATGAATTGATAGAAGAATTTGAGGGATAGTTGTCGGTAGTTGACTAAGCTTGTTTAGGTTATTGTCTACTTAGGACAAGCTCTTGAATGTACTAGAATACAAGATGCATTCTGGCACGGCTGTTTCTGCACCCCGTATACATCATCAGTGGTTACCTGATCAACTAAGAGTCCAACCTATGGGTTTGAAAGCTCTAACTCTTGCCGAGTTGCAGCGTCAGGGACACAGAATTAAACAAACTAAGCCTTGGGGTAATGTTAATTCGATTGTCGTAACACCAGATGCAACTTTAGAAGGCGCAGCTGATCCCCGTGGTGAAAGTTCGCCTAGGGGTTTGTAAAAAGCGAAAAACTTTCGTATGTTCTGTCTTGATTCATGACTCCACTGAAGTCCTTGAGGACGAGAACTCGTTTGCTCTTGCAGTTGGTATCAAAGTCCAACCTGCTTTTAACAATTTTTGGAAAGTCGCCCAACCTTTAGAACCGCCTGGTATTTTGTAATCTGGGACTGCTAATTGCCCAAAGGCTGTGTAAGGACGCCAAGGTTCATTTGGTCCTGTCTGCAAATGCAAAATTTTTTCTTCACTGTCGCCAAATTTTGACAACCAGCACATTCTTCCATGCATGGCAAACTCCTGATTTATTTTAGTTAGCTTACAAGCATACTTACAGACATCTGTCAATATCTACATCGCCCTTTTGGGGTACTTTCTGTATTGTTCACAGCGGTTAACCTCAAGACGAATCACACAATTCAAAGTGAATGTAAGACGTAGACGCTTTACAGACGAAAGGCTATGAAAAGAAACGCAGTCATCTTTTGCGTTTAGCCAATGCTATCCTATGGCTCACAAAAATTGATGTATTTTTGAGTACTTTTTTTGATAGCTATTCGTTATAGGACTTACGAATTGACAAAAATATGATTATATGCATAATACTATTAGCTTTCCCTTCTTCTTTAATTAGATGCAAGCAAAATCAACTTATGCACTTTTGAGATCGAAATGGGAAATTTTTGTGCTCATCTGACTATTGTAAAACCGCACGGAACTAGTCATGCTAATCGTTACGCACACAATAATTTATTTCTAAAGTGCGTAAGTCCTACGTTATTATATGGATGGAGCATATAATTCGTCGCTGACAATATCGCGAATTTGGCCAACTAACTGGGCATATATCGAATCAGACAAGATTGGTTGTGATCCTTGTAACGAAATGGGTCCATCCAAGTCAATCCATGACTTACAGCCACCATACTTGGTGCAATAGGGAATTTCTTGCTCTTGGGGGAGTTTGTAAGTCCGCAGCAGGAGAATATATAATGGCTGACGCGGTTTCCATTTGAGGCGATCGCTAATAAAGTACTCATTCCAAATATGGAATGGAAGCAGAGCATTAACGACTGATTCCTCACTCACTGGAAAAATATCTGTAATTTCAGCCCAACTGTTGATATGAACTGTTTCTGGATGCCAACCAGATGTCACCGGAATTACCAAATTAGCATACTCGGGTTTGAGCAAGAAAGGCTGTTGATGCTCAAAAGTTGGGTAAAGCAAAATCTGCTTGTGGTTAACCTCAAAGCGTCCATGACGTTCATGGATACCACCTTTGCGGAGGAGCATAATTGTTTTGCTTGTTTCTAAGGCATTGATAGCAACTGCCCATTCTTTGAGTGCATGATTCGTCATAATCAATTCTTCCGTAAGCATCTACTATTACTCTGATTTATTTTGACGCCAAGATCGATACACTATGTGGCTGTCTGCAACAAATGAATTAAAAAATAGATAAGGAATCATTATGGAAAAGCGAACGCTGGGTACATCGGATGTTAAAATTACGCCTATTCTCACGGGGACTTGGCAAGCTGGTAAAAAAATGTGGGTGGGAGTTGAGGACACTAACTCGATTAAAGCAATACGGGCAGCATTTGAAGCTGGTATCACAACAGTTGATACTGCTGAGGTTTATGGTGACGGACATTCAGAAAGAATTGTTGCTCAAGCTTTATCTGATGTTCGAGATCAAGTCGAGTATGCCACGAAAGTTTTTGCTAACCATCTCAAGTACAACCAGGTGATTGAGTCTTGTAATCATTCCTTGAAAAACCTCAGAACTGACTACATAGACTTATATCAAATTCATTGCCCCGCTGGTTCGTTCAATTCTGAAGTTGTTCCGATTGAGGAGACAATGAACGCTCTTAACCACCTGAAAAAGCAAGGGAAAATTCGGGCTATTGGTGTTTCCAATTTTTCAAAAACCCAGTTGGAAGAAGCATCTCAATACGGACGCATTGATAGCTTGCAGCCTCATTATTCTTTATTCTGGCGGTATGTCGAAAAAGATGCAATGCCTTATTGCATCGAACATAAGATTGCGATTATTGCTTATTCACCTCTAGCTCAAGGATTGTTAACAGGAAAATTTGAAGCTGGTCACAAATTTGACCAACAAGATAACCGCGCCAACAATAAGCTATTTCAGGGAGAAAATTTTGAACGCGCTCAACAAGCTTTGGAAAAATTGCGCCCAATTGCAGAACGTCACAACTGTACACTTGCCCAGTTAGCACTAGCATGGTTAATTGCTCAACCACAGAGTCATGCGATCGCCGGTGTGCGTTATCCCGAACAAGCAACCGCAAACGCCCAAGCCAGCTCTGTTCAACTTTCGACTGAAGATTTGAACCAAATAGATGTTATTGGGCGGATTGTGACCGACCATTTAGACTATACCAAACTTATGTGAAATTGGTAATTCCGATGTAGAGGGCGCGATACTTTGCGCCTCTGTCCTGTTATTGAGCAGTTCTATAGTAATCCTATTTGATTTGTGTGAAAGTGCCTGCGCGTAGCGCATAAATTGAGAGACACAGATCCCCGACTCCTTTTAAAGGAGTCGGGGATCTTGTTTTTCACGATCTAGTAATATCATGTCCTGCTAATTACTTACGATATGTCATTGCGAGTGGAACGTAAGCGCAAAGCGCACGAATCGAGCGAACGCGCAGCGTGTCCCCTTGGGACTCAGTGAAACGTAAGCGCAAAGCGCACGAATCGAGCGAACGCGCAGCGTGTCCCCTTGGGACTCAGCAATCGCAAGTGTTTGAGATTGCTTCACTTCGCTATCGCGTAGTATGCGCCAAGGGCGCACGCTACGCGAACGCAATGACAACTGTTTATCAGGACATGGTATAACCCTCACAAGCAGATTTTTGGGTTGCTTATAGCCTTCGGCGAAGAAGCTAAACTCCAGTTGTTAAGTTCAGTAAACAACTGCAGGCAATTCCATAATCGGGTGGTAACTTAATAAATAGGACACCAAACAAGGCACAACCAAACTGAAAAGGGCAATTGACCCGGTGTCCTTCCGTCATCAGCCCAAGCAAATATCAGCATAAGTATGATGATGAGTGGCACAGCGCCTGTGTTGAAAGGCGAAGCCAAATCCCAAAGCGGAAAAACGTTTTTTATGCTGAGTTTGTTAGTGTTATTGTCCACCACTATTGTAAAACCTTTGTATTTCCTCACGATAAAACCAATTTGACCACTACGAAATTTTTTAGATAAAACCTGGTCCCGCTGACCAGGTTTTCGCGTTAAAAGTTATTTCTTGAGTGACATAACAATGCCTAGTTGATTTTTGCACAATAAAATTAGAAATCAGTGAACGTGCTCAAGTCACAACTGGCAAGTCATATGGACGAAACAAAAATCCAAACTTATTTAAATACAATTGCAGATCTGTTAAGATGCGCCACTCATGCGGAAGCGATGGACATTGTAGCAGAAGATAAAGAATGGATAGATGAAGGGTTCCTAATAGCCTTGGAACAAGTTGCAGGAAATATGGCAAACCAAAGTCGCCAATTAACTGCAGATTGGTTGTTGAATCTTAGAAATGAGTTGGCTGCTTCTTTGGGAGTACAAGCAAGTTCTCACACCTGGCAAGCTTATGAAACTTTTTTAGTTGATGTATTGGAAGCAATTGAAAAAGATCGTGATCCCCAAGTAATTTTCCCCTATTTAGCAGCAAATCAGGACAAGCTGAATGATACTTTGGCTTATGTGTTGCAAGTTTGGGCAACGAATATCTTGCCACAATTGAAGGAAATATTAGCACAATACACTGCGGGGTTTATTGTTGAGTTTAGTAAGCTGGTGCAGATGTTTGAGCAAGGTAACCCAGCAGGTCGTATGGAAATTGCGATTGTAGGTTACCAAGTAGCCGCCACAGTTTTTACACGCGATCGCTTTCCTTATGAATGGGGAACAACGCAAACTAATCTTGCGCTTGCTTTCTCTGACCGTGTGCGTGGGGAAAAATCTCATAATTTGGAACAAGTAATATACTATTACAACCAAGCATTGGAGGAATACACACGCGATCGCTTTCCTTATGACTGGGCAAAAACGCAACGTAATATTGGAGTTGCGTACTCAGAGCGAATCTCTGGCAACCCAGAAGAGAACTTGGAACTCGCGATATACTGTTATAACCAAGCATTGCAAGAAATCCGACGCGATCTCTGTTCCGAAACGTGGGCAAAGGTGCAAAACAGTCTCGGGCTTGCCTACTCAAAACGACTCCGTGGTCAACAAACCGATAACCAAGAACTAGCGATACACCATTACAACCAAGCATTGACAGTATACACACGCGATCGCTTTCCCGATCAATGGGCAAAGGTGCAAAATCATTTGGGAAATCTTTTGGGTGAGCGTATTTGCGGAAAAAAAGCCGAAAACCAGGAACAAGCGATACACCATTACAAGCAAGCATTAAAACAATTTACGTATGATGGCAATCCCAAAATGTGGGCAGCAATCCAAAATAATCTTGGGATTGCTTACTGGGAACGTATTCTTGGCGAAGAGGCAGAAAACTTGGAATTAGCGATACATTATTGCAATCAGGCATTGCAGGTATACAAGCGCGATCTGTTTCCCGAAATGTGGGCAAGAAGCCAAAAAAATCTCGGCAATGTCTGGTGTAATCGGATTCATGGTAACGCTGAAGAGAACATAGAACTAGGAATACAGTGTTACAACCAAGCATTAGAAATATACACACGCGATCGGTTTGCCTACGAATGGGCAATAACCCATAATAATTTGGGAAATACATTCTGTCGGCGGATTCGTGAGGAAAAAGCAGAGAATATAGAATGGGCGATACACTATCATCAGCAAGCATTGAGTGTATACACACGCGATCGCTTTCCCCATGAGTGGGCAAACACCCAAAGTTTTCTTGGCAATGCCTGGTGTGATCGGATTCATGGTAAACGAAAACAGAACTTAGAATTAGCGATATACCATTACAACCAAGCATTGCAAGAATACACACGCGATCGCTTTCCCTATGACTGGGCAAAAACCCAAAATCATCTGGGGAATATTTACAAACCTTTGCAACGTACTCCAGAAGCAATCAAAGCCTTCCAATTAGCCTTGGAGATTTATACCCCCAAAACTTTTCCTCTCGAAAGTCTTATGGCTGGACGTTACTTGGGTAATTTTGCGTTTACTATGGGATTATGGACTGAAACTATCCAAGGTTTTGCTGTTGCCATTGAAGCTTTAGAAACTAGCAGCAGTTGGGTAACTTCAAAAACACAAAAGTCTAACGTTTTGTTAAACCCTCTTGATATGTATGAAAAAATAGTTCAAGCGCACATCAATCAGGGGCTGTTTGATCAAGCAATTGAATATGCCGAACGTTCCCACTCTCCGATGGTAGTACGCTTGATGGGGACTCAAGACTTCTACTGTAGTGGGGAAATTCCTGTAAAAGTTCAAGAGTTTTTGCAACAGTTCGAAGGAAAGCAACAGAAAATCGGCGTTGCACAAAAAAGGGATAAAGTACGAACCGCCAAGACGAGCCAGCGCTGCAGGAGGGTTTCCCGACCTAGGCGACTGGCGTAGCAAAAAGCGCCAATAAAGAAGTCTTCTAGTAAGCAAAGAAAATAAAATCATCCCAAAAATATGCAACGCCAAAAAGTGATTGGATTCAGGTCTGAGTGTGACTTAAAATTTCCTTAGTTAATGCCATTACATTCTCCACATCATTCACGACATAAACATTTTTTGGCCCAAGTTTTTGGAAGAAATTTTGACTTTCTTCATCTACACTCAACAAAATTACTTTCTTGTTGCCTTTCAAAGCTAGGCAAATCTCTGAAGCAGTACCCACACCCATACCACAAGCAATGACCACATGAGAAGAGAGAACATTGATATTGTTGCGAGCATTTCCCATATCAGTAAAAATGGTAATATCAACTGCTTTAGAAATACCTTGGCTATCATAGCAAGGAAGAATACCAATAGTTAAACCATTAACAGATTTTGCTCCCCGACTTGCCGCATCCATAACGCCAACATTTCGACCACCAGTCAGCAAAACCCATCCCTGTGTTGCAATGAGTTTTCCAAGTTCATAGGCATTTTGTACATCAATTGCTGTAGCTTTTTCTCCTGGTCCCATCACTCCAATTATGATTTTTCTCATTGCAGTTTATTAAGAAGAACACAGCATACAGAATTTATACCATTTTAGATTTTAGATTGTGAAAGAGTTACTAGTAACCGCTTTTAGTGTTCCATCTGTCGCAAACATTTTTGGAATTCTCAGATCTTGCACCAGTATCAACAACGAGGCAGAGCCTCGATATCTCGTTCCCAGGCTGAGCCTGGGAACGAGGGTTGGGAGGCTCTGCCTCCCGATTATTGAGAATGGTGAGCCAGCGCGGTCTTGGGGAGCGCTAGCCATGCAGGAGGGTTTCCCGACAGAGGTGTCTGGCGTTGGTTTCCCCCATGTTAGCGGAGCGAGCCGTAGGCTGCGACTGGCGTTAGCGCAGCGAGACCGGAGGTCTTCCCTGGAGGGTGCAAGATCTCAGAATTAGTATTATAATAAACTTCCAGCAATCATCCCAGCAAGGACAATAAAACCAATCCACACATTTTGTCGGAACATTTCAGCATAAGCAGAGTTAGGTAATTCTTTCTGGCTTAAGCGTGTGTATTGCCAAATCCAACTTACACTAGCAATGGAAAGACTAATCCAAAAACTAGGACGCAGTTGCAGAACTAAACCTAGCCAACTCAGTAAAAAGACAGTGCTAGCAAAGAAAATGCCAATTGCAACAGGCGCGAAACTACCAAAAAACAAAGCGCTAGAATTGACACCAATTCGTCGATCGTCCTCCTTGTCACTCATGGCGTAAACTGTATCAAATCCTAATGTCCACGTCACAGTAGCGCCCCAAAGCAGCCAAGTTGGGAGTGAAAGGTTATGCGTCACTGCACTCCAGCTAATTAAAACCCCGAAACCCCAAGCGATAGAAAGAACCAGTTGCGGAACAGGGAACACGCGCTTTGCGCCGGGATAAAGCAAAATAACTGGAACTGCTGCCACACACAACCAAAATGAGAGTACGTTAAGATAAAAGGCAAGAACTGCAGCACATGCCATCGCCACTATGGCAACTATGATGCCAACTTTCACAGTCAGCGTACGGGAAGCAAGAGGGCGATCGCGAGTTCTTTCCACTTGTGGATCTATATCTCTATCCCACAAATCATTGACAACACATCCAGCAGCACTTGTGGCGAGAGTACCCAAGATGATCACTCCAACAAGTGGTAAGGGTGGTTTTCCAGCAGCTGCCAAAAACACAGCCCATAAAGCGGGAATCATTAAAATTAACCGTCCCTCTGGTTTGTGCCATCGTAATAGCCGGATAATAACAAGCCATATGGGTTCGGTGTGATCTTTTGGCGTAGTTAGCATAGGTAGTAAAAGATGACTAAAGATAGATTGGTTCACACATATTTACATCTATAGAATATCTTTATCTGATATTTATAAAGTCACAACCATAAATCACAACTTGGAATAGAACCAGGAAGTCATTTTGGTTATGGATCAGGGCTTCTACTTAAAAACAATTTTGTTGTACAAAATACATTGTCTCGTCGATACGTCGAGATTGCCAGCTTTTACCATCCTTAACAGAGAGAAACGATAGATGGTGAATTTAGTTTCAGCTAACTGGGAGAGTGTTCCGACTCAAACAGCAAAGCAACATCGAATTATTGCTGCGATTGACTTAGGAACCAATTCGCTACACATGGTAGTAGTGGAAATTGAACCTACACTGCCATCTTTTAACATTATCGGCAGAGAAAAAGAAACCGTCAGACTCGGCGATCGCGAGATGAAGACGGGGAATTTGAAACCACAAATCATGGAAAGGGCGATCGCCACCTTGGGACATTTCCAAGAGATCGCAAAAACTCTCAACGTCGATACAATAATTGCTGTGGCAACCAGCGCCGTACGAGAAGCCCCCAATGGTAGAGATTTTTTGCAAAAAGTTGAAGATGAAGTCGGTTTAAGCGTTAAGTTGATTTCTGGTCAAGAAGAAGCGCGGCGAATCTACTTGGGCGTACTATCGGGGATGGAATTTGACGACAAGCCCCATATTATTATAGATATCGGTGGCGGTTCCACAGAATTAATTTTGGCCGATAGTCACGAAGGGCGAACGTTCACCAGTACCAAAGTTGGTGCAGTCAGACTCACCAGTGAGTTAATTACCACTGACCCAATTCATGACACTGAGTTTGAGTACCTACAAGCATATGCACGGGGGATGTTAGAACGTGCTGTTGAAGAGATCCAAGCAAATCTTAAGGATGGAGAATCTCCCCGTTTAGTAGGTACTTCCGGCACAATTGAAACTCTAGTGATGATTCATGCACGGGAAAAGGTAGACTCTGTTCCTTCTACGCTCAATGGTTACGAAATGAGCTTAAAAGATTTGCAGGAATGGGTCAATCGCCTACGGAAAATGAGTAACTCAGAACGAGCTGCAATTCCCGGCATGCCAGAGAAACGATCTGAAGTTATACTCGCAGGCGCAGTGATTTTACAGGAAGCCATGCTCGTTTTGGGGCTAGAGTCACTCGTAGTATGCGAACGTTCCCTAAGAGAGGGTATGATTGTAGACTGGATGCTTACTCACGGTTATATTGAAGACCGTCTACGTTACCAAGGTTCAGTAAGCCAGCGGAGTGTCCTGAGAATTGCGAATAAGTACGACGTCAATTTAGAGCACAGTGATAGAGTCGCAGTCTTTGCCTTAAGCATTTTTGACCAAACAAAAGGAACACTTCACGACTGGGGAGCAGATGAACGGCAACTCCTTTGGGCTGCAGCTATATTGCATAATTGCGGTCATTATATCGGTCATTCATCTCACCACAAGCACTCCTATTATCTCATTCGTAATGCTGAATTACTAGGCTATAATGAAACAGAGATAGAAATCATTGCTAATTTAGCACGTTATCATCGCAAATCTCCACCGAAGAAAAAGCACGAAAATTACCAGAATTTAGAAGGCAAAAATCATCGACAAATTGTCAGTCAATTGAGTGCTATTTTGAGATTGGCAGTTGCTTTGGATAGGCGGCAAATTGGAGCAATTACGCGAGTCGAGTGTGAATATCTAACTGAAAAACAAGAATTGATTCTCAAAATTTTTCCATCCCACGCTGATGATGACTGTGCTTTAGAACTATGGAGTTTGGATTATAAAAAGGATGTATTTGAAGCAGAGTTTGATGTCAAATTAGTAGCAAAGTTAGAGCTTAATATCGCTGCATTTAGTTAGATAAAGTGTTGGATAAATTAGGTGCGTTACACTAATGTAACGCACCTTCAAATAGGTTTAATGTACTACTCAAAAATTTTCGGTTTGTCCCTTGTGTCCTTAAGTTCTATTTACGAACTGCAAGAGCGTGGAAGTCAGCAATATTCTTACCACCGACAACATTATCAAATCTATATAAATGAGCGGGTTTAGCACTCTTACCTCCGTTTTCAACTTCCACGACACCTAGTCCTGGGAAAATACCCACACTGTTGAAAAATGCTGGGTCGTTTCCTGAGATGGGATTAGGTCCACGCTGTGTGAAAAAGGCAACTTGTCCGGAAGGTGATGGTTCTATTAAGTCTGGTGTAGGATCAGGACCCAAGGTATCACTGACTAGATCGACAATATTAACTGCGCGAGCTTTGTTTGAAGCCTCAACATTGGGATCAAATGGTTTAGCGTTGATATCGTGTATGGTGATGGAATTGGATCCACGATTTACTTGCCAAAGGTATTTAGCACCAATTAATGTCACACCATGAACATCATTACCGGATTGAGGAACTTTGAAGAAATCTGGACGCTTCGAGGGATTTTCTAGCAGAGATTTATTGTTATACAGATAGATAAAGTCCGCTATCTCGGGATCAGCATTGCCTGCGTTAGTTACGAAGTTGTCGCCAATCTGATAGGCAACCAATCCATTGAAAGTGGCTTCATCTTTACTGTAAATATGTGCGATTGTTAGTGTTTCCGCATTTACAATTGCCACGCCACCATCAGCAAAAGTGACATAAACAAACTTACCTGTATCATCAACGACAGCTACAACTGGTCGGGCAGTGGCACCAGTGGTAGGTACTCCTAAGGCTGTCTTTGTCTGTGGAGTATTGAAGTCTAATGTTTGAACATCACCAAAAATTTTACCTCCAGGGGCCTCATAATTTGTGCCAATCTTATGAATCCGCTGACCTGGAGTATCGGCAACATATACAAATTTGTTGTCTTTTGAGAGGTAAACAGCATGAGAGTTGGAGTTTGGTAATCCTGGTGGAAGAATTGAATCCACAACTTCACGCTTGTTGGCATCAATTGCATAGACATGAGCTGTAGTCGCATGTCCTACAATCGCGTGTGTACCGCCTTGATTGAAAGTAATCCAGTGGGGTTTTTGACCTGGTGCAAGATCGTTCTTCTTAGCACTGGCTGCCAAGTTAAATTGCTCAACCTTTGCATTACCTCTTAAAAAGTCTCGGTCGTTGCCTGAAAAAACAAAGAGATTTCCTCCCAAAGTAGTACCATCAACGGAATCTGCTTGGTCAATAGCCCAAACCTCATAACCTAAATTTCTTGGTCGTGCTGCTGAAGCTACAGTGGACAATCCCTCATGCAGTGGGAGAGGAACTTGGGTGAATATAGTCCAAGCAATTCCAATGAAAAACAAGCACGGAATGAAGAATTTTTTCATTTTTAACCTTCTTTATTTGAGTACATGAAAGAGTTTCGTGTCACTCCTCATCACTGATTTGATATGGATATATAGGGTTGGGGAATAAGCGATCGCTTGCCTTTTGCTCTGACTTTTCACAGCAAGTCTTCAAAACACACTGTTTCGTGGTTTCCACAACTTAATTCTCAATAGTTGTGAATCAATGAAAACAACTAATGGAAAAACTGGGGCTTGGGAAACCTTCAAAATGACATGAATCCACATACCGTGAAAAGTCAGTTTGCTATGTTAAAAACCCTCAATTTTGGGAATGATGACAAAGATTTGACTAGAACAAAACAGCACTGCCAGGTCATTAATCATAATTCGTATAGAAAATCTCCTTGTGTGGTGAACAAAAGAACGTTGGCTAAACTTGAACACAATCAGTTCTTTTAATTTGTAAAAAAATACATAATAGTATGCATCCAACAACTTATAGTCAATATTTTCTTTTGATAACATCACGCATCTTTTTATATAGAAAATAACTTTAAACTATGAATACAAAAGTTACCTCACTGAGAAATGAGGGTAGAGCTTTGTATGAAAAGCGCAATAGCACTAAGCGCTAATACAGAATTGGTCAACACCCTTGCAAAACGAAGATGCAAGCTGGATCTTCTAAAAAAAACCCTTATAACCTATAAAAGTTGTTATTACGACACACTGTCAAACTTTACTATAAATACGGCAAAAATATCAATTTTTAGTAGTATATTTACAGAAAATTTACAGAGGACTGATCATGTCAAGTTAGACACCATATCCAAAAAATATCCAAAAAAGATTGACAAGTGAATACCCCTTTGAGCGTCCCTCATCACTAAGTATTTATGCCTTCACAAATCGAAATAATTCGGTAAAATTAGTTAAAGCGATATTTCGCATTTGTAAAACAAAGGCATCAGCAATCCCATGGAACTGAAAAGCAATGCATCTCAACTACCCATCCCACGACTACTGTTGTTGATAGCCCCCTTTTTTTTCTGGGGTACAGCAATGGTGGCGATGAAAGGAGTAATACCCCACACGACACCATTATTTATGGCGGGAGTGCGTTTGATACCGGCTGGCGTACTTATTTTGATAGTAGCAGCATGGATGGGTAGACCTCAGCCCAAAGGCTGGGATGCATGGCTGTGGATTGCTTTATTTGCCTTGGTGGATGGAACACTGTTTCAAGGGTTTTTGGCAGAGGGCTTACTCAGAACAAATGCTGGGTTAGGATCTGTGATGATTGACTCTCAACCCTTGGCTGTGGCATTGCTGTGTTTGTGGTTATTCCAAGAACATATTGGTTTTTGGGGATGGTTAGGACTAGGGATAGGAGTCACAGGTATTAGTTTAATTGGCTTACCGGATGAGTGGATTCTCCATTTTTTCAACTCAGACACGATTGTAGAGATATTCTCTACAGCATCAATACAACAACTGTTTGCCAGTGGCGAGTGGTTGATGCTTCTAGCAGCGCTGAGTATGGCAGTAGGAACAGTGTTGATCAGGTTCGTCAGTCGCCATGCTGATCCTGTGATGGCTACAGGATGGCACATGATTATAGGTGGCTTGCCATTGTGGGGAATTTCATCAGTTGTAGAATCTGGACAGTTGCAGAACATTGTTCCGTCTGACTGGTTTGGGCTGGGTTACGCTACAGTATTTGGTAGTGCGATCGCCTACGGATTGTTTTTCTACTTTGCCTCTAGCGGTAATCTCACCAGTCTCAGTTCCCTCACCTTTCTCACACCCGTATTCGCATTGTTATTTGGCAATTTGTTACTTCAAGAAGTTCTCAGTCCGTTGCAGTGGGTAGGAGTCAGCCTGACTTTGGTTAGCATCTATCTCATCAACCAGCGCGAAACTCTGCCAGGGGTAAGCAAGAAGGTTGCTACAAGTGAAAAAACTATCACACAGCAACAACAAGTTTTAGAAGCGTCTGCAAAGACGATAAACAAAGTTACCTTGCCTGTGAGAAAATCTGAATCAGAGATGTTGCCTTAAATAAGGTAGTCAAAAAATATCTCAAAAATAAATAACTGACTCAAGTACAACAACTACCAGTTATGTGCTTGAATTTTAGGTTAGCCAGGGTTTATTTAATATACCAAAAGCCAAGAAGACATTTGATATTTATGTAGCTTATAGTTATTGTGGTATCAATGGCTTCCAATGCACGTTCTGGCTGAGACTTGCTATATGAGGCGACGCTATTCTTCTATTGTTTTTATTGCTTGCCTTGCTTGCTTAGGATTTGACCAACGTTCAGCAAGTGCAGTTAAACCTGAAATTGTTTTTAGAAATTTAGAACTTGCTCAAGTCAGTTCCAAAGATGCTGTCAAGCAGTCCATTCTTGGACTTGGTAGCACAGGTGCACAAGTGAAGTCAGTGCAAACCTTACTTAAGAAGTTAGGATACTATGATGGCGAGATAGATGGACGGTATGGCATAAGTACAAGCCGTGCTGTGACGAAATTTCAACAAGTAAAAGGTTTAAGTGTAGACGGTATTTTTGGTGATACAACTAGGCAGAGTCTTCAGACAACAATAAACAAGAAATTACCGCCTTCTACCATTGCAATTAGTTCTACGATTCAACCCAAGACCAAGAAAGACCCAGGAACAGACATACTTTGGTGGTCTCTCGTGGGTACTGGTGTTTTGGGAAGTATTGGGGCAGTACTTTATATAGTAAGAAAGATTGACAAGGGTACAAAAGTTGTAACATACCCAGAAAATTATAGTCAGCTAAACACCAGTTTAGTTCCGCAAACTATACAAAAGTTCGATGTAAAGAACGACGATGAGTTTCATAACACTAGTGTCATCAGTACGCAAGAAACAGAAACAACGATACCACCGTCTACTGAATTTTTACCAATGGAAACAACTTCTCGCCTTGCCAAAGTTGACATCATTGACCAGTTGATTTTAGATTTACGTAGCCCTGATCCAACACAGCGACGTAAAGCTATCTGGGATTTAGGTCAAAAAGGAGACTCACGAGCAATTCAGCCTTTAGTAGACTTGATGGTGGATGCAGATTCCCAACAACGCAGCTTGATTTTAGCTGCTTTGGCAGAAATTAACACCCGCACACTTAAGCCAATGAACCGTGCTTTGGCAATTTCATTGCAAGATGAAAGTCCACAAGTGCGACAAAATGCCATCCGGGATTTAACTCGCGTATATGACATGATGGCTCAAATGAGTCAAATCTTATCTCATGCTGTGCGAGATCCGGATGCAGACGTGCGATCAACAGCAAAGTATGCTCTTTCACAAATGAATCGTATCCGTGCTTTGCCTGGTGATGCAAGTGAGGAGGACAAAGATACAGAGGGAGAGGAAGAAGAGGACGAGGAAAATTTTTAGCAGTTATCAGTTACCAGTTATCACTGTTCACTGTTTACTGTTCACTGACTTAAGCGTCTGGTAATTCTCCAAAGCGTTGGCGATAGCGCTCAAGTAACTCTGTCATCTCTGCTGCTTGCTGTTGCGCTTGTTCTGCAACTTCTTGTGGTGTCTTATACCTAACGCCTTGTGCATCATACCAATAAAGCACTTCCAGTTCTACTTCTCCATGAAGGTAGCTTCCCCTACCAATCCGCAAACCCATTTCTGGTATCCAAAAAGGTTCTCCAATTTGTAACTTATATTCTCCGTTGATTAAACGATAAACTTCTAATGGCTGATGTTGGTCTCGTCGCCAATATTCAGGATTGTAAATGACATAATATAGAATACCCAAGCGAGCATAGACCGACATTTTCTTATCATATTCGCCCCCATAGGTAAGAGAAACAATTTCTAAAGCAAAAATTGGGACAACATCGTTTTCTTCCCAAAAAACATAGCTTTTACGTAAAACATTTCCTTTAAATCGCTCTACTCCTAAACTTAAGAAACCATCTGGCACAACAGGTACAACATGACTGACTCCTGTGGTGTGATAAATTGCCATATCAACCCCAAAAAACCAATCTAAGCGATTTGCCCAGATAAACTTCAGCAGGAATAACAATAAATTCGGGACAAAATTTTGATTTTCGTTATCCACAGGAGTGTCGTCTGAACAAGGAAGTTCAGCGCTGGTTGGCAGTTTAAATATCGGGTTTAGCATGTAGTCTTTCCCCTAAATAGGTACTTTTATGATTTAGATGTCTTCTTTCTAAACAAATCTTTAATCCATTTCCACTTAGCTACGATAAAAACGGACGCTCCTGTCAAAACAGCTGCGATCGCACTCCAGTTCTCTATAATCCATTTCCAATTTTGTCCTAACCAACTGCTTGGGTTAACTGCAACCGTGACGTCACGACTAAAAGTCTCCAAACACGCTGGTACTTCTGGTTGATTTTTAATACTAATGTAAGCACATATTTCCAGAAAAAGCTTTTGACTACCTGCCTCACTGGGAGTTACATTCCACAGCCACTTAACCACACGTCCTTGCGCTAAAACCTGCTTTTTCTGGCTTAGAGGTTTGATTTCAAAGCTAGCTCCTGTAAGTTCTGCTCCTAAAAAGGAAGTTACATCAATCGGCTGAGTTTTAGCATCTTTACTGAGTCCTGCTTTTAGATCACGCTGCAAGTTATCAGTAACACGTACTTCGATCACTTCATTCTCAGCAACTTTCATCTGTGTAGCAATATCAAAGGCGATTTGTCCAGGTCTGAGAGTTTCTTTCAGGGTAGCAGAGTAAGCATCCTGAGCAATTTTATAATTTGGACTGACGCTCTGGGTAGTGGGAGTCGCACCAGTCTCACTAGATTCTGCTGGAGTAGTAGCACTATTACCACCAGGTCCTCCCGCAGGAGATTCATCGCCACGGCCGTCACAGCCAACAAGCAATGCCAGAATGATAACTAAGATAGAGGTATAGATGAAAAAGTGCTGTCCCCTAGAACGATATCTCATAGTTGCTTACAATATTATTGATGAATATTTTGACTATAAAAATTAGAATTAGGCACATAATTCTATTATCCAATTAACCGCATTTTAGACCTTATATCTCAATACGGTTCAGTTAGAGCCAAAATCCCTAAATTGCCTAGGTTGGGGAGCCACTCCCCTATGGCTAACGCCACGCCATACGGTGAGTCCAGCGCTGCGGGAGGGTCTCCCTCATGTGCCACTTCTGTGCGGAGAGCAGCGCCTTGCGGTGAATCCAGCGCTGCAGAGAGAAGTGCCTTGCGCGGGTTCCCCGCGTTGTGGCAACTTCGGAGCGGGTTTCCCGCCGTAGGCGACTGGTGAACCCGGAGGGAGCCAGTCCTTGATGAGGGTTTCCCGACAGAGGGATCTGGCGTTGGGGTTCCCCCAAAGTCTGTCGGGGGAAGCAACCCAAGCGACGAGCTTTGACCGTTGTGGCGACTGCGGAGGGTTCCCCCCGTTGTAGGCGGAACGCCTTCCCGCAGGGTAGAATGTGGCGTCAGGCGACGGGCGTTCCCGGAGGGCTATCGGGGAGAACCTCCGGTTCCGCTGCGCGCTCCGCAGTCGCCTCTGTCGGGAGACAAGGACTGCGCCGTGGTGTCTCACCGTGCGCGACTTTAAGCGTTGAGGCATGTGGCGTGAGCGTAAGCTCCAGGAGGGTCAAACTTGTCGTTCCTCGGCAGAAACTGAATTTTCTTTGGAAGCTTTGGGCGATCGCTTTGAACAATGGTTCATGAAAATTTTAGATTTTTGTTATATTTTTGAATTCATGAGCCATATTTTTGGCTCCGATATTGGATTTTGCACGGATAAAAAGATATAAATAGCAAATTGACCTATTGTCAATCAATATTTTTATCATTTGTTCTTAAACATTATTGATGCAATCCAAAACTCAAAATCTCAAAACTAAAATTGTTCCTCCACCTCTCAAACCAGGTGACTTATTACGAGTGATTTCTCCTAGCGGTGCTTTACGGGAATTTGAGGCTTTCCAAAAAGGGGTAGAAATTTGGCGATCGCGCGGCTATCGAGTAGAACTATTTCCAGAGATAGATGACAAATGGGGATATCTAGCTGGGAAAGATGAATCGAGGCGTGAACAACTCGCCACAGCATGGCAAGAGCCAGAGTGTCGCGGTGTTCTGTGTACTAGAGGTGGTTTCGGTAGCAGCCGTATTTTGGAAAATTGGACATGGCAGAATTTAGAAAACTCAGCGCCAAAGTGGCTTATTGGTTTTTCTGACATCACCGCGCTTTTGTGGAGTCTTTACACAGCAGGAATTTCTGGTGTTCATGGTTCCGTGCTGACAACTCTAGCTTGCGAACCAGATTGGTCAATTCAAAGGTTATTTGATTGTGTGGAAGGTCGTCCTCTTGCACCTTTAAAGGGTTGTGGTTGGGGTGGAGGTGTGGTCAATGGTATCGTGTTACCAGGTAATCTTACGGTGGCAACTCATCTACTTGGTACGCCAATGCTACCAGATTTGGATGGTGTGATTTTGGCATTGGAGGATGTGACAGAAGCTCCGTACCGCATTGACCGCATGCTAACACAGTGGCGGATGAGTAGTGTTTTATCAAAAGTTAGTGGAATTGCACTGGGTAGCTTTAGCCGTTGTGAACCACCTGCAAATGTTCCTAGCTTTAGTGTTGAGGAAGTGTTGCGCGATCGCCTAGGAGATTTAAACATTCCCATTGTCTCAAACCTGCCTTTTGGTCATGACGCTCCCAATGCAGCTTTACCTGTGGGAGTTACAGTTGAATTAGATGCAGACCAAGGTATTTTGAATATACTCTAACCAAGCAGCGGTGTTAATCTTTATTTCTTAATATGAGGGTTAGGTTCACCAAAACAAACTTTGTGATCAAGGTCACGCCCACTTAATTGCATTCTGAGTTCTGAGTTCTGAGTTCTGCGTTCTTCTTCTTTAATATTTATGAAGTTTTGAGTGCAATTTGAATAGAATTTTTACGAGCAACGCTTCAAAAGCAAGTCTTCTTAAAAAAGGGCAATCCTAGGATGATAAGCTAAACAATGACATAAAAAAGAGTTTAGGATGAACTGTTAAATGGGTATTTCCTCCAACGCTCCTTATCTTCTCAGGGCAGCTCGTGGTGAAGCGTTAGACCGTCCACCCGTATGGATGATGCGACAAGCGGGACGATATATGAAAGCTTACCGAGATTTAAGGGAGAAGTATCCTTCTTTTCGTGAACGCTCGGAAATACCGGAAGTAGCGATTGAAGTATCCTTACAACCGTGGAAAGCCTTTCAACCAGACGGAGTGATTTTGTTTTCTGATATCGTCACACCGCTACCTGGTTTAGGTATTGATATGGATATCGCTGAAGGTAAAGGACCAATCATTCACTCGCCGATTCGCACCTCAGAGCAAATCGATAACCTGCATGCTTTAGAACCGGAAGAATCGCTGCCTTTCATTAAAACAATCCTACAAGCATTACGGCAGGAAGTAGGCAACGAATCAACTGTGTTGGGCTTTGTCGGTGCACCTTGGACATTAGCCGCTTATGCGGTAGAGGGAAAAGGTTCAAAAACTTATTCCATCATCAAAAACATGGCGTTCTCAAATCCGACGCTGCTGGATAAGTTGCTGACAAAATTGGCAGATGCGATCGCCACTTATGTCCGCTATCAAATTGATTGTGGCGCACAAGTTGTGCAAATGTTTGATTCTTGGGCAGGACAATTGAGTCCCCAAGATTATGAAACCTTCGCACTACCCTATCAGCAGCGCGTTTTCCAGCAAGTCAGAGAAACTCATCCTGATACACCCCTGATTCTACTGGTGAGTGGTAGTGCAGGTTTGCTTGAGAGGATGGCACTATCAGGCGCGGATCTAATCAGTCTAGACTGGACAGTAGATATGGCAGACGCACGGGAAAGATTAGGCAAGCACCTCAAAGTGCAGGGAAATCTTGACCCTGGTGTGCTGTTTGGTTCTAAGGAATTTATCCGCGATCGCATTTACGACACTGTTCGCAAAGCTGGCAATAAAGGGCACATTCTTAACCTTGGTCACGGTGTTTTACCAGAAACTCCAGAGGAGAATGTTGCTTTCTTCTTTGAAACGGCGAAGCAACTTAGTAGTGCAGTTGTATGACAAGCCGAAGTCAGGGGCGCAAAGCCGCCGCGCCTCCTGAGTGTCGAATCGCTATGGCACAGTATTTCCTTTAAACATATGTTTCAGTCTATTCACCTTGAAAGGGGTGTTAGGCTGAAATCGCAACTGAAATCGTGAGGTAATCAGTTAAAGCGTAGGTGGAAGGTGATTGGTGGGCAATTGCCGCTCTCGTAATGCTACTTTGTAAAGAAAGACACTTAGATGTTCCATCTAAAGCAGCATTCTATGAAACGTCGTACTTTTCTGAGCTTGGCGGGTAGCAGTCTAGGAGTAGCAGCGGGAATACACTATGGACAGGCGCAATCAGTCACAAAAATGGATGAACTCTGGTTAGCTTTAGAACATTGGCTGGGTCAGCAACTCCCCGAAGTACTTGCCGACCTCAACCCCGGATGCTCGAACAAGGAACTCAGTGAGTTAGAGCGTCGCTTGAATTGCAGGCTACCGGAAGACTTTAAGGCTTTCTACAGGCGTCATGACGGGCAAAAGGGAGAGACCACAGGGTTGTTTTGTGGTTTGCCTGTTCTAAGTACGCAGGCTCTCTACAAGCATTGGGACGGTTGGCGCGAGATTGCTGACGAAGATCAAGAGATCGCAACCGAGATTACCGGCGAATCCTACCCTAATGGCGCAATCAAGCCCACCTACATTAACGTCAAGTGGATACCTCTTACGTATGACGGGGGGAGTAATCACCTCGGAATAGATGTAGACCCCGGTCCCGCAGGGGTGGTAGGTCAGGTGATTAACTTCGGGCGCGATGAGAACAATAAGTTTGTGGTTGCTTCTTCGCTCTCCAACTTCATCGCTTGGATGCTCGCCCAGTATCAAAGTGGCAATTACAAGAGCAGTGAGCGTTCATTGGATCTCAAAGAGCCACGGAATAGCCATTTCTTGGATGTCGTGCCACTGCTGTTTGGCAGACCCTAACCATCGCCCGTCATGAATGCAATTTAGATGTTTCAGAAGTTATAGGGTGGACACTGCCCACGGAGTTTGGTAGGGGACAGTTAAGGAGAATGTTGCTTTCTTCTTTGAAACGGCGAAGCAACTTAGCAGTGCAGTTGTATGATCAGGCGAAGTTAGGGGCGCGGCGGCTTTGCGCCCCCTGGCTGTCTTCCAAACTAGATCAAAAGGCTGGCTTTTGTTCCTTACACCTAGAGTCGTTATCCAAAGCAAATGTCTGTGATACAGCACAATTACCCTAGAGCGATTGACTTTAGCCAAAGGGATTCCCTGAAGCAGATTCTAGTTGATTCTCCCGTCCTCACGAGCTATGAGGTTAGTTGGGACACGATTCACTTTCTGTATCATCGAGAACCTGCGCACGAAACTCCTGAATGTCAGTTTAAACAACACCTTATCAGTATCTATCTCAAGCCATTTGAAGCAAGACGGTGGATTCATGGACGATGGTGTCAAGAAAATTATCAAAGTGGCGATCTTAGTCTATTTCCAGCTGATCAAACGGCTCCTAAATCTCAGTGCGATCGCGAAGATGAGTGCATCCATCTCTGTTTAGAAACGCCATTTTTTGAGCGAGTTGTTTATGAAGCGGTGAATACTAATCGCCTTGAGATTGTACCAAACTTCAAATTTCGGGATGCGCTGATCCAACAGATTGGACTGGAACTCAAAACAGAACTGGAATCAGGTGGCGTTGAAAGCCGTCTCTACGCCCAATCAATGGCAACAGTTCTGTCTGTCCATCTCCTACGTAGATATTCGACCTGTCAACCGATAATCAAACAGTATGCTGATGGACTCCCCAAGTGGAAGTTGGATCGGGTGCTCACCTACATCCAAACAAATTTTGACCAAGATATTAGTCTAACGGAACTTGCTGACCTCGTTGAGATGAGTTCTCATTATTTCGCTTGCCTGTTTAAGCAATCCATCGGTTTTTCTCCACATCAATACCTGATTGATTGTCGAATCAAACGTGCAAAACAACTGCTGCGAGAGCAAAAATTGTCTATTGTAGAAATTTGTCAGCAAGTTGGCTACCAGAGCCAAAGCTACTTCACTAAGGTTTTCAGAAAACACACTGGCATCACGCCCAAGAAATTTAGAGACTCACTCTAAACTCTCGAAAGAAAATTATCGGAAGATTGAAACAATTTTCGGAACAACAGGCAAGACAGCAGCAGAGAACGATTGTTAAACTTCAGCAATCATCAATAAAATCGCTACCTTCTGTAGGGAGTTGAAAGATGTCTGAAGTTACTCGAAAGGTTATCTTTCTGATTTGCTTTATCGTTGTATTTGTGATTCGCTTTTATTTCGCCCGACTGGTAAAACAGAACAAGATTACAGATGACCGTAGAACAACTCAGGAGAAGTTATCACTGTTGTTAACATTTCTAGGAATGTTTATCCTGCCTCTAGTTGGCGTCTTTACACCTTGGCTCGACTTTGCTGGGTATAACCTACCTGATTGGACTGGTTGGTTTGGTACAGTTTTTTTTGTATTGGCTATCTGGCTGTTTTGGCGTTCTCATACAGACTTGAGTTTGAACTGGTCAGCCTCGCTAGCAGTTCGGGAGAATCATTCTTTAGTTGATACTGGAGTATACCGATACATTCGCCATCCTATGTATGCAGCCTTTTGGCTTTGGGGAATTGCCCAAGCTCTCCTTTTGCACAACTGGATTTACGGTTTGTCTTATATCGTATCATTTGTGCCGATGTATTTAAAGCGAGTACCTCAAGAAGAGCAGATGATGCTTGATACATTTAGGGAACAGTATCAAGACTACATGTCTGGTACAGGGCGAGTGATTCCAAAATTTTTACTTTAGAAAGTTACTTTGAATTTTGAAACTTTTTTACCATTCACAATTCATAATGCATAACTCCTGAATCTTATTTGAAACTCTCTATGACCCAGAAACGGATTTTAGTCACGGGTGCAAGTGGTTGTATCGGTCACTACATAAGTGAAGCCTTAATTCAAGAAACAGAATACGAACTGTATCTGCTGGTTAGGAATCCAAAGAAACTGCAAGTCGATACTCAAGCACGTCCTGGTGTGACAGTCTTGCAGGGTGATATGCAAGAAATAAGTAAATTTGCCGACTTGTTGAAAACGATAGATACTGCAGTACTAACAGCGACGGCTTGGGGCGGTGAACAGACTTTTGATATTAATGTCCATAAAACCCATGAGTTGCTCAACTTGCTAGATCCAGACAAATGCCAACAAGTGATTTATTTTTCCACAGCTAGCGTTTTGGATCGCAACAATCAACCTTTGAAGGAAGCAGGCGAACTGGGTACAGATTATATCCGTTCCAAGTACGATTGTTTGCATAAGATATCGCAGTTAGCTATAGCCCCCAAAGTGACGACTGTTTTTCCTACTTTAGTGCTGGGGGGCGATGCGGAAGCCGCCGCCTTCGGCGGTCGCAATAAACCCTACTCACATGCTACATCTGGTATTCCAGAAGTAACGAAATATATAGATTTGATTCGCTTTTTTGAGGCAGATGGCAGTTTCCACTTCATCCACGGGCGAGACATTGCCACTGTCGTGCGGTATTTGATTGATAATCCTCCCAAAGAAGACGAACCGCGCTCATTTGTTTTAGGTCAGAAACAGTTAACTGCTAACCAAGCAATTGAAGAAGTTTGCGCCTACCTTGGGAAAAAGATTTACTTTCGCATCCCTCTATCTATATCTTTAGCCAATTTAATTATCGTTTTGTTCCGCATTCAGATGGCTGCCTGGGATAGATTCTGTATGAACTATCGGCATTTTAGTTACGAAAATTTTATTAATCCCGGCAGTTTCGGTTTACCAAATTACTGTGCGACGGTGAGTGATGTTTTAAAAATCAGTGGTGTTAAGCCATTTATCAAGTAAGGTCAGTTTCGTTGAATGACCTCAAAAGCGTTACCAACCCGTGTAAAAAACCTGCACCTCCTCGCTTGCTACCGTGTACACACATTTCACTCAAAACCTCACCCTCGCTTTTTGCTACGCAAAAATCTTTCCCTCTCCTTAATAAGGAGAGCCAGTGCGTTGCGGGGGTTCCCCCCGTTGTAGCACCTGGCGTGAGGGATGCCCGACAGGGCAGGGTGAGGTTAAAAATAGGATCTTCCTACTATGGACAAGTTAAGGGATTTTGTTCCTAAGGAGTTTGTAATGAGCGCTTAACTACCTTGAGTCTAGGAGTAAGAACTTTGGACTTGATAAGCAACAGCAAGCGCCGATAGCGGTGAAAACCTTGTATTGCCTTTTGGACAGGTGGAGAACTTTGGGCGACTGATCCCTCAAACCATAAACCCTGATTATAAGCAAATCTTGCAGTCAAAAAAGATTTAGCAACATTTACCCAAGAGTAAGATTGAGCAAGAGAATTAGTATTCTCACTATGACCTGCTTCCCAAGGAAAATCTCCCCAAGCCTTCGCCTCTGTATAAGAAGGGTTTAACCAAAATGACTGAAGCACATCTGCAGAAGCTTCACGCACATCTGCCCACGGATTCACTAAGTTTGAATCAAGTAACAGATTCTCTGTAAAAGAGTAAACTGCCTTCCTGACAACTGGTAGTCCCCAGTCGATAATCCTTTGATTATGTTCTTCCTTGAAAACTGGTCGAACTTGATCCCCTTCCTCCATGAAGCCAAGCACGGTACCATGATCTGCACTACAAAACATTTCCAAAGGAACAATACCCAACTCAGGTAAAACATCTTTAAAGCCAGTTCTTGTCCGTTGATCAAAGAAATAGCCTTTCTTAGAGTCAGATTGATTTCCCTTGGAATTACTTTTGAGGCCGTAAAATAAACCCACATCAAGTGTGGCACCGTTGGCATTGACAAGTGCCGCTAACGAATCATATGAACTGCCAAACCAACCAACATCAACTAATCCCTTTGGCGTTGAGTCAAGCACTCCCTCTTGTTCTAGATATTTCATCAGAACTTGTTTCTTCTGTTGTGCTTTCTGAAGAATGAGGTCACTGACTTCAGGTTTGTCAAGGACTGGGTGCAACAGCTGTACCTCTTGTGGACTGAGAATTCGCAACCAATCTTCTTCTTTGAATCCAACAGCAGCCAAGCTATCACGAATCTCTTGGGGAGCAATAGAAACCCGCGCCAGAAAATCTTGAATAGATAGGGTACTTGTGCCATCCAAAATCCAGCTTGGTCTTTTCAGCATCTCCAATGCCTGCTGTTGATCAAGACTGACGACTGCTGGCAGATTCCACGATAATCTACTGCCATAGATATAGCGAAGTTCGCAAGGAAAGTTGAGCTTGGCGACTAATCTACGCGCTATTTCCAGCAAAACTTGACCATCTCTCGACACAAAGTAGAGCCGTTTTAAACCCATCCGCTGAGCCTGTTGGAGTATCCAGAGAACATAGCCGACTAATGTCGGGGCTACCACACCTGCAGCGGCATCACGCAAAGCCTCTTCTTTTGATGATGATGCCGGAACTTGCAAGCGCACTAGTCTGGAGGCACCAGCCATAGCAGAAGATAAACCCTCTGTTGCATAGGAATGTGACTCTAGTTTTTGCTCATATCTATTCAAGTTGCCTTCAGAAAAATGTTCAGCTTTCAACCCAACTTTTTTGGCACCCTGAACATCAATACGCAAATCATTACCATAATGAGATACTTCCGCTGGCGAAACACCCTCACGACTGAGCAATTCTCGGAAAAGTTCACCTGTTGCCTTGGATTTTCCGTATTCATAAGATACATACAGTTCATCACCATCCACCCAGAACGAATGACGCATTAACTGGTCTTTGATGAACTCAGCAGGCAAATACATATCGGAGACGAAAACCACACGCTTGTTTTGCTTGCGGGCAGCTTGTATGAGATCCCTTGCAACCGGGATCGGGCGAATCAGCTCAGATTCCAAGGCACATTCAATGTGCATGATTTTTTCGCATTGCTCATCAGTGAGTCGCAGGGCGATCGCAACTTCTGTGTAGATTTGGTGCAAAGAATATTTTTCACCTATATTGCTGTATGCCCGGAACTCAGCTGTAGTGCGAGCATGAACGAACGCTTCAGGTGTACAGTGAATCAGAGATTGATTGGCTAATCGCTTACCTAGCAAAAGAAAGAACGCTTTTGGTGTTCCCACAGTTCGTGTCAGAACGGTGTCGAAAACGTCAAATGAGGAGATTTGCATTGTGTTGTGTTAATGTATTCGTTTTTAGTAAAAATTAGCTAAAAGGATGTTTTATAAGTATTGTTTGAAACACACCGATCTTCAAGATATCCTTAGATCCTTTTGGGAAACGAGGTAAAAGTCCCCCCTTGGGAAGGGGGATTTAGGGGGATCTACGACAATTTTGTATACTCAATTAAACTTTCCAAACATCCTCTAATGAACACCAATTCTATGGATCATCAAGTTAAGGCTAAATTAAACCAAAACTTGTGTCTGACATCCCTAACATAATGTCTTAAAGCAATTTCTTTACTAGCAAATTTATCTGGATAAATAAATTGGTCTTCTACATTGAGAACATATCGTTGCGAGCACAAAGGCTTGCCATGATTCTGGTGGATTGTCAGATGCACCACTGTTTGTTCAGTAAAATACGAGGGAACTCCTTCCATCTTCGCCAAACGTTCAATAGCAAAACTCCAATCCAACTCGTGCTTGAATAAAATAAATCCAGCATTGATTGGATTTAACTTCTCGGAGTCATCGCAAATAATTCTGTCATCTAATGAATTAGAGCAATCAGGTAGATATCTAGTGTATTGATCATCTGAAGTAGCTAACTCAACTAAGTCAATTCCACCTGGGAAAAACAAAATATCTGAATCAGTGTAGATCGTTGGACCATTCACAGGAATTGACATTAATGCCGATAACTTTCTGCCCATTGTATGGTGTTGAGCATATTCAGAAACACATTCAGGCAAGTCGTTTCTAACAAGTTTTTTTAAAGGCACCACCTCAACACAGGGATGTATGCGGCACAGTAAACGACAACTATCATCAGTATAGCTACCATCAGAAATAACAGTGAATTTTTCTGGAATACCTACATAACGGATGAATGACCGAATACTTACCACTTGTTCTGGCAAGTCCCGCTCGCATGATAAAGAATAAATCTTAATTGGAACTTTTCGATTTTGTTTTATAGGAGCTTTGACCAACTTAACAACTATGTCTCTATAAACAGAACGAATAAATTGCCCTTGAAATTTTGCTGTATGATAGCCTATGTTTACCATTTGTTTATCCTTAAAAAAATATAATTTACGACTACAGCTACAGTCATACTTAAGTATATAGATTGGTCGCTGCAATCCTACTTAGGCTGAAACGAGATCAATTTATATTAGACTTTATGGATACTAAATATAAACTCCGGAATGAATTCCTAATAGTTTTTTGATTAGTTTTACCAAATTTCTCTGGTTAGTTAGAGAACGTCTGAATATAAAATTGCATATGTACAATAGATTAATTGCGTGGAAATACATGGTCAATAAAGATTTGTTTTTTTTACATATTTTTTATATTCACCAGACAATATATGTCGCTATTCCTAATTTTATGAGTGACGCATTGACATGAAAGTTATTATATTTTATAATTTAATACTTTTAGTGCTTGTCATCTTAAGCGCTTCGTGTTAACGCTCTCCAGAGTATCCCATTTTGGAAAATACGCCCAGCGAATAGAATTCAAAGGCTATACAAACTGAAGTCTGTGGGCTAAATATGCCGAAATCGAATCCTCCCTAACACTCCCACCCCTTGAAGGATACTCCTAGCAGATTAACGGCGATATGCGAACGCAAGTGCGTGCAGCTTTGCGCAAAGCGCAGACGCATAAAGGCGTATGGCACTCGTTGCTCTAGTTTTCCGTAGAAAGCAGCAATACTTTTTCTAGAAATTAATGCAGTTATCACATGCGAGAAAGCTCTGCTTGTTCTTGCTACCAATGTTTAAAGTTGAGGTGCAGCGTCAAATCTCACCGATGAAACAGACTGATGATAACTTTTTATACTAGAAGTATTTGGATATATATATAGCTCAAGTGTCTGATCTGTGGTTGCACTTGTATCAAAAAAAATGATAATATACCCAAGTTTTGGCAAAGCCAGTCAGAATATCACGAAAAAAATATCAAAGATCCTCCAATCTGTATTTAAATCCTGCTATTTTTATCCTGAAAAGCATTTTGCTACAGGAACTTCTATAGTTGTTTGTACGAATTGGTTACTGAGCAATGACTACTATTGAGCCAAAAAACCAGACAGATATGTCCGATATGCAGGAACAATCATCCTCCTCATCAAGTCAAAAAATGTTGTTATTTACTTTGAAGATCATTGAGTATTTCTTTTTAGCTGCTTTTATTGGTTCAGGTGTTATTACTTTTGTTCTTCCAGACAATCCAAGAGTCGTACTCACTGGATCTATTTCTTTGGCTATCTTTGTTTTTCTGTTCCTCATCAATCAACAAGTGTTTCGGGTTTCTAGTAACGCCGCTTCTAAACTCGATCTACAGAGAAAAGCCGAACTCTATCTAATGAACAGTAACAATCACTCCACAAAGAACCCGATTGCCCCAGCCAGAGAAAAGGCTTTACAGTATTCCCAAGAGTTGATTGACGATTATAAAAAAACTCGAAATCTATCGAGAAATCTTTACTATAGTTTGCAAATCGGAACCATTGTTTTCTCAGGAGTGACACCAATTTTAGTTTTGGTAGACAAATTGGAACCAGGTCAAAGTTTACTGAAGTGGCTACCCGTAATCTTTCCAGCTATTGCCTCCATAGTTGCTAGTGTAGTCACCTCGTTTCCTTTTCAGGAAAATTGGATTTCTGCTAACACGACAGTTGAATCGTTAGAAGCGGAACAAGAAAAATTTGTCTTGGGAATAACTCCATCTTATCGTTGCTATGACTCAGTTGACGAAAGCCAACAACAACAAAAGGCAAAGGAGGCAATAGAAAACTTTATTACTCAAGTGAATAATATTCACCTCAATCAATTGCAAGCAGTGACTGAGAGTCAGAAAAAAGAGGAGAAGACACAGCCAGCAGATCAATCTACCCAGTCAAACTCACAGCAAAGTTAAAAAAATAAAGTAAAAAAAATTGCTTTTGAGAACGAATGGCGTCTAAGTGCCGAGTTATCTTAGGTTAAGTTGTAACTCAATGCACTTAGGCCCTATCTTTTGGCTATGTGAACTAGCTCACTTGCCTGATCAAACAGAAACTTCAAAGAAGAAAACTTCGTCAGTGTACCAATTATTATAGTTACAGCGAAAAAACACTTTTGTTTGTGAGGGTTGACGGTTCATGCGAATTTTACTAGTTTATCCCATTTTTCCCAAAACATTTTGGTCTTATGAGAAAATATTGGCGTTAGTTGACCGCAAAGTTCTCTTACCACCATTGGGTTTGGTGACAGTAGCAGCAATTTTGCCTCAAGAATGGGAGTTTAAGCTAGTTGATCGCAATATCCGCCCAGCGACAGAAGAGGAATGGGCTTGGGCGGATGTGGTCGTCTTTTCTGCGATGATAGTCCAAAAACAAGATTTATTAGAGCAAATTCGCGAAGCAAAGCAACGTGGTAAGTTAGTTGCTGTAGGTGGTCCTTACCCCACCTCAGTTCCTGGGGGAGTTCAAGAAGCTGGTGCAGATTTCCTAATTTTAGATGAAGGGGAAATTACCCTCCCAATGTTTATTGAAGCAATTAAACGAGGTGACACTTCTGGTACATTCCGCGCGACAGAAAAACCAGATGTCACTACAACCCCAGTACCCCGTTTTGATTTGCTAGAGTTTGACGCTTACGATATGATGTCAGTTCAGTTTTCGCGGGGTTGTCCTTTCCAGTGCGAATTTTGTGACATTATTGTTCTTTATGGACGCAAACCTCGCACCAAAACTCCTGCACAACTCTTGGCAGAGTTAGATTACCTCTATAAGCTGGGTTGGCGGCGTGGTATTTTTATGGTGGATGACAACTTTATCGGCAACAAGCGCAATGTTAAGTTGTTGCTCAAAGAGTTAAAGGTTTGGATGGCAGAACACAAATATCCATTCCGGTTTGACACCGAAGCTTCTATTGACTTAGCACAAGATCCAGAATTGATGCAGCTGATGGTTGAGTGTGGTTTTGCTGCGGTATTTTTGGGAATTGAAACACCAGATGAAGACAGTTTGCAACTGACAAAGAAGTTTCAAAATACGCGTAGTTCGTTAACTCAGGCTGTGCAAAGTATCATCAAAGCGGGTTTACGACCAATGGCTGGGTTTATTATTGGTTTTGATGGAGAGAAATCAGGTGCAGGCGATCGCATTGCCCGCTTTGCCGAACAAGCAGCTATTCCCTCCACAACTTTTGCTATGTTACAAGCACTACCAAATACAGCCCTTTGGCATCGCCTTAATAAAGAAGGACGACTACGGGAAAATAAAGATGGCAACATTAACCAGACAACTTTGATGAACTTTATCCCCACTCGTTCTTTGGAAGACATTGCCAGAGAATATATTGAAGCTTTTTGTAGTTTATATGACCCCATCTCCTACTTGGATCGTACCTACCGTTGTTTCCTCATCATGGGTGCACCGAGTTGGAAAGCACCATTCAAGATGCCAGAGTGGGTTGTTGTTAAAGCCCTGCTACTGATTATTTGGCGACAAGGGATCAAACGGGAAACTCGCTGGAAGTTCTGGCATCACCTGTTTAGTATCGTCAAGCGTAACCCTGGAGTTGCAGAGCATTATCTCGCCACCTGCGCCCACAATGAACATTTCTTGGAGTATCGCCAAATTGTACGAGAGCAAATAGAATCTCAGCTTGCTGAATATTTGGCACAAGGCGTAGAAAAACCATATGAGATAGTGAATCAGACAGTGGCTGCTGTAGCTAGTTGAGTATGGATCATAGTTTGTTCAGCCACTATCACCACAAAACAACAAGCTTATTTACAGTCTCAGGAGAATTATAAAAAGAAAACAAGCGCCATGTGTTAAGTTGACGCTTAGAACACACTAGTACAGTACGGCGTAAATAGGGCAACCCTTCGGGTTCACCAGTCGCCTAGGTCGGGAAAGCCGTCATTCGCGCTGGTTCACCATTTAAAATCCCTAAAAAGTCCATTCCATAATACTTTTGACTTTTGACTTTTGACTTCCGCCTTGCGGTACTAGGGTCTGGGTTTGACGGCTGGATACTTAGTTTACGTGCTATGTTCTGCTGTACGCTAAAATCTTTATGAAAACCACTGCGTAGGCTTTAGCCTACCGTGGCAATTGTTTTACGCCATACATTAAACTTCATTGCGAAGTCAGAAGATAGACAAAATAACATGATAAATATTTTGTAATGTAAAGCAGCTGTAAAATTTTAAGGAGAACACAGTGGCAACGGAATCAAATTTATTAACGAGCACAAACGCAGAGCGTGATGATTTTAGTGAGTACGTAGCCCACCTACAGCTTCACATGGCACTGCAGGCTCGCAATCTGGTTCCACCCTTGAAACAGTCTCAAGAAGACAGCCGGGATCAATTACTCCATCAAACCCAAGCCAATTTTGAAAAGCTTGTTTCTCGTAGAGCAATATAGCTCAAAAGTGTTAAACAATGTTAGGGTAAAATTAAGATAAAGGCAGATTTTGTTAAGACGAGGCTAATGCTATTCTCGTGAAAATCTGCTTTATAATATGTGAAGTTACGAAAATCACCCTTTTGGTTTAATAGAAAGTAGCACAAAGCCGTTATGATGATTGCAGCAGTTCCTTTGACCTAGTTACTCTAAGCTGAATGGCGGCTCGAATGAAAATGACTTCATTACTTCAGCGAAATCTTAGCGTTATTATCCGACAAGTCCAATACCGGGACTTGGATGGAATAGAACGCCTAACTCAAGAGTCGTTCGCAGCCCAAACCCCCAAGGGAGCTTGTGATGCAATGCGGCAAATGCAATGGCTGCGCGGCTGGTATGGATTACTCAAATGTTTGAGTTGGTTTCCCAATCCATTACGGTATCGTTTCTATGCATACGTAGCAGAACAAGGGCGTACGCTTCTGGGAATGATTCAAATATCCCCGTTTAATCGCACGCACAGCACGTGGAGGGTAGAGCGTGTGATGGTAGAGCGTGCGATGGATAAGCAAGCAATTGGCTCACAGCTTTTGCGCTATTGCTTTGAATCAATTTTGGAGGCTCGTACTTGGCTTTTAGAAGTAAATGTCAACGACAAAGACGCACTGGCGCTTTATCGCAAAAATGGATTTCAGCGCTTAGCAGAAATGACATACTGGGAAATACAACCAGAGTTGCTTGAAGAATTGGCGAAATCAGAACCAGATTTACCCAATCTGCTGCCTGTAAGTAATGCTGATGCGCAGCTATTATATCAACTAGATACGGCATCAATGCCACCTTTAGTACGGCAAGTGTTTGACCGTAACGCCGATGACTTTAAAACAACTCTGTTCGGCGCTTTAACAGAAGCAGTGAAGCAGTGGGTGACGAAAGTAGAAGTAGTGAGTGGTTACGTTTTTGAACCCCAACGCAAAGCTGCGATCGGCTATTTTCAATTGCGATTGGATCGTAAAGGTCAACAGCCCCATGTGGCCACCTTGACAGTAAACCCAGCTTACACCTGGTTGTATCCAGAGTTACTTACTCAACTCGCTCGAATAGCACAGGATTTTCCTCCACAAGCTCTACAAGTCACCTCAGCAGATTATCACCCAGAAAGAGAAGAGTTTTTGGAGAGAATGGGTGCAAGTCGCACAGAACACACCTTGATGATGTCTCGCTCTGTGTGGCATAAACTGCGGGAGTCAAAATTTGTCTCTCTAGAAGGAATTCAGTTACCAGAAATGTTGCAAGGCTTACAACCTGCACGAAAACCGATTCCCGGTGGGATGTCATGGGTACAACAAGGACAGCCAGTGTCGCCAGAAAGAATTGCACAACCCAATACGACAAAAGAAACTATTGTCTTTTCGTGCAATAACAGCAACGTAGAAACATCTAGCCAGCAAGAACCGGCAGATGCTCGGCAGGAGTGATTAGCAGTGGGTTTTGAACAAGGACAAGCACACAAGGATATAACGGAACAATTAGACAAAGGGATACAAGGGCAATCTCTCCCCTGTTCTGTTGCTTCCAGTGTCCCTGTCTATTTGCACACTTCAGCTACTGAGGAAAAAAGCTCACAGCAATTCGTTTGTGCTTTAGGATTAGATGTTGGGCGCAAACGTATTGGTGTGGCAGGGTGCGATCGCACTGGTTTAATAGCCACTGGTATCACTACTATAGAGCGAACATCGTTTGAGCGGGATGTGGAGCAAATACGACAACTCGTCAATCAGCGGCAAGTACAAGTCCTAATTGTTGGGTTACCTTATTCTATGGATGGTTCTTTAGGATTTCAGGCTCGTCAAGTGCAGAAATTTACAACCAGACTTGCCAAGGTTCTCAAACTGCCTGTGGAATATGTTGATGAACGATTAACTTCATTTCAGGCAGAGCAAATGCTCATAGCAGAGAATCGCTCCCCCTCTCGTAACAAACAACTTATTGACCGTAAAGCAGCATCCATCATCTTACAACAATGGCTGGATACGAGGCGATCTCGTTTGAAAAGCACACTAGTTTCTGCTGATTAATGCAAGCTTCTAACATGATATTCTAAAATTTATTAATCAGTTTTACCCTTCGGCTGAGTCCTGAGCCCTGAGTCCCAAAGGGACACGCTGCGCGAACGGGCACGGCAAAGCCGAACGGACACGCTGCGCGAACGCTCAGTGCTAGTCAGGGTAAACCCTTAGTTTTGATTAATAAAATCTGTTTAAAGAAAGAATTCGGTTATTATAACAGTTGCTGGTAGTTTTTAGTAAAAAAGTCAAGATCTCCACTATGTTTTCCTCATCCTTTCCTGAAGAAAATGACCAGAGTCGTACTGGTTCCATCACTTTGACTGATGACAAAGGCAGAAGCCTCGAATGCTACATTGAGCATTCACTCACCGTAGATGGTCAAGAGTACGTTTTGCTTCTCCCGGTTGACTCACCAATAGAAATTTTTGCTTGGCAAGGTGAAGAAGAAGAAGAAGAAGCCATTTTAGTGGAAGATGAAACGATAATCGACCAAATATTTGGTATAGCCCAAGCTGTTCTTTCTGAGCAAAATCTGTTTTTAAAGCATACAGCTTATGCTCTGACTGTTGCAGGTGATTTACCACCAGTGGAAGAGTCAGAACTTTTTACTCTAGAAATTGAAGATGAAGAGGCAGATTTAGAGCCAGAGCAATTACAACTGCTATCGAGCTTCTACCACGAAGAACAAGAGTACGCAATTTACACTCCCCTTGATCCACTGCTGTTTTTCGCACGAATATCTCAAGCGGGTAAACCAGAATTACTCTCACCAGAAGAGTTTCGTCAAGTCCAACCTCTGCTGGAAGAACATTTGTTTAATGAAGTGGAGTAAGATAAAAAAATTCAAAATTAAAAATTAAAAGAATCAAAAAATTTAATTTTTAATGAGGGATTTTTCGTTAGAATTTTTTTACTTTAGATGCATCTTTGGCAAAAAAGTTGGAAGCAGCTATTTATCCTAGGTCTAGTGCCCTTAACCGTTTTATTTGGTACTTGGCAAAGCTGGATATGGTGGAATCGGGCAATAAGCGCACCCATCCAAACAGTAAATCCAGGTGCAACAGCAAATAATTCGGTAAAGTGGCTGCAGATTCAAATCCCTCCAGGAACTGCATCACAGCAAATCGGTCGTAATTTAGAAAAGGCCGGTTTGATTCGCTCACAATTGGCGTGGAATGTGTGGGCACGTTACTTGGAGTGGAAAAACCCTCAAGGTAGTTTTCAAGCAGGAACATACGAACTTTCTCCTACCCAGCCTCTATCGGCCATCGCCCAAAAAATTTGGCAAGGAGAAGTGGTGCAAAATAGTTACACCATTCCCGAAGGTTGGTCATTGCGACAAATGGCGGCACATTTTGAAGAAAGAAAATTTTTCTTAGCTAAAGATTTTCTTGCAGCCGCGAGTCAAATTGACCGCGGCCAGTTTTCTTGGCTTCCCGCTGATCTACCGTACTTAGAAGGATTTTTGTACCCAGATACATACAAGATTGCCCGTGGTAGCATCACTCCCCAAGATGTTATTAAACAAATGCTCAGTCGCTTCGAGCAAGTCGCATTGCCATTGTATCAAAAAGAACAAAAGAAAACCCCTCTTAACCTTAAGCAATGGGTGACTCTCGCCAGTATAGTTGAGAAAGAGGCAGTAGTGGGGAGTGAGCGCCCCCTGATAGCTGGGGTGTTTTTCTCTAGGCTACAAAAGGGTATGCGCTTGGAAAGTGATCCAACAGTTGAGTATGCTTTGGGCATACGTCAAACAGCAGATCAACCTCTGACTTTCGCTCAAGTCAAAACCGTCTCTCCTTATAACACCTATCTTAATCCTGGCTTACCACCTGGTCCAATTGCCTCTCCAGGGTTAGCAAGTCTCAAAGCAACGCTTGCTCCAGAAAAAACTGATTACTTATTTTTTGTGGCACGTTACGATGGTACACACGTGTTCAGTCGTACTCTACAAGAACACGAAGCAGCTGTGACTAAAATCCGCAAACAAAGAAGTGGTCTGTAGTCCTTTATTTTATGCCAATGACTAATGAGTAATGACTAATCACTATGAACTGGAACAATCTCATACAGCCTAGCTTGATTTTAGAAGGTTCAGTGTTGAACCTCACACCAGACATGATCCGAAAAAATGGGCTGAAGGGGCTGGTGTTGGATGTAGATGAAACATTAGTACCAATAAAAGCTGCCTCCGCTTCTGTGGAACTCCAACAGTGGGTAGAACAAATGCGCCCCTGTGCAAAATTGTGCTTGGTGAGTAATAACCTGAGTCAAACTCGGATTGGTGGAATTGCGCGATCGCTCAACCTGCCTTATTTCTTAGGTGCAGCCAAGCCCTCGGGACGTAAAATTCGGCAAGCACTCAAAGCGATGGATTTACCTGTACACCAGGTAGGAATGGTGGGAGATAGATTATTCACTGATGTCTTAGCAGGTAATCGCTTGGGAATGTTTACTATTTTGGTAGAGCCGATTATCCATGCAGATCTTGCTCTTCGTTCCCATCCCATACGCAACTTTGAAGTTTGGGTTTCTGAAATTCTTGGTGCTTCTATTACTCCTAAGACAAAAAGAGTTACAAAAATTAATAAATCATCAGGAAAGTAAACCTAAAGAAAAAATTAAAAAAACCTTGTTTCAAACAAAAATCTGCAATCATAATAAGTATAAATAACAAAGGAGTCAGCCAAAATAAAGACTCTAACTCATAACAACTCAATATAAAAAAGTGAAGCGTCAGCCTCAAAATTATAGAGGATCTGGCGCTTCACAATTTTGTTAATTGTCCCTAGTTGTATGTCATAAAATGAGTGACCGATGACTAATGACCAATGACCAATGACTAAAACAATCGTCGTCAAAATTGGCACCTCCAGCCTGACTCAACCAGAAACCGGACAACTGGCACTTTCCACAATCGCGACTTTAGCAGAAACCCTGTGTGATCTGCGACGACAGGGTTACAAGGTCATTTTGGTATCCTCTGGTGCTGTGGGAGTGGGTTGTGCGCGGCTAGGCTTAACACAACGTCCTAAGGCGATCGCTCTAAAACAAGCAGTTGCAGCAGTCGGGCAAGGCAGATTAATACGAGTGTACGATGATTTATTTACGACACTGCAACAGCCAATTGCTCAGGTTTTGCTCAGCCGCAAGGACTTAGTTGAGCGCAGTCATTACCTTAATGTCTACAACACATTCAGGGAATTACTGGAACTTGGAGTGATTCCAGTGGTGAATGAGAATGATACAGTCGCAGTAGAGGAACTAAAATTTGGTGATAATGACACCCTTTCTGCTCTGGTTGCTAGCTTAGTAAAAGCAGATTGGCTATTTTTGCTTACCGATGTTGATAGGCTTTACTCAGCCGATCCCCGTTCTGTACCGGATGCCCAACCGATTGCTTTAGTTAGCAACATCAAAGAATTAGCAGAATTACAGGTGCAAACAGGTACGCAAGGTTCCCAATGGGGAACTGGCGGTATGGTAACCAAAATTTCCGCAGCACGAATAGCGATCGCTGCTGGTGTTCGCACCGTCATTGCCCAAGGACGATATCCAGGCAATATAGAAAAAATTTTACAGGGCGAAGCCATTGGCACTCACTTTGAACCGCAACCAGAACCAACTTCCGCCCGTAAACGTTGGATAGCATATGGTTTGGTTCCTGCTGGGAAACTTTATTTGGATGAAGGAGCAGTGCTAGCAATTTCTGGTTCTGGCAAATCGTTGTTAGCTGCTGGTATTACGGTGGTGGAAGGAGAATTTGACACTCAGGATGCGGTGCAATTGTGCGATAAAAACGGTCATGAAATTGCCAGAGGACTGGTGAACTATAGTAACAGTGAACTACAAAAGATTCGCGGACGCCGTTCTAGTGAAATTGCCGCTATTTTAGGTTATGTTGGTGCGGAAACTGTGGTTCATCGGGATAATTTAGTTTTGACGTAGGAGTTTCTAGCCCCACTTTTTTCCATGTTGAATCTTCTAAACTGATTTATCGGCTACCCCTTCTGCGTTCTGGCACACGAGTTCTCTTAACAGGAAGCTCCCCACGAGAGTGTCTTCTCCATCCTCTGCCTTTCTTCAAAAGAGTGTCATAGGTGTAGCCATACTTTCGCCAATTCAGAGTGTCTATAGGTCTGACAATATCGTTGGGTGCAATAACTGGTAAGTAGGGTCGTATATCAGTACTACCAATTGATCCTGGTATAGAATCACCTCCATCCCAAGGCCACATCTTGTCATTGAGATTGTGCCCGTAAGGTTCACCTGGAACACCGTAAAATTCGGGACCTTTGCGACCATTATTCTGCCATTCGGCCCAAAGACGATCTACGTTGGCATGAAGCAGAAAGAAAGCTGGTTCATTGGGGGAAGCTGGAGTGTTGCTTATAGTACCCAATGTTAGCAACTGCCGATTCGTCTCGTTTTGATTAGGATTAGGCACAGTCCCACCAACCAACGCATGAACGAGGTTGTGGTTACATGGGAAGTTTCGACATTCATTTTCAGTGCCGTCTGCATTGATGGTAATATCTCCCTCCAAAAATGGACGAAATGTAGCATAGTCTGGTGACTGAAGTATTCTGTCTGTTTCTGCCTTATCTAGAGGGAATCCAGTCCCAGCAGGTGCATCTGAACCTGCTAGATAGCGAATGAGTGAGGTACCTAGAGTTTCGGCTGTACTGATGTTTTTATGTAAATCCGGGACTATTCTCCAACCATCCGCTTCGGAAAAATTACCAGACACTACAGGACCCCCATCAAGTCTAATAGTAGGTCTACCATCTGGATATTCAAAAGTCAGTGTTGATCCTGAGCCATTTGTCCCCAAAAAATTGGGGTTAAAAATCACCTCAACGGCTCTTGGATCTGTCCAATCCCAGTAAGGGATAGTGATATTAGGATTAACTGAGCGCAAAGCTTTTTCAAATCGACTTAAATATTCACGGTGCCAAGGTAAAAATGCTCCATGTTCATGAGCTGCATCAGAGCCTGTCGCAGGTCCTGTAGAAGGCGTGTCCTGCGGTAGTATAACTTGACCACCCAATTGCATTTTGTCAAATGTCATAGCTCCTGCATGAATAGCAACAACCTCATCATAGAGACTGACATTTTTGCTGTTAGTACCGGGTCGTGTTTTTAATGTTTTGAGAGCATTAACAAAATCTAATTTTTCCTGTGGAGTCAGATCAACAACGTTCTTTCTGACGAAAGTAGTCTCCGTAGCTGGGGTTCTCAACATAGTCATAACAACAATCATGGCAACACTGATTGTTATGACCATTTCTCGCAGATATTTCTTCATGAAACATGTATTCTTACTGAAGACAATTTCACTAATATATATATCTTTGTATATCAAATAACAAAAATTTTTAGTAAATTTTTGACAGATTTGATTCGTGAATCCGCTAACGTCGTTGATAGAAATTTATTCTGACGTAAAGACATCAAGTAAATGGGAAAATACAAGTATTAAGCTGATATTAGCTGATTTGATACACTCTAATTTCAACTCAAGGTAACCCTATTATGTTACTTTTGAAAGAGAAAATATTATACTTTTTATGCACAGTATACAAAGTCATTTATTATACTCTTTCACTTAAAAATTGATACATATGAGCAAGCAGTTCTTGAGCAGGGAGAGTATGTATCAGAATTTTCGTGACAAGGTATGAATAAACTCACGTCATTGGCTTTTAGGCGTGAAATAAGCTTCAAATCACCTTAAAACATCTTCAGCCAAAGCTACTGCCCCCCACAACGGTGCATCATCTCCCAGCGTCGCCGAAACGATCTCAAAATTAACCTCAGGTAAAGCCGTCTCCCGCGCCACCTTTCGCAACACTTGCCAAAAATCCTCACCCGCCTTCATCACACCACCACCCAACACAAACAGCTGTGGGTTAATCAAATTTGCCACATTCCCAATACCAACACCCAGCGCCCAACTAGCCCTGTACAAAATTTCCTTAGCCAAATTATCCCCAGCAGCTGCAGCCTCACTCACTATTTGCCCAGTAACCAACTCCAAATTATCTCCCACCAACTCCCTCAACACCTCTCCTCTCTTGTCTTGGCGTCCTTGGCACGCCAGGTGCTTCAAGTCGGCTGCGCCGCCCAACGCACTGGCTCGTCTTGGCGGTATGTCCTCCGGACACGCTGCGCGAACGTTTCTCAAAACTTCCCTCACATCCTGCGCCATATAAGGTCCCGACGCCAACCTCTCCACACATCCCCGCTTTCCACACAAACACACAGGTCCTGCAGGATCTACCACCATGTGTCCAATTTCACCAGCCATCCCCTCAGCACCTCGCCAAGGCTTACCGTTGAGTATCCAACCGCCCCCCACGCCAGTACTGACAGTCATGTAAAACAGACTGTCGAAACCTTGCCCTGCACCAAAGCGATACTCACCCAAAGCAGCAACATTCGCGTCGTTATCTACATAAGCAGGAACGCCAAATTCTTCCTCTAGCAAGTCGCGCAACGGAACATTCTCCCATCCAACGACATGATGGGATAGTCGAACTTTCCCTGTTGTTGCGTCCACTGGTCCCCCAAAACTTACACCAATAGCTTCTGCTTTCGCTCCCTTTAGTAAAGAGTTGATAACAGAGCGCATAATTTCTAAATCAGTGTCAGCATTTGCATTTGCTGGTGAAAGACGACGCTCATATCCCAGCCATTGCTTAGAACCTGCATGGACTGTCGCTGCTGCTAACTTTGTTCCACCAAAATCAAGCGCTAATATTAATGTCACAGTTTTTCTCCATTACTTATTACCTACTACCAAGTCAAGAAACTGTTGCAATCTTTCATAATGTGAACCTTTCCAGTAAATCTGATTGCAGTTTTGACAACGATGAAATTCATGATTATATAATTTGACAGTTTCTGGCAATTGGTTAACAATTAGTTCTTTGGTTACAGATTCTAATAATCCATTGCAGCGCAAACAGCGTTGAAATGGTGATATTATTTTATATAAGTCAAAGCGTTGCATGACTTCAACAATTTGTTTATGCGGGTCAGTATTTCTGACGTAATATCCATAGCTGACGATACTTCGCATCAATAAACCGCGATCGCGAGTTAATAGAATTCGGTTTTGGGTACTGGAAATGTGGGCTAATTCTTTATCTTCATAATCATTTTGGTATAACGTATCAAATCCTAACAAGCGTAAAGACGTTACTAACTTGCCTAAATGAATATCTAAAACAAAACGGATGGTAGTTAGAGGTTTAGGTCTGACAGAAATAGTGGAAGTTCCTCTATCTGTGGTAGAAATTGGGTAAACATTGATGATATCTCCATCTTGGACAATGTAAGAAAAATCTACCGATATTCCATTAACTTCAATACCATCTACTTCTGGATGGGGAATACCTAAAGATTCAATCATATCTTTAATGGAAGCTCTTTCAGTAAAGATATGAGCTATTTTCATCTCCTTTCTATGCGATGGTAAAAAGTCATTCAACTCTGCATAAAAGCGGAAAGAAGCACAAGCCATAGCAACAAGTTTTGGGAATTTCCTGTTTCTCTATACTAACTTGAGTTAATTTTCTAGATTTCTTGGTGGGATGATTCTGAATGCTGTATGTCATCTTAGACTGGGATGGGAGTCGTTTAAAAAGGAAAAGTTATAAATGGACGTAATTCCGGCGATAGATTTACTAGAAGGTCGCTGTGTGCGACTTTATCAAGGAGATTATGAACAATCGCAAGTTTTCAGCGACAACCCAGTTGAAGTTGCAAAGCAGTGGGTAGAACAGGGAGCCACCAGATTACACATCGTCGATTTGGATGGGGCGAAAACAGGTACATTAGTAAACTTGCCAGCAATTGAAGCGATCGCTCAAGCTGTGTCGGTATCTATTCAAGTTGGTGGAGGAGTGCGCGATCGCGATCGTGTAGAACAGCTACTCAACATAGGCGTACAACGCATTATTTTGGGAACCATCGCCGTAGAACAACCCCAGCTTGTACAACAACTGTGTCAAGAATTTCCACAGCAGATTGTTATTGGTATTGATGCTCGTAATGGAATGGTAGCAACTCGGGGGTGGCAAGAAACCTCTGAAGTTTTAGCAACTCAACTGGCTGTACAGATGCAAGAATTGGGAGCCGCAGCCATTATCTACACTGATATCCATCGTGATGGTACACTTTCTGGACCAAATATGGAAGCATTGCGATCGCTCGCGGCGACAATTTCTATTCCGATCATTGCTTCTGGTGGTGTGAGTTCTGTTACCGATTTGCTGAGTCTGTTGGCGCTAGAATCACAAGGTGTGACTGGTGTGATTGTTGGTCGTGCGCTGTATACAGGGGATGTTTCTCTTAGAGAAGCATTGCGTGCTGTCGGTCAAGGGCGTATTCAGGATATTCCGCCCAATATAGATTTTTCAGCGTTTGCCTAATGTTTTCTACTCCCTGGTGTAGAGACACACCGTAGCACCTTTGTTGTTCCAAAATTTTTACCGGCTTGTAGCCGGTTATTTTTTGAAATTTTCCGGAATGGTAATTTTCCGTCGTGTATCTCAAGTTGTAAGCAATAATTCAGTTCTGAATACGCTCGTTAAACACTTCTTACTAGAGGTAAACCACGCAAAAAACCCTGGTACTACCAGATTCCAACCAAAATTCCAACAACAACAACAACAATAAAAGTTCACCTATGAGAGTAAAATGTCTAACTAAATAATATTTTTTTTAAATCTTTCAATTTTTCTTTTTAATTTTTCTTTTTGACAGTTTATGGGTTTCCTCTCTAGAGACGCTTGATTTATGCGTCTCTATTTTCTTTTTTATGACAAATTAATTGGTAAACGCACCTGAAACCTTGTATTTCCCGGTTGAGATAACACCCGAATATCACCCAGATGCTGTTCTACAACAATCCGGTAAATAATGTGCAAACCTAACCCAGTCCCCTCACCGACTCCCTTGGTTGTAAAAAATGGCTCAAAAATGTGAGACTGAACCTCGGGAGGAATTCCTGCACCATTATCAGCAATTTCTACGAGCAAAAAGTCGCTTTCGCAACTCGTACGAATCCAGATTTGACCACCTTGTCCATTAATAGCATCAATGGCGTTATCAATTAAATTTGTCCAGACTTGATTGAGTTCTCTACCGTAGGCAGTGATTAACGGCACTTCGCAGTCATACTCTCGCGTAACCGTCACATGACTATGCTTTAACTTGTGATTCAAAATGGTGAGAGTACTTTCGATACCCTCATGTACGTTTATTTCCTGTAAAGGTGCCCGATCCATGTAAGAGTAATCTTTGACAGCATCAACTAAGGTAGAGATTCGGGTTGTACAATGGTCAAGTTCATCTAACAAACCCCATTCTTGTAACGTTATCTCTGTCCAAGTTAGGACATTGCCCAGTAACAATTCACCGATATTTTTCTTAACATTTTCCAGCCATTCGATATCGAGTCCTGCTGTCACCAGGTTGGGAGCAAGTTTCCAGCTGTTACCAACGTTGTGTGCTTCTAGCCATTGCATCACTTCATCCTCGCGATCGCTTTGCGTTAACGGATCAAGTCTGGCTGCTGTTTTGGCACAGGCGATCGCATCTTGCTGCAATTTAGCAACAAACGCTTTTTGGTCGCAAGTCATTTGTTTTTGATTCAGCTTTACCGTCAAAGGCTGCAATACCTGCCTAGTTTGGCGTAATTGTCCCACAGCTCTACGACAAGCTGAAGCTGGGTTATTCAACTCGTGTGCTAATCCGGCGGCTAAAGTGCCTAATGCTACTAGTTTTTCTCTGTGCTGTGATATTGTCTGCACAGCTTGTAAGCGTTCTGCCATTGTGCGGAGAATCTCAGTCATCACACAAGTACAACTCGAAAGCATTTCCCAAAATACCTGGTTTGGCACGTCCAAAATATGGCTACGAGTCACAGCACGACTGCTAGCCCAGAAATGTGTATGACCCATTAAAACGGGTAATTCACCAAACAGCGTTTTGGGTTCATAAATCGTCAACAAAATCTCTTGATTGCCAACCTTCTGCATAATCCGAATTTGACCTTCTAACAGTATGAAAACATGCTCAGCAGGTTCACCTTCGCGGCGATGAATTTCTCCCGGTTCTCGCCATACTTCTGTACCCTGTTCAAGTAGCCATTGCAACCGTTCACTTGGTAATTTGGAAAACAGAGGAACTTGGCGTAAAGTTTCTATATCAAGCATGATACACCTTAAATTTGTAAGTAGAACAACACAGAACAGTGCTGTAGGGACACAGCATTGTTCATTGGTGTCAACTTAACGTTCAAATGCTTATACCACGTCATTGATTTGACCTCACCCCCGTAAAGCTACGCTATGGCTAACGCCACGCTTCGCTATCACGTCCCCTCTCCTTAGCAAGGAGAGGGGCGGTTTTGGCGCAAGACAAAACCGGGGTGAGGTTATGCGACAATTGTGAGCGAGTAGGATAACCATAATCTAACGTTCTTGACTTGCATTTCGTCTTAAGTTGACACGTATGAGCATTGCTGTGCCGCTATCAAGTGGTTTGTACTTGATGCAAACAAAAAGCACTGTAATAGCTAAAGCACTGTTTTAAATAACTTGTTAAGTAACTCATTTCAAATTAATTTTGCTACTTTTTTTATTCTTTCAATCAACAAGGCAGGTTTTAGTTTGAAAGAAAAAACTAAATGAACTAACAACAAATGTTCTATTTATGTTCTGCATCTAGTTTAAATAACTCTAGTTCAACACCGTAATATTTGTGAGTGCGACCCATTGGTATCATGCCAAGTCGTTGAGTTACCCGAATTGAATTATAATTTTCAGGCTTCACCACCGCATAAATGACTGGTAATTTAAGAAGATTAAATCCATATTCAATAGCACCTCGTGCAGCTTCTGTCGCATAACCTTTGCCCCAAGCTGCTTTTTTTAAGTGCCAACCCACTTCATAATCTTGGGTTGGTTTGCCCTGATTATCAGGTAGTGTTTTTAACAGGATAGTTCCTACAATTTCTCCGATTTGCTTTTGAATAATTGCCCAAGCGCCAGTGCCATTATTGAGTTGGGCATAGCGTTCAATCACTCGTTGCAAACTTGCCCGTTGAGTCTGTTCACTCTCCTCAGGTTTTCCACTAAGAAAGCACATCACGTCTGGATCCCCGTAAATTTCCAAGGCTTGTGCAGCATCAGCTTCAGGACTCCACTGACGGATAATTAGGCGCTGTGTTTGGAAAATCTCAGTCATGGCTTGTAGTCAATCCTAGTAAAAATTCTACTCAGAAACCCCTTGACATGAACGATTCACTGCTGAAATAGGTAAACGTACTCGAAAGCATGTATTCCCCGGTTGAGATTCAAAATGGATGTCACCATGATGTTTGTTAACAATAATACGATAAGCAATTTCTAAACCCAGCCCAGTGCCTTTTCCGACTTCTTTCGTTGTAAAAAATGGTTCAAAAATTCGCGATTGAATTGCTGGTGGAATACCTGCTCCTGTATCAGTTATTTCGACAATAAGACAGTTATTTTCTCTATAAGTACGAATTGTCAAATCGCCTTTACCTTTCATGGCATATATGGCATTATCAATTAAATTTGTCCACACTTGGTTTAGTTCACCAGCATAAACACAAATTTTTGGCAGAGTGCGGTCAAATTCTCGATTAACAATAATTCCTTTTTTCAGGCAATGATGGAGAATGAGTAAAGTATTTTCAATTCCGTCATGGATATCTATTTCTTGTAGAGGGGCTTGATCCATATAGGAATAGCCCTTAATAGCTTTCACTAACTCAGAAATGCGAGTGGTACTTTGCTCAATTTCATGAATCAACCCAAAAGATGAAAGTGTCGCGTCAAGCCATTTAAGAACATGCTCAAGACAGTCAATTGGGACGTTGTCAGCAAGAGTATCCAGCTTTTCTATGTCTAATCCAGCGTTGACAAATGTGGGGGCAAATTTCCAACTATTATTAATATCATGGTCTTCCAACCATTCTGTCACTTCGTCTTCTTTATCACTACACGTTAGAGGGTCAAGTTTAGGAGAGTGGATGGCGTGTTGTGTTGCTTGAGCTTGAATATCAGTAATGAATTTTACTTGTTCTTTAGATACTAAATTCAGCTGTAAAGCTAGAGTTTGTAAATTTTGAAAATTTTCGCACAGAAGGCTCGCCGCCCTTTTCGCCGCAGCCCCTGGATTATTCAATTCGTGTGCCAATCCTGCAGACATTTTACCCAGTGCTGCCATTTTTTCTTGCTGTCGTAGCTGCGCTTGCACCTCTTTGGTTCGTCCTGCCATTGCGGTGAGAATCACGTCAGCAATCGGCGAACATTTAATAAGCATATGTCTAAATGTTTCAATGTCTATTTGTAAAACGCGACTGGGTGCGATCGCATAAGCATTAGCAATAGCATTTGAACCTGTTAGCATCGAAAGTTCACCCATGAAGTCGCCCCGACGATGAACAACCAGCACTTGCGTTTCAACGCCCACTTGCTTAGTGACTTCAATTTGACCTTCTAAGACAACACAAAAATGATAGTTTGAATCGCCTTCACTAAACAGCACATCGCCTATCTTAAGTTCTATCTCAGTACCAAACTGCTTCATTTCCTCCAAAGCATCATCTGGCAATTTAGGAAACAGTGTCATTTGATTTGGATCGTGCAACATAGCAACTCCTTATATAATTTTTTCTAAAATATCTTTAATAACTATTGCCTACCACAGCCGTTCAATAGGATAGGCATCAAAGGCTGAATCAATACTCAATATAGGTATTTTTTCAACAATAGATTGTGAAATGAAAAGTCTGTCAAATGGATCTCTATGGTAAAGCGGTAGCGTTGCAACAACAGAAAGGTGGTTGAGATTGATGTCCAGTACATTGAAGTCATTAAGACTGAGTTGCTGTGTGATAAACACCTCAAATGGCAGATGAAAACTCAGCTTGCCTGTACTTTGTTTAATCGCCATCTCCCAGAGACTAGCTGTACTGAGCAGCTTTTCGTTATCCTCATTCTCGATTAGCACCCTTACTTGGTTGCTGATTTTTGTATTGCCTGTAAAAAACCAAAGAAATGTGTGAGTGTCCAGCAGCAGCCTCATTACATATAATCCTTAAAGTCTTCTAGCGGTTCATCAAAATCATCTGATACTGTAATCAAGCCTTTAGCACTCCCAAACAGCGAACGACGTTCAGGCGATACAGGAGTTAGTTTAACAACAAGCTGATTATCTTTTGTAATGACTACTTCTTCACCACTCATGACTGCTTCAATTAATTCAGAGAAATTTTTAGATGCTTCAGCGAGAGTTATTTCTTGCATGGTTGTTACCTCTAAGTTCCTAATTAATGCTTACATCAAAAATTGGTTGTTTGATGCAACAACTTCAGTTTAGTTTATCGAACTGGTAGATGAGTGAGTTAAGTAGAAGACGACATACATTCATATCGATACTCATGGCTGACACATCCTTTAAAAAAGTCCGCGTTTTCTTTTGTGGACACGTACTTAAAACCAAGTGATTTAATGAGTTCAATGGATGCGACGTTACGAGTGTCAATCTGGGCTGCCACAATCTTAACTTGATAATCGTTGAAAAGATGATTGAGCAGTCGTAAACATCCTTCCTTTGCATAACCTTGTTGCCAGAATGATGGGAAGATCATGTAGGCGATTGCAGCTATTTGATTGGCATATACTGTTGCTTGCAATGTTCCAATATATGTTCCAAATTGGCGAAGACGAATAGCCCAATTCAGCCATACTTCTTGCCCGTCAGGAGAAAGCCTTGAAGATAGCGCGCGATATCGAGTCTGCAAAACTTGCAATGATATGGGAGGCTCCTGTGGGATAAACTGATAAAGCCTTTCATCCTGCAATTGCCTGTAGATATGTGCTGCATGAGATTCCACCAGTGGCTCAAGCAACAGCCGTGAAATTTCAAGTGTTGTTTCAGGTGCAATTAGTTTCATCATTGTACTGTTGTTGTGAGGCAGAAATGATAATAATTTATTCGCCACTGATGACTGCCTCGATTAATTATGGCAAATTTTTAGATGCCTCAATGAGAGTTATTTATTGCATGGCTATCACTTCTGAGTTCCTAATTCATACTTACATCAAAAGATGAATTTGAATAAAATCAATGATACATACCCCGTAATAAAATACAAGCATCTGTTAGCATACTCTGATACTTTATATGAACCAGTTCAAAAATGTATCATTCCTACGACAATAGATCATTACTATGCATCACTACCCTTGAAGAACTTATGGTACTTCGTTGCCAAGAAATTATGAAACAGCAGGACTTAATCCAAGGACTAACTTGCGACCACTGGTAGCCAAAAACCAGAGCGGCTTAATTATAAGTAATCATCCGAACTTGATATTAGACCATGATTATGCTAAACCGTTGGCTTTGCGAAACTCGCTGACAACTTCCTTAACATCACGTAACTCGGCCTCAACCAAGTTGTTTAAGTGGCGCATTTCATCTGCCGAAATTTTTCCACTAAGTTGGGCGATCGCCTTCCTAACTTCCGGATACTTTTGCAATGTTTCTTTCCGTATTATTGGAGTTGCTTCATAAGGTGGAAAATACTGTTTATCATCCTTTAGTACAACTAAACCTAAGCGAGATATTTGCCCATCAGTAGAATTTGCACTTATCATATTGACTTGCTTTTGTAAAAGCGCACGGTATAGCAATCCCAAATCCATAATCCGAGGAGACTGGGCAAAGCGTAAACCGTAGGTTTTAGACAATCCAGGGAAACCATCTTCCCTGTCCATAAACTCGTAACCAAAAGCAGCTCGCCACTGAGGTGCATATTGAGCCGCTTCAGAGAGAGTTTGAATCTTATAACGTCTTGCCTCTTCACCCCTTATGATCATCGCAAACGTATTTTCAAAACCCAAAGACTCCATCACTTCCAAATTAAATTTCTGGGCATAAGCTTGTTTTAAGCGTTGATAAACCTCTTTTGGATCGTTAATTACTTTTTGTTTTAAAATAGCAGTGAAAGCCGTACCTGTATACTCAACATAAGCATCAATTTTGCCAGTAGTTATAGCTTGATGACAAACAAAGGTACCAAGCAAGTCGCGTCGGTCAACTTTTAAATTCGTTGTTGCTTCGATTTGCTGTGCTAAAAGTTCGCTTAAAATAGCCTGCTCACCAAGACCTTTAGAAGCAACAATAATGTCACCACCACTTTTATTAAACTGGCAGCTGACAATCCCTATTACCAAAGCAAAAGTTACAAGGAAAAAGGTGATTTTCTTTGTCATCTATCTATCTTCTTCACTATTGCTGAACTATAATTAATTCGCTCTATTTTTTAGTCACTTGAAATTTTCCTTCCAACCAACCAATAGTAAAATCAGCAAACAAAGCGATCGCGGCTGCAGGAATTGCACCAGCTAAAATTAACTCATTATTAACCGTTACAATACCACGAAAAATCAACTCTCCTAAACCACCAGCACCAATCGCCGCAGCTATAGTTGCAATCCCTATTCCAATCACTGTTGCCACCCGCACCCCTGCTAGGATAACACTTAGAGCCAAGGGAATCTCCACTTGAAGCAACAGTTGTTTATCAGTCATTCCCATGCCTCGCCCAGCTTCTATTATGGCTGGATCAACACCAATAATACCCGTATAAGTATTCCGAATCAGTGGTAACAGAGAATACAATATTAGGGCAACAGCTGCGGGGACTGTTCCAATTCCGCCGATCACAGGTATGGGGATAAGCAAGCCAAACAGTGCTAGACTGGGAACAGTTTGCATAATATTTGCAATACCAAGAATTGGTGCCCGAAGATTCCGCTGGCGAGTAATTAGTATACCAAGTGGAATACCTATCACAGCTGCAATCCCAATAGAAATTGCTACCAACAGCAAATGTTCCAAACTATGTTCCAAGATTTGCGGAGCATATTTTATCAAGAAGAAGTTGTTGATGTTCATAGGGCTGGTTTAAGACATTGCAGAAATGCGAGTGCTTCTGGGTGTTGAGAACCCTGAAATTCCTCTGGTGTACCCAACACTACTAATTTTCCTCCATCCATTAACCCAATTCTTGATGCCAACAGAAATGCTTCTTGGATATCGTGAGTGACAAACACAACTGTCTTACCGAGTTCCTGCTGTAACCGTTTAAATTCTTGTTGCAGCTCTAAACGCGTGATTGGATCGAGTGCGCCAAAAGGTTCATCCATCAACAACACTGGCGGATCTGCAGCTAGCGCCCTTGCGACACCAACTCGTTGTCTTTGCCCTCCTGAAAGTTCATGTGGATATCTTTGAGCAAATTTTTCTGGTTCTAAACCAACTAAATCCAACAATTCACGAACTCGCGTTTGAATCTGTTTGGGTTTCCAACCTTGCAAAGATGGAACTAAACCCACATTACGTTCCACTGTAAAATGGGGAAATAAACCTGTTTCTTGAATCACATAACCAATCTTGCGCCTCAGTCTAATTTCGTCCCATTGAGTTGTGGGAATGCCATTAAATACTACTTCGCCTTGTGTAGGTATAAATAGGCGATTGATTAATTTCATTGTCGTAGTTTTGCCACTACCACTACGTCCTAGTAGTATCAGTGCCTCTCCCGGATGGATACTGAAATTGAGGTTTGATACCAAAGGTCGATTATTCCGGCTAAAGGTAACATTGTCGAATTCGACAGCAATTTGGTTGTCTTGCGACATGGGTAATTTACAAGGTGGTTTTCTGTCATTATCTTCTGATTTTAGTCATATGGGGAATTCAATACTGCTGTAGTAACTGAACTCTTCAGACAGCCATACTTTCAATATGAGTTCAGGACTTACGCATTTCAACGTAATTCCGTCCGCAGCGAGCGACAGCGTATGCGCTGCGGACATTCTCCCTTGTTGCGTAAGTCCTGGAGTTGTTAGCTAACAAATTATTTGTCTTGTTATCAAACAAGTGTCGTAAAGGTGTTGAGTAGATGTCGTTTTCACCTAAAGTCTGTTTTACATAATGGTTTTTTAGATATAGCTATAGCCAACTCTATTAGGACGTAGGGAACGCTTAACGCTTAACAGGGTTGAAAATCTCGTGATGTCCATATTTTCTCATTAGTTCATGTCCTAATCTACGTGGCAACGACTATACCTAAAAGGTAAGAAAACCAGAAAACAATGTTATCTATTTGGCGAATCCCTGATAGAGCGTGACTATATAAGCATTATCTTAAGTGACACTAAAAACGTTCATAACGACAAATAATTTGTTACTCCACATCAGCAAGGGTAATCAAATTTGATCGTTTGATTGCTCTTGTCCAGAATCATGAGTTACGATTCCACAGGCTAAGCGTCCACCACCAGCTTCTGCTGCTGTTCCGCCCGCTTTTTGCTGATCCGGTAATAAGTGAATAATGATTGCACTACCATTTTCGTCAAATAAAGTCACCGGACTTTCACTAAGGGTGACTCGACTAGTGAGCACATTGTATGTTGCCTGTCCCTGCTCATCCACCACTAGGTTTGGCAAGTCACCTAAGTGATATGGATGGTTTGCTTCTACTGGAAGTTCCGAACCAAACGGACCAGGATCAAAGTGTCCACCTGTGGTGCTAAAAGCAGGTTGGGCATTTGGTTCGCACACCCCTGCAGCATGAATGTGGAGTCCGTGCAAACCGGGAGTTAGGGTTGCTGGATTGCCTTGAATATAACCCTGAATCCGTACTAATCCATTATTTCGCTGCTTCAAGATTAGGGTGCCACTAATGTCTGTACCTGTAAGCTCAACTCGTCCTCCTATAGGACTCTGCGCTATGCTGGGTTGCCCTAATGTAAGTGTGTAAATCAGCATCAAGCAAACAGAGACTGCGAAAATAAACAGAGATTTTTGTGGTGAAAACTTAATCACTATGACCTCCTACGTTAATAGTAGATAACTTGATTTAGATTCTACACTCGGCGGGTATCCGAGTTGAATAGATAGTATTTTATAAAGAAAAAAGGAACAAAATATACAAGATATATACTGTCAAAAAAGTATTAAGTCAAATTAGCTTCATGTAAAATTTAATGTAGCTTTATTTTTCATTAACTATCCCAAATTATACTAGTTGCAAACAAGCACATTTTGGCAAAAAAATTAGCATAAGCTAATACAACTTTTTGCCAACAAAACCGGAAATATTTAAAAAGAAATGAGCCATGAATAATGGTAAAAATAGTCGTTTGCCTGAGTTAGATAAACTTACAAATACAACTCAAGCACGCACAGAAACGGAAAAGAGTTCTGCTCCTCCCTTGATGCATCTGCTATCAAGGCTCTTTTTCCTAACAAAAACTATTGTCAGCTTTGTCGCAGGGATGCTAAGTGGACTGATCCAACTGGCATCCAAATTTTTTAGGAGCATAAAAATAAAAAAGGGCACGACAATTGCTGCACTGGTGATGGCTGCAATCCTAGCCGGACATACTGTATCGGCACAGGTAACTGCACCGCCTCCGCTGAGTCAGATAAAGGTTCCGGAACCAGATAATCTTGGCGATTTTATCAAGGACAAGGTAACGGCAATCGCCCTAGGAAAATCTCTTTTCTGGGATATGCAGCTTGGCAGCGATGGCATCCAGTCCTGTGCCAGTTGTCACTTTCATGCTGGGGCAGACAGCAGATCCAAAAACCAGATCAACCCAGGTCGGATTAACCCAGATCAAATAGATATAACTTTCAATACGGGAGGCAGTCCAAACTACCAGTTAACGGCAGGAGATTACCCATTCCATAAGCTGTCAGATCCAAATAACATATCATCGACCGTTGTGTCCGACAGTAATGACATCACTGGCTCTCAAGGGGTTTTTCGGTCAGAATTCGTTGACATTGTTCCTGGCAGTGATAAGGACAAGGTGACTCCTAAAAAGGATGATGTCTTCAATGTCAATGGCACGAACGTACGTCGGGTAACGCCGCGCAATACACCGTCGGTGATTAACGCCGTGTTCAACTTTCGTAACTTCTGGGATGGACTGGCTCAAAACACCTTCAACGGGGTGAATCCTTTGGGGTTGAGAGACTCGAATGCTTTTGTTTTGAAAGCAACCAGTCCGAGGCGGCTGGAAGATGTACGAGTCAGTCTCAATAATTCGTCTCTAGCTTCACAGGCGGTGGGACCACCGCTTAATTCCTTCGAGACGGCATTTGAAAACACCACTGTCATCGCGCCGTTTCGGGTTGCGCAGTCCGATACAAACGAGGACACAGTTACGGTGACTGACGCACAAGGTCGGACTGTTGAGAATAACCCTAATTCGCAAGCATCGCAAAACAGCCAAAGCACTACCAACACCGCTGATTCCTCAAGGCAACAACCTTCGACATCAAGTCCAACGCCTTTGAAAAGGTTTGGTAGAAAACTCGGCAAGAAACTACTTGGCCTAGATCCCCTTGCAAAGCAGATTGTGGCTTATGATGACAGCGTTTTAGGTTCTTTAAGCAGATCGTCGCGTTATTCGCCCAAACCAGGTCTGAGAAAGTCCTACGAGGCGTTGATCCGGGACGCCTTCAAACCGGAGTGGTGGCAATCAAATGTGGTCATCCGAGTTGATCCAAAAACTGGCGATCGCACTTTCATCAATAAGCCGAAGAACCGCTTGAGCACTATCGAATATACGCAGATGGAATATAACTTCTCGCTGTTCTTTGGGCTGGCAGTTCAGGCGTACGAATCAACTTTAGTGTCTGCTGATACACCGTTTGACCAGTTCTTAGCCGGGAACACTAGCGCCCTGACTTCCCAGCAACAGCAGGGGTGGACTGTTTTCCAGAACAAGGGTCTGTGCATTGGCTGCCACGCTGGATCGGAATTGACCGCCGCTTCAGTAAGTAATGTAGCTCAAAGGAAACGAATCGGACGTGCGCCCATACCTGGTAACCCCGCTGAAGACACTGGCTTCTTCAGGATTGGTGTCAGACCTAACAACGAAGACCCCGGTTTGGGTGCTCTTGATAGGAGTGATAAAGACGACTCAGGAAATCCCCTGGGCAATCCGCTCTCCGAGGTACGGCTAGCTCAGCAGGGTAAATTTAAGCAGCTCCTCGGCGAAGATCCCCCTACGCTGAATCCACCGCTAAGTCCTAGTGAAACGGTGATTGCAGACGGAGCGTTTAAAGCACCTGGACTCCGCAATGTGGAACTCACTGCCCCCTACTTCCACAATGGAGGTCAAGCGACGCTGGAGCAAGTGGTTGATTTTTACAGCCGGGGCGGGGACTTTGGCGGTCTGCCAGTGCTGAACCTGAAACCAGAAGAAAAACAGCAACTGGTTGCCTTTTTGAAAGGGCTGACTGATGAGCGAGTCCGCAAGCAAAAAGCGCCCTTCGACCACCCGCAACTGTTTGTCCCTAACGGACATCCAGGAAACCAATACTCTGTGACCATCGACCCCAAGGTCAAAACCAATGACGGTACCACGCAAGCTACGGATTCTCTTTTGGAAATCCCAGCTGTCGGTCGTAACGGTGGCAATCCTTTGCGGAACTTCTTGGCAACCTTTTGAGAAAGTCACGTAGTTCCTAATTGAAAAAAGCCTGGTGTTCCAGGCTTTTTTTTATCTGGCAATAATTGTTTAGAATATCAACGCTCTAGGACAACGTTTGAGGTTTGTTCATCACAAATCTTCTGGGGTTATGCTCTGTAGGCTGTACACTAAATCCCCCAATACCCCAGTTTGCCACGCTACACTTCGTTCCGCTCGCTGCGGACATATTACTATCACAACACATTGCTGAGGTATCGATGAACAAACTGAACGCAGATTGAACCCTCACCAACACCAGAAGCAACTCGCTTGACTGAACCATGACGCACATCACCCACTGCGAAAACACCAGGTATGTTCGTTTCTAGCAAAAAGGGATCGCGTTCTAGCGTCCATCCTTTGATGCGTTGTCCATCTTTTTGCAAATCTGGACCTGTGATGATGTAGCCGTGTTGGTCTCGTTCAATCACACCATCTAGCCATTCCGTACGGGGAACTGCGCCAATAAAAATAAACAATGACGTTGCAGGAACGGTTTGTGTTTCACCTGTTAAAGAATTGTGAATAGTAATGGATTCTAAACTTGTTTCTCCTTTTGCTTCTCTGACACTAGTATGTGTCTTGACTGTAATATTAGGTGTTTGTGCAATTTGGTCAATCAGATACTGGGACATACTCTTAGTTAAGGAGTCGCCACGTATTAACATCGTCACATGCTTGGCGTAGCGAGAAAAGTACATTGCTGCTTGTCCGGCTGAGTTTGCGCCACCCACAATGTAAACGTCTTCATCTTGGCAACTCATTGCTTCGGCCTGTGCAGCACCGTAATACACCCCTGCACCTGTCAAACGATCAAGCCCAGGGATATCCAGCCGCCGCCACGACACGCCTAGCGCTAACATGAGGGCGTGGCAACTGATTTCACTACCGTCTTCCAGTTGCACAAATCGATACTGATTTTCTACGCGGATACCCTTAACTTCTTGTGGTGTGAGAATTTCGACTCCAAACCGTTTTGCTTGGGTGACACCACGCCGTGCCAAATCACCTCCACTCAAACCTGTAGGAAAGCCAAGGTAATTTTCAATACGTGAGCTTGTTCCGGCTTGTCCTCCTGGGGCTTCACGTTCAATCATCACCGTGCGTAGTCCTTCTGATGCGGCATAGACCGCAGCTGCTAAACCAGCAGGACCGCCACCAACGATAATCAAGTCATAAAACGGTTTTTCTGCTTGGGTTCGTAGCCCAATTTTCTCTGCAACTTGCAGGTTGGTTGGCTGCATGACATGGGAACCATCCCCAAACAGGACGATAGGTAGGTGTAATTTATCACACTCAGAGTACTCTGCTAGTTTTTGTGCCTCTTCAGATAATTCGATATCCAACCACTGATAAGGCACTTGATTTCGTGCGAGGAAATCTTTAACTTGATGAGAATAGGGAGACCAACGGTTACCGATGACGCGAATCCCTTCAAACGGTGGGTGGAAGCCTGCTTGCCAGTCATCAAGTAAATCGTCCAGCACTGGATACAAGCGTTCTTCTGGTGGATCCCACGGCTTCATTAAGTAGTAATCTATTTTTGTGTTGTTGATGGCACGGATTGCGGCATCAGTATCTGCGTAGGCGGTGAGTAAGGCACGTTTTGCATCGGGGAACATTGACATGGCTTGTTCCAAAAACTCCACGCCGGACATCTGGGGCATCCGTTGATCGACAAGGAACAGCGACACTGGCTGATTGCGAAGTTTGAGTTGTTCCAAGGCTTCCAAGGCACTGGCACCAGAGTCAGCGCGGATAATTCGGAAGCGATCGCCATATTCCTGCCGTAGGTCCCGCGCCACGGCTTGCAAAACTTCTGGATCATCGTCTACCGTTATGATGACAGGTTTAGCCATAGCGCTTTGGTGACCTCCATTTTTAGATAGTTGCTTTTTTATATATCACACAAGATACTCGTATAAACCAATTAAGGTTCCATCTGGATCTCGAAGATAAGCTGTTTTCATTCCGTAGTAGGGATTATTCATCGGCGTTACACTAAATTGCACCCCTTTGTGTGTGAGCCGTTGATATTCCTCCTCTAGATTATGCACTGTAAAAACTAATACTACGGTATCTTGACATTCTGCATGAGCAGGCTTTTCTGCATTGTGAATCATTTGTGCCATTTCTTGCCGCTTTGATACGGCAAGTCTCATCTCTCCGGCTTTAAACTCAGCATATCCGGCTTCTTCATCTTTTACAGCAATATCAAATTCGATGACATCTTTGTAAAACAAGAAACAAGCCTTCCAATCTTTTACAAGCAATCTTGTGTATGATTTGCTAACTTTCATAAACTTTGTACCTCTTTTCTTTGCCGCCTTTGTATTTTTGCGGTTCTATTCCTTTATTAATTATTGATGACAACTGCAATATGATGGTTATCAATTGGGTGAAACACAGGTTTTTGTTGGGGAACAACACTGTGCCCTGTGAATGTGTTGTATCCAGCGGATGGGGAATCCTTGTGGAATTAGTTGAAAATCAGAATTTTTCTACAGCAGGTCGCAAATCAAGTTCCAAAGTCCATGCTGTTGAATCTTGTTGATACAATTGCCAATAGGTTTGGGCGAATCTCCTAAGCCCTGCGGGCACGCTACGCGAACGGAGATGCTGCGCGAACGCCTCAGGTGCCAGTAATGTATGTTCTTCAGCCTCCGATGCCATTGCTCGCACTCTTTGAGTATTAATCATGCCATCAATAATGATATGAGCTACGTGAATTCCTTGAGGACTAAACTCCCGTGCCAACGACTGCGCCAATGCTCGTAGCCCAAATTTACCCACCGCCAAAGCTGCAAATTTGGCTGAACCTTTCACAGCAGCTGTTGCTCCCGTTAACAGAATAGTACCGCGACCTCGCTCAACCATCGCTGGAAGGACCTGTTGTACTGCTAAAAAAGCTCCAAAACAATTTACTTTCCATGAGGACTCAAACTGCTCTGGTGTCAGTTCCAGGATACCAGCCTTCTGAAATGCTCCAGCATTGTAGACAAAGACTTCAGGTGCACCTAGTTGCGAGGACACCTGCTCAAAAGCGGCTTTTACTGATGCAGGGTCAGTTCCATCAACCGTAACAGACAATGCTTTCCCGCCAGACTGTTCAATTTCTGACTGAATTTGAGTCAGCTGTTGTGAGTTTCTTGCCATTCATCCTACAGCAAAGCCTTCTCGTGCAAACCGATGAGCAACTGCGGCTCCCAGTCCCGGACCGACACCTAAAACAACTGCAACCTTTGATTGACTCATCTTATCTCCTTAATTACAAGCAAGTGCAGTATCTAAACACAACAAGGGTAAGAATTGCAAACGCCACACCTGCATAAAATTTCTTTTTTTATATTAAATTCACTATGAATTGAATTGTGGGCATGGATGAACAAACTACCATGCCCGACAAGACGTTATGATTCCTTTGCAGAACGAAGGCGGCGTTGACGCAGCAGGAAACCGGCTCCAGTCACTCCTACACCAACTAGGGCTAAGTTGGTTCCCGGTTCTGGAATTTTTTGAGGTACTTGGAAAAAGCCACTTAAAATTGCTCGACCTCTTAGGGGAGCAGTTGGATCTTGATCAAGTGGTTCAGTCTCAGAAAAATTCAGTACACCAGTAGCACCAGCGAATCTACGCGAACCGCCAGTGATAGTTATGGTGCCAAAACCATCTAATGTACCGTTTGCGTTGTTAATTGCAGCTGTAGCGTTACTGCTGCCAAACAATTGATCATCGCCGCTGCCAAAAAACCTATCAACTCCTACTGCTAAGTCTTCTAAACCAAAGTTTGCAGCGTTTGGAACAAAAGTGAAAACACCAGTTTGGGAATCAAATCGACTGTAGTTAATGCTTGTAAAGTTAGTCAAACCATAAGGGGCACTAGGATTAAAGCCTGAGACAGATGCTTGTGAAACTTCCGGCGTGATGGGTGTAAGAATCACCTCTGTATCATAAACAGCATCAAAAGAATATGTAGTTTGGGCAACTACTCGTACAGCACTGGCTGCAACACTAAGTAAAGCAGCTATTGGAACAAGCCATACAGTATGTGAGCGAAGTATCATTTGCTCAAGTCCTATTCTGAGGAAATACTATTATTTTTGCAGGGAATGCTCTCTATGAAACTTCACGTTATGGGGGAAGCATTTTTTACTGTTGCTTAGTAGATAGCAGCAGTGCATCAGGCGATACGCCTCTAACGTATCGCAGACTCAATTTCGGAACAGTGGTTTTCAAAACTACTGCAAAAGACCACCAGGTTGTAGTTCTAAGAATGGGTAATCAGTGTATCCTTTTTCGTCTGGTGCGTAAAATGTTTTTACATCAGGCTCGTTTAAAGAAGCATCCAGTTCAAAGCGTTTTGGTAAGTCAGGATTAGCGATAAACAACTTGCCAAAAGAAACCAAATCTGCATCACCATTAGCAAGTATACTATCTCCCTTGGCATGGTCGTAACCGCCATTGGCAATTAAAGTTCCTTTGTAAATTTTACGGAAGTAGGGTGTTACTGGGTTCATTACATCACGGGTTGCCAAATCACCCTCATTCGGTTCCATTAGATGGAGATATGCCAATCCAAAGCGATTGAGAGCATTTATTGCATAACCAAAAGTTTCTTGCGGATTCGAGTCGCCCATCCCGTAGAATGTGTTGCTAGGGGAAAGTTTGATCCCAACACGATTTGCACCCCACACACTAGCAACTGCTTCCACGACTTCCAGCAGAAATCGTGCTCGATTTTCTATCGAACCACCGTATTTATCTGTGCGTTTGTTTGTGTAATCTTGGAGAAACTGGTCAATTAGGTAACCAAAAGCCCCATGTAATTCCACGCCATCGAATCCCGCAGTCAGGGCATTTTCTGCACCTTTACGAAACTGCTCGACAATTTCAGGAATTTCATGGGTTTCTAGAGCACGGGGTGTTTCCATTGCTACTTTTCCGACTGGGGTGTGCAGTTGCCCTGAAGCCGCAAGAGCAGAAGGTGCAACGGGTAATTGTCCACCCAATAAAGAAGGATGAGAAACCCTGCCACAGTGCCATAATTGCAAGAAAATTCTTCCCCCCTTCTCATGTACGGCATCTGTCACTTGCCGCCATCCATCAACTTGTTGCGCTGAGTATATACCCGGACAATTCATGTAGCCTAAACTCAAAGGAGAAACCATTGTGCATTCAGTAACAATTAGCCCTGCTGTTGCCCGTTGCGTGTAGTAAGTCGCCATCAATGAGTTGGGAATGTTGTCAATGGCTCGCAAACGAGTCATTGGTGACATCACCATCCGGTTTGGTAGGGTATAGCGACCAAGTTGAACAGGAGTGAAAAGATTTATATTGGAAGTCACAGGGATTATCTCCATTATTCTTGTTGACCTCGTTCCCAGACAAAGCGCCTGGGAACGCACAACTGTGGGCTGCTGCGTTGGCTGTTAACAATAGAGGCTGAGCCTCCAAGATTTCATTCCTTGGCTGAGCCAAGGAACGAGGAAAGCAAACAAAGCCAATTAATCGGTAGGCTGAGTGTAGACGACTTCGTAAAGATGAAACTTGTTCTCAGCTAGACCTTGCCAATACTCACTCAAGGGCTTGTACTTTGGATCTTTGAGCAGCTCTTCAAAATCTGCTAAACTGCGCCACTGTCCGTAATTCACATTATGCACGCCATCAAGCGAACGGTGGAAGTTGGCAGAAAGGAGTCCTGGATTTTGCAAACTTACTCCTACATATTCCTTCTCCAATTCCACTAAGCGCATCTGATTTTCTGGCTTGACTCGGAATTCTGCGAGGTGAATCAAACCGCCTTTGGCAATATTGAGTGTAGCGTCATCTGGTTTAGAGACAACCACCTCGTAGATGTGTGACTCATGAATCTGGAACTGGGAAAGTTTAGCTGCTTTGGCTTGCACTTCGGAATTATTGATAAACGCTTGGTAATCTTCCAGCGTTTTCCACTGAGCATAATTCATGACTCGCACGCCATCAATACTTTTGTGGATGCTAGATGAAACAAAACCGGACTGGTGCTTTACCGTTGTTTCAAGAAATTCGATGATAGTATCAATGAGTTCCTGCTGACGTTCCGCTTCTACGGCGAAGATAATGATCACCGTAATGACATCGTTGTTTTTGGCAATGGTGGGCATCCCGTTATCTCCTGATGTGTTGGTGAATGACAATTATTTGGAATCACGGAAAATCGAAATCTGGAAGCATCGTACCTTCTGTTATGCACCACTGGTACTAGCCATTTTCTAGGTCGTCAGTGACAAAAGTTACGCAAAACAGACATATTGTATGGCACAGTCGTTACCTGTTTTGTGAATGATTGGCACACAATGTTTAATGATTGACACAAAAAAGAGTAGGTGGGGGATGCCCCACCTACTCAGTCAATTTACCGATGAGTTTCAGTTGGAACTCTGCCATCCTCTACGGGCTGTAGCTGTGGATGTTTGTGGCGTCGTCGTGTTAGGCGATCGCGAATTTTTCCAATTACTATATACAGAATTGGCACAACAAACAGACTTAACAAAGTCGAGACAAGCATCCCACCAACAACAGCAGTACCAAGGGATTTTCGACTAGCTGCCCCAGCTCCTTCTGGAAAAACTAATGGTCCAATACCCAGAATAAAAGCAAAGGAAGTCATGAGAATTGGTCGTAAGCGTTCTTGTGAAGCTTGAATGGCTGCTTTGGTAATCGAAAGCCCCTGCTCGCGTAGTTGATTGGCAAACTCTACAATCAAAATTGCGTTCTTACTTGCCAAACCAATCAGCATCACTAAACCGATCTGACAATAAACATCATTGGCTAGACCCCGCAACGACTGTGCCGACAGTGCTCCCAAGATAGCCAGAGGGACTGTGAGCATAATAATCAAAGGGTCAACATAATTTTCATACTGAGCCGCCAGCACTAGGAATACAAACACAAGTCCTAAGGCGAAAATCAGAGGGGCTTGACCGCCGGACTGTTGTTCTTCCGCAGCAACTCCGGACCATTCATAACCAAAGCCTGCTGGTAAAACCTGCTTTGCCACTTGCTGCATCGCTTGAATTGATTGCCCTGAGCTATAACCAGGAGCGGCTGCACCATTGATTTCAATTGAGCGGAACAAGTTATAGTGATTAATTGTTTGCGCCCCGGTATTTGCAGTCACTTTTACCAGATTACTCAAAGGAATCATTTGATTGTTGGCAGAACTTTGACTATTGGTAGAACTTTGATTATTGGTAGAACTTTGAGTGTTGCTAGAACGGACATACAATGAACCAATATCCGCAGGATTTGAGCGAAACTGAGTATCTGCTTGGACATACACTCGGTAGGTTCTTTGGAGATAATTAAAATCGTTGACGTAGCGCGAACCCAAGTAACTCTGTAGGGTATTAAAGATATCTGAGATGTTGACTTGCAGCGCCTTAGCTTTGTTGCGGTCTACTTCAATTAAAAGCTGAGGGGTATTTGCGGAAAAAGTGCTAAATACAGCTTGCAATCCTGGTGTTTGATTGCCCCGTTGGAGTAACTGACCCATAACTTGCAGCATGGTATTTAAGCCACTATTGCCTTTTCTATCTTGTAGCTCAAATTGGAAACCACCAAAACTGCCTAAACCTTGAATTGCTGGCGGATTAACTGGCAAAATTCTTGCTTCTGTAATCGTTGAGAACTTGGCTGCCAAATTTTTGATGATTCCCTGTGCTGATTGGCTAGCCTCATGGCGCTCGTCCCAAGGTTTGAGTGTTGTAAAAATTGCACCACTGTTGGCAGTGCTACCACTAAAACCAAAGCCACCAATAGCGAAAGTCCCTACAACCTCAGGTAGTTTAAGAATTTCTGCTTCTACCTGACTCATGACTTTACTGGTGTAATTGAGCGAAACACCCTCAGGACCTTGAATAATGGTGATGAAATAGCCTTGGTCTTCATCGGGAAGAAATGCCTGAGGCACGCGGGTGTAAAGCCAGGCGGTTACCCCTAAAGACAAAATAAACAGCAACACTATGATTGCTGTAAAACGAGTTAAGCCGTAGAGAGTTCGCTCATATTTTCTGCGCGTCCAATTAATTAAGTTATTAAACTTTGTAAATACCCAACCCAGCACACCACCCGGTTTTTGCCCTGGACGCAGTAACAAAGCTGAAAGGGAAGGAGTCAGAGTAAGGGCTAGAAAAGTTGAAATTGCAACAGAAAATGCGATTGTTAAAGCGAATTGGCGATAAATTTGCCCTGTAGAGCCTGGAAAGAAAGCAACGGGAACAAAAACTGCCATTAGCACCAAGGAAGTGGCGATGACTGCCCCAAAAAGTTCACTCATTGCTGCGGAGGCTGCTTGCTCTGGTGACATTTCCTCATCTTCCATCAGGCGAGTAATGTCCTCAACTACGATAATCGCGTCATCAACCACTAGTCCTGTGGCTAAAGTCAAACCAAACATGGTTAACGTGTTGATTGAAAACCCAAAAACCTTAACAAAGGCAAAGGTGCCAATTAATGTTAGGGGAATGACAATGACGGGAATCAGAGTGGTGCGCCAGTTCTGTAAGAAGAGAAAAATGACTATAACTACAAGGACAATTGACTCAAACAGCGTTTTGAATACTTCGGAAAGGGATGCTTCCACAAATAAAGTCGTATCAAACGCGATCTGGTAGTCCAACCCTGGGGGAAAGTCTTGAGCAAGTCGCGCGATTTCGGTTTTTACTGCCTTAGCAACATCCAAAGCATTACTTCCTGGAGTCGGAAATATACCGATACCCACACCCTCCTTAGCTCTAAACCGTAGGAAGGAATTATAGTTTTCTGCTCCCAGTTCTGCTCGACCGACATCTTTGAGCTTGATCAGCGTGCCATTTTGATCTGCTTTGAGAATCATGTCCTCAAATTCAGACGGTTCCTTGAGTCTGCTGAGCGCTTGCAAGTCTATTTGATACGTTTGGTCTTTTGGAGCCGGCTGTTGACCAATTTGCCCAGCACCTACCTGTATGTTTTGTTCATTGAGAGCATTAATCACATCTTGAGCGGTGAGGTTGCGACTGGCAAGGCGGTTGGGATCGAGCCACAGACGCATAGCGTAACGGCGTTCACCAAAAATCCGCGCTTCACTCACACCGCTAATTCTTTTGAGAGCATCTACTATGTAAAGGTCAGCGTAGTTGCTTAAAAATACGTTGTTAAACTCATTTTTCTGACTGTACAAACCTATTGCCAACAGGATATTAGAGGACTGTTTACTAACAGTAACCCCAGTTCGCTGTACCGGTTCTGGCAACTGCGGTTCAGCCAGCGATACCCGATTTTGCACATCGACTGCTGCAATATCCTTATTACGGGACGCGTCAAATGTGACCGTAATCGTACTGGCACCATTATTACTGCTACTCGAAGTCATGTACTTCAAGCCCTCGACCCCGTTGATTTGCCGCTCTAAGACAGTCGTAACCGTATTTTCTACGACTTCAGCACTAGCACCGACGTAGTTTGCAGAAACGGTAACTTGCACTGGGCTGATTTCTGGATACTGTGCCGTGGGTAGTGTTGGGATGCTAACTGCTCCAACTAGCAAAATAAGAATAGCGCAGACACTGGTAAAGACTGGTCGCTTGATGAAAAAGTCAACAAACATAAGTCATGGGGGAATAGTAAATTGCACAACAGGCAGTAGGGGAGTGGGCAGAAATTCAAGATTTTGAATTTTGAATTTTGAATTTTGAATTTTGAATTTTGAATTTTGAATTTTGAATTTTGAATTGATTTGTCCCCTTGTTTCCATTCCTAAGACTCAGGAATAACGGGAACGCCATCTCTAAGATTGAGCAGCCCTGAGACAATGATTCTGTCTCCTGGTTCTAATCCTTGAAGAACTTGGTAGTTGTTACCTGTAATGTTGCCTAATTTCACCCGTTTTTGCCGAGCTACTAGTTGAAATGCTGCTTGTTGATTTCCCTGAGGTTTTTCTCCTTGTTGATTTCCTTTAGGTTTTTCTCCTTGAGGAGGTTTTGATGGTGCTGAAACTGTTACATAAACAAAAGTTTCTCCTGCCAAATTAGTCACTGCTGTTGCTGGGATCAAGACCCCTGGGCGCTGACTCCAGATCACTCTTGCGTAAGCAATCTGATCGGTACGTAATTGATTTTGAGAATTGTCATATAGCACTTTAACAAGTAAAGATTGACTATTGTCAGTAGCCTTTGGAGCGACAAAAAATACACGGCTCATTCCTATACTTTTGCCTTGTGCATCCATCACTTCTACTGGTGTTCCTTTACGTAGTTGAGTTCCTCGCTCAACAGGCACGGAAATATTCAATTCTAAAGATTGGTTTTGAGTAATAGTAACTAATTGTGTAGAAGTATTGACAAAATCACCAACTTTTACGGGTATATTTCCAACTGTGCCAGCAAAGGGAGCAGTAATTTTGTAGTACTGAAGTTGGACTTGTTGTTGTCTAATATTAGCTTGTGCTTCCTTTAAAGATTTTTCAGCTTGGCTAATGGTAGCTTGCTGTGCTCTCATCTGGGCTTCGATTTGACCGACAGCAGCACGGGAAGTTGCCAGTTTGTTGGCATACTGATCACTTATCTGTCGAGACACTGCTCCTTGAGACGCCAAACTAGTGTATCTTTCGTAGTCTTGCTGATTCAACTTCAAATCAGCTAGTTTAGATAACCGTTCAGCTTCTAAGGATCTGAGGGTAGCACGAGCATTTTCCACTTGTGACTGAGATACCTCAGCAGCAGCGTTGACACTACCGACAGCTGCTTGTTGCTGTCTAGCATCTACTTGGATAATCGGAGTTCCTGCAATCACTGAATCGCCGTATTTGACAAAGACTTGTGACACTTGACCTTCAATTCTCGGCTGAAGAGTCACTGATCGGCGCGATTCTACGGTAGCAAGGTACCTTTCACTATCCTCAATCATCCCAGCCTGTACTGTAGATATCTTGACTCTTGCTGCTGGCGGTTGAGCGTTAGCAGTTGCGGGTGCTTTGTTTTGAGGAGCCAGCCAACGCCAAAGTGCAAAACCTCCCCCTGCTAGTAGTAGGGCTAACAATAACCAAAGCCACCTTCGCTGTCTGCGGGGTGGCTCTTCTAATTCTGTTTCTTGACGATTATCTTCAAAATGAGTTTGAGGCTCAGGAGATTTCATGACTTACGCTGCACCTAAAAACAAATAATCATACAGTTCAAGCACAGTAAAAGCCTTGATATAAAAATTGCTTAGCTAACTTCAGGCTCTTACGGAAACCACTTAGTAATTTATTTAAATGTACTTCTTTCGTGTAGTTGTTTAATCTATCCAAAGGACAATGCTATAAATAAGCTTACACATAAGTTTTCCATATTGTCTTTTCAGTTCTTGCGAAAAATGTTTTAATCTTGCTATGACTGACAAAAATAATTTTAAGTCCTAAAGAGCCACGCTCGTTGCAGAAATTCACCCTCCTGCATGCAAACTGCCTTGCCTTGTTGACATATCTCCTTTTAAGACACTGAGTGTTCTCTTTGAAACTAAGTACTTTTCAGTCATGATTTACGCTGACACTGCCTTTCAAGCTGTGTGATCTATACAAATATACGTAAGATCAAACGTTCTGCAATTACAATAGTACCCTTTAGTTACCCGATTGACCGGACTGAGGGAATCGCTCACAAATTGCGGTCGAATTTATCTTCTGTGCAAACACTTGTCCTGGATTTCTCCCTGATGATCGACGTGGCAAAATTTGTCAAATCTCTTTTCAGGAATATCAAAGGAATGTGCTGTAGAGGTAGACAGACAATGCATTTTTCAAGGTGAAAAATTAATGGCAATTACAGGAACTCCTGCACCAGAACGTCAGACTACACAAGGATATCGCATTCCTGATTATTCAAAAAATAATTATAAAGAATTGATGAATATCTTGGATGGTTTTGGATATGTAAACCCAGAAGACCAAAGCAATGATGCTGATAAAAAAGCTCTGATAGCTTTTCAAAAATATATGAAAATTACAGCCGATGGGGTGTATGGTCCAAAAACCCAAGAAAAACTTGCTGAAGCGATGAGAATTCTGCACGGAAACTTAAATACAGTTCTCAAGACAAACTTTTCCTTTAATGAACCATTTTATGGACCAAAAACGACTGATGCAGTTAAACAGTTTCAGCATAAGTACAACGTAGGAGCACCTGCTGGAGAAGCTAATTTAGTAACTCGTCAAAAACTTGCTGAACAAGTAAGGGTAGTGGTCCATAGTAATGATTTAAGTTCGTAGACTAGCGTCTTACGTCGCTTCCCAAAAATCCGTGTAACAAACCGGAGCAGCGGATCTGGAGACTCCGCAGCGCATTGACGATAGAAATGTTGACCGACTTAGTCCGCAGTCACAGTTTTAGACAATAAACGAGTACAAAACAATGCAAGGTAAAAAAAGACATTTCCAAGCTATGAGCTTATCTGTATCTCTCTTTGCAGCCTCTACTATTGGCTTGCTGGTCAGCCACACTGCAGTACAAGCCCAGAAGCCAGTTCCAAAACCCACAGTTGCCACAGTAAAAAGCATGTCAAATGGTGACCTCATGTGTTACGTCAACTTAGTAGATGAAAAAGGAAAACAGTATAACAGTGTCGGTGCATCACCTGAGATTTGTGCAAAGGAAAAACGTTTTTTAAACAAGAAAGTGCAGCTATCTTATGGTAAAGCTTCAGTCAATGATTGCCAAAGTGCTGAGCCTTGCGGTAAATCCCGAATAGAAACTCTAATTACGAAGATGCAAATCATTCGGTAATTGTATAAGCAAATTGATAATTATTAAAAATCACAATCAAGTCACACACGATCAACCTTATGAGGAAAATCAACGATTAGAAGTGAGTTGCTATAGCTATTAACTTTTTGCTCTTTTTCTACCACAATCTTCTAGTAATCTAGTAATGAGTGCTGTCCAGCCGGTTTGATGGCAAGCTCCCAAACCATTACCCGTATCACCACAAAAATACTCGTGAAAGAGCATGAGATTGCGCCAGTGAGGATCAGAAGCAAAGTATTGATTTTTACCTTGCCAAGGGCAATATCCCTGCTCATTAGGAAGGAATATCCGGGTAAGGCGCTCTTGTATTTCGTGCGCTACTTGTGATAGGTTCATCATCTGTCCGGAACCTCTAGGACATTCTACCAGGAAGCTATCACCCCAGAAGTGGTAGTAACGTTCTAGGGCTTCTACTAGTAGGTAATTGAGGGGAAACCAGATTGGTCCGCGCCAGTTGGAGTTACCACCAAAAAAGCCACTGTTAGATTCACCTGAGACGTACTCGACACGATACTCTTGATCATCAACAGGAAATACATAAGGGTTTTCTAAGTGAAAACGTGATAGTGAACGGATACCGTAGGGGGAGAGAAATTCGTTCTCGTCAAGCAAATATTGCAGTACCCGTTGTAGGCGTTCTTGTGTGGGAATTGCCAGCAAAAGATGATTTGTCGCTTTCGCTTTCTTCATGCAAGAGATATGTTCAGTCACATCTTTGCGGTTTGCCAAAAACCACTTCATCCGTTTCAAAAACCCCGGCAAATGCTCTATGAGTTGAAAATTCAAAACCTCTGCAGCAAATAATACAACGATTCCGACGAGCGATCGCACTTTTAAGGGAGTAGACTTACCGTCCACCGTCAGCCAATCATAATAAAAGCCGTCTTCTTCATCCCACAGTCCAGTTCCCCCAATTTTATTCATAGCATCGGAAATAGCAATGAAATGCTCAAAGAATTTTGATGCTATGTCTTCGTAGGCGGGATCGCCATCGGCAAGTTCCAATGCCATAGCCAGCATAGTCACACAGTAAAATGCCATCCAAGCAGTACCGTCTGCTTGCTGGAGATGTCCACCAGTGGGTAGGGGTTGGGAACGGTCAAACACACCAATGTTATCCATACCCAAAAAGCCGCCAGCAAAGATGTTTTTCCCTGTAACGTCTTTGCGATTCACCCACCAAGTAAAATCGAGCAAAAGTTTTTGGAAAACACGAGCAAGGAAAACACGATCCCTGTGTCCTTTCTCGGCAGTCATTTTATAAACGCGCCAACAAGCCCAAGGAATAACAGGCGGATTCGTACTAGAGAAGTCAAACTCGAAAGCTGGGATTTGTCCATTTGGGTGCATGTACCACTCGCGAAGGAACAGAATCAGCTGCTGCTTGGCAAAGTCTGGATCAATTTTGGCAAAAGCAATAAGGTGAAATCCCAAATCCCAAGTAGCATACCAGGGATACTCCCATTTGTCGGGCATGGAAATAATATCACGGTTGTACAGATGAATCCAGTCAGAATTGGGAACGTCTCCATCTCTTTCTAGTGGCGGTTGTGCAGGATCGCCTTCTAGCCAGTCTTTCACCCCATAATGATAAAACTGCTTTGACCACAGCAAACCAGCATACGCTTGTCGCACGACTTGCTGCTCATGTTCGCAAAGTTCTGCGCAAATATGCTTTTCGTAAAATTCTTGAGTTTCGCGGATGCGTTGCTGAAATATCTGCTCAAAATTCTCGTCGAAGGGTTGTTCTGAGGCTTCTTGTTCAGCAAATAACCGCAACCGCACAGTCACCTCTTCCCCTGCTGGTACTTCCAAGCAGTAGTGAGGTGCTGCTTTTGTGCCTACCATTTCCGGATTGACAGCATCCTTACGTCCATTGACAATGTAATCGTGAAATGCATCTTTCACGTAATGACTAGGATTTTCTGCACTAAACAACTTTGGTGCGTTTGTTTCATTTTCAGTAAACAGAAAAGTTGGCGCATCAATATTTGGCAGAGGTTCAACGACAAACCGGAATTTACCGAGTGTTTCTTGGGAAAGCAAAAGCTCACCATCTTTTTTATATTCAATGCACGGTTTAGACCAATAGCTTTCGCCTGTACGACCCCAAGACCAAGTATTTTTGAACCAAATTGTCGGCAAAAGGTGTAGTGTTGCAGTTTGTGAACTGCGATTGGCAACAGTAATTTTAATTAAAATGTCATTGGGAGCGGCTTTGGCATACTCAGCAAAAATATCAAAGTAGCGGTTTTCCTCAAAAATCCCAGTATCAATAAGTTCAAACTCGCCTAAATCCTTGCTACGATTGCGGTTTTCTTCAACTAAGCGCGTGTAGGGAAATTCACTTTGAGGATACTTGTAGAGCGCTTTCATATAGGAATGGGTTGGTGTTGAGTCGAGGTAGAAGTAAGATTCTTTTACATCCTCACCGTGATTTCCTTCAGTATTACTCAACCCAAATAGGCGTTCTTTTAAAATAGGATCAACGCCATTCCAAAGGGCGAGGGCAAAACACAAACGTCCTTGGCGATCGCACATCCCCAAAAGTCCATCCTCACCCCACCGATAAGCCCGACTGCGTGCTTGATCGTGAGTCAAATAATCCCAGGATGACCCGTCTTTTGAATAATCTTCGCGTACAGTTCCCCATTGCCTTTCTGCCAGATACGGTCCCCAGCGCTTCCAGTTTTTTTCTCTTCGCACCTCTTCGGCAAGACGCAAAGACTCAGCATCAAGATTATCCTTCTGGTTCATCAAAAATTGCTAAAAATCGCGAGTTGAAATAACCTAATGTCAAGGGTGTCGGGAAACAGCGACTAATAAATCCTTCTTAGGTATTGAAATTCCTCACTTCGGTCAAAAAGTTTTGCCAGGTGTTTTTGTCCACCCTATCATTTTTTAGTCTAAGGGAGATCCAAAAAATAAAATATCCCGCCCTTCGGGTTCGGCAGTCGCTCATGGGGGAAACCAACGCCAGACACCTACGGAGGGAAACCCTCCTGCAGTGCTGGCTCCCCAAGACCGCGCTGCCTCACCGTACTCGTTATCGGGTGTGCAAAACGGTTATTAGTGTTGGAGCAAGCGCCTTTCAGGCTGGGCGACGGCGGGATATTTTATTACTGGTAAGTGCCTAAAGTCATTTTTCTTGTCCCAAGTAAAGAATTCTTGATTTGGGACAAGAAAAATGATTTATCTCAAGCTATTCCGCCATTAACACGAATATTTTGCCCAGTTATCCACCGCGCTTCATCGCTAGCAAGAAACGCCACCACATCGGCAATATCTTGCACTTGTCCGAGTCGTCCTAAAGCTGCCATTTGAGAGAAACGGTTTATTTGTTCTTCTGTTTTGCCTTCTCTGAACAGTTCTGTATCAGTTGGGCCAGGAGAGATAATATTAACTGTAATACCTCGTCCTCCCAACTCTTTTGCCACAACTCTTGTGATTTGTTCAACAGCACCTTTGGTTCCCACATACGCACTATAAGTGGGTAGCATCATAGCAGTTGTTGATGAAGAAAAATTGATAATGCGTCCACCATCTGCCATCTGGTGTGCAGCTTGTTGACAAGCAAAATAAGTGCCCTTGACATTAATGGCAAAAATCTTATCAAAATCTTCTTCTGTTACCTCAATAAGTGGCTTATAGAAGGTAACCCCTGCGTTGTTGACTAAAATATCGACTTTGCCAAAACGTTCAATTGTCTGCTCAAAAAGTCGCTGAATATCAGTAACTTTGCTCACATCGGCTTGGACTGCAATTGCTTGTACTCCAAGATTTTCAATTTCTGCAACAACTTCCTGTGCTTTGTTTGCATTTCCTGCATAATTAACCACAACTGATGCACCGTTACCAGCTAATTTTAGGGCGATCGCACGTCCAATTCCTCGTGATGATCCTGTAACGATGGCAATTTTTTCTGCAAGAGGTGCCATAAATTATTTCCTTTACTTAATCTTGAATTAACCTTGCATTAACATGAATCTTGCTCCTAGGTTGAACCTGGGAGCAAGATTGGGAGCTTCTAGATCCCTAAAGAATTATAGAGAATGAACTACTCCTGATGAAAAGTTTTTATTTCTTCAGGTAGATTTTACGCCAAATCGAAAAGCAAGATTTCTGCACCAATGTTGGTACTAATTTCGAGTTGTTCTTCGCCACTCATTTGCACGCCATCACCTGCTCTGAGTTCTTCTCCATTTAAGGTGACGATACCTTGAGCTATTTGCAACCAGGCATAACGATTGGGTTTGAGGTGATAGTTGATAACGTCACCAGGTTCCAAAATAGATGTGTATAGGTCAACATCTTGATTGATGATGATAGCGCCATCACGTCCATCTTTGGCACCAATTAAACGTAGCTTTCCACGTTTTTCTTCAATGGAAAACGTTTTTTGATCATACCTGGGTTGCAGTCCTTGTTGATCAGGAAGAATCCAAATTTGCAGAAGGTGGAGTGGCTCAGTTTCAGAAGGATTGTATTCGCTGTGCATAATACCAGTACCAGCGCTCATGATTTGCGCATCACCTGGAAGTATGACTGAACCATTTCCTAAGCTGTCTTTATGTTCTACTGCTCCTTCTAGAACATAGGTGAGGATTTCCATATCGCGGTGTGCGTGAGTTGGGAAACCAGCACCCGGAACAACGCGGTCATCGTTGATTACTCGTAGAGAACGAAATCCCATACGATTTGGATCGTAAAAATTACCAAAGGAAAATGTGTGGTGACTGTCGAGCCAACCTATTTTGGTTTGACCGCGTGCATTTCTATCATGAATGAGGTGAGTTTTGGTGTTGGGAGCCATAAGTTTTATCTCCATTTTGATAGTTTATTGCAGTAAAAACATTAACCATCTTTGTTGGCTACCAGTTAAAAATCATGGTTCCAATAGCCAGCAAGAACAAAGTGTCTTTTAGTGGTAAGAATGATTTTTATTGAAAGTTACTTTGTTGCATCTAGTTTTCAACTATTTCAATCTTAAAATATGTACATATAAAATGAAAAGTACGCACTTAAAAGTGCCGTACTTACCAAAAAGATACTGCTAAATTATTTTTTCACTCAACTATAGGAATCCGATTTGGTTTATGAACGAACTGGTTGAGGTAGGGAACGCTTAACAGAGAATAGGGAACATAAACTGTACCTAGCTTCGTAAAAATCTACAGAGGAATCCTATACGAATTGTCTTGGGAACATTGCACTAATTTAGATGAATTAAGGCGGAACCTAAAACAGGTTCTTGATTCTATATCTCCTGAAGCAATCGCATCGATTTGCGGATGGGATTACATCATTTCTGCTTTATTAAGTGCAACTTCATAGAGAATTGGTATTAACTTGGGTTTTGAGATCCAAACTCGCTGCTAAAGTTTGGTTGAGAATTCCAACAATTTGCTTGCGCGCCTCAGCAGGAATGTCAATGCGGGTTGGATATAGACGTGTTGATAGCTTTTTGTCGCTCATGGTTTGTGCAGCTCGTGGATCACTTTCAAGAACCCTGTACAGAAGGTGATTGCTTAGAATTACTTTGACTTTTAATAACCTTGCCAGGACTAATCCAAGAAATACCTTGCTGAAAATCAGTACCAATCATAACTGCTTCAACCACGGGCTGAAAAACTTTTGTTTGGGCTACCCACTCGACAAGAAAGTTAGCCCCAACACCTCCACTAGTGTCAGTTCTATCTACAACAAAATCCGTAGAAGCTAGGGCGTCAAGTTGAATTGGGCGCTCCAAATACTGTCTTAGTTGTTTCCCATTCGAGTCATAGTAGCGTACAGAAGTAATAATGATAGAGTTACTCAAATCAGTATTACGAATACTCAGAGTCGCTGCTAAATCAAAAATTCTTTTTTTATCACCATGATAGATGTGGGAGTAGATAGGAACATAAATAGTTTCACCCATCACTGCCTTGAAATTTTTATCTAAGGTTACCACCTTTTGAGATTGATTTGCCTGACTCATATCAGGTTCTGACTGCGATGGATTCTGTGGTGATGTGCAGGATGTCAGTAAAATAAGAGCGATCGCTAAATAAAAAACTGGGTATAGCTTCATTAGAAAAAATCATTTACAACCTTCAATAAAATCAATGACTTGATGTAACGACCCTGGTTTAGTCACAATCAGCACAGTTGAATCAGGTTCGAGTACTGTACTGCCGTTAGGAATCATCAAATCTTCGTGGGGATGGGGTTGATAGCCAATAATTAGAGAACCATTAGGAAACCGGGAATCTTGAGCAACTTCGGCAACTGTACGACCAGCAACATAGCAATTATTTGGAATCAAAAGTTTGAGCACCTCAATCTGCCCCTGCTCAAAATGCATGATTGATTCAACTTGCGGATACTCAATGGCATTTACCATTGTTGAAACCGCCAAGTCAATGGTACTGATGATATGATTAGCTCCTGCCAATCGAAAAGGTTCTGCAAAATCGGAATGGCGCATCCGAGTTAGAATGTGGGGAACACGGTAATGCTTGGCGAGAGTTACCATCGCCAAATTCAAGGCATCATTTCGTAAGACAGCTGCCAAAGTGTCGGCTTTACGAATTCCAGCTTCTAACAGCACTTCTGTACTGACAGCACTGCCTTCAAAAGCCATTGCCCCTACTTGTTCGCGCGCATAGCGACAAGCATTAGGATCAAAGTCAATCACAGCTACGGTATGCCCTAGTTCTACCAATTTATGTGCCAAAGTCAACCCTACCAAACCTGCTCCACCAATTAGCACGTACATAACTGCTTCTTGATACTTTTGCCTTCTACTTTACTTTACAAGCTACTGTGCAGGTGAAAGAGTTTGGTATGGTTAACACTGAAAAGAACCAAATTTCGTGATGCATATGATAGTTAATTTGTACAGCGCTTAATTTCTACAAGCAACATTCACTAATTCTGGTTTCTAAAGTCTTCTTAGACAACCAATCTGAGAAGATAATGAATGTGGTTTTGCTGCTTGCAAGGAAAGCGTCAACACCCCTGCCTAAAGGCTAGGGGCTTCTAGCCTCCAGTCTTAGGATTAGTTGACCCGACTCAGTACCTTGTGTACTACGTTATTGGGCAAGTGTTTAAGTTCCTACCTACGGATACGTTCGCGCAGCGTGCCGTTAAGCAAGCCAGTCTGTAGCTCTAGAAATCAAAGATTAAACAGGTTTAGAGGGTTAAGCCAGTGTTCTTGATAAAGTGAGGCACTCCACCCTTGGGGGTTCCCCCCGTTGTTCGCCTTTGGCGTCTCCCTTTGGGAGAAGGAAGTGCCAACCCGTAAGGGTACCGACCAATAACATTGTTTAGGCTAACTTTACTCCCGCAAGGCTTGCCTTGAGCGTAGTCGAAAGGGAAGGCTCTACGGAGCAAAACCGTTATGCGTAGAGGTGAGTCCAGTACTGTTCAAAGCAGCGTGGCACTTTGTGCCATAGTCCTGGTTTCCCTCACGCTTGTTCTGGCGAACCCGAAAGGGCGAACGAATTGAAATGGTAACTGCCCCATTGAAAGTACATCGCAAAAGTACACCGATTCAAGTAACCCCAAGGCGGTAATGGTTCCATAGATATTTAAACGGCTAATAAATTAGCCGCGTCATGTTTCCTCCGTCGTCTAAAGACGCACGGTTTCCACACTTTTGCGAGATCATCATGAAATAGCAACGCGCCAAAGCGCTTTGCGTACTTCTCTTGAATTATCATGGAAACAAAAACGGCCAAACTCCTTGATGGTAAAGCTTTAGCTAACAAAATTCAGCAAGAACTTTGTGCTGCGATTACACAATTGCAACCCAAAATAGGACGCCCGCCAGGTTTAGCAGTGCTGATGGTGGGTGATAACCCAGCCTCAGCAGCTTACGTACGGGGCAAAGAACGAGCTTGCCAGAAAGTGGGTATTGACTCTTTTGGCAAGCATTTTCCCACACAAACGACTCAAGCAGAACTAGAACAAGTGATTGCAGAACTCAATCATGATCAAAGAGTCGATGGTATTCTCGTGCAATTACCTTTACCCAACCACTTGGATGCTGTAACGCTTTTGCATCAAATCGCGCCAGACAAAGATGCTGATGGACTGCACCCAATTAACTTAGGGCGACTGGTGCGAGGAGAACCTGGTTTACGTAGCTGCACTCCAGCGGGAGTTATGCGGCTGTTGCAGGAATATGGTATTCCTTTGAGCGGAAAGCATGCGGTAGTGGTAGGACGCAGTATTTTGGTAGGCAAACCACTGGCTTTGATGCTGCTAGAGGCTGATGCGACTGTGACTGTGGCTCATTCGCGATCGCACTCTTTGCAGTCCATCACCACAAATGCTGATATTCTAATTGCAGCAGCAGGTCGTCCAGGACTCATTACTGCTGAGATGGTGAAACCGGGTGCTGTTGTGGTAGATGTAGGCATAAATCGTGTGACACACTCAAGCGGTGAAAGTCGTCTGGTTGGTGATGTCCACTTTGAGTCAATTGCTGGTGTTGCGGAATTTATCACACCAGTTCCCGGTGGTGTTGGTCCGATGACTGTAGCTATGTTGCTACAAAATACGGTGAATAGCTATAGTCAACGCTCCCATAGTTAGGAATATGTCATTTGTCATTTGTTAAAAACGTAACAAATGACGAATAACGAATGATGGATGACTCTTTCCCGTAAAATTGTTACGTATATAACACAACACTAAGGAATTTAAGAATGGTAACAGCTGATAACATTCAAAAAACTCCACAGCAAGCCAAATTTGACTTACGAGCTTATCTCAAAGAGCGACAAAACCTTTGTGAAGCTGCTTTGGATAAATCTATTTCCATCCGTTATCCAGAAAAGATTTACGAAGCAATGCGCTACTCGCTCATGGCTGGAGGTAAACGTTTGCGCCCTATTCTTTGCCTTGCGGCCTGTGAGATGATGGGTGGTACCATTGATATGGCAATGGCTACCGCTTGTGCTGTGGAGATGATCCACACAATGTCGCTCATTCACGACGACTTGCCAGCAATGGATAATGATGATTACCGTCGCGGTAAGTTGACAAATCACAAAGTTTATGGTGATGACATTGCGATTTTAGCTGGGGACGGGTTGTTAGCCTACGCATTTGAGTATGTAGTCACTCAGACTCATAATGTACCACTAGAGCGAGTTGTACAGGTTATTGCTCGTTTGGGTCATGCGACGGGAGCTACAGGCTTGGTTGGTGGTCAAGTGCTTGATTTAGAGTCAGAAGGAAAGACAGATATCTCGGTAGAAACGTTGAATTTCATTCATCGGCACAAAACAGGTGCTCTTTTAGAAGCTTGTGTTGTCTGTGGTGGGATAATAGCAGGAGCATCATCAACAGAAGTGCAGCGGCTGTCTCACTATTCCGAAAATATTGGGCTTGCTTTTCAAATTATTGATGACATTCTAGATATCACTCAAACCGACGAGCAATTGGGCAAAACTGCTGGTAAAGACCTACAGGCTCAAAAAGTGACGTATCCTAGTCTTTGGGGACTCGAAGAATCAAAACAAAAAGCTCAGCAGCTTGTAGAGGAAGCTTGTGCAGAATTAGAATCTTTTGGAGATAAAGCTTTGCCATTAAAGGAATTAGCACACTTTATCACGAGTCGTAAAAATTAAATAAATCATGAATGATGAATGATATAAGCAGGGCATTATATAATATGTCATTCAGAATTCATATCTCTGTTCATAATTCATCATTCACAACTCATAACTTTTCATCTGATCAAAATAGCATGCAGGATATAGGCGACATATTAGAAAACCGAGTGTTGTGGGTTGCTTTAGGAGCTTGTTTGATGGCTCAAGCATTAAAGCTTGTCATCGAACTACTCAAGAATCGTAAGCTAAATGTTAGAGTTTTAGTCACAACTGGAGGAATGCCTAGTGCACATTCTGCACTAGTAACAGCTCTTGCAACTGGAGTCGGGCAAACTCTTGGTTGGGGTTCTGCGGAATTTGCACTGGCAATGGTTTTTGCGATTATCGTCATGTATGACGCCGCAGGAGTTCGTCAAGCTGCTGGAAAGCAAGCCCGTATCCTTAATCAGATGATTGATGAATTGTTTCACGAACACCCAGAGTTTGATGGCGATCGCCTCAAAGAATTACTGGGACATACACCTGTCCAGGTGATTGTTGGTTCGGCGTTGGGTATAACTATCTCGTGGTTGGCTAAATCAACCGGCGTGTTGGTTGTCAGTCCATAATCAACCAGACAACCTGATTGTATTTTGCTCCAAGCTACTGCAAACGCACAGATGAGCGCAGTAGCATAACTTTGCGACTATCTACAACTACGGCAAAAAAACCTCGTTCGCTCAACTTTTGCAGTGTGCTGTATGCTTCTTTTTGATTCGTCGTGTAAACCGCCAGCAAATAAGGACGTTCTCCGTAGGAAACAAAACCTACGTCTCCCTTAACGACTTCCCGTACTTTGTTCGCCATTTCAGGACGGTTATAGTAATCTACTAATACAGCCAAACCCTCTCCCAAACGTTCGGGTTTATAGCTGCTTACTGTCTGAGTAGGTGGTTTTTGTGTCGCTGTGGGCGGTTTTTGTGTGACTGTAGGCGGTTTCTGTGCTACGGTAGAGGGTTTCTGTGCCACTTCTGATGACGGTCGAGTAGAGACAAAAGCAGATAACCCGACTATATTCTTGATATACCTCGCCCAACTATTAGCATCATCTATCTTGTTAAACCCACCAATTCGTGTGACTGTATTTTTGATATATCTACAAGTGCTTATCTTAGTGTTAGACGGTAAAGCTTGACGTAACTGCTTCTGATTCTCTGTCGTCGGACTACTGACTAACAAAAGATACTCACCTGAATTGGGAGGTTGACAGACAGGAATATTTTGTTGTTGAGCAGAAGCAGAATTTATGCTAGCACTTAACCCGACAATAGCTAGCAATAAACTACTCACTAAAGTATTTGATATCTGAAATTTCTGAACAACACTCTTATACATAAACTTTTCTTAATTGTTTGATAAAAATTAATGTATTTATAGGAATCCGATTTGGTTTACGAAGTTACTAGTTGAGGTAGGGAACACTTAACGCTTAACTGAGTTCTGTTCAAAAATCAAATAGGAATCCTATAGTAGGTATTAGTCAGTAGTTTATAGTCCAATAACTAATAACTAATAACTAATGACTAATAATCATACATTAAGATACGGCAGCCAGAGATGCCAAAGCATCAGGAATTTCTGGTGAAGGAGCTTGAAATTCGCCTGTCAGGACATATTCTAATCGAAGTTTCAGCCAGGTAATAAATTGGGGATTCGTGGAGATAATCGCTACTGCTGGCTGGGGGCATTTTGCCTTCGCTTGTGACATTTGGGATGCTTCCAGAAAAGCTGGTTGCTTAACCACCCAAAAATCAATTTCTTTTTCTTGTTCGTGGTAGTGACGAGTGCGTTCCTTGAGAACTTCCTCCATCGGTTCTTCTTCCAGGAGAAACCGTTGACTCGCCAAAATGTAATAATATGTTTGCATTTTCATCCTTTGTTAATCTAGTTATTGTGTAGGACACAGAGGATTGCGCTGTGTCCTACACAATAACTAAAATATAGAGTACCTGATTTAGGAATGGAACGGACAACCACCTTCCTGCTGTTCGCCAGTTGTTTGTTTTTGACCGTTTGTTAGCTTTTTGAGAAACAGACTGTTGTCGAAGTAGTGTTCAATAGAAAGAACTTTCAAATCATCAGTAACACGCGCCAAGCTTATACCGATGACCTCTACTGTCTCTCCTGTTGGTGTATAGTCCTTGTATGAACCATTAAAAGTTCCCCAGTGTCGCCATTTAAATGTAACATTTGGTGGACCCGAATAAACCTCAAGCACTTCCCACAGAAATCCTTGGGGAAATGCTGTATGGAAAAGGTTGGCTGATGATTCAAAGTCTTCCTCAGAAGCCTTGTATTCTTCTGTATCACCAATAAATAAATTATAAGTGCCAGCCTTGACCACATCTGACGCTGTATAAGCAGGACCACCATTACTACTCATACGAAACTGTTCGTTCACAACCGACAACCACTGCTGTGGATTGGTTTTGAACGATGCTTCCATTTCAAAAGTTCTGACTAAGTTTTGGACAATTGCTTCTAGTGAACCTTCAGCGTAGTTGTATGTACTTTGTTTCGCAAGATTTTCTTTTGAGCGAGAGTAATCTGGAGGGGTTTGATAGCGCCACTGGGCGTCAGGACTATGTGCGATCACTGTGTCTCTATCTTGTACCCAAACTGGAGTATCGTTCGACTGTGTTGCGCTCATAATAAATTATGGTCAGAAAATAATCTCTGTCTTGAACATACCAAAGACTTTTTGGATTTACGCAGTCGAACCCCAAAATCGTTATATTATACTGTTAGTTGCTTGCTGATTGTTGTTATAGTTGACCCCGCATTGCTAATTTCATCTCACGGACTGCTCTTTCCATACCAACAAGTGCGGCGCGGCTAACAATCGTGTGCCCAATATTTAGTTCTTCCATCCCTGGCAAATTAGCGACAGAATAGACGTTCCAGTAAGTGAGTCCATGTCCAGCATTCACTCGTAGCCCTGCATTTATTGCTTGCTCACACCCTTTGGATAGCAAGGCTAATTCCTGCTCGCGGCTAGTTTCATCCTTAGCCTCAGCATATTGCCCAGTGTGTAGCTCAATAAACTTTGCTTGCACCTTGACAGATGCTTCTATTTGTGCTAATTCAGCGTCAATAAATAGACTGACAGGAATACCAGCGCTTTGCAATTTATCAACTACCTGTCCTATTCTATCAATCTGACCAGCAATATCTAGTCCGCCTTCTGTGGTGACTTCTTCTCGCTTTTCGGGTACTAAAGTAACGTAATCGGGTTTGATATCCAGGGCAATACCAACCATTTCATCTGTCGCCGCCATCTCCAAATTCAGATGCGTTCTCACTGTTTGTCGTAACAGGCGGACATCTCGTTCTTGAATATGTCGCCTATCTTCCCGTAAATGCGCCGTAATACCATCTGCACCAGCTAATTCTGCTAGTACCGCCGCCGCCACGGGATCTGGTTCCACCGTCCGCCGCGCTTGGCGAATCGTGGCGATGTGGTCAATGTTTACACCAAGTGTAGGCAACTTGATTATCTCCCTATACACAGTCCTCAGGTTTTGATTTTACCAGGGAATAAAGGTTGGAAGGTGAGTGGGGCGATCGCCTGTTTTCATTTTGCACTCACCTCGTCCGAATTATGAAGTTGAGGTTTTGAGTTCTGAGGTGATAGAAACGCAATACTAGAGCGATCGCCTAGATAATATCTTTTTCGAGTTTTCACAGATGGGTAAAAAAAGGCGGATATCAGGCTGATTGGGCTTGTAGCTGTTGTGGTAAAAAGCCCCAAGTTCCAGATTTCGCTGAGATGGTATTTGGTGAATAAGGGTAAGGTGGGCATTGCTCTTAATCTTTTAGAACAGATTGCAATATTTCATAAGCAATGCCCACCCTACGGGCGATAGCTTCGCTGCTGCCTAAGCGCAAAGCGCACGCTACGCGAACGGCAGATCGCATTTATTGAAGATCGTACAAAATGTTAGATCGCATTTTTCAGGATAGTACAACATATCTGTTTGACGAAATTTTTACAAAATCCTGAAAATTGCACAATTACATTGTATAAATTCTAAAACAAAAACCCTTCCTGACCCAGCTATGCCGCCAGACTACTCCGGTCAAAATCTCCGAGGGCGCTCCTTTAAAGGTCAAAACCTGACTGGAGCAAACTTTAGCAAGGCGGATATTAGAGGGGCAAACTTTACTAATGCTATTCTCAAAGATGCTGACTTCACAGGTGCTAAGGCTGGATTACAGCGACGTTGGAAAATTTGCTTACTAATATGTTCATTACTGCTATCAGCACTTTCAGGGCTTTTCTCAATCATGATTGGTCTATTAGTAGGATATATTCTCGACACCAAAAACACTCAAAACTTCGTTATTGGGATAGTCTCCTTGGTTACGGTGGCAGTCTTTTGTATTGTCATTAGCCGCAAAGGTTTAGGAGCCGTAGCCGTAGCCGTAGCCCTAGCCCTAGCCGTAGCCTTAGCCGTAGCCCTAGCCCTAACCGGAGCCGGAGTCGTAGTCCTACCCGTAGCCGGAGCCGTAGCCCTAGCCGTAGCCCTAGCCGGAGCCGTAGCCGGAGCCGTAGTCCTAGCCGGAGCCCTAGCCGGAGCCCTAGCCGGAGCCCTAGCCCTAGCCCTAGCCGGAGCCCTAGCCCTAGCCCTAGCCCTAGCTCTAGCCCTAGCCGTAGCCTTAGCCCTAGCCCTAGCCGGAGCCGTAGCCCTAGCCCTAGGAGCCGGAGCCGGAGCCCTAGCCCTAGCCCTAGCCCTAGCCCTAGCCTTCATACTATTTAGCGCTTACATTGGCTGGCGTAGTTTAGCTGGAGATGGAAAAGATGCTTGGGTTCGTTCAGTTGCTCTTGCCTTTGCTGCTACAGGTGGAACCAGCTTCCGCAATGCCGATTTAACCGATGCTGATTTTACCGGTGCAACCCTGAAAAACACAGATTTTAGAAAAGCAAACCTGACACGCACCCGTTTTTATGAAGCCAAAAAACTTGACTTTGCCAGAGTATACGACACAATATTAACTAAATTAGCTGTTCTAAAATTACTCGTCACTGGCAATGGTCGAGGAAAATCTTATGCTGGTGCTAACCTGAAAGGCCCTAACCTGATAGGTGCAGATTTGAAAGAAGCTAATCTTAAAGACGCTTATATTAGTGAAGCCACCTTCCAAGGAGCTTGTTTAGAGTCGGCAAACCTAACTCTCACTCAAGCTGTTGGCACTGATTTTACCAGCGCCCACATGACTGGTGCTTGTGTAGAAGCGTGGAATATTGAAAGTACAACCAAGTTAGATGATGTCGATTGTCGCTTTGTCTATCTTCTCGAACATCCCAAACCTGGAAGCGATGATCGCGAACGCCGTCCGAGTAGTGGCGACTTTCAACCAGGCGAATTTACCAAGCTATTTGAAGAGGTTTTAAATACCGTTGATTTAATTTTCCGCGACGGCATAGACTGGAAAGCTTTTGTTGTTGCCTTCAAAAAAGTGCAAGTCGAAAATGGAGACACGGAACTCGCTATCCAGAGTATTGAAAACAAAGGTGATGGCGTTGTCGTCGTTAAGGTTAACGTGCCTCTTGATGCTGATAAAGAAAAGATTCATAGTGATTTTACACAAAATTATCAACTAGCACTGCAAGCCGTAGAAGAAAAATATAAAGCACAATTACAAGCTAAAGATGAGCAGATAGTCATCTATCGTCAACAAAGTGGAGAGATGAAAGAGATTATTAGCTTATTAGCGAGTAAACCTATAAATGTTCAAGTTGACAACAAACTAGAGAATAAAAATATGACTAACAGCAATGATGCCAGCCGCAAAATTGAAATTGGCAATGTCGGCAGAGATTTTAATGCCAGCGGACAAGCTTTGAATTTCGGTGAGATTGATATTAGCGGTACTGTTACAAATACTATCAACCAATTACCAGAGTCTCCGGAACCTGAAACACCAGGAATAAAGGAATTGTTGACACAATTGCAAGAGGCAATTGAGGCTGATACGAATTTAACCGAAGAAGATAAAGCTGAGGCATTAGAACAAGTGAAAGCTTTAGCCGAAGCTGGGAAAAATCCTCAAGAAGGGGCGATGCAAAAGGGAGCGAAAACGGCTATGAAAATTTTAAAAGGTACAGTTGCTGGCTTACCGAGTGCAGCAACATTAGTTGAGGCATGTAGCAAACTTTTGCCGCTGATTTCAAAGTTTCTGGGTTTAGGCTGAGTATAAAGCTTTTCATACGAAATTGTGTTCAAAAACCTCCATCCCCTCTCCTTTATAAGGAGAGGGGTGCCCGTAGGGCGGGGTGAGGTAATACGTATGAATGCAACGCGCGTATCAGTTGCTTACACCATACGAAAGTAGAAGCTAATTTCAGTCCTAACTTTCCCGATATCCCGATTATTGAATTAGTGAATGAGTATCTGAGGCAAACCCTTCGGGCATATACGGACGATCGCACTTCCCCTCAGCCCTACGAACAACACCATTGTTCGTTTCCTAATGCATATGCACATACTCGTTTATTAGTCAAGCTCCAGTGAACAATTTATTGAGATAAGAGAATTGTTCACTTCAACGCAGGATGATCGAAAATTTAGACAGCTGGACAACTAGAATTTAATCCATTAAAAAAAAGTTGTCGTCTTTTTGACGAAAAACAATTTTTGATTTTTGTTTTTTGATTTTATGAGTTTGTCTGATTTTCCGAATCTCTGGGTACCTTTGGCGCTTTTAGGGTTAATTATCATTGCTGCTGTCTTTTTCAGCCGCAGCAGCTAATATCATGTTGCTGGCATACGTAAAAAAGTGAAGTTCGCCGGGAAAGTCGGGGAGGAAGGATAACTGTTGGTTTTTGACTAAGTACTAATAACTAATGATCAAAGAAATAACTAATCACTCCTATTGGAGGTTAAAATAAATCCCGATTGTCTCCCAAAATTTTAAAAGTTTCATGATCTCCAGCAACGATTTTCGACCCGGTGTTTCGATAGTATTAGATGGGTCCGTATGGCGTGTGGTGGAATTCCTCCACGTTAAGCCAGGAAAAGGTTCTGCTTTTGTGCGGACGAAATTGAAAAATGTTCAAAGTGGAAGCGTGGTGGAAAAAACTTTCCGCGCAGGTGAAACAGTTCCCCAAGCTAACCTGGAAAAAAGCACAATGCAACATACCTATAAAGAAGGTGACGAATACGTCTTTATGGATATGGAAACATATGAAGAAGGCAGATTGAGCGCCTCACAGATTGGCGATCGCGTAAAATACCTCAAAGAAGGTATGGAAGCCAATGTTGTTCGCTGGGGCGACCAAGTCCTGGAAGTGGAACTGCCTAACTCCGTAGTATTGGAAATTGTGCAAACAGATCCAGGTGTTAAGGGTGACACTGCTACTGGTGGTTCTAAGCCTGCAACTTTGGAAACGGGAGCAATGGTGATGGTTCCTTTGTTTATTTCTCAAGGAGAACGCATCCGTATAGACACCCGTGACGATAAATACCTTGGCAGGGAGTAACTTTCTTCTCACCTCTAGATGCAAATCCCGATTTTCATCTATGACAGGGATTTCCATCCCTGCCTAACTATACAAATTCATTTCAAAAGATAAAGTCTCTGTACGATCTAATTGCATGAGGTAAGGAAAGCTGTGCCATTGGACTTTAATGAAATCCGCCAACTGTTGACAACCATTGCACAAACGGACATTGCAGAAGTCACGCTCAAAAGTGACGATTTTGAACTCACAGTTCGTAAGGCTGTAAGCGTTCCTCCAATGTTGTCAGCAGCACCTCAAGGGGCGTTAGGGGCGGTTGGTACACCGAACACACCAGTTCCACCGCCTATTCCGTTAGTAATGTCGCCTCCGACAGTGACGGTAACCCCGCCAAACCGCCCCACTGACAGTAATACTTCTGGCGTACACTCACCACCGATTGGTTCCTCTGTTATAGAACAGAAGTTTGTGGAAATCCCTTCCCCAATGGTGGGGACGTTTTATCGTGCGCCGAGTCCAGGCGAAGCACCATTTGTGCAAGTGGGCGATCGCATTCGGAGCGGTCAAGCAGTATGTATCATAGAAGCCATGAAACTGATGAATGAAATTGAAGCCGAAGTATCCGGACAAGTCATAGAAATTCTCGTACAAAACGGTGAACCAGTAGAATATGGTCAACCTTTGATGCGAATTAACCCAGATTAAGTATTAATCTATATATCGATGCCTAGTTGTTAAATTTTTAATGAGTCCTTACGGGTCTGCCCTGATGAAACAAGCGTTGCCTGTACCGCCAGAAGTCGTGCAACAAGTGGCTGAATACTTCAGCCTCTTGAGTGAACCTATGCGCCTACGGCTGTTGCATTTGCTGCGAGATGAAGAAAAATGCGTGCAAGAATTGGTAGAGGCAACACAGACTTCTCAGGCTAATGTATCAAAACACTTGAAGGTCATGTGGCAAGCGGGAATCCTTAGTCGTCGCAGTGAAGGAACCTGTGCCTATTACCGAGTTGAAGATGAAATGATTTTTGAATTGTGTAACAGGGTTTGCGATCGACTCGCCTCCAGGTTAGAACAGCAAGCCCGTAATTTTCGGTTCTTAAATACCAAGTAATTCTTGAGAAAAACGGGCTAGCCCCTTAGGGGGCGCACTCTCGGACGGCCCGCTACGCTAACAAAATGCAGAACACACAACACAAGATAACTCCACGAGCGAGTCCGCGCTTATTCAGTATTAAACTGAACTTAGTTTGCTGCAAAGTACTAAACAAAGCGAATAGACTGATGTCTTAGTATTTACTTTATATTTGGAACACTTAAAACAGAAAGTGAGATTGTGCCCACATAATCACCTTTGTGTCAATGCTTAACTTAGAGATGTTATTCTAGATGGTTAAGGCAAAGTAATGCAAAATCAAACCCAATCGGACAGATATCTGTGGAGAAGCATTTCCCTTTAACGACTGTAGGGGCACTTGCTGTGAATTCTCATGGACAAGTCTTAATAGTCAAAACGACCAAGTGGCGAGGCACATGGGGTGTACCGGGAGGTAAAGTGGAATGGGGCGAAACGCTAGAAGCTGCAGTTAAAAGAGAGTTTCGAGAAGAAGTCGGTTTAGAGTTGACTGACGTACGCTTTGGGTTACTACAAGAAGCAGTTCTAGATTCACAATTTGTGCGGGAAGCCCATTTCATTATGGTGAACTACTACGCGTTCTCGAAGGGCGAAACCATCACACCCAACGAAGAAATTGAGGAATGGGCATGGGTGACTCCCCAAAGGGCAACAGAGTATCCTCTTAATACGTACACCCATGTATTGATTTTGGATTATCTGCAAAAGCAAATCGACAAGTTATATCACAATAAAGTTCAAGAACAATGCTAAAAAAAGCGCTCGTAACCGGATCGTCGGGAGGAATTGGACGGGCGATCGCCCTCAAGCTAGCAAGTCAAGGATTTGATATCGCATTTCACTATAACCGTAGTGCAGAAGCAGCCAGCAAAGCTAGTGAGGAAGCAGCGACTTATGGAGTTAAAGCGATCGCCCTCCAAGCAGATGTTACCAATCCTGATCAAGCTAAGTCCTTGGTAGAAAATGCAGCCAAAGAACTTGGTGGCTTGTCAGTTGTTGTTAATAATGTGGGCAATTTCCTCTACAAACTAACTAGCGAAACATCAGTAGAAGAGTGGCAGGAAGTTCTTGACTCCAATCTTAATGCCACTTTTTACATCACTCAAGCCGCACTTCCCCATCTCAAGGCAGCTAATTGGGGACGCATCGTTAATTTCGCTTGTGCTAGTGCCCAGAATCTGGTCGCGCGGCAGAAAGATACAGGTTATATCATCGCTAAAACTGGTATAATCATCTATACCAAATCTTTAGCTCAGGAGCTAATTACAGACAATATTACTGCTAATGTGGTGTCCCCAGGAGTCGTAGAAAATTCCATTGGTTTGGAAGAAACTACTCCCAAGCTACCGACAAAACGACCGGCAACCTTAGAAGAAATCAGTAATGCAGTTTGTTTTTTTATTAGTCCCGAGGCAGATTACATTACAGGACAAATTTTGGAGGTATCGGGGGGTTGGAAATTGTAGTAGGAAATGAGTTAGTTTGCGCAATTTAATACTTTTTAGACAGTAAGAAGATTAATAGTTCGATGGTGCGAAATCTTTGCCTATTTTGGCAAGATAACCACGAATGCTGTAGTAAAAAGTCTTAAAAATAAGTTGAAGCTGGTTAAATGGTCTGTTTATGGGTTTAGAAACTATTGAATGTTCTAAACTCATAACTCCATTGCATTAACTTATAGAAGTTTTCTGTGATTTTTACGGAGCTTCGTACACCTTTGTTCCTTCTTCTGTGTTGCGTGTTTCCCTTCGGGTGTGCGCAGAGCGCACGCCAGTCTCCGAATCTCCTACAAAGACGCACTCGCTTTCGTGACGGAGACCGCCCTATGCCCTGCGGGCACGCTGAGTCCCAAGGGGACACGCGCAAGGGACGCTAACGGGTTCGCCACTTTGCCAATCTCCTGCACCAGACGCACTCGCTTTAGTGACGGGAACCGCCCCTACGGGGTTCACCAGTCACCTGCGGAGGGAAACCCTCCCGCAGTGCTGGTTCACCAAGACGGCAAGTGGACTCACCAAGACGGGGGCTGGTCTCACCTGTTAAGCATCTCTAGTTGATGATTCACAAAAATCTTTGGAGGGTTGCTATTGTTTTTCAACAACTAGTTTGGCATCACAGGTACTAAAAGTACTCAAAAACTTAGAATTCTTATCCTTCACTAACTAAACTTAAAAAATGCTTACTCTCGAAGATATTTACAATATTTATGCAAAGCATCAAGATTCATTCAATGCCAAAGTTGAAGAATTTACAATTGGAAACAAGCACTTGAATTTTAATTCTAGACAAGCAATTTTAGGAGTCGTTAATCTTTCCACTGATTCTTGGTATAAGAATAGCATTTGTTACAGTCCTGAACAAGCGATCCGTCGTGGAGTAGTCTTAACAAAGCAAGGTGCTGATATTATCGACATTGGTACTGAGTCTACAGGCGCAACAGCAGCAAGAGTTGAAGATTTTCAACAAAAAAGTCAACTTCTACCTGTTCTGAAAACTTTTGATCAAGAAGGTGTCTTGACTTCAATTGAAACCTATTATCCGGAAGTAGCTAGAGAATGTTTACGGGCAGGGGCAAATGTCATCAACTTAACTGGAGGTGAGAACAGTCAAGACATTTATCGAGCGGTTTCTGAGTTCGACGCAGGAATTATTATCTGTTATCTTCAGGGAAAAAATGCTAGAGAGGTTGGTGAGTTTACGTTTACTGAAGACCCAATAGATTTAGTATATGATTATTTTGCCAACGAGATAGAAACAGCTACTAAACTAGGTGTAAGAAAAATATTTATTGATCCAGGAATGGGTTTTGGATATCAAAATTTCTACTACCAACACAAGTCGCTGCGAACTCGATATCAGATCAAAACCTTATTAAATTCTTTTAGGCTGAGAAAGTTGGGGTTCCCAGTTTGCAATATAGTTCCTACTGCGCTGGAATGTTTTGGAGAAGAATTCAGAAGTTCTCAGGCTTTTACGGCAGTTCTAGCAATATTGGGAAAAAGCGATCTACTAAGAACTCATGAAGTTCCTAAAGTGAAAGGAGTTTTAGATACTCTCAGTTTATTTTAAAGTCTTAGAAAATCAGAAATAACCGTAGAGGAACCAGCAAGAAATCATTCATTGCTTGTTAATGTCAATCGTTTAACAAACTTTGAGATTGGTTTGATGAAAGATTTGACTGTCAAGATTATAATCTTTTCATATTTGATGGTAAGTTATTAGGAATCTCCCTAAGCAGCGAATCTGTCAAATTTTATGGCGATTGGAAATCAAGATCGATATAAGAGTGCAGTTAACCACTACTTATCTCCCAAAAGGAAAGATAGCGTCAAAAGCGAATGGGAGGAACCATTCTCACGCACCGTGATAGGTCAGGCTATCCAAAAACTACAACAGACATACTCTCCTAAATCATTACGGATTATGGATTTTGGATCTGGAATAGGTGGAGGATTGGTTTTGGTTCAGAATGCTTTAGATGATATCGGACTCGACGGTAGAGATCTCTACTATTTAGGTTTGGATAACAGCTTGGAAATGGTTAAAGTAGCCAAAGAAAAGTGGGCAGACACTCCCAATGTCAATTTTCTAGAAACTGATTTTAGGTTGAACATTCCAGACCAACCAACAGAAATTTATTTATCTTGCGGAGTTCCCTATTCCCATCTCACTAAAGAAGAAAGCCGACATACATTAGAAAATATATTTAAGGCTATTAAAAAAAATAAAACCCAATCTCTAGTAGTTGTTGATGTTTTAGGACGATACTCCATAGAATGGGTATCACAGTGGGATCAAAGCCGTTGGGCTTATCGAATGAGCTTTTTAGCAGAAGGGCAAGAGCAAGAATCCATGATGATGACCTGCTACTACAGTCCAGAACTAAAGCAAATGATCCATGAAGCTGCCCAACAGGCAAATTGTAACATTTCTAGTCTTGAGTTTTTTGATCGATCAATGATGGTCGGACGTCATACATCAACCCGAGAATATAATCCTGCTATCCCCCCCTATCGGGAAGTGATCAACTCTTTGTACAAATCTGAGGAAATAACAGACTTTCAAGAATTGCTCTTTCGGTGTGAATTGCCTATAGCACCATCTCCTGTGAACCAGTTCTTCAATAAGTTTTCTCAAATGTGGAATCAGTTGGTTCTCGAAGCGGCGGAATTTTGTGGGGAACATCTTGGAGAACATCTTAATGTTATACATCAGATTTCATTGCCAGAACCAGTGGTAGGATTGAAACAAGAATTATCACGGCTTCAAGAAAGTAACTCTGACCTCCATTTTCGTGCCAATATTGTTGAACCAACTTTAGCTAAGTATTTGTGTCGCTTGGAATCTAATACACAGCCCGGTTTGGGAGTAGGTCATACCTTGATTGCCATACTTTATGTGAATGGAGAAGACTAATCTGAAGTGGGCTTTTTCATCTGAGGTTAAGGGAACAGTCAAGAAGGAAAAAGGTATATCTAGTTGACCAAAAATCAAATAGGAGTCCTATATTGCCTTTTTTAGTAGTTTTGTCTTTTTTTGCTCTTAACTATCAGTAACGATGTAAATATTTGATTGTTACGTTGACTGAATGTGTGCAAGACTTAGTTTTAAAAACTTCCATGGACTTTCTTGGCATTTTTCGGAGGAACCCAGGTGTAAAAGACCGTGACGGTCTTTACATTCAACAGAGTTATTTTGGTGTGAAAAATTATGAATATACTGGATCGATATTTTGATGGTGTCATCTTTGATATGGATGACTTAATACTTGATAATGGCTCGTGGTACAAGTATGCATATCAATATGCAGCTCGCGAATTAGGTTATTTTATCAGTGATGAATGTTATGCTCAATTGTTAGGAATTCCTCATGCTGAATGCGATAAAATATTGAGCAAAAGTTTTGGAGAAGAGTTTTCCATCGAAATTTTCAATAAAGTTTTACAACAGCAATATCAGGAAACGCTAAACAAAAAAGGGGTGAAGTTTAGAGATGGATTTGAAACATTGTTCTCTTATTTAGAAAAACAAGGGGTTTCTATAGGTTTGGCAACTAGTTCAACTTGGAAACACGTAGAAATGCATCTGAGTCAAACCCGTTATTTACAAGCCTTCGATGTGATTTGTACCGCCGATCAGATCCAACGAGGAAAACCCGATCCTGAAATTTACACCTTAGCAAGTCGTTGTATGAACCGTCAGCCAAAGAATATAGTAGTATTTGAAGATTCAAATAACGGTATCAGATCTGCGATCGCTGCTGGATGTATGGCTATTATGGTTCCTAATCAAGCATTACCAGACGAGGACGTGAAGGAAAAAGCCCTCCTGGTTTTATCTAGTTTGGCTGATGCGATTCCATTAATGTATTAAGAATACAAAGGATACATCGATTTCTTCGTAGATCCATTTCGCACGTTTACGCTGCAGGAGACGTCGCAAATCCCAGAGATCCTTGTGTTGCAACTGCGGTAGCTCACAGTGCAATTGCAGCACGCAGTTTGGAACAGGACTTACGACATGATCCCTAGTTCTGCTAAGCAGGAAATGTATTTGTTGGCTTAACTGACCAAACTCACTCCAGAACAATCAACTTTTTGAACGAGTTGGGAGATCGGCATCCCTGAGACGGGTTCTATCCAATCAGGAGCAATTTCGGCTAATGGTACCAAAACAAAAGCTCTCTGTGTCATCCGTGGATGAGGGATTTGCAGATCAGGTGTTTCTAGAATTAACTCATCAAACAGAAGTACATCCAAATCTAGAGTTCTTGGTCCCCAACGTTCTTGACGTACTCTACCAAACTCTTGTTCAATTGCCAGCAGAGTCTCTAACAATTTCTGGGGACTTAACTGCACCTCTAATAGGGCGCAGCCATTGAGATAATCTGGTTGTGACGGACCTATTGGTTTTGTTCTATACCAACTAGAATGTGATTTGACCGTAATATCTGGAGTTTGATCCAGTTTTTCTAGGGCAGCTTCTAAGATGGCTTGGGAATTACCAAGGTTACTCCCGAGAGCGATCGCACTAACAGAATGCTGTGTCATTGCAAGTTTTTCAATAGTTTAAGACGATAGGACTTATTTTTAGAGTTTAGACTAGTTTTGCTTATCAAACAGCCAAACCCTTATTCACAGAGACTTTCCTGATTTTTAGGCGTGTTTGGATTCCCAACTCTAAAATGCTTGCTACTTCGCCTTACACCCCTGTGTTTCTTCAAAGGGCTAATTTGTCGAGTATCATCTCTTGTCCAACGCTTGATTGATCATCGTCTGAAATAACTCATCTAAAGGAATTCCCACTTTGTTCGCCGTACAGGCAACCACCGCGTTGTGGTCAAAAATACAAAACAACCCGGCTTCTAAGAACCAAGGTTGTCCCTCTGGGTCGATTCGGAAGTCAAATAAACTATAATGGCGACAGCCCAAAGCCAAATGACACTTCTTAACTTCTTGCTGAACCTTTTGGGTGATCGGGTCATTAATATCTACAATCCAACCTGGGACATAATTTTTAGAAGTTGAAGCCAAGTCGCCCTCGATGGGTATCTTGAATTTGTCAGTATAGCTGCGGATCGGTCTGTCCTGGGGGTCTATCTGATACTCTTCCATGGGTAAACCGATGAGTTCCCCATCTTTGACAATAGCACCGCATCTGACTTCTCGACCGGCTTCAATGAATGTCTCTACGATCACCTCCGAAGCAAATTCAAATGCTTTCTTCAGGGCAGCGTCATACTCACTAGCTTCTTTGACTAAGGACACCCCTAAAGAGTTGTCGGCATTTGCGGGTTTGATGACTACTGGAGGTGTAATTGTGGGAACGTCTCCTTTGCGGAGCACTTCTCCAGAAGGAACTTTGACCCCAGCTGCTGCGACAATTGCTTTGGTTTTGGCTTTGTGAGCTGTTAATGCCATCAGATCCGGAGTATTCCCTATGTAAGGGATCTTAAGCAAGTCAAATAGTGCGCGGTACTCAATCATTCCAGGCAGACAAAACATTTGTGGCAACATAACGTCAATGTTTTGCGCTGTTATAAACTGTATAGCTTCTAACAGAGAAAGCGGTTTGGCGACAGCAATATCTTCAAGACTCAGAGAGGAAGGAAATCGCCACAAGCCATCAGGTGTGATGTATGCAATTAAAAATTCGTAGCGCGATGGATTTGCCGTAGCTACCAGACAGCTATGGGCGTAATTGCGTGACAATTCACGGTAAAAATCACTGGATGGAGACCCTGCTACATGAAGGATACGAAGTACTGACATGATTCATCTTCTTAGGCACTGTTATACAGGATATATTAAAAAAAGAATTCAGCAAGTCCTGATTCAGGAGTTAGAATCACTTCCGCCCTTGGATTTAGACAAGGCAGCTTTTGGGTAAGAAGCAACAACCCAAAACGTGCCGCCCATACTCCTCCCTTGCGTCGCACAGAATTCATTCTGACTTCTGGCGACTGACGCCTCTGTTCTTCTGATAATTTTGACAACAAGCCCTAAGCAGTAAATATTTCAGGTGTCTAAACTCCAGTAAGATGGTATTTATTACCCCAAAAGTCCGTTTATATACTGAGTGAATAGAAAAAACTATAAACAACATTGCAAAAGTAACAATTGCCACTCTTATGGGAAAGGGGAAAGGTTTTTTGATAATTCTTTCCCCCTTTGCCTTTACCCCTTATGCTCCGGATAGGAACTGCTCACCCGTTATAAGTTATAGTAATCTGTTGAAGAATTCTAAAAAAATTCATCCCCCAGTTGAAACCGAGGGATGAAACCATTTACCTGACCTAAAGTGAATAATTTTTATTAAAGCTTTCACGTGTCAATGGCTGTTCTAACTCCAGACCTTCGCCGCCTAAAGTTTCTAAAGGTTTGCCGTTTACTTCAATGTAGACTTTGGCATTCTTATCTACAGCCGTAGCGGTGTAGACAACTTGTCCCACACGACCCATCATTGAAGAACTTCCACCTCCACTTTCAAATTCTTCTGATAAATTGACATGGACACCATCACTTGCTGCCTTAACACCTAGTAGCTTTGTTCCTTGTGGAATTGTGGTAGTTTCGCTACTTTCTGTTGGTCCAGCTAATAACTGTTGGAAAGCTCCTTCTAAAACATCGTTAGGCGACTTCCCAAGAGCTTTGACTTGAACTGTTTGGGGAACCAACTTAAACCCACTACCTGTATCTTGCAGCCAAAAAACTTCAGCTTTTTGCTCAGCAGTCAACTGGTTTGTTGATGCTGGAGGTTGACTTAGTGCTGGAACAGGGATTTGTACAGGGGGATTATTAGGAGGATTCTTAGAAATATTATTATCGGGTTTACTGGCAAAAAAAGCTATACCACCACCCACTGCAATAACCGCTGCTGTTATAGCTGCAATAATACCTGGAGATAAACGGTTAGATCCTTGCTGTTCTTTCATATTGAAAACCTACCTTTAGGCTGAAATAGTATTTGTATGAGGAGAAGTCTGGTTAACGACGATACTTATAAACTAGGGGTTTCCAAAAACCTAGAAGATGGCTCTACTCGCAAAAATGCGGCAATCTCTAACTCTTCTGGTTTCATGTTCAATTTTAGGATTCGTACTTGTAGACCGTCACCTTCCAGATTGCTTAAATCCAATCGTTTGTTGAGATTGTTCACAACTGTGTTGACAAATTGAGGTGGAACCTGTTCTCCATTGGCTGCCACAATTGGGTTCACTAACTGAATATTCCTGCCACCAACGATACGAAATCCTGATTCCACCCTAATTGACAAGGGCTTATCCAGACTTCTATCCTGTAATTCTACTTGGGCACTCAAGCGGTTGTCGGCTAAAAATTTTACATTTGGATTGGTAAAATGATAGACAGAATTCTTCTGCGCTGTGTTTAAAGAACCGCCTGTGTTAATTTTTAGCTTTTGTAACATCACCATAAATTGAGGTGATTGTATGAGTTTATTAATATCCTGTTGAGTTAACACCAAACGGACACCAGCTTGTAAAGGTCGTTTGAATAATGGTCGTTTTTTTCCCAGACTGCGCGGTTCTAATTCAATTGCATCAGTTTCCAATTCTAAAGCTGCAATACGAATGTCTTGCCACTTCTTGAGTTGCAAAGAACGCCCTGCAACACGCACTTTTTCTACCTTGCCTTGCAGCAATTGGTGAGTAGGGGCATTGTCAACTCGCACTTGCAATTGTTCTACCTGAGCCAACTGAGAACGGATAGCATTTTCAGCAGTCTGATCAGCCACCAGTCCAACCGGAGTCACTAACCCTAACAAGCCAGATACAAGGAGTATGAAGAATTCCATGTTTTCGTTTGTGATAGTGGTATTCAGTTACCAGTTACCAGTTATCAGTTATCAGTTACCAGTTACCAGTTACCAGTTACAACAGAAAATACGGATCTGTTTCTTTTGTTAACTGTTCACTGTTAAGTGTTCACTGACTCCGCTGTTCACTGTTCACCGATTGAATCCACTGATTTAGTGTAGATACAACGTCAGCGATCGCAATTTCGTGTGACTTTCGACTTTTTCGTTCCACAACTTCGACTTTGCCATTGGCGATCGCTCGTCCGGTGACAATTCTGTATGGAATCCCAATCAAATCTGCATCTTTGAATTTTACTCCTGCCCGTTCATTCCGGTCATCAAGCAAGGTTTCAACTCCGGCTTGATTAAGTTGGGTGTAGAGTTTTTCAGCGATCTCCACTTGTTGGGCGTCGTTGATGTTAGGAATCGTGATAATCGCGTGATAAGGTGCGATCGCCACTGGCCAAATAATTCCATCTTTGTCGTAAGATTGCTCTACAGCAGCTTGAGCCAAGCGTGAGACACCCACACCGTAGCAACCCATGAGTAGAGGTTTCTCTTCACCCTGTTCGTTGGTAAAAGTTGCACCCATTGCTATGGAATACTTAGTGCCCAGTTGAAATATGTGACCTACCTCGATCCCACGAGCACTTTCTAGGGTTTGCTCTGGGTTGTGCTTTGCGCGATCACCCGGTCTAGCTTTACGCACATCCACGGCAAACTCTGGTAACTTAACTTGCTCACCCCAATTTGCCCCGACGACGTGGTAGCCAGATTCATTGGCACCCGTGACAAAGTTTTTTAAATCAGTTGCTGTTTTATCGACCAAACGTAAAAAGCCTGGTGCTATATTCTTCACAGATTTAATATAATCATCCGCAACATCAGGAGCAATGTAACCCAAGGGCAAAGGCTTACTAGCCCATTTTGCTTGAGCTTCTGTATCTGGTACTGCAAGTTTAATCACCGTTTTCGCATCGTACTTCGGAGCTAACTTTGTCAATTCATTTTGTAACTTGACATCATTAACTTCTTGGTCACCTCGGATGCTCACCAGCACTAATACTGATGTTCCATTATCAAAAATTGTTTCGTAAAGAACGTTTTTCACAAGTTGGGTGGAGGAACATTTCAAAAATTCACAGACTTTCTCAATTGTTTCCGTCCCTGGTGTTTCTCGTTTTTCGTAATTGGTAAATGCAGAGGGTTGCGCGTCCGGTGGTAAAGAAACTGCTTTTTCTACGTTAGCCGCGTATTGCCCATCTTTAGTGTAGAGGACTTCATCTTCGCCTGCTTCCGCCAGCACCATAAATTCTTGAGAAGCAGAACCACCTATTGCACCAGAATCGGCTTGCACGTCACGAAAAGCCAAGCCAGACCGCCGCAGTATATTACTGTAGGCGATGTGCATATCCTGATATGTTTTTTCTAGACTTTCTTCATCTACGTTGAAGGAGTAAGCATCCTTCATGATGAATTCTCGTCCGCGCATCAAACCAAAACGGGGGCGAATTTCATCACGGAACTTAGTTTGAATTTGGTAGAGCAGCTGTGGTAGCTGACGATAGGAACGAATCATATCACGAGCAATTGTCGTGATGACTTCCTCGTGAGTTGGTCCTAGGGCTTGTTCCTGGTCGCGACGATCTTTGAGGGAGAACATGATACCCTCAGCTTTGGTGTAGGTGTCCCAGCGTCCAGACTCCTTCCACAAGTCAGCCGGTTGAAGTTGGGGTAAGAGACATTCTTGTGCGCCAGCGGCGTTCATTTCTTCCCGCACAATTTGGGAGACTTTTTGCAGTACTCGCCACATGAGCGGAAGATAGGCATAGACACCGCTACCGATGCGACGAATGTATCCTGCACGAAGCAAAAGTTTATGACTGGGAATTTCAGCATCTGCTGGATCATCCCTGAGTGTGAGAAATAACATTTGTGACAGTCGCATCGTTTGTCCCCTTTCCAAATTCGATCATCTCTATTTCAGTTACAGTTTAAAATGAAGGCTTGCAACTTCAGGAGCATTTTTACCTTGCCTGATGTCGTTTATCAAGCACAGCCACCCCTAGAATTTATCCCTCCAGCGCTAGACCCCTGGTTTTTACGACTTTGCCAGTTGTTCCTACCCAGCTTAATACACTGGAGAACGGCAATTAGTCATATTGAAGCAGACAACCCGGAAGTTTTGCTGGATCTTTATCGCCAGTTTCAGGATCGCAAAATCCGTTTTTTAATCGCATTTCGTCATCCCAAGGCAGAAGATCCACTTTGTCTTGTGTACTTGCTTTCCCACATTTTGCCAAAGCTAGCACGACACAAGGGTGTAGTGCTACAGCCTCCGATTCACGCTCATTTTATCTACGACCGGGGAATTCCTCTATGGGCTGGTTCTTACATTGGCTGGGTTGCTTCACGCTTGGGTGGGACGCCTATCGTCCGAGGTAAGGCAGATTGGACGGGGTTACGATCAGCGCGTGATTTGTTTGCCAATGGTCAGTTCCCGATGGCGGCTGCACCAGAAGGAGCCACGAATGGTCTTTCAGAAATTGTCAACCCATTGGAACCCGGCATTGCTCAACTCGGCTTTTGGTGTGCTGAAGATTTGCACAAAGACAATCGACATGAGCAGGTTTTTATTGTACCAGTTGGAATTAAATATAGTTACGTCTCGGCTCCTTGGAATGTGATCGCCAAACTTTTAACCGAATTGGAAGCTGCTTGCGGTTTAGCTGTAGACACACAAAGCCAATCAGAACAGAGCACTTTCGACTCTCTCTATCCACGATTGTTTCGTTTAGGCGAACATTTATTGTCTTTGATGGAAAAGTTTTACACGCGGTTCTATCATCAAAAACTGCCTGTGCAAGAAGAAGCAAAAGATGTCAATGAAGTTTTGGCATCTCGTCTCAATGCTTTGTTAAATATTGTGTTACAAGTTGCAGAACAGTATTTTGACTTACAACCCAAAGGAAATTTTAATGATCGCTGTCGTCGCGTAGAACAGGCTGGCTGGAATTATATTTTTCGTGAAGAATTTAAGGATGTCAAAGCACTGTCACCTTTAGAACGTGCTTTAGGCGATCGCATCGCCGAAGAAGCTAATTTACGAATGTGGCACATGAGGCTGGTGGAAAATTTGGTTGCTGTCACAGGTAAATACGTACGAGAAAAACCCACACCAGAACGCTTTGCGGAGACAACCTTACTGATATGGAGTATGGTGACTAAAATCAGAGGCGGTAGCCCCTCACATTACCGAACACTTGGCAAGCAAGAGGTAAAAATAACAATAGGTGAGCCAATATCTGTTTCTGAACGTTATCCGGCTTATCAGGCAAATCGTCAAGCTGCAAGACAAGCGGTTGCTGATTTGACGAAGGATTTACAGCTGGCGATGGAGGATTTGATAAGGTAGTGTTCCGCTTGTGGCTAATCCTTCACTGTAGAATATACTCTCCCCGTTTGGCATATTGTTGTAAGGGAGACTTTGCAGCCATTTTCAATTGAATGAAATAGAGCTTTTTGCAGACGCTGTTAGCTCATAGAAGAGTTACAGGTATTCACGACGATACTGTTTTAGCAGCACAAGTGTTCTTTCTTTTGACTTTTGACTGTGGGCACTTAATTGGCTCTTGCATAGTCTTGTCTGAACTTCGCCCCTACCAAAAAGAGCTAACACCTAACCAGAGCGACAATCATACGGTTTTTTCAATCGCCGTTACGCCCTTACAAATTGTCAAAGGGTCGTGGCATCCCGAATTTGAGGCGTTGACACCCATTTTTTAGCCTACCACAGATGTGCTCTTTAATGCAGACTTTAGATGGATACGGAATTTCAGTTCTCAACGCTCGGAATCATTGTGTGTCAAGGCTTAGGGATATTTGTAGTACATTTGGACCGGGTAAGTTCAGTCTAGTCTCAGACAAATTGCTTAGGAAATACCTTTGACAAATCTAAGAATAAATCAGGAAAATATGGTATGGCAACTGATTCGTTCGGCAGAACAATCAACTTTTTACGATAACCAAATTTTCCTTGTAAGTCTTGATAAGATTCGCTGTAGCATTCTAGGCAATAATGTACTAAATTAAATATCCAATAATCATAAATACCCGCTTGAGCATAAATCGGTAATTTCACCTCTTGGTCATATTTGAGGGAAGAATCAGCAATCTCAATTAACAGTAATATATCGGTGGGACTGGGATGAGCACTGAGATAGTCATCATCTCGATTTTGTGCAATCACAAGATCTGGTTCAGGTTCGTTGTAGTCAGGAATAATAATTGGTTGTTGTCCTCGTAGGGTTGCACGTTCCCCTACAAGTTTGTATAACTCTCGTTCTAAACGGGTTTGGCAAACAGAATGTGGTTTACCTTTCGATAGCATTGGGATAATTTCTCCGTTGATCAGCTCAACTCGATCATCCTCACTGAAAAATCCGAGTTCTGCTAAACGATCGTATTCAGAAATTGTAAAACGTTTTGCTGTGGTTATAGTCATAGCATTTTAGGAACTTCAGGACTTGAAAAAATAGAAGCTACCTATGACTTATTTTAAATTGCGCAAAATAATTCATCACAAATGCAAAAACAGCCCAACCAATACAAATCATGCTGGCACATTGGGCTGATTTTGGTGATGATGAAATTGTCCAGATTGATAAGTTTATCAATCTTTAACTGAACTAAAAGCCAATAGTCAAAAGTCAGGAACTCACGACTTATGACTCATCACAAGAACTTAAGAAGCAGTTTCCCTAGCTGCACCGGAACCTAGCTTTTTGGGAGAAACTGAGGTCTCACGACGTCCTGTCCGCAGTTTGGGCTTGGGACTGCCACGTTTTTCTCCTTCTGTGTTGTTGGTGTCGGATGAAGACCAAGAGGAGCGGGGGCGATCAGAAGACAAATCGCCGCGACGTCCTGTCCGCAGTCTGGGTTTGGGAGTTGGGGGTACAAGATCTTCTTCTGTAATGTCTGGTTCTGATTGCAGCCAAGCAGGACGGGTTTGGTCGTAAGCAATTTGCAACGCTGCTGCAGCGATCGCCTGAGCATCGTATTGTTCAATCAGCTCGCTTACCATTGGTAAAAATGAAGCTAAACGCTCACCTGCCAATGCTTCTCGCACTTGAGTTTGCAATTTTTCTATCTGCCGCGCTTCAATTTGTGTCCGTGTAGGAATCGACAGCACTTGCCAAGTCTGCCGATTATGGCGTTCAAACACTTGCTGCTTGCGTCGTTCAAAGGGCTGCACCAGAGAAATGGCTGTACCTTCTTTACCAGCTCGACCTGTACGACCAATCCGGTGAACATAGGTTTCTACGCTATCGGGTAAGTCAAAGTTAATCACGTGAGACAACTGGTCAACGTCTAAACCTCGTGCTGCAATATCCGTTGCAACGACCCACCTTACTTGACGATTGCGGAACCGTATCAATAACCGTTCCCGTGCTTGCTGCGACAAATCACCGTGATATTCATCCACACTATGACCAGCTGCTTGCAGTTGACTGGTGAGTTCTGCTGCTGTGCGTCTAGTACGAACAAAGATTAAAGCCGATTCTGGATCTTCCATTTCAAGAATGGGCTGTAATGCTTTTGCTTTTGTCCAGTGGCGCGGTACAACATAAGCTACCTGATTAATTTTGTTAGGAGCGGCTTTTGGTTGCTCAACGGTTACTGTGACGGGCGAATGTAAGAACTTGTTGACTAATTGACGAATTGAGGGAGGCATTGTTGCCGAGAATAGAGCTGTCTGACGCTCTTTGGGAGCTTGAGAGAGAATTTTCTCCACATCGTCGATAAAGCCCATGCTTAGCATTTCATCAGCTTCATCCAACACAAACCATTTCACCCGATCCAGCTTCAAACTGCCTCGATCAAGCAAGTCTATCACTCGCCCTGGCGTACCTACTACCATATGAACGCCGCGTTTGAGTTGTAACATTTGACGATCTATCGATTGACCACCGTAGATTGCTAAAACCCGCAAATCTTGGTTTGCAATAAATTGATTGATCGCATCGTGAACTTGAATAGCTAACTCACGAGTTGGTGTTAGAACCAAAGCTTGGACAGCTTTTTGAGTCACATCCACCTGATCTATAATTGGCAGTGAAAATGCTGCTGTTTTTCCTGTTCCAGTTTGGGATTGACCTACAACATCACGACCTGATAACAGGTGTGGGATTGCTTGCGCTTGGATGTTTGTTGGTGCGCTAAAGCCTAGTTTTTCTAATTGCTGAACAGACTCTTGTGAAATTCCTAAATCTGAAAACGAAAGATTCATTAATTCTCCTATATGTTCGTTTGGTTTTTTGATGAGTCATTTGTGATTTCTCAAAAGACAAAGAACCCTTAGGGTATGCCTATAACAGGTCTTTTGACGTTTAAAGTCGCGTACGCTTTGTGATGAGCGACACTCGCCAAATAGTTGAAAACCTGCCTTGGCAACGGCTGGCTCACAAATGACAACTTAGTTGGTGACAACTTGACCATAAAGGTCGTAAGCATCAGCTTTTTGGATAGCTACTGGTACGATGGTTCCTAAGCGTGCTTCTCCATAAACAAATACCTGCCCATCTACTTCTGGGGAAAACCTGCCAGAACGACCAACTAATTGTCCTGTGACAGGATTTTCTTGTTCAATCAGAACATCAACGACTTTGCCAATTTCAAGTTGATTTTTCTTTAAAGAAATCGGCTGTTGGAGTTCCATGATTACGTTCCGCCGCTCATCCATGACGAATTGAGGCAGCTGATTTGGTAGGTTGTAGGCAGGTGTTCCTTCTTCTTTTGAAAAGGTAAACACACCCACATGGTCAAACTCATGACGCTGGATGAACTGCGACAGATGCTCAAAATGTTCCTGTGTTTCTCCTGGAAAACCGACAATCAACGTCGTTCGCAGCACAGCTTTTGGTAATGTCTCTTTTATGCGTTCGATAATCCCATCGTTCACCCGTCCTTGCCAGGGACGATTCATAGCGCGGAGAATGTCTGGATGGGAATGCTGCAAGGGCAAATCCAGGTAAGGTAAGACGTTAGATGTCTCACCAATTGCTGTTATCACATCTGGGGTGAGTCCGGTTGGATAGGCATAGTGTATACGAATCCAAGGAACATTGACTTTCCCCAAAGCACGAAGTAATTCAGCTAATTTCGGCTTACCATAAATATCGATACCGTAATTGGTCGTAATTTGGGAAATCAAAATGATTTCTTGGACACCTTGACTTGCTAGCTGTTCTGCTTCGGTAACTATTGATTCTATGGTACGCGATCGCTGGTTCCCCCGCAGATGAGGAATTATGCAAAAAGCACATCGGTAATCACAACCTTCGGCAACTCGTAGGTAAGCGACTCCTTCTGTTGTGGTGCGGTACCGGGGTGTGGTCTCATCAGCAATGTAGGTTGGCTGTGAACTAACGAGCTTAACCCGCTTACCTTGTTCTACTTGCTGAATAACATCCACTATTTTGTGATAATCCCCGCTTCCCACCACTGCTACTGCCTCAGGCAACTCTTCCAACAACTGTTCTTGGAAGTGCTGCGCCATACAGCCTGTGATAACAATTTTTTTATCTGCTTCTGCCAGTTCTACTAAAGTTCTAACAGATTCTTCTCTTGCCGCTTCAATAAAACTACATGTATTAACTATAACATATTCTGCTAACTCTTCATTAGAATCTACGCCGTACCCTGCTTCTACTAGGAGTCCGAGCATATGTTCTGTATCTACTCTATTTTTCTCACACCCTAAGTGAGAAATTGCAATTGTTGGCTTGTCACCCATATTCACAAAAATCTTTAGGTTTTTTCATGTACTTCAACGGTTTAAGGGCTAGTTTTTTTGCTTCAAACATCATGAGGTTGGTTAAAACCTCCTAACTTTGCTATGACTTTCTAGTTATATACAGCCTCAGGCAGCTATGACCACGAGCAAGATAGAGTTCATGCTATGATAGCTCTATTAATCTGTTGGTCAAGGGAAAATAAGCAACAGTTTGATAAGTTTGACACTAGTCGTTAATCTTTGTTTATAAATTGCCTGTTGGTATTTTACATTACCGCTACGTGTGTGTTGTTAGTTTACCTCTTGGGAAGCCACTCTCGATTTGGAAATTGGTCAGGTTAATGAGAATTATCGCTCATCTCCCCAAAACCAACAGTGTGTGGCGCTTTTGGAGAAGTCGCTACCCTGAGGAAAATAGCGCGTTAACGCCTGCATAACGGTAATGCTACCCCTGTTTTCAGGCAATGCCTGAAACAAGTGATATGCGAGATGCCTTATCCACGGGAAGCTGCCTCGCGTCTGGTGAGTGGCAAACTCCTCTTGCTGTGTCAACAATATCTTAACATATCTTATGGAAACTTTGCCGCCACATTCCATCCTAAGGAGGACGCAAGCGACCCCGGAGCTAAAAGAAAACAAAACACTACTGGCAAGTCCTTGGAAATGCTTGTTGGGTGCAAATAACAAATAAAATTGTTTAAGAGCTAGTTGAACAAATGGTGATAAAAAGCAAACTTAAATAATTAGTAGTGAATTATGAGTCAATAGTCAATAGTCAATAGTCACCAGTGATAATAACAAATGATGAATGACTAAGGACTGATGACTCCGCAAAGCGGGTTAAAAACGTGGACTTATATCAGCTATTTAAAACCCGAACACCAATTATAGGCGTAGTTCACCTACTACCGTTACCTACTTCGCCCCGTTGGGGAGGTAGCCTCAAAGCAGTCGTTGACCGTGCCGAGCAAGAAGCAACAGCCCTGGCAAGTGGAGGGGTTGACGGTATTATTGTAGAGAATTTTTTCGACGCGCCGTTTCCCAAAAACCAGGTCGATCCAGCAGTTGTGAGTGCCATGACTATGTTGGTACAGCGGATACAAAATATGGTAACGCTGCCTGTAGGTATAAATGTTTTACGGAACGACGCTAGGAGTGCAATGGCGATCGCCAGCTGTGTCAGAGCGCAATTTATCCGTGTTAATGTCCTGACAGGTGTCATGGCAACCGACCAGGGCATTATTGAGGGAGAAGCTTATCAACTCCTGCGCTATCGGCGGGAGTTAGGCAGCGATGTCAAAATTTTTGCGGATGTGTTGGTCAAGCACGCTCGTCCGTTGAGTGCTGTGAATCTCACCACAGCAGTGCAAGACACCATTGAGCGCGGTTTAGCAGATGCGGTGATTATATCTGGCTGGGCGACGGGTCATCCTACAAGCCCAGAAGATTTGGAATTGGCATCTTCTGCTGCTAGCGGCACTCCAGTGTTTATTGGTAGTGGAGCAAGTTTAGAAAACATTGCTACACTGATACAGGCGGCAGATGGTGTCATTGTTTCCAGTGCTTTGAAACGCCACGGTCGTCGTGAGCAACCTATAGATCCAAATCGAGTCAGTCAATTTGTGGAAGCTGCACGTAAAGGTTGGAACTCAAAAGGTGAAACCAAATCAATTTCCGAGCTAAAGCTACACTCGTAACTGAGGAATGGGGAATTGGGAATCGGGAGACAAGTAGTAGTTACTAGTAACTTAAGAACTAATAAGTAAAAAACTAATGACTAGCAACCAACAACTCATAAATTCCAATTTCCCATTTCCAAATCCTAGTCTGTTATTTTCAATTCTTTATTGCAGTTTATGAGTCGCCGTCGTTCTATTCCCTGGATTCATAAAAAATCGCGGATATTAATTGCCGCGATCGCATCTTGTGGCGCATTAACAACAGCTTATCTGACTGTCGTTAAGTTAACACAAGGATCTGCCGCTTGCCCCACCAATAGTTGTGATTTAGTACTTGCTAGCCCTTATGCCACAGTTTTGGGGCTACCTCTAGCTTTGTTTGGCTTCCTAGCTTACGCCAGCATGGCTGTCTTCGCTTTGCTTCCTTTGAGAGTTGATGCAGCAAAAAATAAAGATACTCGGACAAAGTTGGAAAACGTGACATGGTTGTTGCTTTTGGCAGGTGCGATCGCCATGTCTATCTTTAGCGGCTACTTAATGTATCTGCTATTTTTCACAATCAAAGCACTTTGTCTGTACTGTCTTGCTTCGGCTGTATTCTCCCTGACTTTGTTAGTGCTAACTATCATTGGTCGCACATGGGATGATATTGGGCAAATTTTCTTTACTGCCATTATTGTTGGCATGGTGACGCTCATTGGGACTTTAGGCGTTTATGCCAATGTAAATAACCCTAATGCTAGAACTGGATCAAATGGAGTTAGCTTAGAACCAAGCGGACAGCCAACAGCCGGTGTTGGTTGGGCGATCACCACAACTTCTGGTGAAGCAGAAATTGAGTTAGCACGTCACTTAACCAAAATTGGTGCTAAAGAATACGTAGCTTGGTGGTGTCCTCATTGCCACGAACAAAAGCAACTGTTCGGTAAACAGGCGTATCCAGAAATTCAAAAAATTGAGTGTGATCCCCAAGGCAAAGACGCTCGTCCAGATTTGTGCAAAGCTGCTGGCATTCAAGGCTTTCCTACTTGGCAAATTAACGGTAAATTATATTCCAATGTACAGCCATTAGAGAAATTAGCTCAAATTTCGGGTTATCAAGGTCCACGCAATTTTAACAATTTTCCTGGTGCTTTTAAGTAGTCGCGCCCTCGTCCCCCGCTATAGTAGTACTCTACTTAGCGCAAAGTCTGCCGGGGGAAGCAACCCAAGCGGCGAGCTTTAGGGGATATAAGGCGGGGAATGACGAAGGCATCGCCGACCTAAGTTGATCCTGGATCAACTGGGGAAGGGATGTCTGAGGAAATGAGTATACCGAACGGAGCAGCGGCAAATGAGACAGGAAGCCCCACTATACCGCTTGCGGTTGGTGGTGGGTACTTCACGTAGTTTTCAGTTGCTCAAGTAACCCACCCTGGCTTAGTTGCCTCAGGATGGGTTATACCAATTCAAAATTCAATCCGGAAGAAAGCCGAGACGAAACTTGGGTTTGGGAGTGTGTATCTGTCGCATTCTTTTTTCAAATTGGTATTACTTTACTCCCTCAAAACTGGAGATTTCCACCAGTTGTTTTGTTGTATAAGCGTGTGGACTTGCCAGTCAGGGTCTAGTTGAGGGTAATCTAGGCGGTAATGTCCTCCCCGGCTTTCAGTTCTAAAGGCAGCGCTTTTAAGAATTAAAACACCGATATCCAGTAAATTGCGAGTTTCCGCCCACAACCGCAATTGGCGTTCAACGTCAGGAATCTCTAAACGAGCTGACTCTGTGGGACGCAAAGACAGCAAAAATTGACTTACAGGCAAAGAAATATAATCTTGCTGCCAAGACTCAAGAGTTGCGATCGCGCTTTCCAAACCTGATTGCTCTCGGCTAATACCAGCGCTTTGCCAAAGAAGACGTGGTATTTTATCTCGCAGTACTTCTAAATGTTCTTGCTGGGGTTTCCATTCAGTTACATCGGCGCGATACTCTCGTATAGCAAGAAGTTCTGACAGGTTTGACACGCGACTCACATCTGGAGGAATCTGGAGATCTGCCATTTGTGCGCCAAATACGATACATTCGAGTAGGGAATTACTTGCAAGGCGATTTGCTCCATGTACCCCAGTACTTGTAGTTTCTCCCACTGCGTATAAACCAGGAATATTTGTCCGGTTCATCAAATCGGTGACAATACCACCCATCCAGTAATGAGCTGCAGGGGCAACGGGAATAGGTTGTGAAAAAACATCCACACCCGAATGTTGACAAACTTTAATGATATTGGGAAAGCGGTGGCGGATTTTTTCAGCAGGAATGGGGCGCATATCTAACCACACATGAGCAGTGGCTGGATCAGTTGAAGTGCCTTGTAAATGGCTAAAAATTGCACGACTGACCACATCTCTGGGAGCAAGTTCGCCTGCTGGGTGATAATCAAAGGCGAAACGCCGTCCCTCGTCATCAACAAGGTGCGCCCCTTCGCCGCGCACAGCTTCACTGATCAAAAAGCGACCTGGTTTTGTTAAAGCAGTGGGGTGGAATTGGACAAATTCCAAATCCCTGAGAATTGCCCCAGCACGCCATGCGATCGCCACGCCATCACCTGTGCTAACAGCAGGATTTGTGCTTTGGGCAAACACCTGACCCCCTCCACCTGTTGCCAAAACCACAGCATTTGCTTTTATCCATTTAACATGACCTTGATAAAACAGGCTAATACCTTGACATCTGCCTGTTTCTGGTTCTAGCCATAAACTCAAAGCCAAAGCTTGTTGAATCACTTGAATGTTTTGGCGTCGCAGAACTTGGTTGGCCAGAGTAGTAGTGACTTCTCTACCTGTTGTGTCTGCAGCGTGAAGAACGCGGTTGCGGGAATGAGCAGCTTCTAAGGTTAAAGCCAACTGGCTGCCATGACGGTCAAACGCTACTCCCAAGTTTACAAGGGATTGAATGCAGCTAGGAGCAAGTTTTGCAAGAAATTCCACAGCAGGGCGATCACACAAACCTACACCCGCTTGGATTGTATCTTCAATGTGTAGAAAAGGAGAATCTTCTGGGGCGACTGCTGCAGCAATTCCACCCTGCGCCCAATCACTAGCTGAGAGAGAAACTGTTTCTTTAGTAATCAAGCCGACTTGCAACTCGGCAGGCATGCATAGTGCTGTGTATAGTCCAGCAGCACCAGCACCGACAACAATAACATCAAATTGGCTTTTAATATCTGTCTGAGGCAAAGCAGGGAGTGTGGGGAGTGGGGCAAATGGGATGAGGGAGTGAGGGAGTAGGGGAATTCCCCTTGTCTTTTATCCTCATTGTCCCTCTTCCTAAATAAACTAATTTCCACTCCCACAAAGGAGTGGATCACATAGCAGCTTGATGATCTACAAATGCGATTATCTGTAGATACCGTTGTTGAAGCGCTCGGCTCCTTCTGTGAAGGCAGGTACAACTTCTGATACGGTAAAGTGGTCTAGGTTACCTTCCAGAATTTGTTTCTGACGTTCGCTCAATCCGGCAATATCCAACACATCCTCTACTTTTTGGTAAGGAGCATTCCTGATGATTTTATTTGCAAGGGTGGGATACAGTCCTCGATACTTTTGAAAAGCTCGCACGTTGGTATTATTCAAATCAATTTTTTTACCATAAACCTCTGCAAGTTTTTCATCTGCAGGGTTGCGGAGGGTTTGAGCAGCCAGAACTGGGACTGAACGAAAAGCAGTTAGGTTCAAATCAGCTGCTTGAGCTGTTTGAGTTGTTCCCAGCCATCCTAAGCATCCCAACAACAAACTAAACACTGTTAATAAACGCACCAATCCTTTCACGATTTTTTACCTCTTTTCATCCACTAAAAATGAAATAAAAGCCTTAAGCTAAAAGCAGTCAGTGTGCGGAAAGTTCTGAGTAGGAAGTGCTGTAGACGCCACGGACACTCTCCAAGGGTGGAGAAGAATTGTAGACGGAAGTGTTCTGCGGGCCATTTTCCGTAAAGCCCGTTGGGCTTGCCGTAAACGCTTGCAGGGCAGCTATCTCTACGACTCGGTAGGCAGTTTGCCGCACTCGGTACTTTGTACTCAGAACTGATGAAGGCTGATAGCCGACAGCTTAATCAACACAGCAGTATCAGAAACTAATATACAGCGATTAATATCCACAATTCTTACCGCCGCCTAGCTTTACCAGATTTTTGCTAAAAATTATTTCCAGTCACAAAACTACTTACTCTTACTTTAACTGAGTTTGTCTTAACTAACTGTAGATGAATACGATACACGTGTATGTAAATAGTATACGTAGCTGCTCTAAAGTTGACCAGCATTAGTTACGGGATTACTAAGATTGATCATCTTGTAAAATTTTGTCAAATTTTATTGACACCAATCACTTTAATCTGAAAAGTCCAAATGATTGGTAAAAACTCTTGTGCGGGTGGCAGTGTAGGAGTGTGGCGAAATATCTCTCCCTTTTTGTCTGACTGATTTAATACTTTGTTTAACAACTCAAATAGGATTGTCATAAATTACATCCCCAAAAAAACATGATTTTTTTCTGGAAACGCAAGCGGACACGTTGAAGATATCTTTAGAACACCAATTACGAAATTAAGGAGTATACCATGAAGAAAGTTTTAAATATCATTTATCGCTTGATTGGTCTAGAAAGCGACGAATCAAAACTTACTGATTCTTATAAATAGTCTTGGATAAGTGAGTATCAGGGTTTTTTAGGTAAATTGTTGCTTTTTATGACATTTCAATTTAAAAGTTCTAAACTTTCTTTAACTTTTTAAACCTGTCTAAGTTTTACTAATGCTTTAAGTTTAATTTAATCGAAGATTACAAGCCTTGAGATCAGAATAATCATGACTAGCACTCAAAGAACATCTGGGTGCTTTTTTGACGAGTTCTTCAACGCTTTTGCTAACCTGGAGATATAGCGTTCGTTACCCTTCCTTTGCAAATGGTTGGGTGAAAGAGGTTTTATATGGCTCATTTAAATCTGCGTCGCCCCCAAAATGTCAGTGGGGATTTTTATGTTGATACTTCGTGTATAGATTGTGATACTTGCCGGTGGATGGTTCCAGATGTGTTTACAGAAGTTGATGAACAGTCGGTGGTTTATCACCAACCACTCAATGAGGTGCAAAGATTAGCAGCACTTCAAGCTCTGTTAGCTTGTCCCACCAGTTCCATTGGTACAGTAGAAAAGCCCCAAGATGTCAAAGTTGCTCAACTGAGTTTTCCGATTCCTGTAGAGGATAATGTTTACCATTGCGGCTATCACTCGGAAAATTCCTACGGCGCTGCTAGCTACTTCATTGAACGACCGGAAGGTAATATTCTGGTTGATTCTCCCCGGTTTACTCCTCCCTTGGTGAAACGTTTGGAACAGATGGGGGGAGTTCGTTATATGTACCTGACTCACAGAGATGACGTAGCGGATCATCAAAAGTTTGCTGAGCATTTTCAGTGTCAGCGCATCCTCCACGAAGATGATATTACTTCTGGGACTCGCAATGTGGAAATTCCGCTCAGTGGAACAGAACCATTTGAGTTCGCTCCCGATATACTCATTCTTGGTGTTCCTGGACACACCAAAGGACACACTGTCTTACTTTATAAGAAGAAATTTTTGTTTTCTGGCGACCATTTGGCATGGTCTGATAGTCTCAAGCAACTCATTGCTTTTCGCGATTACTGCTGGTACTCTTGGCCAGAGCAAATTAAATCTATGGGTGAACTGGCTAATTACACTTTTGAGTGGGTGCTTCCAGGTCATGGGCGTAGATATCATGCTGATGTGGAAACTATGAAAAAGCAGATGCACAACTGTGTTGAGTGGATAGGATCGGTTGGGCGGTAGGTGTTACAACTTAAGCGTGACACCACCGCCCGACTCTGTCCTTTAGCTAGACAACACTTTTCCTAGAGCACTAATTGACGGTGCAAAGAAGTAGCCGCCACCCGTCGGAATCACCCAGTCTTCAGGAGCGGTTAACTTCTTACACTGAGAGCCACCCTGCTTATCTTCAAGGCGGATAAAGAAAGTTCGTGTGCGATCGCCTCCTTCATTACTTTGACCAATGATCGGATCATGACCAAGAGGTATTTCAGGGATACCCTCACACTGGTGACCTTCAGCAGCCGTATTGCTGAAGTCGGCATTATTAACCCAAGCTTGGGTTACAAACTCAAACTGCTTTTCAATCGAAGTCTGATACGCCAAGAAGTGCAAACCGCGATCAACAAAGTTTGGATCTTGCTGTGGATTATCTGGGGTTGAAGGAGATACAGGACCATAAGGAATACCCCGACGCAGCAAGCGGCGCTTTTGGGTAGTCACTTCACTAGTATCAATAATTTCTTGCTCGGTTTCCCCTGTTCCTCCTGGTGTTTTGTCGTTGCGTGGATAGGTTTTGCGGGTATGGGCAATAAATGGACAGCGAATACCAGTCGCATCCTTGGAAGGGGGAACAACGTCGTTCTTGAATCCTTTCTCATCTGGTGCATCTTCGCCGTTGAATTCAAAATCATTGTTGGCGAGCTCATCATCACCTAAACTTGGGTTATCTTTTTCAGGTGTGCGGACAGTAGGAGCACCACTAGGCCAACGACCAACCAGCTTCGCGCTGACCTTTCTGGGGTTGGTGTCTAAGTCTTCAGCAGTATCCTTGAGAAATTCATGGAACTTGAACACATCTTGACGTAACCGGCGGAACACAAGGTAAGAGCCATCATCTGCCCAGCTAGGTCCTGCTGATACCACCTGACCTTTACTATCATCCAGCGTCTTGGCATTCTCATCCTGACCCTCGTAGCCGAAAACAAACTCTCCTGACCAGAGAAGATCCTGCCCTGGTTTGCCCTGATTCGGATCCTCTGGGTTTTCCCGAGGAGTGAGAACGTCTTTGGGGTCATCAGAAACCCTACCACGAATACCAGGTTGTGACAGTCCATCTAAGTTGCCGAAGTGCTCATGTCCTGAAAGGGGCGGGGGTAAAGTAGCACCCTCTTCAATAAAAGTGATTTTGGCACCGCTCCCTTTTGGGAATGTCACAATGCTTTCTACAATCCGCGCGACTTCTGCCTGCAAGTCGCTATGCTCATCGCTCGCAACAATGAAAACCACGTCAACTTTGCCGTTGTCTGGTCCACCCACAACCCAGCCTATGGGTTTGCCGTCCTTATCCACTGGGTCGTTCAGTTGAGCGGCGCGTGCTGCTAGACCAGATTTAAATGCTTCATCTGTGAAAGCATCAGCATCGTTAGTTAGTTTCTTTAGTCCCTCAAAAGAGAAGGCTACATTGACCCAGGTTGCTTTAACACTGCCTTCACGACCCCGCCGTTTTCGAGTGGCTTTGAATATGCGGTTAAAGGCAATCACTTCTGACGCAGTGGCAATGAACTGAATCTGCGTCTTGAGCCATTGCTTGAAGGCACAAGCATTTTCAATTTCTAGAAAGAGGAGTGTCTGTAAGTCTTTATTGAAGCCACCCAAAATGTTGCCTTGAATATTGTTCACACGGAGAACTGGTTCATCAGGCGTAGGTGGGCGCATTTTGCTTAGGAGTTGACCCGCCAAAGGAGGAGGGGTGGGTGCTTCACGAATGATTTGTTGAGTCATAATGCAAGTCCTCTTTTTAAGTTAAGCAAGTTATTTAGAACTTAGGCATTGACAAATTTTGTTGTATGCACTATGCGCTACCTAAGTGGCTAAATAAAAGTTAAGCCTTTTGAACTTTCCTTCTATTTGTAATAAATGCAAGCAAAATTAACTTATGCACTTTTGTGAGAAATAAGTAATACCATTTCACGAAATCCCTGATACAAATGATTGGTTTATAATTCTTTCCCCCTGCTCGGGTGCCCCCTGCTTCCTGCCCCCCATTTGTATCAACCTTAAAGTGAAAGGGTATAAGTCGGCGCAAAGAATACGCGACTAAACCCATGACTCATTCCTTCATAACGATAGATGGAAGCAATCCCCAATGTTCAGTTCTTCTTCTGTGAGTCCAGTGGTCGTGAAATTTTCACCAAATATGCCTAATGGCAGATCAGTACCAGGTAATTCACCTTGCCAGTAACGTAATGCTCGAAGGTGATATGATTTTAGTTGATTTTAATTATGCAAAGAATTATAAGCTTCATTGAGTTTGGTGGCTGATTCTTCTAATAAGCGTTGTTCATGAGCATTTCTTGATAACAGCAGTTGGCGCTCAATACCTGTTGAGCCAATGATACATGGAAGTCCAAGAACAACTTCACTGCCAACTCCATAGTTAGAATCTGCTCTGGCCGATACTGGAAATATCTGCTTTTCATCTCGCAGAATGGTATCAACTAACTGACAAACTACTATTGATATACCATAGCTTGTATTTCCTTTGCGTTCAAAAATGTTATAGCCTCGTTTACGAGTTAACTGTGCGTACTCTTGCTGAATTTGTTCTAGCGTTGTTCCTTGTGGAATGGGAAATTCAATTAACGAAATTCCCCCAATAAATGCACTAGACCAAACGACAAATTCACTGTCTCCATGCTCTCCAATCACATAAGCATGAACGTCTTGTTTGGCAATATTTAGTCGCTTTCCAAGTTGATATCTCAGTCTAGCAGTATCAAGAACGGTTCCCGAACCGAAAATTAGGTTTTCTGCTCTGGTGGAAGTAGCGATTGCAATCCGTGTGAGTACATCCACTGGATTGCTAACGATAAGTACGATTGAATTTGGTGCAACTCGATCCAATTCTTTTATTGTCGAACGTATAATCTCTGCATTGTCGCTCAATGTATCTAATCGGGTCTGTCCTTGTTTTTGCTGCACTCCAACAGTCACAATAATGATATCTGAATCAGCTAGATCTTCATACTGATTTGATGGTATTATCTCCATCTCTTTAAGTAGGGGAATGCTGTCTTCAATATCCCATGCTTGCCCCTCAGCTTTTGATAAGGTTCGGTCAAAAAGGACGACCCTTACACATTTACCGAGTAGGACTAAAGCATTTGCAACGTCTGCACCTACATTACCTGCACCAATAATACCGATTTTAGATGTTTTACTAATCATGCTATATCTACTTTTTTGTAACTAACGCAATGGGTTAATGTTACTATAAAACTAATCCTTTCGAGTCAAGATTATTGAAGGGATGACTTCGTTTTAAAGAGTGGATTATCTTTGTGAACAACTTTTTAATTTGCAGCCTTTCAATGCTCTTGTGCTACAAGTTGGTCAGTCATTCACTGCTCGAGTCACTTGTTTTAAAACTAACAAGGGTTGAATGTACTTTATTAGCTCGTCATGATCAAGGATATGCCGATCCTTGGTTAATCCTCACCGATTTACTACCAGAAGATACGGATGCTTGCTGGTATGCAATGCGTTGTTGGATTGAGTGTCTGTTTAAAGATGGTAAACGCGGCGGTTTTTGTTAGCATCGTACCAAGATTACTGACCCAAAACGTGCCCAACGACATTGGTTAGCGATGGGTGTTGCAACTCTGTGGCAAGGAGCGCGTTGGTGGGGAAGTTGATGCCAATCTACCCATTAGATGTGCTTATCAGCATAGCGCACAACATAGTAATCTTGTCCGCATTCCCGGCAGAAAACAAGGGGATAAAGTAGGCAGTTGTCTGTGGTTGTATATTGACCTTCAAGAGTGAAATGTCGTTTCTTTGATAAGTCCTTGGGCTGCAATTGCTGTCTCCTTACAACTTGGAAAACAATATATTTAACCCTTCGGTCATCGTGGGATGAGTCAAAATACCATCGCGCAGAACGGTGTAGGGCATATGAGCTTGCATCACCATCTGCACCGTTGAAATCACTTCACCTGCTTCATGACACAACAGGGAACACCCTAGAATATGACCTGTATCTGTATCTACGATCGCCTTCAGAAGTCCATCGGTTTGACCGAGTGTTTTCGCTCTAGGAACGGCTGACGCATCCACCTTCGCCACGCGGATAGCATATCCTTGTTGCCGTGCTTCAGTTTCAGTCAAACCCACATGAGCCAGTTCTGGATCGATGAACAGACAGGATGGAACCAATCGATCCCGTGTACTACGGTTGCCCCCATCAATTAAATTAGCTTTGATAATGCGATAATCATCAAGCGATATATGAGTGTATTGTGGGCCGCCGTTGATGTCGCCTAACGCCCAAATCCCTGGAATGTTCGTCTCTAAGCGATCATTGACTTGAATAAATCCGCGTGTATTGATTGCCACACCAGCAGCAGCTAAATTTAAGCTATCGGTATTGGGCGCACGACCAACGGCGACCAGCAAATGCGACCCCTGGAGGGTGATTTCACGATCAGCAACTTGGATTTGAAGGATGGTTTCATTACCAGTGTAATCGACCCTCAACACCTTTGCCTTCAGCAAGAATTCAATACCATCTTGTTCCAGCAATGTTTGAACTGCGATCGCTATATCTGGATCTTGCTGTGACAGGATTTGCTCACTTTGCCCAATGACAGTAACGCGAGAGCCAAAGCGCCGAAACATCTGGGCAAACTCTAAACCAATATAGCCACTACCGAGAACGATCAGGTGTTCAGGCAACTGTTTTAGCTCCATGATCGACTCACTTGTCAAAAACCCAGTTTCTTTGAGTCCGGGTACGGGTGGAATCAACGGTCGTGTGCCTGTATTGATAAACAACCGTTCTGCGGCAAGTAAACCAGTATTGCCTGCGGCATTTGTGACTTCGATCGTTTTAGCATCAACAAATCGTGCTGTACCAATGATCAAATTTTCACCCAGAGATCCTTCCAAATTGTGCAAATTTATTTCACGCGCAGCTAACACAACCGATCGCTTCCGTTGGATGACCGCTGCTAAATCAACGGTGGGTTGATTGGTCTTCACGCCATAAGCCGCGCTGTTCCGCACTGTATGAGCGACCTCCGCGCTTGCCACCATCGTTTTAGTGGGAATACAGGCGATGTTAATGCAACCACCCCCAATCATGGTTAAGCTACGTTCTACCAGAGCGATTTTTCGTCCATTCGCAGCTAATGCAGGTGCCAGTGTTTTACCCGCTTTGCCGCCGCCAATCACAATGTCATCGTAGTATTCACTGTTCATTTATGTCTCCTCATGTTTCTCTGTGCTCTGTGAAACTCTCCTCCGTCAGACGATTGGCGACAATACAGCCTGCCTCTGCACCAATTACAATGTAGTCATAACCCTACTGAGCATAGGTTGGTAAAGTCTGGCTCATTCGGTTCAGATTACTGGCGATCGCTTTCATCGTCATAAAGGTGGAACTGAACGCGATTAATTGTTCGAGGGGATAGCTTCGACTTTCAACTCGCCGCCTCAAAAGGTGCTGTTCAATCGATTCAATTTCCCGGACTAAGGATGATCCCTGAGAGAATTGCGGGAGCATTGGAGCGGTAATCATTGCCGATAGTTGATTAAACGCATCGACCGTTTGCTGGGCGATCGCCTGGAGTTCTGATAAATACTGTTGTCGAATCGCATCGGGCATCGGTTGTTGCAATTCATCTGCCAATGTTCCAAGTTGGGCAAAAAGCGTTTGTTCGTAACCCAGCAAGAAATTCCAAAGATTTTTATGCTTGGTTGCCAATCCACCCGAACCTTGCTCAAGACCCGCAACCTTTAAACCCATTGGATGTTGAGCAATCGTCTTTGCAAGGGTTGCTTTCAGTTGAGTGATTTCTAGGGATGGGGTTGCACCCTGAAGATAAGTTGTTAACAGAGATTGATAGAGCTGTCCAAGTTGCTTAAAGGTTTGAGCAAAACTCTTTTCTAATCCATTTGCAGCAGAGCCACCCATGAATACGGTTGTAATCAATAAAGCAATCAACACGCCACAGGGAATGGCAATTACCACCGCTGCTAGTCCCTCATAAAAGAAAGGGAAAATGTCTTTTCCGAGCCAATCGGCTGCAATAATAGCACCCACACGAGCAATCGGGGTAAATCCCAATAAGGCACAGCAGACATAAATGAAAAAGTAAACCACACAGCAGGTGATAGGATTATAGCCAAAGGAAATAGCCAGGAGATAGATCAAGAAAAGGCTGATCCAGAAACAAGTGACCGCAGCCAGACTGAGCGCGATCGCCCTTCCCCGTGTCGGTTGAACGAGTATTGTAATTAGGGCAACAATAATAACTTCAGCCCCTGTCTCATAGGCAGAAGGATAGGGGAAATCGATATGGTGAACAATAGCGATTACCATTCCGATCGCAATGCCCATACCCACAATTTCGATTGCCCGCTTCATAGATATAGACGTGCGCTTCGGGAAGGTCAAGAGTCTCCTTCGCTGATGAGTTGCAGCAACATTCGCTTTATAGAGCAGTCGATTTTGCAGCGATCGCAACTCCTGGGTAAATTGGATCAGAAGCTGGAGCAATTGAAAGAATCGCAATGTTTCTGAAATGTTGTATTCGCCAATTTCTCCGGTGGAGCGCAGGTGATTAAGTTTATCTTTGATAATGGCTAAGTCTTGCTCTAGTTCAGAAAGATCAGGATTAAAAGAATGGGACGTATTGGGGATCTGCGCTTCGCTCTTTACTCGCTGCGCTAACGTGCTTAACTCATCACAGCTTTTTTTCAGATGTTGAGCAAACTGATTTAATTCAACCCTAAACTGACGAGCTAACGTTTGCTCATTTTGATCGGTAAGAGCTAACATATCTGCCAATTGCCGAGAAAGCTGGCTTTGACTCGTCAAAATTGCACTCCAATTCTCCTCCGTTAGCGTCTGACTCTGAAATTCAGAAGCAGCTTTTGTCAAAGTTGTCAAGCTGGCTTGTGTGGTTTTTGTCAGCCGACTGAGTAGCGAGGCTGGCGGCACAAAGGCGGGAAGAACAGGAGTATGATTATTTTCGGTATTCTCCAACTGGGGAGACATGGCATACTGATTCACAATTAAGTGAAACAAATGAGGTACACCCTGCAAAAACTGTTTCAAGTTTCTGGTTAACTCAGTGCGAGTATCCTGTCGCCAAAACAGCAGGGTTACGGCAATTCCCACCGCAACGCCAATCCAGTTATCAACCAGACGCGATTTGAGGTACAGCCATATATTTTGCTGATCTGATGTCCCAACTGATCTCATTGCAATCAGCACTCCCAGCAATGTTGCTTGAGAATAGGCTGCCTGCCAGCGATAGGTTTCACAAATTAAGGCAGATAGGATGTAAGTAATCGGCGGAATGATAAATAAGCCTGAGCCATAAAGACCAAATGAATTCACTAAGACAGCAGCGATGAATCCGCCCAAGGCACTGCCGCCGACTCGTCCCAGACCCGCGATGATTGCGCCCCCTGCGGCGGGTTCAATCAGAACGGAGACATAGCCAAAAACGGGATAAACATAGTTATCTAATACATCTGCCCGATGCCAGAAAAAGCTACCCAGTAGGGCAGCACCAAGTGAAAATTTCAATCCCTGTTTGATGATCGTTGAGTACTGAGTATCCAAAGAATTTGCTTCTCCTCTAAACTTCAGCCGGAAATGTGACCCATCGTTTTCGAGGTTGTAGGACGCGATCTTTTATTTACTCGTTGATTGCGCGTTCAACAGAATAGAGAAGTAGCGCAAAAAACGCGACCAACCAGAACCAAAGCTGGGGTGGCTCACTAAAGACCATCAAGATAAACACGATCGCGGCTGCAATTACCCACCACTTCAGCCACCAAGCCCACCACTTCGCCCGTCTATTAGAATGTTGCATAGCATTCGGCTCCAATTAAAAATTAGTATCAGTATACTCCCGTAATCCAACGAAAAGCGGGAGTTAAGTAACTAAGGAGCGATCGCTCCTCAATTACAGCATTGACATCAGCAGTTGTCCCGTCTGTAATTGCTCTGGGTGCTCCCTTACCTTCAGTCCACTTAAAGCCACTGGGTGTATGAGAGTCCGTTTGGAGTTCCAGGATCACCTTCGTCACGCTGGCGTTTATCGGTTGAGGCTTATCGCGATCGTCCTTATCGCGTCCCAATAACAGCTTCTCTGCCAGATCCTGACTGCCGACCAGATTGGATAATTCGGATGCGGTGACTGGCTGTTGAGCCACCTGAATGACTTTTGCAACGATGCCACCATAGCGTTCGCGATCGTATAAATCAGGAATAACTTCGACTTCCATTCCTGGTGCTAACTGCTTTGCATCACCCACTTTGAACAGTGCCACCACATTGACTTTGGCATTGGGGTTATCGACTGCCAGCCTGCCGATGCGACCACTCGGAGGCACTACTTCACCTGAATTGACAGAAATTTCCTCAACTTTACCGTTGTAGAGACTGACGACCTGGCTATTGGCACGAATTCTAGTTTGTAAGGTGTTGATATCGCGTTGTTGGTCGGAAATCGCATTATATCGAGTGACATCACTGACGGTATCTTGCAGGTCGATACTGCGCTTCTCGGTAGTCAGTGCCTCATTCGCTGCTGTCAGGGTTTGCATCTGTGCTCTTAGGTTTTCATCTTCTCCCTTGAGGCGATCGAGGGCGACTTGCGTCTGGTTCACTGAGTTGGCAACTTCTTGTTGACTGAATTGAAAGAAATACGGTTGGAATCCAATCCGAGGGACAGCCCCCTCTTTTGCCAAAGCATTGTAAGCGGAGAGTCTCTCATCCGTAGATGCTTTAAAGCTATGCAGGTACTTGAGGTGATCGAGGTACGCTTCTCGCTGGCTCTGATTGCTCGCCAATTGCACCCGCAGCGATTCAATCTGACCCAAATTTGCCTGACGCTTCTGTGCTACAGCGCTTGAATTGAGTTGACTACGATTCGTTTGAACGGAACCAATTTGGTTGTTTTGTGCCTTGAGATCTGCAAGGCGACCGCGCTTGTCTTGCAATTCTGTTTCCAGTTCAGGAAACTCCATCGTTGCTAATACTTGCCCAATCTTTACAGTATCACCTGGTCGAATATTCAACGCCAATACCCGACCCCCTTCACGCGGTTGAATCGCAATGCTGGAGCGAGGAATCAAAATACCTGCCCGTCCCTCAGCCCGATTGGGAATCTTCCCAAACACTCCCCAAAGGACAAAGGCGATGAACAGCACTCCAACCGGAAGTAATCGCAGCCGAATTTCCCCGCTCTTTTCAACCGCGTTTGACTTTTGAAGTCCCGACTCAGACTGATCAGGTTTAATTTCGGGTTTATTCTTGTCCAAAACTCCCGTTGATGATTCTGGGTGGTGTCCACCCTGTTGAACAGGCATCTGTACGTTGCTTGATGTGTCAGGTGATTCCATTGTTAGCCCCTGGTTGACTGACAAAAGTTGGGGGTAATGTTTTAGATGTGTCGATGGTTAATTATAGCAGTTTTCACCTAAGGTACTTACCAGTAATAAAATATCCCGCGGTCGCCCAGCCTGAAAGGCTCTTGCTCCAACACTAATAACCGTTTTGCACACCCGATAACGAGTACGGTGGGATATTTTATTTTTTGGATCTCCCTAAATGAACCACACCGTTTGTAAAGGCGCAAGCAAGAGCACCCCTATGACTGTGGTTTGTTTACATGAAAATGGCTGTAAAGTGGATTGCCAGATGAACAGGTGCAGCCTTACACAAGGCTTCTGTATTCAGGTGTGTAGGCTTGCGATTCAATGAAAGCTTGCAGATTGCTTGGCTTTGGCACTCCAGCCAGATTTTTCGCAAAGATAACTTCAGCAACTTTTTGAGCAATGTGCAACGATGTCTTGAAAATTTCTGACTGCGGCGGATAGACTAGCCCCATTGCCAGGTCAGAGGGTGAAACCAGTTCTGCCAACGCCTTCGCTGCTGTGATAAACATCTCATCGGTGACTCGCTTGGCTTGAGTCGCGTAAACTGCCATTCCCATCGCGGGAAAGATGTAGACGTTGTTGCCTTGCCCAGGAACAAAGGTTTTATCTCCATACTTCACAGGTGGAAAAGGACTGCCGCTGGCAAACACCGCCCGCCCCTCTGACCACTTGTACGCCTCTTGCGCTGTACACTCTGAATGCGAGGTAGGGTTGGAGTATGGAAAGATGATCGGACGCTGATTGACTCGCGCCATTGTCTCGATTACCTGCTGGTTGAAGGCTTTTGCCAAGCTGCTGACTCCAATAATTGCGGTGGGCTTGAGATCAGCAATCGCGGCAGCAAAGTCATCGATAGGAGCGTGGGGATGGGCGAAAGGCTTCTTAAAGTCAGCCAGATCAGTCCGGTTGGACTGGAGCAATCCTTTGCGGTCAAATAGCCAGCAGCGACCGCGAGCCTGTTCTGCCGACAGTCCTTCTTGCATCATCACCTGAGCTAATAAATCAGCAATGCCTGTACCTGCCGAGCCTGCTCCCAGGAAAAGGAAGGTTTGCTCAGACATTTTTCCACCTGTGAGACGAAGGGCAGCCAGGATTCCCGCCGCTGCCACTGCTGCCGTCCCCTGGATATCATCATTGAAGCAGCAGACGCGATCGCGATAGCGTGCCAAAATTGGAATCGCGTGAATATTGGCAAAGTCCTCGAACTGAATGCAGCAACCGGGAAATACATCCTGAACTGCTGTCACAAACTCCTCAATAAACGCATCATAGTCTTCCCCTCGCACACGAGGCTGTCGCAAACCCAGGTACAGCGGATCGCTCAGCAGGCTCTCGTTGTTGGTGCCAACATCCAGGGTAATCGGCAAGGTGTACTGGGGTGGCACACCTGCACAAGCGGTGTAAAGGGACAGTTTGCCGATCGGAATGCCCATGCCGTTGACACCGAGATCGCCTAAACCGAGAATTCGTTCGCCATCGGTGACAACAATAAAGCGCACATCCCGCTCAGGCCAATGTTGCAGGATCTCCTTGATCCGTCCCCGGTGAGTAATGGAAAGGTAAAGCCCTTTCGGTCGCCGCAGAATGTGTCCGAACTTTTGACAGGCTTCTCCCACTGTTGGGGTGTAGACCAGCGGGATGAAGCGGGCTGGATCGGACATCAGCGTTTTGAAGTACAGGGTTTCCTCATTGTCCTGTAGAGCGGAGAGATAAATGTATTTGTCCAGATCGGTCGTTTTGTGTCCGAGGTGCTGCATCACCCGTTGGATCTGAGTTTCCTCGCTCTCCAATCCCTCTGGCAGGAGTCCAACTAAGCCGAGTGACTCGCGTTCTGCTGCGGTGAAGGCCGTAGATTTGTTCAGGTGAGGGTTGTGGAGGATATCGGAACCGTGCAGTTGAGATGATTGGGTATTCGCAATGGTTTGAATCATGGTTTTACCTTTTGTTGTGATTAATTCTTTGGTTAGTTCTTTAGTTTGTTAAATCTGAGGGGGACGACTATTCGCCGCCGCAACTCGGCTACCCCATTCCAGCAGTTCTTTGGTGCAGTCATCGCGATCGATGATGCATTCAATCAAAGCTAATCCCTGATGAGCTTGAGCTTGCTCGATGGCTTCAGTCAGTTCACCGACTGTTTGCACTCGACGGCTCCAGCCCTTGCCCTCACCTGCATTGAAGACCTGCACCAGACCGGCATAGTCCCAATTTTTGATGTTGTTATAAGGACCGTCGTGAATTTCCACTTCGATCGTGTAGCCACGGTTGTTGATCAGAAAAATAATTGGATTTAACCCATAACGAATCATGGTGGAGACTTCCTGAGCCGTCAGTTGAAATGAGCCGTCTCCAATCAGGGCAATGACTCGTTTTTGTTGATTCAGTGCCAGAGCATAACCCAGCAATGCTCCGGTTGCCCAGCCGATCGAACCATATTGCATCTGAAACTCGTAGAGACAGCCATCGGGCAGCGTGATTTTCTGCCCGTTAAACCAGGAATCTCCCGTTTCCACCAATAGCGCCGAGTCGCTGGTCAGGATGGACTGAACTTGTTCGCGAATCGTCCGCGTAGTCAAAGGAGCCTCGTTTGGCAGAACTTGAGCAGGCAAAGGGGATTCATGAATACGCTTGAATGCCTTGAAAGAGGTGTCATTGGGCTGAATGGACTCGGCTAGAGCAGCGAGAAACTCCTGCATGTAGACCTGAGCATATTCCTGTCCATTCAATATCACGCGATCGGGCTGTACTTCAATTAGCTTTTCAGAAGCGATCAGCACAGACCAGCCAACGGTGGTGTAATCGTTAAAGATGGGACCTGCAAACAAGTAAGCATCACAGGATTCAATGATTTCGGCACAGCCAGGACTACTGACCTGTCCCCAATAGCAGCCAATGTATTGGGGATGAGTTTCAGGAAACATGCCTTTGGCGTTCGGCATGACCGCAACCGCATACTCAGAACGGTCAGCGAGTTTATGAAACGCATCGATCGCCTCAAACGCCCGTAATTTCACCCCAGCTACCAGGGCAGGTTTAACCGCCTGATTCAGCTTAGCGGCAACCGCTGCAACTGCTGCTTCTAGTGCGACAGGATTGCTTTCCACATGACGTTTGAGCTGCAATGGTACAGATTTGGGAATTGGGACAGTGACCAAGTTGGAAGCAATTTCAATGTAGACGGGTTTACGCTTCTGAATAGCGGCTTCTAGCGCCCGATGCAACAGGCGATGAGCATCCTCAATATGTCGAATCACAACCGCTTCGGCAGTGATTTCTCGAAAGATGCGGTAGGACTGATTGAAATCATAGCTAGCAGTGGAATGATGAATCAGATGGTGCTGAGCGCGATCATTGGAATTGGGTCCGCCGGAAATCACAATCACAGGTAGATCTTCAGCGTAGGCACCCGCTATAGCATTCACCAAGCTTAACCCTCCAACCGTAAACGTGACCACCACTGCCGATACTCCCTTGCTGCGAGCATAGCCATCGGCTGCATATCCGGCATTAAGCTCATTACAGCAGTTGATCATCTGCAAATTAGGGTTCTTTAACATTTGGTCAAGGAGAACCAGGTTGTAATCACCAGGAACGGTGAAATAGTGCTCTATCTTGATCGTTTGCAGAAGTTCAGCCAGGTACGTGCCGATGTTAGAATAGGTGCCAAACTGATTCAAATTACTCATGTCAAAAACTTTATCTTTGATAGTATCGAACCTTATCTAGCGCCATTACTACTAGATCGCAACAGTCATCTGCAGTTATGTTTCACAAATGATTGCGGCAAACTTCAGGTTACTCGTAGTTTCAGTAGGCAAGAGTATTCACGGTACAAGCGGCACTGTGACATCTCTTTTCTTTAATTCTACAACTGTTTGTATGTTCTTAATCTAAAGGGCAAACTCAAATCTGTCGTCACCTCAGAGTTCACGTTTTGAGCCACCTCAGGTATTAGCATGACATCCACCTTAAGTTCAGGTTCAGCATCCACCTTAATTTGGGTGCATCTAAAAGTTAAGGAAGAGCAAGCAGATGATGCGCACAAAGGGAGACGCTGCAATTAAAACTTAATCCCGTCTATTGCGACTTGAATCAGTAACCAGCTATTGAGTCCAACCATCAAGACAGCAATTGTCCAAGCCATCATCTTAAGCCATTTAGGATTGACAAACTCACCCATCAAGCATCGTTGATTTATCTTTGTATCAAAAATGTTTTTAACTGCTCTATTTGTTGATTTTGCTTTTGTACCAGCTTAATAAGTTCTGCAATTTCCTCTTCTTTTAGAAGCGTGATTTTATCGTGTAAAAGTTCAATTTCCAATTCGGCTTTCATATTAATTTCATAATCGTGTTTAGCTTCTTGTCGGTCAATCGCAGCTTGCCGATTTTGGCTCATCATAATAATGGGAGCGGCATAAGCAGCTTGAAACGAAAGCATTAAATTCAGCAGGATAAACGGATAAGGGTCCCAGTGTCTAACCACGGCAACAACATTCAGAATCACCCAAACTGCCAGAAAGCAGCTTTGAGCAATGATGAAACGCCAAGAACCCATAACGGTGGCAACCTGATCAGCAATGCGCTCTCCGAAAGACAAACGCAGCTTAGGTGGATTTTGAGCAGGATCTTGCTCCCGCAACTTCAGCAACAGTTGATATTCGGCTGGAGTGACTTGACTGCTTATGGGTTGTTTAGAGTTCATAGCATTTCAACGATTTTTACCTAAAATCTTTAAAACTCAAGTTGTAAAAGCATTTTAGCGATTTTTCTTAAGACTGAAAATGAAACTGAAATTAATCTGGGCTATGCCGCCAACGATACACATCCATTGCAGCAATAGAAACGGGTTGTGAGCATAAATTAAATCATTACTTTCTGAAACTCACGACATTAGCTAACACACCTTCGGCCTTCAAGGCGCGAAATTCGTAAAGACAAAGTCGCGATCTTTGACGAACGTGTGGCAGGAAAAGCAGCTGTTTTGTACCGCCACGTTGCCAGGTTTGCCGTCGTTAAATTGAGCGTACCCCCAGCCGCCGGTCGAGGCGTATTTTCTTGAGTCCTTGACCATAAACTGAACCCCCTCCTTCTCCTTGGGGGACCCAGCTACGAAAGATTGGAAATGGCCAAAGGCTTGGTCGTTTACCTCCGACGGGACGTAATTCCAGGCGAGCCGGGCAATGATTGTGCCGTCCGGGAAGGGAAGTTTTCCTTCCCGGTATGCCTTGATCGCTACGTCATTGCCCAATTTGGCGCGTATATCGTTGAGGTCGCCTTTTTCGCGGGCCACGGAGATCAACGGCCAGTAGCGGTATCCGGGGGGGATTTTGTCTCCGAGAACCGGGGGGAGCTGTGCATTAGCGTGTTGAGATGGGGGGGGCTGTGCATCAGCGTGTTGAGATGGTGGAACCATGCAGGCAACCACGCTGGCGACCATTACAACTGTAACCAGCAATAAAGCAATCCGTCTCATACAGTAGACCCTTTCAAAAATGGCTATGAAATCTTTACTACGCTTGCACTAAAAATCGATTGTCGTATTCAGTCTCTGCCGTTCTCTCCTTACTTAGCATCGGGCAGCGTGAACGTTACTGTTTCGCTGGTAATGACTTTGTGCGTGGGGTCAGCTAATTCGATCAACACCTTATGCGCTCCAGGTTTCAGTCCAACCAGGATGATCGTTTGACCGCTGGCATCGGCAAAGTGCCAGGACGCATCATCGACGGTAACGTGGATGTGTCCGATACGCGGCGATACATCGAGGGCACCTTTGCCAAACACTGGCAACACGCGCAGGTTCTCCGTCCGATACTGGATGAAGACACGACCCTGGGACAGTGGTTCGGGAAGCGGTGGATCAACAATCAGCTTGGCAGGTGCTTCGTTTTCGATCGCGAACAACGGGGATGCACCGATGATGTCCTTGGCGCTTGGTGTGTGAGTGTTCATAGTGGGTAAATACTTCAAAGTAATTTATAGAACTAAAGCTTACGGATTGACGAAAGTCCTCAAATATGTTCTTTAGAGTGTAGGGTGGGCAGTGGTGAGTAAAACCTGATAATCTAGACATAATTTTAGGGCACTGCCCACCTTACAAGTTGTGGTCGCAAACCATTGAATGCGCGTTCATACACATGATGCTCAATCTGTACAGTGCGTAAGTCCTAAGAACGATCCCTTTGAACAGGTGCAGAGTCATAGCTCCGAGAAGCTATCACCGTTTCTTCGAGGCTAGTTGCCTGTAGAAAGAACGGCGTTAGCAACATAATCAAATTTTCTCAAACGAGTGTCTTATACTCCGGCTTGTAAACGTGCTGACGGATGAATGCATCAATGTTGGCAGGGCGATCAACCCGTGCCAGTCCACTGTCAAACACCAGTTTTGCCACCCGTATTGCGGTCTTAATCTCGGTTTCCAGGATGTTCGACTGCGGCGGATAAATGAGTCCCTGCTTCAACAGGTCTTCCGGCACCTGATCGGCAACCGCTGCTGCTGCTTCAATAAACATTTCATCAGAAACCCGCTTTGC